>Ga0163217_1063800_pt1 | contig 10088 bp, 5 predicted proteins | sample SynspAceP_FD_185933 | JGI IMG/M metagenome (GOLD analysis project Ga0163217, IMG submission 185933) | Saline lake microbial communities from Ace Lake in Antarctica - Synechococcus sp. Ace-P (PacBio error correction) | ecosystem: Environmental > Aquatic > Non-marine Saline and Alkaline > Saline ...
ACAAGAACGGAAGAGAGCGGTTCTACTCTTCGCTGAAATTAAACGTAATGTTTGTCCCGTTTGGGCCCTTTAACGGTGCGGACCAAGGAACACAGGTTTTTTTTCTTGCAAGATATATTCCGGCAACAGGGCCCAAACCCAACAGACTTGTTTGTTTCGATGGACACCTTTGATACTTAGTAATGTCCTGCAGGTTTGGCAAATATTGAATATGAACGTCTCCGACAAGATGGAGTTAGCTGTGCTTTAACCGCTATGACTATGAAGACAGAACAGTATCCAACATGTTCCATAACGTTTCATCTTCAGGACTGAACAATAAAATACGCTAGGACCCTATAAACCCAGCATATAATGCTAATCCAGGCCGGGATACTGATAGAAGCCGCCTCATTTTCGCATTTCATCCTAAAGTAACCTGAGCTTATGACTAACCGACAATGTTTAATCTTATGCAAGTTATGGTGTTGGTTTTTAGGACTGCGGATAACTCGATAGGTACTCAAGGCTACTCTCCGATTTTTGGTTTGAATAGATCTGGTGCAGGCACACCCGGTGACGTCGCCGTGGTACGCTAAAATTATTGAGTGACGGATGATAATGCTAACGAAGTAACCACCAATGTTGAAATTTGTCTTAAGTCTAAAGTTTGATGGATGGAAAGTCAGACTTACGGGCGCTATATTTAAGACAACGGTTGGAAGATATCATTTTTTTGAATTTTTTGCTGCCCCGTTTGGATTATTAAGAAGCGGTAACAACAATCGAACGAACTGTGATTCAAAGGTTTTGAGCTTGATGTTGGACCGCTTGAATTACGCGATACATTTAAGGTATTTGGTGGCGTTGGTTTTAAACGTTTTGACTCAGAAATCAAGGAAAACCGTAACCGTCTCTCTAACCTGTTGGTACAAAGCGCCACAATCACTCTGAAAACGACATTACACCTTTCGGCTTCAGCTATGAGCAACCTGTCACTGGATGATTATTGGTTAACCACATCGCAGTTTGATTATTCAAAACTGGGAGAACGTTTTTTCACACACGTCAAGTGATAGAGACGCCTACTATTTGGGACTTTCTTTGGCTACACTTGGCGGAAGGTGTTCCACCATGGTACCCCCAGTATACTAGAGCGCAGTCGCATTGACGACAGCGCAGCGCCGTTGTCTGCTATGATAGTTAAGTAATGTAGGATCATAGAGAACAGGATATGATGGAGACTGACAAGCACAAGGAAAAACGCGACTCATACTCTACAATAAGCTGCGTATTGCGCTTGAGGCTGGAAGTTGGACCCTTAGCAATTTATGGCAAAAACAGTTACTGATTGAGCAGTACCTACAAGTAAGTTATTCCTACACCTGAATTCGTGGTTCTTTATTCCATGCAGCTCTGCACGACAGAGTACGGTGTTGATTTACTTATAACTTTCTAAGCAATAAAGGAATTGAGGCTTGCGGTGTGAGCAGATCACTGTCAGCGTACATCCTAAGTAATGTTTGAATTGGAGAAAATCATGAATAGAACCACTGCTGGTTTTACGTGTTATTGAATTTTAAGACGCATATGGTGTCTTGGTCCCCTAGCTGGCGTGCATATGATACTTTGCAGGACTTAAAGGCGCAGAAACATATAAAAGTTTGAGCCTCTTCAGGGCGGAAGGTACGCGTAAATTATTGCAACCGACCCAAAAAATTCTCTGGAAGGCATGGGTGCTTACTGACAATAACACTAATCGCAAACAAACAAAGGCATTTGTATAGAAGTCTAAAAGTGCTGGCAGGAACAAGTTTGTAATGAGTTAAGTCAAAGAAGTCCGACGTTGTAAGTTAATAAATTCGTGGGCTGGTGTACCTGAGCGACTCGGTTATTGACTAATGAAACTTTGAACAAGATAACCCTAGAATATCACCTGCGTATCACTGGCTTCGTAGTAATGGCCAAAATATAAAAGACCTTGCTTTTTGACCAAGTTTTTGCGCAAGGCGAACTGGCGGGGGTTATGTCGATTAACGGGGAGCTATAAAATAACCCTGTTCGCGCAGGTATTCTCCAATTGGTGATCGTTGGTGGCGGTATGTTTGCGTGTTATGGGCATTCAATCGGCAATTATATAGAGCGGGCGCCAGTGGTAAAGGGCAAGATTAGTTTTCGATGCACTTGATTGCCCAAGTATCAATTGCTCAATTATATGGCGACCATGCATTTTTTATCTGGTGACGACCCTTACCCTATCGGGCAACTCTCACTTTGTTCACGTTCCCATACAACACATATCAGCACTTACCGACGGGCTTTATTGTGATTTCATTATACGGAATAATTTTTGGAAAAAATTTAAATGAGAAGTGGTTAAGTGTCCCCTGAGTTCGATGAACAGCAAATACGATGGACAACCGGGCAATGGGCAAGCAAAAGATTTATATGATTGTACGTTAAATGAAGTACTGAGCCAAATAATCAACTGCCGCATTTGGATTACCCAATTACGAAAGCACTAAAAACGAATTCCTTGTGCCCCCAGTAAATAAACCTATCTGAACGCGTTAAATGATGAACAAGTATATTGCATCGAAATTGGTCGTAGACTTAAAACAGCCCAAATGGTACTCCTAACCAAAGGAACCCGGCAACCCAATAAAATTCTCACGGCTACTAATGAGGAGACTCTTTGAAGGCTGCACCTACATTAGGTCACAAAGATACAGCGAGACAGACGGTCTTATCCGAGACTATTGTTAGAGGCAAATTCTCAAGAAACGCATCGAATCAATAGTAGCTGAGGGTGCAGTGAGGGGAGCAGCAATGAAATAGGATTTTTTATTAATGAAGTAGGATCCCGCCGTACGGTTTTACAAAATCAAGCGAAGATATAACGCCTGCACATAGATGCAACTTATTGAGTTACTTTCCGATGCAAGGTCTAAGATGGCATAGAAGTAGGTGCATTTTGTATCACTAAATCCTGTTCCCTGCAATGGCCGGAACGAGACGAATATCCAACAGACTTGCGAGTAATAATTGCCACTTTCATGCCTTAATTCCTAAATATGAAAGGATTTGAAAATTAGCTGAACAAAAATAATTGTTAAGTTTGGCATATTAGTCAGTTGCAACATCGAATACGATGAATGAAAAACATTCGTATGGATAACACACAAACCTCTGAACGAGAGATTAAAGAATGTTCATAGAAGTGGTCGAAAAACACTGCGTTGAAGGTTCAGGTAATATTTAGCTCCGCTTGGGCGTGTCCATTTGAAGGAGTCATGCGCCACTAAACAGGTCATCGATATGGCTGGTAGTTTATTAATTTGGGCGCATCGAGGCTAGTTATTGCAGATACCATCGCGCCTCAGAGTCCGATTACGAACGAGTTAATACGTTAGAAATGAACCAATTAGTAAAACAATTTGAGCAGAATGTTTTCTCATGCACTTTCATGAATACTCGCGCAATGGACTAGCAATGTATATGCAGCCGCTAGAGGCGGGTAACCCGACGCTTTTTGATGCATCCATCGCGGGCCTAGTGGCTTGTCCTTCCTTTTGCCCCAAGGAGCCAGCGCAAATGTAGCAAGCGAAGAAGTTTGTGATTGAAATATGCGAACAAATGGGCCTCACAAAGACAGGTATAGACATGCTTGACATTATTAGAGGCGTCAGATCTAGCCGTTGAATTAACGCAGACTGCCCGCGGGGGGAACGCAAAACATGGTTTAACGCCAAAAACAATACCCGAAGGCTAATTAAATTAAATTAGTCGGCTACCTTATATAAATATTATTAGTTAAAACAAATAACTAAAACGAAGGAAAAGTTTATGAAGTTTTTATCGATAGGCGTTGAGTGGAGGTACTTTTACAGAACTTTTATTGATCAAACGAAAGCAACGGTGAAACTCACACTGCAAAGGTTCCCCTCTACACAGAGGATCGTCAATGGTGTATTAAATGGCATTGCACGCCATATCGAAGAGTCAGGCCAATAGATCCACAACAATCAATCGTGTCATGCATGGAAACGAACAGTCGCAACCAACGCTGGTACTAGTCGGCAGGAGCTTAAAGTAGGACTAGTAACAACTAAAGGTTATTAGCATGTCTTGCAAGTTGCTCGCATCATTTTGCCGCAGGAGGCTAGGCACGGCTGGTAAGTTATTGAAGAAAACCCACTAACTCGCCGCATTAGAATTAACCAATAGAAGCTAATGAGTCCGCATGGGCAAGCGGAACGGTAAAAAGACGGTTAAGGTTTTAACGAGGAGCATTTCGACAATGAATTCTAATTAAGCTTAAGGCCGAAGGGTGAGGTCGAAGCACCGACTATTTGCTTCATTAGATGCTTATGTTAATGCGACATGAAAACAAGCTAAAGCCGTTGCGGCCGAAATTTTTCCCGATATACCGTTAAGTAATTTCTAGTGACATAGTACCTGACAATAGCAAGAATATGAGCGTACCGAAACTACGGTGTAAATTCCAACTATGTGCCGTCCACAAAGTTGGCACGATCATCGATAACTCAAGCATCTTTGCATAAAACATGGGTAAATGATTTGCACCTAATCGATTTTTACGCTTCCGACGGTGTTTGCCTCAGCAAATGCCGCCGCTGATAATCCGGTTAACCTACTAAATGGATGGGCTGCGTGGCCGTTTCAAGGGGCGAATACATTCGCGATCTGCTGCTGGATATGAACAATTTTTAACCTTTGATATGGTGGAACATCAAACCGACGTTGCTTTAATCAAAATGGCCAGGCTCGCATACCGAACTGAAAACACGCGTAGCCGATTGTTACGGTGCGCGCACCTATCTACAGGTAGATGTAAAAGAACGTTGGCGCGCGGCGGTGGTTCGCTCGCTTTCCGTCCAGAGTTAACTAAAGCATTGCGAGTAGGGCCAGAATCAAGCGGCGCGCTCAACCGGCCCAGCTGCTTATATGAAAGGCGGAGTTGAACCAACAGTAAGGCGAATCCTAACGTGGTTTTAGATACTTGCCTTCAGCAAGTGCAGCTCGGTGGGTAAAATGGCAATTGATAAGCTGCAAGCTGTTGCGGCGGTCCAAAAGTAGCTGATGCAGATGGGCTTTTCTGTAGAAAGAAAAAGAGCCGCTGAAGGGCATCGTACGTAATGCCCTTCAGCGGCTTCTTCTACAGAAAGCCCATTGCATCAGCTACTTTTTTTGACCGCCGCTACATGCTGCAGCCTATCAATTGCCATTTACCACCGAGCTGCACGTCTGAGGGCAAGTATCCTAAAACCAACGTTAGCAGTCGCATACTGTTGGTTCAACTCCCGCCTTTCATATAAGCCTTGGGCCCGGTTGAGTCGCCCGCTGATTCGGCCCCTACTCGCAATGCTTTAGTTTGTAACTCTGGGACGAAAGCGAGCGAACCACCGCCGGCGCAACGGTTTTCCTATCATCTACCGAAGTGCGCGCACCGTACATGCCACGCGTGTTTCACGTCGTATGCGAGCCTTGCATTTTGTATTAAAAGCAACGTCGGTTGATTTTCCACCCATATCAAAAGGTTAAAATCATGTCATATCCCAGCAGCAGATGCGAATGTAATCGCCCTGAAAGCGCCACCGCAGGCCCACTCATTAGGTAGGTACCGGATTTAATCAGCGGCGGCATTTGCTGAGGCCAACCACCGTCGGAGCGGTAAAATCGATAGGTGCAAATCTTTACCCCCCATCCGTTTTTATGCAAAGTGCTTTGAAAGATTAGATGTATTCGTGCAAACTTGTGGACGCACATATGAAATTTACTACGTAAGTTTTCGGTACGCTCATATTCTTGCATTTCAGGTACTATGTTCACTGAATAGCTAATCGGTATATCGTAAAATTTCGGCCGCAACGGCTTTAAAGCTTGCTTTTCATGTTGCATTACATAAGCATTAATGAAGCAAATAGTCAGTGCTTCGACCTCACCTTCGCCTTAAGCTTAATTAAATCATGTCGAAACTGCTTCCTCGTCTAAAACCCTTAACCGTCTTTCCGTCCGCCCCATCGCTCATTAGCTTCTATGGTTACATTCTAACTGGCGCGAGTAGTGGGTTTCTTTCACATAACTTACCAGCCGCCTAAGCCCTGCCCCTGGGCAAATGAGCGAGCAACTTGCAAGACATGCTTATAACCTTTAGTTGTTACTAGTCCTACTTTAAGCTCCTTTGCAGTAAAGTACAGCCGTTGGTTGCGAACTGTCGTTCCATGCAATGACACGATTGTTTGGTTTTGGATTCTATGCCTGACTCTTCGCATATTCGTGGCAATGCCATTTAATACACCAATTGAGACATCCTCTGGTGTAGAGGGAACCTTTGCAGTGTGAGTTTCACCGTTTGCCTTCGTGATCAATAAAAGGTCTGTAAAATACCTCCAAACATCAACGCCTATCGATAACTCATGAAACTTTTCCTTCTTTTAGTATTTGTTTTTTAACTATAATATTTATATAAAGGTAGCCGGATAATTAAATTTAATTAGCTCTTCGGGTATTGTTTGCGTGAAACATGTTTTTGCGTTTCCCCCCGCGGGTCAGCTCTGCGTTAATTCAACGGCTAGATCTGACGCCTCTAATAATGTCACGCATGGTCTTATACTGTCTTGTAGCCATTTGTTCGCAAATCATCACAAACATCTTTAGGTTGCTCATTTGCCGCGCTCCTGGGCAAAAAGGACAGCCACCTAGGCCGCGATGGAGCATCAAAACGTCGGATACCCGCCCTAGGCCGCTGCATATACATTTGCTAGTCCATTGCGCGACGTATCAATGAAAAGTGGCATGAGAAAACATCTGCCTCAATTGTTTTATTAAGTTTTGGTTCAAATTAACGTTATTAACTCGTAATGGATCTGAAGGCGCCGATGGTATCTGCAATAACTAGCCTGCGATGCGCCCAACATGCTAAGTAAAACTACCACCATATCGATGACCTTTGTGGGCCGCAATTACCCTTCAAATGGACACGCCCAAGCGGTACAGCTAAATATACCTGAACTTTCAACGGCAAGGTTTTTCGACACTCTATCGACATCTTTAATCATGTTCAAGTTTTGTGTGTTATCCATAAGAAATGTTTTTTTCATTCATCGTATCGATGTTGCAATGTACATATGATGCCAACTTAACACTTATTTTGTTCAGCTAATTCAAATCCTTTCTCATATTAGAATTAGGCTGAAAGTGGCAATTAAAATTACTCGCAAAGTTGTTGGCATATCTCGTCTGTTTCCGGCCATTGCAGGAACAGATTTTTAGGTGGATACAAATGCACCTACTCTATGCAATCTAGACGCTGCAATCGGAAAGTAACTCATAAGTTGCAATCTAGTGCAGGCGTTAATATCTTCGGCTTGATTTTGTAAACCGCGCGGGGACCTACAATCATTAATAAAAACACCTTATTGCATTGCTGCTTCCGCCTCACTGCATACCCACTACTATGTAATCGGATGCGTTCTTGAGACATTTGCATAGTTGATAAAAGAAAACGTTCCTGTGTATCTTGACCTAAAGTTAAGCGGTGCAGCCTCAAAGGTCTCCTCTTAGTACGTGAGAATTTTATTGGGTTTGCCGGGTCCTTTGGTTAGAGCTAGCCATTTTGGGGTGTTTTTTAAGTCTACGACCATTTTCGATGCAATACTTTGTTCATCAAATTTTTACGCGTCAGATGGTTTATTTAAGCTGGGGCACAAAGGAATTCGTTTAGCTCTAATTGGGTATCCAATGGGCAGTTGTATGTTGGCTCACGTCTTCATTTAACGTAATCATCTATAAAGTGCTTTTGCTGCCCATCTGCCCCGGTTGTCCATTCGGTAAGTTTGCTTGTCATCGAACTCAGGACACTTAACATTCCATTTAAATTTTCCAGAAATTATCCGTAATAATAGAAATCACAGATAAATAGCCGTCGAGTGCGATATGTGTTGTACTGGAACGTGACAAAGTGAGAGTTTGCGATAGGGTAAGGGTCGTCACCAGATAAAAAAATGCATGGTCCGCCATATAATTGAGCATATTGATACTTGCAATCAGCATCGAAATATCTACCATCTTGCCTTACCACTGGGTCGCCCGCTCTATAATTGGCCGATTGATGCCCATAACAGCAAACATTAACCGCCACCAGATCACCAATTGGGAATAATCCTGCGGAACAGGGTTATTTTTATCAGTCCGTAATCGCCCATAACCCGCCGCCAGTCGCCTGCGCAACTTGGTCAAAGCAGGTCTTATATTTTGGTCAGTTACACCGAGCCAGTGATACTGCAGGTGATAATTCTGGGTTAAATCTTGTTCAAAGTTTCATAGTCATACGAGTCGGCTCAGGTACCACCAGCCCCGAATTATTAACTACAACGTCGGACTTCTTTGACTAACTAATAAAAAACTTGTTTCCTGCGCACTTTTTAGATCTATACAAATGCTTTGTTTGTTGCGATTGAGTGGTATTAGTAAGCACCCATGCCTTCCAGGAGAATTTTTTGGTCGGTTGCTAATAGATTTACGCGTCCTTCGCCCTGAAGATGGCTTCCAACTTTTATTGTTCTGCGCCCTAAAAGTCTGAAAGTATCATTGCACAGTAGGGACCAGACAACATTAGCGTTAAATCAATAACACGTAAACCGCCAGTGGTTTATTCATAATTTTCCTCCACCCCAATTTCAAACATTACTTAAGGATGTTAGGCTTGAAGGATCTGTCACACCGCAAGCCTCATCCTACTGCTTAGAAGTTATAAGTAAATTCAACACCGTGACTCTGCTCGTGCAGAAGGATGAATAAAACGAACCACCGAGAGCGAATTCAGGTTAGGAAATAATCCATCATTTGTAGGTACTAGCTCATCAGTAATGTTTTTGCCATCAAATTGCTAAGGTCCAAACTTCAAAGCCTCAAGCGCAAATACGAGCGTTATTGTAGAGTATGATCGCGGTTTCGCATTATCAGTGTTTTGTGAATGGGACCTGGTGGAAAACACCTCCGCCAAGTGTGCAAAAAGAAGTCCCAAATAGTAGGCGCTCCTTCTTCACCTTGAAGTGTGTGAAAAGAAACGTTTCTCCAGTATATTGGATAATCAACTCGTGTGGGTTAACCAATAATCATCAGTGACGGTTGCTCATAGCTGAAGCCGAAGGTGGTAAGTCGTTTCAGGGATTGTTGGCGCTTTGTTTACGCAACAGTTAGAGGACGGTTACGGTTTTCCTTGATTTCTCTGAGTCAAGTAAACCAAACGTCCCCGCCCCACCAAATACCTTAAAGTGTATCGTTTATATCAGCGGTCACATCAAGCTTCAAAACCTTGAATCGACAGTTTCGTCGATTTGTTGTACCGCTCCTTAATAATCCAACGGCCAGCAAAAAAATTCAAAAAATTGATTATCTTCAAGCCGTTTTTGTCTTAAATATAGCGCCGTTAAGTCTGGACTTTGCCTCCATCAACTTAAGACCTTAAGACCTAAATTCAACATTGGTGTTACTTCTTTAGCATAGTCATCGGTCACTTAATTTTACGCGTCACGGCGTCACCGTGTGTGCCTGCGACCAGATCTATTAAACCAAAAATCGAGGAGTAGCTTGGTACGCTATGCGAGTTAAATCCCGCCACTCTCCAAACCAAACACCATAACTTGCATAAGAATTAACATGTCGTTATTCATAGCTCAGGCGTTACTTGGTTGAAAGATGCGAAAATGAGCGGCCTTCTAATCAGGTATCCGCTCCTGGATTTAAAGCATTAATATGACTGCGGTTTATAGCGTCCCTAGCGTTATTTATGGTTCAGCTCTGAAAGATGATACGTTAGTGAAACATGTGGTTGGATACTGTTCTGTCTCAGTAGTCATAGCGTAAAGCGACAGCTAACTCCATCCTTGTCGGAGACGGTCATATTCACTTTGGGCCAAATGCCAGAACAGTACTGAAGAGTATCAAAAGGTGTCATCGAACAGACAAGCTGTTGGGTTTGGCCCTGGTGCCGGAATAAATGCTTGGCGAAGAAACCTTGTCCTTGCCGCAAAGCCGTAAGCAACGACACATCACGTTTTATATTTCAGCGAAGTAGACACCCG
>Ga0163217_1065729_pt1 | contig 10088 bp, 11 predicted proteins | sample SynspAceP_FD_185933 | JGI IMG/M metagenome (GOLD analysis project Ga0163217, IMG submission 185933) | Saline lake microbial communities from Ace Lake in Antarctica - Synechococcus sp. Ace-P (PacBio error correction) | ecosystem: Environmental > Aquatic > Non-marine Saline and Alkaline > Saline ...
AGAAACAAAAAGAAGACGATTTTTCCGGGCCGCGTCCCGAGAACATCCCACATGTCGCCAGCGAATGCAGGCGACATCAACCAGTTTATCTCCATCGTCTCCCAGGCTTTCGGCGAAGATGCCGTGAGTGAAAGACGACATAGGTGTGGGCCCTCCACATGGCGGCCTCGCTTCGGCGGAAGGGGATCGATGAACGGACCTTGCCTGCGCGGCCAATCTGGTGGGCAGATCTTCGACCAGCAGAACCCGTTTTTGCCCGGCCGTCCCAGCGCGCCCTCCGATTATGGGCAGCGGCGAACCCTTGGGCTCTTGCGGACAATAGAAAATGGGCTTGCCCAGCGCGAACGGCAGAAAGGGGCATAGGGGATGCCAGCGGTTTCACACCGGGCGACCACGATCGATATTGTCCGCCCGATTTCCTGGTCGCTCAGGTCAAAAGCATGGGCGGTTCAACGGCTTCCGGGCTGGGGGGAAGGCGATGACCCGGCGGAATCGATATAGCTGGGCCTGACCCGCCCGAGGTAAAAGGTATAGGGGTCTTTTCGGCTGAAATTGACGGGCCCGATGGTCGGAGAGAGTGGCGCGGGATATACGCCGCGCGACGCGGGATTTTCGGAGGTATGTTTCGTGTATTTTTTTGGGGCGTGCATCTGGGCCTCGGAGCTGGTCGTTTGGAGATCGAATTTTCGCATAAATAATCGCGGACCGGTGAGTCCGCGGATATTGCAGGTTGTGCTCGGGCGTTTATGGATGCCCGCCTGCGCGGGCATGAGGTGTGGAAAAGGCAGTATTGCGAGACGCGGCCGTAAGGCCGGCGTGGCAATCCACTACGTTGTGCCTGGTCTGGATTGCTTCGTTGGCTTTGCGGCGCCTCGCAATGAACAGTCGAGACTTGCTCGTTGGACTGTCGTTTGGCCCTTTGTCCTTGGCGCCGCATGACCGCCTCGGGAATGCCTCATGCTGAAGCATGTCGAAGCATGAGGCCCCCGTCGGCAAAGGAGCTGGAATCGTGGCGGTATTGGAGGGGCTGTCGGCGTGAATGTCGAACTGGCGGCGCTGTCGGGATCCGGCTGTGGTGTGTCGCCAGCGTCGTGATGGCGGGTTCAGGTCCAGTCGGCGTTTTCAGCAGCCGTGATGATGCCATGTGAGAACTGCAGCGCAGATTGCTCGTCGGTCAATCGGAGATGCGAGGGAGCGAGACCATCGGGTGATCTGCAAACAGGTGCTGTGCTCTCCCTTGTCGGTGACGCGCAGCCTGGGTCACAGATGGGAAAGGGAACGGCAACGGGGCGGGTCGAGCGATGACTATTGGTTTCGATGGCGCGGGCGTGTGGCCGCTTGCGTCTTTTTTTTGCGCTGGGCGCAGAATGGACCACCAGCTTCGGCGGGTGTCGGTGCCGAGGGTTGTTTCGGGGTTGTTTCGGGCGGATTGGCGCTGCATCGAGATGCCGGCTTTGCGTCAGCACCTTCTCGAGTCCTAGCACAGAACGCTTCAAAGACGGCGCGTAAGCCGAAGACCTCGTCTGATCGGAATCAGTCGGTACTATGATCAGGATAACGATCTTCTACCTGCGAGTAGAGTAAGCTGGAATTTTTGCGCGTTTTATGCTGGGCACCTTAAGACGTGGCATAATTGGGCAAGACCGCTCGGTCAAGTCGAGGTGGTTGGCGAAAGGACATCGCGCGAAATCGCCGCCCATAAGACTTAATGAACCGTCGATCGTTTTTTATGCGCATGTATTGTTTTCGCTGTCACTGAATCGGGGCTGTCTCCGTTAGGATTCGCCGAAGTGGGACGGGCCAGATTACGCGCGCACCCTCAATGTGGCGTGCGGGCGGGCCAAAGCAGCAGGTTGTTGCCCCTCAAAGCGGGGTGACCGGTCGAGCCCCCCTTTCCGAAAAAGGGCGGGCGCTGTCGAATCGGAGCTTCGAGACAAGGGCCGACGGGTGGGTCAGCCGTTTCTTTCGTCACTGCCCGAGGATTTCATGGCCGGCTTCGGCGATCATGAAAATGCATTCTGGAATGGGGCGTCGGCAACGCGGCGATCTTTCGGTTGTGTCCGTGGAGGCCGAGACAGGCTTTCTTGTGCTCGGATAGGAACGGCGGCGGGCGAGCGCTGGAGGTTGCCCGCGAGGTGGCTGCGCTATCGGACATGGCTCGCGCTGGAGGCTCCGTGACCGCGACCGTTGGCCGGCATCCGGGCGGCAGGATGGTGGATCGTTCAGGTGACGCTGCCCTCTGACCTCGCTGCTTTCGGGACACGTTCCGCCTTGGGCAGGAGGATCACGTGATCGGTCCAGTGGGTTTGGCTAAGCGGTATTCTGTTGCCGATGATGACGGTGGTCCCGATGCAGGGATTCGCAGGCCGTTGCCAAAGTGTCGGCGATACCGGGCAGCCCAGGGACGGTTGTCGAGGCAGATAGACCGCGGGTGGGCATCTCGGCAGCCCGATGGCCAGCATCTGCTGCTGCCCGCCTGAGAGCTGCCCAGGCGCGGTCGCGGGGCGACCGGGGCCAGTTTGCGGAAAAAGCGCGAAGCTCGGTCCAGCTTCTGCTGGCGGCGGGTGTTCGCGCGGCTGGGAGCAGCAGATTCATCCGTCACGTCATGCCGGCGAAACCACGTCGACCCTCGGGCACCCATGCGAGGCCTGCCGGAGCGGTCTTCGGTTGTGAGGCGGGAAATGTTCGCGTCCATCAAGAAGATTCCGGCGCGGCGGTGGACAGCCTCAACCAGATGATGTGTCGCGGAACAGGCTGGATTTCCCGCCCCGTTGGCAACCCAGCAGAGAACGGATGACCGCCCCGGTGGGGGCGGCAGGATGATATCGCGTATGGCTGGTGACGCCGCCGCCATGGCTCACGGTCAGACCCTGATCTTCAGCGGGCGAAGCGGCTCTCATGCGGTCATCCTGCATAGGCGTCGCGCACCGCGGAATCGGCCAGGGTCTGAGCGGGGTCCCATCGGGAATGAATACGCCCGGCCGCCATCGCGATCATGCGGGTGGGCATCGGGGTCGAAGGCAATGTTTGTGATCGATCAGGCAGGATGCCAGCCCGGCGCCCGGCCAGTGTTTTGAGTTTCTGCGAAGTCTTCCGCTGTTCCTCCGGTGAAGGCCGCCGCCGGTTTAATCGAGCACCAGCAGTAGGCCGTCGGGTGGCGATGGGCGGGCGATCTCGACGCGGGGCGCAGGCATGTGCCAGGGTGCCGCAGGGCGTGTCGGCCTCAGCGCTGATGCAACTGGTGCAGGACATCAGCGGCTATCCGGCGCCTGGCTGGTTGGCGATCTGTGGCGGTCTCGATGACCTGCCGGACGTCAGATCGCGTCTGGGAGCTGGGGGGTCTGAACGGTGCGGGTCAGGCCAGCCGGGCGATGGTGTGGGGTGGCGACGCGCGTCGTGTCCTATTTCGTTGAACATGAATCGTTCCCGTCATCGAGTGCCGTAGTCCGGTCCAGAGCGCGTTGGCGAGGGTGGTTTTGCCGGCACCGTCGGGCGATCACCCGACGATCTCGCGGGTCGAAGCGCAGATCGACGAGTTGAGCGGCGGACACGCCATAGGATTTTGGGCCGGATTTCGTGCAATTCGATTAAACCCGGGTGGGGGGGGGGGTTGGGGCACCGGGTGTGGCTCCGGTGACCGGTTTGCGGGGCTTGTTTGGCGTGGGGTGTGGCCGATGTCGGGCAGGAGCAGCGGCGACAATGCCGTTGGGGCGCGAAAGAACGAGGGGCGGCGATGCAGGAGCACCGACGGCGACCAGATAGTATTCGTCAGTCCCGGGAACATTAGGGCAGATGGGTCAGAAGAGCGCGCCGATGACGGCGCCAAAGGGCCGCACCGCGCCGACCAGGCTCATGGTCAGGGGCAGGGTGAATCAGACCCGAAGCCTTCAGGGGTTTCGGGGAGACGAACCGGTTTGTGATGGAGAACAGCGCCCGGCGGCCCCGCCAAAGGCGGGCCCTGAAGAAGCGGCAATCGCGAGCCGGTGGTCGATCCCGAAGGACGGGCGGGCAGAGGCGTTCGGATGACTGTGAAGGGCGCGATGCGCGCCGGTATTGCCCAATATGCAACGAGGATGAGAATCCGCGCGAGACCCCACACAAAAAGCATGCAAGGCAGGCCGCGTTGTGAAGGCATGCCGAGATCGTTTATGGGGGGAACCCGGGGGCAGGCCGTTCGCGCCGCCGGGTCACGGGTTCCAGTTGAACGGAGACAGCCACACAGATGGATCAGTGGCGAGGGTCGAGCGCGAAGTGAATGGTCTTGAGGCGAAGCACCGGCATGCGACAGCGCGGCGAAGGCAGCGGCAGGCGTGGACAGGGAAAGTGATAGAGGAATTCCGCCCGAACTATGGCTGCCCAGAATGCCGTCGTGTAGGGCCCCGACCGAAAATGTCTGCGCGAGGCTGAGCGCCCCCGGCATGGCGAAGATGACTGGTAGCGAAGAACATGGATCAATAGAATGCCCGACAGGGTCAATGCGGTGAGTCAATAGGATGATGCGAAAACAACGTATAGATCGCGAGGCCGCCGCCGCCCAGGCAGTGGCAAGGCTGGTGCGCAGGTTAATGTTTAGCGCGGATCTGCTTGGGTTTCCGAAGATGCCCTGGGGCCGGACAATACGGACAGCAGCACGACGATATAGAGGCAGTCCCTCGGCGCAGCGGCTGGGTGATATGGTGGCACCGACTTCGAAGATGGCGATCAGCTATGGCCCCAGCCGCCGGCCGCGGCAGGCTGCCCCAGCGCCGATGCAAGGCGTTAGGCTTTCATGGAATCAGGTGGCCCGCATCGGACGGGCTGAATGAGAACTGATGGGCGAGAAAGCAGCCGGCGGCCCGGCAAAGGCTGTGCCGAGCAAAGCTGAGGCATGGTGATCCGTGTCAGCCGGATGCCCAGCGCGCGCGCATTTCCGGGTCCATGGGAGCAGGCCCGGACTGACGCCCGAGCTGGGTGCGCTGGCAGGATCAGACCAGCCCCGAAAATCAGGACGCAAGGCAATTGCGAATGATCGCAAGGGATTTGTCGGCTGATGCTTGGCACCGAGAATGTCAAGATGGCCAAGCCGATAGGGCGGTGCGGTCGGGGCGCGGCCCGAAAGTAGCGTTCAGGCATTGAAGTGATGATGCCGCGATGGTCGTCAGAAGACCGTGAAGCGGCGGGCGATTGCGGATCGGCAGATAGGCAGCGCACCGATCAGCAGGGCCGAGGAAAAATGCGCGGTTACAACAGAACGCCTGGAGGGGCAGCAGCAGGACCGGGAAGCCGATAATCGGGCGCAGGCATGACCGCGAGTGTAACGCAGCAAACCGCCGGCACGAGCGCTTCACCATGGGCGAATTCACGGAATGTTGTCGCGTTGAGGCGAGAAAAAAACCCGATGGCGACAGCGCATAGGCCGAGCAGAGCGTCAGGGCGTTTCAATTGCGATTTGGGTCAGGATCAGATGCTGTAAATGCGGGAGTTCGGGCCGTCGCACTTTATCGGGACAGTCAATGCCGCGGCAGGCGGGATCCAGTAAACCGATGGCGAAACCATCGAACCGCCGTGTTCATCGGGTTCCGCTGCGGGGAAGACGCAGAATGGGCGTATACGAGCACCGCATCATCTGTTCCTGTTCACAGGGCACCGGTCAGGTTTTATATCGTTTTGACGACTGCGGTAGGCGCGATCGGCACATGTACAGATGATGAATGCGAATGGCATGTTGCCTTGCGGTCGGCATTTGTAGGTCATGGCAAAGACCGGTATGGCAGGCTGTCTTGCAAGAAAATCAACGTATGATCGTTGGGCCATTCTGCGCCGGCGGCGACGCGGAAGGATCATCTTCACACGTCATACTGGCCAGCAGTGGCAAAGCGTCCGGGTTCCCGGTCGTAGGAACGCCGGTAAGCGTCGACGAAATATCGGAGCCCAGCAGTTTTCCGAAACGGCGACGAACCGGATTCGCGAATACCATCAGCTCGTCGGGCTCGAGATAAGGGCTGCTGTCTCGGGCTGGTGGTCACTGGCCGACCCGGCGATGATCGGATATCGAGGCCGAGCGCTTTTGGCGTGCCGGATGAACAAGCGCGTGGGCCGGCATGCAGGTGGAGAGCAGCGCATCGGCACTGTCGGACTCGCGGACTTTCAGGAGCACCGGCAGCATGTCTTAAGCCGAACATCGAAGGGTTCTGAAACCGGCGGTGCGCCGATACTGTCAGATTGGCTGCAGCTCGGCGGCCCGCTTTGCCCTAAGGTGGTTCTGGGAGGAGGATCGCCGGCGTTGGTGCGCCACGTTCCTCTAGCGGATAGCGGCCTGGAGCAGCTTTCACGACGTATCGCGGGAAGAACGCACACATTCGGGCTGCCCATCTCGTGGATGCGGCTGTGCGCAACGGTAATCAGCGAATGCCGAGTTCGGTCGGCGCAGCGTATCAGGGCGCAGGCATCTGGGTGCCCAGCAGGGCGCGACGACGTGAATGAATCGCGGCATCGACGGGCGCGCTCAAAGGCGTTGATGGCGATTTTCCGTGGGCGGTCGGGGATCGGTTACAACTGAAATCCACCGCGGCCCGCCAGTGGCGATTCGCAGCGTTCGCTGGCTGGTGCCTTCGAGGCGAGAGAAAGCGGTGATCGGCTACAAGCCGGAACACGCAGGGCTCAGTGTGCGGTAGGGGCACGGCGATGAGGCGGATCCCGGGGCCGGAGCAAGATATGGCTGGCAGCATTGCATCAGGTACGGCATCGGAAACTCCCGATCGGCGACGCCGGTGACATGTGGCGGTGGGGATCTTGCGAAAAGACCACGCAACCAACTCCCTCCGCGGCATGACCGGATCAGGTTTGTGGGTGTCTTCCTCACCCGTCAGATACGGGCACCAGCGTTAGGTATCCATGAAGATGATTTGTAGGCCGGGGGGAGAGTCAATAAAGCTTCGGCGATCAGTTTCGCCTTCTCGCCCTTCGGTAGCTCTTGCCGTCGAAGCGGTGAATACTGGGAGCAGGGGGTGGGCGAATCTGGAGTCGGAATCGGGTTGACCTTCAGTTGCGTTCGGCCACATAGGTGGTAGTGAAGCGCGTCATGGACCATCATGGTACAGGGCGCTCCTGGGGGGGCGTGAACAGGGCGAACCTGTATCGTACCACTGATCCGTGCCGCTATAGAACCGGATCGATCGAAGATCGCGCCGGATAGTCGAACATTTCGTGGCGGACGAGCTGGCCGATAATTGAATTTTGAGGCCAGGGCATCGGTCATGGTGTGGGCGCTGGGTCGTCTCACGTCGGTAATAGGCGTAGACGGCCTGGCGTGGCAACCAGATTGTCATCGGATCATGGACCGCTGGCCGAGCAAAAATAGATCGCCGTCCGGAGCACGATATCGGCGGTGGCAAAATTACGTTCCGTTTTGCGCGTCACGAAGTTCGCTCAGCGAGACCGTACATGCCTCCGGCGTTTTTTCGGGGTCGGGTTCGTAGACGCGCGAAAAGCGGGTCCGCCGCATCGATCAGGGTCGCCGTCGGCCCGCCGTGCGGCCGCCCTGCGTTCTTGTGGCGGTGGTCGAGATGACGGAAATCTGGGCAACCTTCGCGCCAGTCGATCAGGGAAGCCGAGCTCGCCATTCAGGCCTCGTCAAGGTTGCGTGCTTGGAAGTCGGACATCGGGGAACAATAACTTCTGGTTCGGAGCGCAGTCAAGATATGCCTGATCCGTCGGGCGGAGAATTACGCAGAACGAGGCGCGTTCAACGCAATTGTTTGCCCGAGGGGCTTGATCACCCGGTCAGCGCGCCATTTTTCCTGTTTCATACGAACTAATGTATTTTTTCCAACCATGGTCGCCGCAGGTTTCTGGACTGGCGTCCGGTTTCGGTGCGCGGCGGGCGGGCTGGTCCTGCCGCCGGCGGGCGCATGGCGCAGCCGGCCCGATCAGTGCTGCCATTCCGGCGACTGGCGAACAGTCTCTCGTCGTGGGGATGGGAACGTGGATTAATTCATGTGGGCGAAGATTGTGCTGCTGCACGGGCCGGGCGGAGGTGAAGAAAACCTTCTTCGAGATGGGCGCGGGAATGGTGGATTCGTCACCGATGTACGGCTCTGCCCAGGATGTGATGGCTGTGCTTGACATCTTTCAGTCCAGAGGGGCATCTCACCGAGGGGCAGTTTCGGCAAAAGGTCTGACGCCAGCTCTGGCGGATGGCCCAGCCAGATGGCTGATGCAGGCAGGCTTTGGCGGTGCCGGTTCGATCTGATGCAAGGTTACAACCTTTGTCGATTGGAAGGCGCATCTCCAGACGCTTCAGGCGACAGGCAGCGGCGTAATCCGTATCCGGTATCACCCATCCACGGGCGGCGTCATGAGAGTTTGCCGCGATCAATGGCGCGCCACCCCTCGATTTCGTGCAGTTCTACAACGTGCTCGATCGCGAGCGAGAACAGCTGCTGCCGCTGGCACGCCGAAGGGAATCGCTGTGATTCGTCAACCGGCGTTCGTCGCAAGTCCTCATTCAACCAGTTTGCGGGCAAGTCTTGTGCCGGACTGGGCGGGCGAGATCAGGCGTGACGCTGCGCGGCATTCCTGCTGAAATTTGTTCGTCTCATCCGCGGTGAACCTGTGGGCGATCCCGCCCCATCACAGGTCGGCGCATATGGCGAAACATGAATGTGGGACGCGGTCCCATGCAGGATTCGCGATTGCGCGCGCGCGGATGGTGCGTTATTGTGGAGGACTGCTAGACACACGCGGCAAGCGTGAACCCGAAATCCTGAGCCGATAGGGATAGTTCGTGCAAGGGGAGTCTAATGCTCTTTCATCCATCGAGACGCTATTTGGCGTCGATCGCCCAGGTACAATAAGGGATCTGGCGTTTTCGCTTGCGGATTTCTCGCTGGCCATGACGCCATTCGACGCTGCGTGGGGCATTCGCGGCCGGCGCGCGTGTGGCTCGGCGCGGTTTCTGGTGCTGGCATGGTGTGGTCGGGACTCGGGTTCACCTGTCTGCATTTCTGACATATTATTTCCGCCCGCGGCCTATGCGGTTCTGTTTCGTGGTTAGGCGCTGCTGATCGTGGGTCTTTCTGGTGCGCGACATGTGAGATTTCGGTTTGTGTGCCCGACTGTACAGGGATTGCCTGGTGTCGCGCTTGCGGGTTTGGTGTGAGCACCTGGCCGTGATCGGGCTGATCCTGAGTTCGGGAGCTTCAGGCGGCTCCGTTTTTCGCGGTCGATCCCCGGGACCATCCTGTTCACACCTCAGCTGCTGTTGCTGGGCAGAGGGCGTGCGTCAATCTGGCTTGCATCATACTCCTGCTCTGGAAACGTTTGTGGATGGCGCGACGTTTTTTCGCGCTGGAGCGCCTCTGGGGCGTATTTTCGTGATTGGTCTTGTCGTCTTCGGCTGTTGGTGTTTAGAAACGCAGGGACAGAGCATAGGCCACGAAGCACCGGGGGAAGAACCAATGTCTACATACCGACGACAAGCAGCGGCTGGGTTCGTCCCGCCATCGACGCCCTGAGGGTTCACTAGCATCGCCAGGTGCCGAAAGCAAATATCGCCGCGCGAGACGTGAATCGCGCTTGGTTCGGCGACCTGAATGCGACCCCCGATTAATCAAGGCAGGGTCACGGACGCGCTGGCGCGATCATGTTTTCTATGCGCAAAATCGGTATTACGCGCCTGCGCGAGCCGATTGCGCCATATTCCACCACCTGAATAACCGGTCGATCGATGTGGACGGTCACGGTCGTGCCTCTCGGGGATGGGCCTCATGTGGTGTCGCAGGAGCTGGTGGATGCGGGGGAACAATGTCTGATCATCGGCCCGTCCTGGCCAACTGGCCGACGGTCGAAGTGATGGGGCGGGGAACCGCGGTCGATTCCGGCTCAACGATGCGGACGGAGCCTGGATCTGGAATGAGACTGCGCAGCCTGTGATGACCGGACCGCGCGATCTATGTGAATCGACGGGGACCCGACGGGCTGGGTGATGGGACTGACCACAGGCGCGACTGCTGGATTTGGCGCGCGAACGCGGCGTTATGTCGTCTCCGATGATTATGTGGCGGCTGATCTTTGTACGCCCGCGTGCCGCGTCGTTTTGGATATTGCCG
>Ga0163217_1051234_pt1 | contig 10087 bp, 4 predicted proteins | sample SynspAceP_FD_185933 | JGI IMG/M metagenome (GOLD analysis project Ga0163217, IMG submission 185933) | Saline lake microbial communities from Ace Lake in Antarctica - Synechococcus sp. Ace-P (PacBio error correction) | ecosystem: Environmental > Aquatic > Non-marine Saline and Alkaline > Saline ...
TATTGCGCTATCTGAAACTCCGAGCGTCGTGTGTATCGTGTGCTAGCAAAGCATCATCCGAGGTGAGTGCGGGTCAGTAGTACGTGCTTCCGTAAATCGTTTGGGCGGCGGGGTGATCTGACGAGGGCCACTGAATTGCTGGGGCGCCCGTATAGAATGTCCAGGCCGCGTTTGTGAAAGGACGGCAGGTCGGGCGCACAATTAGGCTTTCCAACCGCGAACGTCGATCTCAGGCGGCGACGGATCCTGTGCTGGGGATTTTCGCTGTGGCGAATTCCGGTCTCGAGAACACCCGTTGACGGTGTAGCGAGTGTCGGCACTCGCCCAACGTTTGGATCTCGTAAACCATTGCTCGAGGTGAACCTGTTCATTTCGATCGCGACACTTACGGCGAAATACATCCACCTTGACTCATTGGCACAATTCGGGAAGAAGAAAAATACGATTCAGTTGTAAGAATCTGGTTGCGCAAATGCCATCAGACGTTGAAAATGCCAAGCTGATTTTCGCCGGAAAAGCGAACTAACGAGGTTTGACATTGGATACTGCAACACAGGGTGCCAAGGTGCTCGATTATTACCTGGATGGTTGGTTGCCCCTGCCGTGGTATTTGCGGATCAAGGTAAAACCAAGTGGGCTAATTATTGAGTGGGTTCCGCTTTACGACCGGGTTCCCGTTAAATTCATTCCATTAATATCAACGCACACAGAAAAATCCCGGCGCCCGCCGGAGTTTTTTCTTGCCGACTCGGGTGGCTGGCAGCGTGGTTTTTTTCATCGCAATTGTCGTCAACGGTGAGCGTGGTGCTTAATTGTTGGCTGCTGCGTATTCGTTCTGATTGGGCAGAACGCACTGGCCGCCGTTTGGCGCTTGTATTAGGTGGTGCTGTCGGATAACTTGATCGATCGAATCCGGTCTTGGGCGCGGTGACGCGACCTTTAAATCCAGTCTGTTCGGTAGTTTGGCGTTTTTCCTTCATTCATATTGCTGACGACTGGTATTTTCCCGTCGGCGCAGTCCTGCTGATCATCGATGCATTTTTCTTACTCAGGCAAGAAGAAAGGGCGCGTCCAGAAACATTGAAATTCCCGCCCTAGGTCGTACTAACGCTGACCAACTTAAATGGCGTTTTAGGCGTTCGCGTCCAGCAAATTGGCATCGGGCTGGATGATTTCAACGCCCGCCCATCAATGACAAGACATACAGCTTGTTTAGTCCTCGCGCTCGGCCCAGCGTGTAAGGTTGCCGTGGCAGTGTAGCCAGCGGCATCGGCACTCGGGATGTTAATATGTACGACCCCGGTATCCTGGTGAACGTCGGCGTTGTTGTGACCCTAATGGACAGTGTGATGTATACTGCGTACGTATAGATGTTGGTTATGCGGGCTGGCTAGTGATGTGTTGTTTGTTGTATGGTTGTCTCGTTCGCTGGATTCTGTCGTGCAATTTTGCTATGTAACGGCGTGCGCGCTTGCCACGTTTTTCTTGTGGTCTGCTTGTGCTGGCCGCAAATCATCGCCTGTAGCTCGGAATAGCTAATTGCCGCGAGAATGGCGATGATTACCACAAACGCATCATAAGTTCGATCAGCTGTGATACCTTTTGTTCAGGCATCGCTTTTTCTATTCAGAGACATTTTGTGTTTCTATTTGCGATTGTTGCGTCCTGTCGTGTGCCGGTCAGAAGTGTTCGAATTCCGGGTTTTCTCAACTCGCGCTCAGGGTTTCAAAACATTGTATCATTTCGGATACATGTCCAACGGCGGAAGCGTGTATCAGCTTCAGGCCTCCTGTGCATTTCTTGGATTCAGGGCTTGGGAACAGGACTTCGTGTGTCAGTTGTGATGCGTTCTGGATCCTTTGCGCTGTGCCAGATCCGATCGTATGTTTTTCGCTGTTTCATTTCCTCGTTGACAGGGCAGGGTGGTTAACGTGTTGCTTGAGATTCTCTATAATCGGATTTCAACGCTGTTTTCTCATATGAGTACTGTGGAATTTGCTGTAAGGTAGTGATATTTGCCTTCTTGTCTCGCGGATAATGACTTATTTAGTTCTGATATTGCAGCCTACCTTGTTTTTAATCAGGCTCAATAGCATGAACGAAGAAAACCTCCAATTGTTGAACGTCCGCAAGAATCAGATCAGCACCATTTCGGTTGCCGGCAAGCGTCAATCTATCTCATGGTCCATTTCATCGTGCTGGCGCTAAAACCGTTTCGTTGTTCCGAACTTGTACACGTGTGGATGGTTCATCTCTTAGATCGTTCTGCCTGTTTAAATCGGGTGAATAAGTTAGTTGTAGTGCATGCGTTTGCGTCGGTCAGCTTGAATATATATATACGTCGGCTGATCTGTTCGCTGAGGGTGAGAACGCTATTCGACTTGTCAAATGCGCTTGGATTGTGACTCGGATGGGCGCTGTAATAACCTCTGAGCCATGCGCGAATCGGGTCTGATATGGAAAGCGACGATCTGCTCTGTAGCGGTCTTTGAATCATTTTCGTGGGCTTGCTTTTGAGTTGGTGGTTGGGAGCTGTTGGTTTTTGTGTGTGTGTTTCTTGTGGTTTTTTTTTGTTTTTTTTTTTGGTTAGTGTGTTTTTGGTGATATGTTTTGGTTGTGGTTTGTTTTTTGTTGTTTTTCGTTTGTTTTTTCGTTTTTTTTTTGTTTTTGTTTTTGCTTTTGGGTGTTTTTTTTTTTTGGCGGGGGGGTGTGGGTTTTGGGTTTTTGTAGGCGGTTTTTGGGGGGGCTTTATGTTTGTGTTTGGTTGTTGTGTTCGATGGCTGGCTTTTTTTTGGTGTGTTTTTGCTCTGGGCACAGGTGGTTTTTTGTGTGCTTTTGTGGCGGCTTGTTTGTGGTTTTCTTTTTGGGTGGTTGGGGTGGGCGGCGTTTGTCTTGCGTGTAGGGTTTTTGGTTATTTTTTGGCTGCGGTGGTTCGGTTTACTGGCGCATTTTCTTTTTGTGGTTGGTTGGGTTGGGGGGTTGTGGTTGTTTTGTTTTTTGTTTTTTTGGGGGTTTTGGTAGTGTGTTTTTTGTGGGGCTGCTTTTGTTTGTTTTTTGTGGGTTGTTGGCTTTGGATGCGTTTTGCCTGTTGTTTTTTTTGGTCGGGGTTCTTTTTTTTTTTTTATTTGTGTTCGTTGGTCTTTTTGTGGGTTGTTGTTTTTGACTTCTGCGTTTGGGCGGGGGGTTCTTTTTTCGTGGTTTTTTTTTTTTTTTTTGTTATGTGTTTGTTGGTTTTGTGGTTTTAGGTGGTTTTTTGGTTGCTGCTTCTTTTGATTGGGTTTTTGGTTTTGCGTTGTTGGGGGTTTTTGTTTTTTGTTTTTTGTTTTGGGTCTGTTCTGCTTGGTGTGGTGTTGGTTCTTTTTTGTTGGTTCTGTTTTTGCTTTGTTTGTTGTTTTGTTTTGTTTGGTTGGGTTGGGAATTTTTGGCTTTTTTTGTATTTGGTGGTTTGTGTTTTTTTGTTATTTTGGATTTTTTGTTGGGTGTTTTTGGTTTGCTGTTGGGGTGTTTTTTTTTGGTTTTTTGTTGCTGTTTGATGTTTGTGTTGTTTTTGGTTTTGTGCTGGTGTTTTGGTTGGGCGGGGTGTGGGGGTTTTTTGCGTTATCTTGCTTTGGCTTTTGTTTTGTTTGGTTTGTTGTGTTTCTGGTGTTTGGTGGGTATTTTTTGTTGCTTGTTTTTTTTGTGATTTTTTTATTGTGCGGGGTTTTTTTTTTTTTCGTTGTTGGCATCTTGTGTGTGGTGTCTGCTTGTGTGGTGTTTTCGGTTTTTGTGGTTTTGTGTTTTTTGGTTTTGGTTTTTTTTGTTTTGTTTTTTTTTCGTTTGGGCCTTGGGGGTTTTTTGTGGCTGTTTGTTTGTTTGATTGGTTTTTCTTTTTTAGTTTTTGTATTTGGAGGTGGGTTTTTGGCTTTTTGTTGTGGGGGTGCTTTGTGTGATTGTTGGTGGTTTCTGTTGGTTCTGCTGGTTTCTTTTGTCGTGGTTTGGGGTAGTATTTTTGGTTGGGTTGGTTTTGTGGATTTTCCGTTTCTGGTTTTCCTGTGTTTTTGGCAACGTCTCTGGTCGCCGGTTGTTGTTATGAGAGGTCGGCCGAGTAATGCGTGTTCGGCTGTTGTAGTTCGAGCGTAATATCAGATTGCCGTCCGTCCTTGTCGCATAGCGCTTGCAATTTAGAGCGATCCGGGCCGGCTAACCTAGATCTGGGGGCTCTTTGTTGCGCATCTCTTTGTGTTGAGGAGTGTCAAAGCGGCTGCGATCAAATTTGCCGGCCCGCCATATTGGGGAGTTGTATAGTCGCAGTAGCGTATTTCCGAATTATTTCCATTGGCATCGCGGTTTTATGTGATTTATCTTTTAAGTGGTAGTTTGAGGTGGTGTAGGGTCTTGGTCCGTAGTTTGTGCCCTGGGTCGATGTTTGTTCCTTGTTGCTTTGTTGTGTTTTGTTTTGCTTGTTATTTTTATTAAGTTTGTTTGAGAGTGTCTTGGTGTGCGGTCTTTTTTGGTGTTAGTTTTTATTTGCGTATATTGATGTCTTGTCGCGCGGGTTTTCAATTTTTCTGTTTCGGTCTTTGTCGTGGCCAGAAGCTCAAGTCTCAGCATGTGGTATATCCCGCGCAGAGCACCGTGCGAGCGCTGGATTTGAATAGAGCCGCTGTTCGTGTCATTCTATGCCGCATATACCGAAGCGCTTTTTTTTTGTGGGGCCGTAGAATTTGACGTAGACTGTTGTCTATTTATATAGCGGGTTCTGTTTTCTATCACGTGGCGATTTCAAGTTGCTGAGCGTACGACCTTTGGGGTTGGCTGGGATGGACCAGCTTTGTGGCTCACTCCGCGTGCGTTCATGTAGCAGCACGTTTCCCGACAACAGGAAGCGATCGTTTTTTATCGATAACGAGTCAGTGTACTTGCGAATCTGATTAGTCGGTTTTGTAGCCGCGCGTCGCGTTGCGTCCTGAACAATGTGTAACGACTATAATCCACCGTCCAGTTCTTCGATGATGCCCATCGCCTGTCGATCAACCGAACGATCTTGTGTATCTATATCTGCCATCGATTTCCGTGAAGATTGTATTATACTCATCTTTCGTCTGGCCTTTTAAGCTGTGAAGCCATATTCGCACACAAGTCTTTCGTGTGGAAACTCAGGTACGACCACTCGAGATCGTGACCATTGGTTCTATATCAATCCGGCGGCTCTATAGTAACCGTCATTGTGTCGCTCGTGTAGATTACGCGTCCCGGGCTTGGCTGCTGTAGTCCGTACCGATAAGACTACGTTCAGGCTTCGGAGCGTGATGGTTGAGATCGGATGCACTATTGTGCGCGTGGTGTTTGGCTTTTTGTTTGGGCGTGTTTACGGTTTTGAGTACTTGTGTGTCGGAACACGTGGGCCGAGCGTGCGTCGGGTCAACTATGAGTCCTCTCATCCAGCGGCATCCAGTCGTGAGTGCAATGTTCGTCACGGTGCCTCGTCGGCTGTGTGAGTGCCCAAGTGGCCGATTATAGTGCGGGCCTGTGTCGTTGATGCGCATTGGGTGTTGTGTTGTGGCTTTACTCGAGTAATGCTGATTTGGCGCGCCCGTGTTTTGCTTTCATTAGTGTCGGAGCGGGTGGGCTTGAATCGGCGTTGTGGTATTTGGGTAATAGATAGATGTATCCGGGCATTTTTTGCCGTGATTAGGGCAGCTGATTCTGCTTGCTGCCAATCTACTAGTTCAGGACGGACGTTGACGGCGGGTTTGGGTGGGTTCTTTGTGTGTCTTATTATTGTGTTTCTTGAGCTGACCTTAGTTGTTGCCAGAACTGCGCGCCTGTTCTGGTTAGAAGATATGTCTCGTACCCTGCGGATCTAACGCATGAGTTGCTATTGGCGTTCTCGTGCGCGGCGATAATCTCTTGACCTATCTGTGCTGTGATGTCCATATTGGCGCTGTCTATGTGTGCCAAGGCCCATGGGCAATTGGCTCGTGGATCCAACTCTAGCATTTGTGAGAATATACTGTCGTTCAGATTATTCGAGTTCGGTGTGAGAGAGGTGTTATCCGATACTGCGGTGCGCTGTAAAAAATGATAGGCGCGCGCTCCGTTTGGAGTTGTCTGCGTTGAAGACTTGGCGTTCTAACGACCGTTGTCAATGTGAGTTCCGCGGTGTCATCCGCCTGCAAATAACTGACCGCTGAACCCTCGGCGACAACCCGCAGGAACGGAAGGTCTTCAAGAAGCAATAGTATGCGTCGTGACAGACTTGGCAGTCCGGCCAGGGAATGCCAATTGGTAATCGAACCTGGAACAGATTATTCACGACAACCGTCAAGACAGGCGCCCGTTACCCGGTTCCGTGCAATCGGTACGGCCCATAACGGCCGACTGTGGGCAGCTGCCCCGAGCAGCCCCGGTGTGGCCTGGTGTCCCTTGTTGGGGCCCAATCAGTAAATTGCACGTTAAAAAGTTCTTTGAGCAGGCGAGCATTGTTCCGGACGCTGGTAAACTTCAGGCCCATCATTGCCAGAGGCACGGATCCGTCGGGTGCTCATTAAATCGTTGTCCGTAATTCGCGGCCAGTCCCTGCCCAATACAACGCATCTCAAAAGATCGTCTCTGCCAGTGGCGTCCCAGCCACCGGCGCCGAGATTAATCGATCGTGTTTAAGGATCGCTGCGCGATCGGTATCAAGGTCAGTGGCGCCTAAGCCAAAATTTGGCCACCTTCCTGAGTGTTAAATCGCATGATTCCGACGTTCATATGTTAACAGAATTTAAGACCTGCTTCGTCACATTCTTCATGATGTCCGACGGACATAGTCTCGTCGCTGGATCCTGTTTTGTAATCAGGTAAATTACCGTCGAAGATCGCTGTAAAGGCGTACCCAGTCCCGGAGCTGCTGTAGTCAAAGCAAGCATTTCGTCGTCGGTTCCCAATGCATCGCTCAGGCCAGAGCAGAAAAGCGGCCCAGAGATAGCGGCCCTGCCGTCACCGTGGACGCCTGCAATCTGCGAGGACATTCGACGTCGACACGCTATGCAGGCTCGAGTGTCTGCCAAGTACGCGCTTCATTCGCAAACAGCGTTCAGTGTTCGGCATCTGCTATTCAAAATGGCGGGTGTCGGAAGTTACCCAACGCGTTGGTGGCAGTATCGATAGGCCCCACTCTTCGGTCAGAAATGGCAGACACTCCGAGCCTGGCAATAGCGTTGAAGCGACCGTCGGATGTCTCCGCAGATGCAGGCGTCCCACGGTGACGGCAGGGCCCGCTATCTCTGGCCGCTTCTGGCTCTGGCCTGAGCGATGCGTTGGACCGACACGAAATTGCTTGCTTTGGACACAGCGCCTCCGGGCTGGGTACGCCTACCGCGATCTTCGCGTAATTAACCTGAATTACAAACAGGATCACGACGCAGACTATGTCCGCTCGGACATCATGAGATGGTGACCGAAGCAGGTCTTAAATCCTTTAACATATGAAAACGTCGGAACATGCGATTTAACACTCAGGAAGGTGGCCCCAATTTGCTTTGCGCCCACTGACTTGATACCGATCGCGCAGCGATCCTAAACACGATCGATAATCTCGGCGCCGTGGACTGGACGCCACTGGCAGAGACATCTTTGAGATGCGTTGTATTGGCAGGGACCTGGCCGCGAATTACGGACAACGATGAATGAGCACCCGCGGATCCGCTTGCCTTGCAATCGACTGGCCTGAAGTTATCCCAGCGTCCGAACATGCTCGCCTGCTCAAAGAACTTTTAACGTGCTAATTTACTGATGGTGCCCCCAACAAGGGACACGCGCACACCGGGGCTGCTTCGGGCAGCTGCCCACATACGCACCGTTATGGCCCGTACCGATTGCAACGGGAAAACTCGTAAACGGCGCATGTCCTTGGACGATGTCTCGCTGAAATCTGTCAAGGTCCGATACCCAATGATCCTGGCCGGTCCGCCAGTCTGTCACGACGCATACTATTGTGCCTTCCGTTTTGAAGACCTGCGTTCCTGCGGGTTGTCGCCGAGGTGTTCCAGGCGGTCAGTATTTTGCAGGCGGATAACCGGTACTCATTGACCAACGGCGTTGAGGAGAATTGGTTTCAACGCAGATCAACGAGCCGCGCCCTATCATTTTACAGCGCCCGCAGTATCGTTAACACCCTTTAACCGAACCCGAACTTCTTGACGAACGTAATATCTCACAATGTTTGGTGCCTCGTGGCAATGCTCACACTGGCCTGGCAACCTGAAGCCTATCGAATCGAAGAGGCAAGATTACGACCGACAGGGCGCTGATGCAGTTGACCGGGTACGGCTTCTTCTACGACACGCGCGCAGCTTCTGGACCACTGGTTCGTCAGACGGTAACGAGTCCTGCTGGGTTGGCGCAGCGAATCAGCTGCTGATCCGGATGCCCGTAATCTTTATACAATAACGGCTTCAGCCCATCGCTGAGTCAAACGGCGGCAATGCGACATTCGCTGGGCCGAACAACGCCAATGTATCACGCAGGCCGATTTCGGCTTGGCTTCAAGCGAGGCAACGTTGACGACTGATCGACTGGATCGTGGTCTTGGGAAATATGTTGGATCCCGGACGGCGATGGCGTGTTTCGACAAAGTCCAACGTAACCGCCATGGCACACACACAGGCGGCTGCCGTAAGGCTATGGTGGTAACAGTGGGCACAGCCCGAAGCAGTTGATCTACAACAGCGCATGACGGTTAATCTGCACGCGATTGATTCGACCAAACTGGGTCGTGAATTGTGTCGCTATGTTCGCGAACGAATTGTATTTGTCGAGATATGGCACTCGCTTAAAGGCCGACCCGGGAGATGAGTTCCAAACTCTACGGGATCGATGCGATATGTCCAGTCGTTTCGTGATCGACAGGGCCGATGGCATCATCGCAGATCTGACGTGACTTTGTCGTTATCCTTGTTCGCATGCGACGCGGCGGATCAACGTAGCGTGCGCTCGATGTTTACCGATAAAGAATCCATGTCCTGTTTGTGGGAACGTGTACTGACGAGGGTGGCCAAGCTGGTCCTCGCCCGTCGTACTCGCATTGATATCGGCGATGAAATACAGAACCCGTTTAAATGCCACCAGTCGTTCTCGCGGTGGTTTATGACGGCGTGCACGATACAGCGGCTTATAATCCAGCCGCTGGACGGTGTTGCGCCCGGTGTCCACATGCTGACTTGTTTTGCGCCAGACCGTTTGGCGCGCAGGGTCATACTCCACTCAAACTTGGCAACATGACACGGGCCATACCGAAGCCCGCATCACTACTGATTGATATCAATGGTGATAGGCTATTCGAATCGTAAGTAATTCACTCCGATTGGGCGGCGGCTGTGGCGCTTTGAACATTACCATCGTGAAGACAAGCCGAATCTGTTGCCGGCGGTGTTATTGCAGAGCTTGGGGCGACGGATTGTCTGCTGCTCCAACAGCCGCAGATTACCGCCGCTTCTTACAACCGCAGCCGGCACGTTGCCATGTTCAATTGACGTACGTCAGAATCTGTCGCTTTATCTTCCGTTAGCATTGGCTCGGGTTACCGCGCCATGCCGCTCAATCAGGATGCAAAGCGATGCCGTCTAACTCATTGCGCGATGCCGAACGTATTATTCGCTGCGCAAGATGACTACAATAACTTCACCCCGATTACGGAATCCGATCTGGCTGACATACGGTACAGTCGCACTACGGTTGAGCGGCGCAGATGATGGATGGATGTTGCGCCTTGCCGGCAACGAAATGGTGACTGTCCTGATTCTGCGACGTTCAACAATGAGGTTTTTTCTCGTCAGCTTTGAGCCTGAATAAAAACGGGTGCAATCAGCTTGTTAATGTTCCGGACAGGGCTCAACTATCTTTACCGCATCAGTATCTGACGTGATCCGATTGTTGGACGATCTCAGCACGGTTAACCCGTCAAACGGATGACGAGTCGTAAGGATCGGTTGCACAGGGAGGTATGCGCCATCACCGCAATTCCTGTTCCCAAGCCCTGACTCCAGCTGCAGCCGGGGCTAGTGTAATCCTCCGCCCCGTTGGCTGTATCGGTGTCGAAATGTTTTGACCCTGGGTTTGAAGT
>Ga0163217_1063603_pt1 | contig 10087 bp, 19 predicted proteins | sample SynspAceP_FD_185933 | JGI IMG/M metagenome (GOLD analysis project Ga0163217, IMG submission 185933) | Saline lake microbial communities from Ace Lake in Antarctica - Synechococcus sp. Ace-P (PacBio error correction) | ecosystem: Environmental > Aquatic > Non-marine Saline and Alkaline > Saline ...
CAACCGCTCGACGACCAATATCTTCTATCATACCCATAGTTCCGGCAAGTTTTCGACGAGACGGAGAAATACGGCTTTTTACCGACCTCAACTCCTTCCTGACAGCTTTTTCCAGCCTGGATTTTGAATTCGCGACGCGATAATTGAATATCATTCGGACCAGCCCGTGCAGAAACAAGTGATTGTGCACCGCAATGACCGAGCCTTCCGGCCATGCCCTTTGGGTGAATTTGCGGGATGAAATTGGCAACCGGATGGGGATTGGAGTTGCGCGCGTGACCATATGTAAAATGGGGAACGCGGGTTACGGCCAGGAAACTGCAAGAACCGCCGATCAATGGCCGGTGGCGGCTTTATGTCTTTTGATCGATTGCCGCCCAATTTGGATTGGGGTAAGGGCACGGAAAGTATCATTGATTGAAATTATCTGGCGGGACGGGGAAGAGGTCACACGAGTCCCTGCTGAAAACCTGCTCGGAGGAGGGAATTATCTAATTCGAGGCAAACACTACTAACAGGTCTTCCTGGATCGAAAAGCCTGTTGAAATATCAAGCCTTGCCTATGGCGGCGACGCTGCGCGCATGATAATGAACCGGATAAGCATATAGGATCTCTGTTTGGATTCGAGCCAATGCAAACCACGACGGCAAGCCTTCAATATTCCACATTTCACCCAGATTCTGTGCGGCACAAAATGCAAAACGACCACCCTCATTCAACACCCTGCCGCACAAGCCGGAACTTATACCTCCGTCCGAAACGAATTCGGTATCCTGTTTGTTGGTGTATTTACGCTCGTTGCTGCCATTGCATTTTAACCGGCGCAAAGCCTGACTCCCGCAAACAATTAATTTTTGCAGCTTCAGCCCTGCTGGATGCTCAGCCTGACGTGCTGTAACCCAAAGGCGTTGGGTCCCGGAGTGGGAGGTGGATGGGGACGCGCTCTTGAGGCCTCTGGCTTGGTCAAGAATCGGTGCAGCCCGCTTTGTTCTGGGTTTGAAATTTTCTTGCCTGATTTTCACTCCCCTCGCTCTTGTCTTGGCGCCTATCCAGGCGTGACAGAACAGATTTTTGTTGGAAACACTCCCCTTCATCGAAAACCTATTGGAAACGCGTGTCCCGCAAACTCGGATACCACGGATTCAAAATCAGTTTTAGGGCGGTTATGGATTTTTTTGAAAGAGTTTTGGACATTTCTGAGGATTAACACGATGGAACAGAAAGCCTTTGGCCTGGTGCCGATCAATTCTGGTGATGATCATTCCCTGGGCGGACGCCTTTATGACCTGGCGCAAGGCTCCCGTGATTGCGCGCATTCATCTATACTTTTATTTAGCGCCCATGTATTCGCTTGAAATATGTCTGCCTTTATCACGACAGCCGCGGCCTGCCCTGCTGCAAGATGGGCGGATTGTCCTGCGGCGGCAAGGAGAGCGTTTCAAGCGCGGATCAAACATGATGCCGATTTTCCCGCAAAATGCCATTCTGCTTTTGCCTCGCCGAGGCCGGGATCGCACCATCCCAGATGCATCATGTCACTTTTATGAAAAACCATTTCCCTAAATTTGAGCGGCTTATAGAAACCTACTCTGGCCTTGCGCCCGCGCGCTTCAAGAGCTTCGCTGCTTTCATGCCGCTGTGGATCAAAGACAAACTATTTCCAGAAAAAATTGCTACTTGAAGGATTGTCCGGACCATTGACGTCTGGAAATACGCTGGCAGGACAGGCTTTTGTTTTCGGACATCAATCTGAATGCCACGCGCCGCCAGCCGCCTTCTTCCCCTCCCCATTTGAAGGAGGCGGGCGATATTGGAGATGGACGGGGTTCCGCGAATGGGCAACCAAGTTCGCTGGCGATCGGGCTAGGGTCCTTCATCTCGGGTTTGAAAAGGACTGCACTTCCCGGCATTCGCTGGGCTAACTCTATTCCGCAATTCACCAGCTATGGCCGGCTTCAAGGTCATTCGGGAGAGTATAATTATGGGTCTCCGCGCCCTTATGGTGAGCCGCGAATTTGCCGATATTAATCAAATCCACTCTGGTCGACATCAAGGACGACGGCTCTTCCGGCTGAATATGGCGGTATTTTTTCTTATGCACCGGGAAATACCATGACCAATATGGGCATTTTCATGCCCTGTTTGCGGGCCGCCGAGCGAGCCGGAAAGCGAGCCGACCCAGTCGCGACATGGATATTGGCGCCTCGATCCAAGTCTGTTCGACCGAAAGAGATCGTCCTACAAAAAATCTGCACAATATCGCTCGTGAGACGGGCCAGAAAAAATTCTGCCTTGCCGGTTGGTGTCGCTCTGACTGTGTAGCCAATGGCAAATTTGCAACGAAGCAGGCTGTTTTGAAAATATCTGGGTGCAAACCGGCAGCGGGCGACGGCTGGCCGGCGCGCTGGGTGCGGCGCTGGTCCTGTCACCATATGCACTTGCAAAACCCCGCGGACAGTCCCACATCGGACAGGACAAGCATGTTCGGCGGGCCATATCTTTGGCCCTGCCTTCGGTGATCAGGGATGCGGCCTCAAGACTGGATGCGAATAGGCGCGAAATTTGAGATCCTGTTTCGCGGAAGAGCGTCGCGCGCACGGCGCAGGCGCTGTCAGAAGGGCATTGTAGGTCGGTTGGATGAATGGCCGCATGGAATTTGGCCAAGAGCATATGGGCGGGCGCAGCATTTTTGGCCGACGCCGCCGCCGTCCCCGAGATGCAGAACAGCTCAATGCTAAAAGTCAAATTCCGTGACATCCTTCCGCGCCCTTTGCCCCAGTGTGCTGGCTTGAACAGGCTCAGGATATTTCGATGCTGGACGGGCGACAGTCCCCTATACAGGGTACTGCTCGTTTGTATACGGCAAGAGACATCACAAGCGGGCCAAACGGCATGATAAACCAGAGACGCAGAGCGAGAGTCGATTTTGGCTAGGAGAAAACTCCTAATGCACATCGCTTTTCGACATCCCGCGCGGTCACCAGACATGAGATAGAGCTATTCGTGAGGGCCGCCCACCCTGTGTGAGAGTAGACGCAAAATCAACCGGATTCCACGCCCTGTTGCAGCCTTTAAGGATTTGAAACCGGCTGTCCGGATGCCTGAATTAACACTTTTTCAATGTCGCGGCGAGACAATCGTCTGTACTCTGCCCGAGAGATGCGCTTCTAACTGTTTTTTTCCATGGGCACGGGTTCTGGACTGTTGGTAAATCGGCAAAATCTTGGTCCTACCAAAGACCAACAAAACAAGGCGCTGTTTAGCGAATATTAGGAAACAGATATGAAAGCCTGACTAGACCATCTCCACGGAACATTTGCGATATCGTGGCTGGTCACGCTGCTGCTTTTGGCTGCTGATGATAGGGAGCGTCCTTTTGGTGATCCAGTCATACGGAGCGGTACAAAAGCGAGGAGGAAGAGGCCAACAGCCTCGAAACGCCGGAAAGCCCGAACCATGGCCGGGCCCGGAACAGGCTCGTGTCCGAGCGGAGACCGCGAGAAAAACAGAAATATACATATAAATCCTTCCATTGGCTGGCAAGCCGAGCGCGGCCCCCTGAAATCAGAGAACGATCAATATCAACTGCCCAAAGACACCGGGTTTACGGGTTTGGAACCGCTTTTCCGGCAAGCCAGACAACCCATTTATTTGGCGGGCTTCAACCCATGTGGGGCACCGGTGTACTGACATGGGACAATTTCCCGCCTGCTCGCACCAAAGTTTCGCAAATACGATCAACTATGGCGACAAAGGCTATAATCCGTCAAAATCTGAACCGCCTGATCGATGGTCTGGCTGATATATCCCGAAGGCGGATAACCCGGTCATATTTTATGATGGCGTGAAATGCTCGATGCAGAATTGGCCGAATCCGACAACTCGTTATTCGCCGACGGGACATTCCGCGAAGGCGCAGATCAAGGACCTGATGGAAAATTTGGACAGCATGACTTTATGAGCAGTGGCTGGCAACCTTATTCCGGTCAAACCTACAACCTACACAATGCTGACACAGACTTCTCCAGCGGATTGATATTTCAACAGAAAAACACGCAGCCAGACATTGCGACTTACTGCAGCAGTTCGCTGCGACCGCTGCGAGCATGTTCGCACGCTCCGGGTTCACAATTGGAGTGCACGGAAGATATTTTGCAAGCCCCGCAACATTAAAATTTGTCTGCGCCCTGCAACCCAACCCCTATGAATAGTAACAAACGCAACGGGCTTTGTGCCGGCTTATTCTGAAGGAAAGACGAAAAATCTCGGTGCTTAGCGTCCTACCCTCTCGTTCAGAAGTTTGGCCCGCTCTTCCGAAAAGCTGGCTTGTTTTCCGGCGGATATGAACGGATAATTTTCGAGTCGCGATATACTATTATCTCGACAATGCCGCTGTCAGTGAGACCGGGAATGGCAACCAGGCACTATCGCCCGACCAATCTCAAAATCGAAATGGACAAGAACGCTACACTGCCTGTTCCGCACTATATGGTGTGTCGCGGCTTGCCGGTTGGTTTGGCTGCTAATATTGAGGAATTTGGGTGGAGCGGGATCATCGGGACAAACGCGACGATGTTGGTCAAAAAACCACCTTTCATCATTTGCCCGAATAACAGCGGGTCCATGGTCCTGCGCACGGCCTTGTCCGGCATCGCTGCGAACCTGGGAACCTTGAGCGCGAAGGCCAACATAGTATCGGGATTTCATGGCCGACCACCCCGCGCAGCGGAGCCGCGCCTGGATTTTGGGGACAGATGAAAAATGGCTGTCCATTGATTCCGTGGATGCTTCCGCCTATGACTGGCCGAAGACCAAAGCTGGCCTGGCACAAAAGCCAGCATTTAGCAAAATCCTCGCAGAAGCGCGGTGTATTGAACTTCATGCACCGCCATCTGCTGACGACCGCGTTGAAAGCGCAGTTCGACAGGATCGAAATTTCTCTCCATGGTGCGCAAATCCTATGGCCGTCCGCCGAAGGGATTTGCAGAACGGGCAGCACAGCAAATCGTCCAGGCAACGAAGACATTCGCAACCTGGCTGCACGGCATAATATGAATGCCTTGAAATTCAAAAACATAATAATCGAGCGCTTAATGGTGAAGACGGCCCTGTTCTTCACCTATGAAAAATGTGCGCTGCCACACGGAGAAATCGTCCCCCGGTTCAAGGCGATGCTAGCCCGCTATCACCGATCTCGAATTCACCCAGAATCTGGCTGTCAAAGGCATATATTGATGAGCCCTGAGGGATATGAATACCGAACAAATTGGTCGGGTTATCCGAGCAGGATATTTCGGTCATGGAATCAATAATTCACAAAATCACAGACCGCTGCTGGGTTTTTTTGGCTATTCCATTATCCCGGCCAAAAGCATTGATCTTCAAGCCCACGGATTTCAAGCTGGCGGAAAGCAATCATTAATGCCGGTTGGGAATATGGGAACCGGATAATGGGCTTGACTGAATATGCCCGGCGGCCCGGAGCCATTCACTCTCTCTCTCGCAGACTTTCGGGAGACGGGATTGAATTGAGATTGGCGATGCGCGTGACCCGAGCGGGCAAGCGGTGCGGCCGTCGAAATATAAAATGCCACAATCATGGCGGAGCCTAATGGGGAGCAGAGCGACGTGACAGTTATATGTCGTTGTCGGATAGCTGTTCACGCCCGCTTGCGGGGCAGAAGAAGTATTAAGCCGATGCCCCTATGCGCGACGGGGGAGGGGACTGGCTGATCTGGTTTACAAACTACGGATGCGCAGACGATCCGGCCGCGGGAACTCCTCCGGAAATATCATAGCCGAAACAGATCGTCGGCATAGGCAAATCCCGTCAGGATTGCCGCCGAACGAATACGCCGAGATCTTCGAGCGCCTGAAAGCTAATCGGGCGACGTCATCGCACCATCATAGGAACCACGAGGCACAACGTTCCTCTTGTCCCAAATGCTCTGCGATCGAGTCGCGGATGGCGCGGATCATGGTTAGGATACCGGAGATCAAAGCGCCCTCCAGCACACCGGCCAACACTCTGTCCTGTTGAGCGTTTGCTTGCTTTAGCCTTACTGGTCCAGCTCGGGGATCAGCCGCATGCACCAAGACAGGATTGTTGGGGAAATACCGCAATGGCGAAAGCTGCCGGAACAAGGCGATGGTTCACCTCTCAACCCGCAGGTCAACTCGCGGCAGGAACCGACTCGGTTGAGCAGGACCTGTTCATCCAGGCGCGCCTTGCCGGCCGACGGCAAGAACGGCTTCGCCTGCCGGCGGTAGGGCTAAAAACATCTTGCCCTGGCGCGAAATCAGCGATTGACCGACTTGCGCCTCTAGCTTCCCGCAGATGCTGCGAAACGCCCGTGCAGTCAAATGTTCAGCAGTGTCGCGGCCCATGGTAAAGTGGAACCGGTATTCGCAAAGCACGACGAAAGACTTTTCCAGCCATTGAGCATCTCAACATAGTTTCATTACTATATGTTATGGATAAACATTGAAATCGATTTATTTCACATAATGACATATCCGCTTATTTTATAATACTGGAAATAATGGAATCCCATCATGCTGCCGCATCCACCTCGCGCTTTTTCGCATATCGGCCTATCCGTCCCGACTTGACGCTGCGGTAAAATTCACAACCGGAATCCTCGGCTGCTATATCGATAATGAAGCCGACCGAGTGTCATCCGAAGACCCAAAGTCCGGTTGGAATCATTGTACCGATGTTTTCGGTCGGGGTGGAGTAGCTTGCGCATTGCCCCACCTCTGGACCGCCGATCACTCGGAATCGAGATATTCGATTTCCGGAAATCACGACGCGACTGACAATAATCTGGATCACAAGCGCCATGGGAACTTTCCACTTTGTATCCCAGGATCCGGACGGGAAGGGTTGAATTGAGAAAATTGTCGCCGGCTGGAGGAAAGCAACGGCAGCCGGTTCGCGAATATTATCCGGCGAAAACCTATCGCAATGTGCTATGTCGAAGACCGTTTGGCCATCGGGGTTGTTCGAAATTTTAACAGCCACAGCTATGAACGACCTATTCCGACGGCGCCTACTCTTAATTGGAACTTGTTCCGATGGCGATGCGCGGTCTTGAGCCGGGAACCGATAATCGACCTCCGGTTTTGCGCCTTCCGGCGCAGAAGAGCGTTGCTTCTAAAAATTTGATCACGAAAAAGAAAAGGCAAAATCATGAATATTCTAATGGTTTCTGACATTCGCAGCGACCAGCTCGGCGACACCGCGAAGAAAGAACCGGCTTCTGGCTCGAGGATTTGCTGCGCCTTATTCATGTCTTCAAGATGCTGCGCAGACATCACCCTTGCTTCGCCCAAGGGCGGGTCAGCCGCGCTCGATCCATCGAGCGACGCCGCACGACGCCAAGACGCGATGACACGAAAACGCTTCAAGTCCGATGAAGCAGCCGCGGGGGAAAATACTGGCCAATACGCGGTTCCTTTCGAACCATTTCCGCTGACGGTGATTTAGACGCGATCTTCTTATCCCGGCCGGCCATGGCCCGCTCTGGGATTTGGCAAGAGAAATGAGCGGACAGCACCAGCATTGATCGAAACATTTGCCGAAGTGAATCGCCTGTCGGTGCCGTCTGCCATGCGCCACCAGTGTTCAAACATCCCAAAAATGCGGACCGGCCAAACCTCTGGTGTCGGGCAAGCAGGTAACCGGTTTTTACAAATACCGAACGCAAGAGGCTGTTGGCTATACCGACGTCGTGCTTTTCTGGTCGAGGGAATGCTGATCAAAAAATGGCGGCGAATACGCAAGGGCGACGACTGGGCATCTTTCGTCCTTGTCGATTGGCAAAGCCTGGTCACCGGCCAGAACCCCCGCCTCATCGGCAGACAGCAGCGCGCAAATTGGCTTCGGCCTGTGTACAGCCATAGAAACGGAGCGGAATGTGACCGGCCCTGAATGACGACAAGGTCGACAGGGCCGGTGCCAAACGGCTGATTGTCCTGGGCAGGACAAGCATATCTGGAGCCCCTTGAGAAGGCAAAGCCGCCAGTGGCTTGGCCATCGCTGATTCATGAATATTGAGCCCGAACTCCCGGCTAGCCGCCAATTGCCCTCTCATGCAAGCAGGTCCTTCTATACTGGGGTGCCTTTACCGGATCCGAAAAAGCATCGCCTTTGTCGCCGAATTGAAGTCATCCGGCTTTGCGGGCTTGCGAGTCATGCGCAGAAGGCATCGTTCTCCATGGCGTAAATGGCGACGACTCGTCCCTTCGAATTGCGATACACCAGTTTTATCGGTACCGGGGATGAGTCCACACGAGTTTTTTCAATGTGCCTCGTCTGATCTTTTTTGACGATAATGCCTCCTAGACCTACGCTTTGACCTCGACTGTTTCAAGCCTTGCGTTTCTTTCGCTGCTTGAGTTATGACCTCAACCGGCGAAATGCAATCTGTTTTCAAATATTGCGAATCATGCTGCGCCATGACCCGATACCGTACAATTGGGGCCAAAGCATTGGATGAAGAAAGTTGGGGAAAGCCCGGCACCAGGTGCCGAGATTAGGGCCCGCCGCATCAATCCGTCGCCTCTCGTTCCGCAGACTCACCAATTCGCCAGCAATTATGCGGCCCATACCCGGCCCCACCACATCATATGAACCTCAACATAGCCGCGCGGGGTTTGTGCTGGACAGCGCGGTGGCAGGATAATGACATCGCGCCTCTTACTTCCTCGCCCGATGACGAGAAACAAGCCGCTTGCCGTTCAATCCGCGCGCCCAGATGCCTCTGGGCAACCGAAACATCGTCCCAACCGGCGTTCGGTCTTCCGCATGTATGCGAATACCATCAGCCGGTTATCAAGCAGCGATCCGCTTTGGCCGAAAGGCGAAATAGTCGCGGCAAGCCACACGTCAGGATCAAATTCCGCCGGTCTCCCGCTCCATATCTTCCGTCAGTAACGCGTGAAGGCCCGGCGATGGCCATCGTTGATCGCAATTGAGGGCGATCCGGATGTTCCCGCCCCCGCAGTCCGGATCGCGAAACAGCGTGGCATGGACGCGGGTCATTTTGAATGGTGCCAGGACAGCCGGTTTGTTCAAGGGCCCATGCAGTACGGTAAGCGGTACAAGAACATGCAAGTCAAGGTAACTGCCACCAGGAGTTGCGCAGTCGCCGCTGACGTAGTCCTTTTGGTGGAGAACTGGCAACCTGGAGGACATGGCTCTAGGCCGCCCATCTCGCACTTTCATCGAGACTGCTGCACAAAATCGTAGTGCGGATGGCGTGAACGTTCATCGGCAATGTCGCCCAGGCAGAACAATCTGGCAATTCCGGACGCGCCATTTCGATCACCCGGCAGTCCTGTCGCGACCCGCGTTATCCGAAGGTCGGCTCGGTCCCGAGGGCCAGGTGTTAGAGTAGCACCGTCGACCATCAACAGAAAAGCTATCGCGCGCACTCACGGGTCTGGACAGATTTCGATGTGTATGTGGGATAGATTTTGGGAATGTTTGAGTCAGCCGAGCCTGGCAGTGCCCTGAACGAGCATAATTACGGAACAGCGGACGTGTGGTCGAGTGCATATGTGAGGCTAGTTCGCTCGGCTCCGGGCTGGTTGACCGTGACGTTCGCCATTTTGTTTGGTTTTTTGTTCCAGCGGGCATCCGCTCTACCGTTTGTTGAAGCGGGGTATTTTCATATAATATTGAAATGTTGCGTACAGTATCGAGCCGATTCCTTCGATCTCGTCGCGCCAACGGAAAATATTTTGTCCAGTCGTTCGGACGGCAGGGAGAATGTATAGGTCAGCGAAGGGTATCGACCGCCGCAGCCCCCTCGGGAATATCGGTTCGCGGGAAACCAAAACCGCAGGATGCCCGGCCGAAATCCTGCGGTTCTTTTTTTCAACACAGCGTAATCATTTCATGCCCCGTATTTCATGGCCCAGGCTGCTGCAGTTCGATGCCTGGCACACATTCCTGAAACGCATTACGCCGTCGCCATATGCCAGATCGCGGATTTGCCTTTTTTGATACTCCCTGCCGGAACCTCGCGCCGCGGTTTCCGGCTGTTCAACGCGCATTCCAGCGGAATGAATGTCGCCATA
>Ga0163217_1083572_pt1 | contig 10087 bp, 8 predicted proteins | sample SynspAceP_FD_185933 | JGI IMG/M metagenome (GOLD analysis project Ga0163217, IMG submission 185933) | Saline lake microbial communities from Ace Lake in Antarctica - Synechococcus sp. Ace-P (PacBio error correction) | ecosystem: Environmental > Aquatic > Non-marine Saline and Alkaline > Saline ...
ATCACACTACACAGGAAAAAAAAACCCCAAAAAGAGAAAAACAAAATCTTCGGGTTCGACAACAGGGCGGCGCAAGAAGTGTCGCTTTTGCAAATACCTTCTTCCGCCCACTTGTTCATATTAAACTGCGAGATTCCCCATAAGGACGTGAATCTTCCAGCCACAGAACTTCTCAAGCAATATGTTTGGACACATTTGTGATCTGAATTTTCCTCGGTAAAATCAGAAGTTGGCCAACTGACTCATTCGCAGCCCAAAGAGTTAGCAGGAGTTTTTACGCTCGCAACATCGTTTCCCAGCCTAATGCTTAATCCCTTGGGCGGCAGCCCTGTTATTGGGTACCATGACCCTAAACAGGCAATGGGGCACGGAAACGCCAACTACATCGCACCTTCACTGCCAGAACCGACCAAGTACACCAAACAATTGCCTGGTAATGGGAAGCGGGTGTGGGGCATGGAATAAATCTCTTGAAGGAAAGCGTCATGCATAGGGCAGGGTCGCCCGATACTACCGTCCATCCGATCTGATTCTGTACTAAAAAGTGCTAACATCGTAGACATGCAGCAGACAATTTTAACCGCCGGCCTGTGGGCCTACGTTCTGGTAATGCGGGCGCGCCCACAAAAGTTGCTGTGGGAGCAATCTGCGCTGCCCGCGAAAAGCATTTCAGCCATATTAACTGGTCTCGTGTCCAGTCGCACAGCAACTCAAGAGAACGCCAGAGGTTGTCAAGCGTTGTCCTTAAGCAAGTCTGTTTCAGACAGTTCTGTTCATTAGTTCTCTGCAAACAGACCGAACAGCACAGACGAAACCTCACTGATTCCAGTGCACCAAGCCCTTCCTAGTTATACCTCTCAAGACTGAATCAAAGAATTAACGGAAGATTCCAGTGCTCTTACCGAGGCTCTGTTCATTTGACATAGCTTTGAGCTTGAAGGCTCGCTGACTTAGAGTCACAGATGCAAAGGGAGAACGCATGCGGCTTATCAAAGAGGCGACAAGCAACTGCATGTAAAGATTCTACCATGCCCCGAAGCGCATTGGCACTGAAGACAAGTCGCCTTCTATGAATGAAATCACGGCAACTTCATCCAATTTTCATAATTTGCAATGAGGCGTCATGTACCGTCATTAAAGTATTTTAAACTCCGAAAACACCGTGAAGGGTCATGTGGAGCTTTGGTAAGACACTAAGCGAAATACGAGGCCCAACTGGACGCTTTTGAACCAGGCAACAATTGAAGATGTTCGGCTGCCAACTTGGAGGGCCATTACGAGGTTTGGAGGTGCGGCCACAAGATTTCAATGCTCAGATGTTGCTAGTCACACCCCAGATTACGTTGACCAGAGATGCACAGGCAAGTAACTAGCCGGAGCCTGGAGGTCACCTTACCGAGATTGGGGGGAAACGAAATTGCAATGAGAGTCCCTCGATGCAACATCGAGCTCAGTCGCCCGATCGATTGTGAGATTCTACTTATGCGGCCCATTAAGCGCTGAAAGAATCTCCCTCCAAATTCAAAAATCTATGAAACTTTGAGGGGTCAGAAGCCTACGGAATCCAAACAGGCGCACCGATTCGGAGTGCTTATTTGCCTGCCGGTGAGTGCCCCTGGACACTCTCCGCGTTTTACATCAACAGTGGTTCGGTTCATGCTGCCCAGACATTATGGTGGTGCTGGCCCATTACGCACACTCGTGGGTCGTGCCATGCCAAGTATCGCCGTGCCATCAGCTGCGCAAGGCGGATTGCCAACGGTCTGCTGCAGAAGAGCGGTCTGCCAGATGGGGGGTTTTTACAAAAATGCTGATCCCCCACGAGAATTCATGGCCAGACGTTAAATCTGCACCGACGGAAAAGCGTCGTTCACGGGTGGTGTGTTCAATTAACATAGCCGGGCAGCTCCCGAAAGTGCCGCACGTTCGGTTATGCACTACTCGCTGGCTGGAAAGAAATCTAAAGGCTTCCGCACTTCTGGAATTGGAGGGACAATGATATCGCGTCTTAAATTGTGCTGGACGGCAGCTGCAGACTTTGGACCTTAGGCAGTAGAGACTAAGCCAGTCAAAGGACGGGGAGGTGCGTCAAATACAGTGACAATCATGTGTCCGCCCTCCAAGTGGCGAACTATTCAGTTTGTCAAAACCAGTAGCAGATGCAATTCTTATCAATGGGCTGAAAGTCTGGGGGCTTGGAATCGCAATGGAAGCTCCGGGATCCAATGGACCCTAAACCATGTTAGGGCACGCTCGCCACGTGGTCCGTTCCGAACTAGTGCACGCTCACACAGCCAACTCCGACTTGATCTAAAAGTACAATCTCCACGAAAGACATCGAGCAGGGGCAAGCAGTCATGTTCTCAGTGCGACGGGCGACAGCATCGTAAATGGAACATGTCCTTTCATCATCCCAAACCAATGAGCCTGACTGGTGATATACTCCAAGAGATGATTCCAAAGCTATGACAAGAAACTCTCTCGGATCCCGTGGCTTACGGTGGTAGATTGTGGTTTTGAGAACCGACTGAAGCCCATCAAGTTAGCCAATGATATCCCTGCCTACGGCTTGGGGGCGTTGTCAAGTCTTCACCAGTAAATCCAGAACGTGCCCTCGTGGCCCACTCGCAAGACTATCCGTAGATCATCCCGTGAATGATGTTCATCCACACCAGTTCCGATCATAACTCTCCCAGGCCTGAACTTACCGTTTCGGGTGGCCAATGCACAGGAGAAAATTCAGACGATATGGGCGGGGGAGGACTTTCGAAAACTCGGATTGGCTTTGAGTTTGGTCCATACAAGAAACTCATTCTAACATTCAGCAGAGCCTAATACTCTCTGCCATCTAGTGGGGCATGCTTTTTCCAATGGGCAAATCAAAGGCATACGCTATACGCCGCGCATTTCCAGCAAGCGTACAGAAAGAAAGAGCATGGGCGAAACTTCTTTGTGTGCTGAGTTCTTTGGAATGAAGCTCAGTTGTGCACTACTTGAGCCCTAAATCCAATGAAAAATTCGCAGTGGGAAGGTCCTCAATTTACGGACGGACACAGGACCCACTCGGCTAACCACTGCCGGGCCGTCGTGGACCTGCTCCCCTTCCACTTCCCTGTTTCTCTTGTGGCTTCCGCCCCGGTCGGGCCCCCGCCTGGTTCCTGCTTCTACGCCTCTGGCCCCCGCGTCGGCCAGGATCACTCCCGCATCGCCGCGGGGGCCCTGCCTCATCCCCTCACGCCGCCGTTCCCGCGCTGGGCGGCCCGCTTCCCCCGTGCCCGGGCTTCGTCTCATCGGCTCCCCCCCCTGGGGCCCTTCGGTTGTAGTCTCCGTCTGACACCTCGGTCGACGCTGCTCTCTGCGCGGGCTCGCCTCGCCGGGCCTGCCGTGGGGGGTGCCGTTCGCGCTGCTCCATCGTTCCCTGCCGGGCGGCCCGGTCTCCGGCTCCGGCGCCCCCTGCTGCCGCCGCGCCGGCCGGTCGCCCTCGTGGGGCGCGGGGGCGCCTTCCCGCCCGTGCCCGGCCGCCCGGTCTGGCCTGGCTCGGCCCTCGCGCGTGCCCCGCCACCGCTTTGCCGCGTCCTCCGCGACGGCGACCCCTTCGCCCGGACGTGTCGGCGCCCTGCCCCGGCCCGCTCCGGCATCGCCTGCACCGGCGTCCGGGCCGGCGTCTGGGCGCCCGGCACTCCCCGCGCGATCCGCTCCCGCAGCCCGTGCTCCTCCGGCCGCGGGCCCCGCCACGCCCACACGGCCCCTAGCGGCGCGTGCTGTGCCGCTGGCCCGCCCTGGGCGCGGGTTCGCGCCGCCGCGCCTCCCCGCGGGCCCGCCGGCCGCCCTCTCGCCGATCCCCTCGGCCGCGGCCGCGGGCGCGGGCGAGCTCCCGCGGGCGCGCCATCGTCGCGGCCGCCCCGGGCCCACGGGTCGTGCGGGCGCGGCGCGGTCCCGCTCCGCGGGCTGGCCCCGCCGGCTCGCGCGGCTCGCGGTCGCAGCATGGCGGCCGCTTACTCTCCTGCCACCCCCCCGCACGCCCCGGGCTTTGTGCCGGGGGCGTTGGTTGGACGTTCTGGCGGGGGGGCAGTGGGGGTCTCGCCGAAGGCGGGTGCTGTGCTCCGGCGCCCGAGGCCCCCCTCGGCGGGATGCCGCGTGGTCGCTGGCCTCCTCTCTGGCCGGCGGTTGCCGTGGCGCCGCTCGGCCTGCGGCCGGGGCCACTCTGGCCGGCTCGCTCGTGCAGCGTCGCAGCGCTCAGCTTCCGGACCCGAGCAACAGGGCGCTTCGTTGCCGCGCCGCCGCGGGGCGCGCCGGCTCCGCACGCATTGGCGTCCGGGCCCTGCAGTCCCGGGAGACCCGGGCGGTCGCCTCCCTGCGGGTTTCCGCCGTTCCGGCTGGCTCCTTGACTCGGCCACACTGGGGCGGCCCTGCGCAAGCGCCTCGTGCGAACCCGCGGCCCACAATGCGTCCCTGGCAACGGGACCCAAAGCGAAGCAACTTTTACTCGGCCTAACCCGGTGGGCATCCCCCCCAGTGCCAGCGGCGGCCGGGATCCGTTGCTTCGAAAATCGCGCTGGACTCGGGGCCGGGGGTCCTTCCCCCACCGCCGGTCTGCTTGCCCGTGCGATCTCACCCGGGGACGCCCAGCTCCTGGCCGCCCCTTCCTGGGTCCCTCCGATCCGCGGCCTCCGTGCATTTGGCTGGGCCTTCCGGCCCTAAAAGGCCTTGCTCCTCCCACGTCCCTCGCACCGCCGGCTCAGGTCCTCTGTCTAATGCTGAACCCGGGCCCCTCGTCGGCCGATCCGTCCCCGTGGGCCACTTTTGCTTGGTGGTGCCACCCTGTCGCGGGTCGACCCACAACCGCCCTGAAACTTGGGCACCTGAGTCGCCGCGCCGGCCGCGTCCTCGCGCCTGCGGTCCTGTGGGGCCCTGGTCCTTAACGGACCTCCGGAAGCTTGGCTCGCGATGGCTGGTTGCGGCTCAAATTGCCGTTCCGGGCGGGCGGGCGGTCGTCATCGACCGCGGCTTCTGCCGTCGGCCCCTTTTCCCGGCTCGTGATTTGCCAGACCTTGGGGGCCATGTCGGCAGCGTGTGAGCCCAGTTGAGTGCTGTCGTTGCGGCTGCTGGTTACTCCTGCGGGGCCGCCGTGTTGCGTTGCCGGCCCGAAATGTGCCTGGGACTCTCGGCTATCGCGCACCGATCGCTGGCCTCTTTGGTGCCTGCAGGGTTCCTCGGCTCGTCCTGCTTGCTCCTGGTCGCGCTCTCCCTCCTTCCCCTGAGTCGGTCTCTGCGACAGTTCCTTCGGCGTTCGTCTTTCTGCGATGCTGGGCGCCGCATTCTCTGCCCGGCTGCTCAGCCGGTTCCCTGCACGCTTCGTTTTTGTCGTTGGGGGTGCAGGCCCAAAATGAGGTGCCTCCCGTCGTGCTCTCGGTCCCTGACTTGCGGCTTGGCGAGATTTCGTCATCCCGTAGCAGGCCGGGGCTGCCGGTTAGCATTTTGCCCGCCCTGCTGGGGGCCCCGCATTCTGCCTGGGCTTTCGTCCTCCTCGCCCGGTTCCCGAGGGTGGCATCGCTCTCGAATGGCTGTTCTCAGTCGGCCACGTCCTTCACGTTCAAGAGCCACGGAATCTGGCCACGCGCTGATTCGCAGCCTCTGGTGTGTTCTTCGGCTGCGGCCTCCGTGCGGGGGGGCAGCTGAATGCCCAAAAGCCGTGTTGCGGTGCGAGCGTCGGAGTCCGCTGTCAGCGGGCCACATACGGTGCTTCCCCCCCCCCCCTGCCTGCACGCCCTCGCGGTGATCCCAGGTTTTTTGGGACAAAAAAGTATGGGAGTGGAGCACTTGGAACGGGAGTTGTCAGAAGTCTAGCGCAGGTCTACTCGGCTCGTTCGGCGAAAGCTGCTGCCCCGCCTGGTGGCTGCGAATTCGAGGGGCACGTTCTGCAGATTCGTCAGAGTCGGCACCTTGAGGCTGTAGTTCCGCGGTGTCTGCGGGCCTCGTCTGCAACGTAACCTCGGCTGGCTGAGATTTATTTTTTTAGCCTTGTGTATATGACAGACCGTGCAGGTTGTTCTGTGTGTGGCGCGCTGCGCCTTCAGCCTTGGCACGGACCGACAGCGCTCCGTACGGATATTAGCCGCTGATGAGCACTTGTTCCGTCCAAGCCAGGAGCGGTTTGGCGTCAGTATGTGTCGGCGCAGCAATCCTAGACGTGCCTGAGGCTAACAGAGTAGTCGATCTGCGTTACCGAGGTAGGGGCGCGCAGCCTTCGCTCGGCGGATTACCGGATATCCGAGTTGTGGCGGCGCCGAAGCCAGGGGCATCGCAGGGTGGGATCTGGGAGTTTGATTCTCTGATCGATCAGCGTTCGCCGCTCCGTTTGCTCCCGTCATGCGTCCTTCCCTTTCTTGGTTCCGCTGGAACCTTATGGGCGAGATCAGCGTCGCCAAACCCGGCTGGACCTTGAAGAGGCGAATTGGGAACTGGTCCCCAGGCGGGGCAGCCGGGCCCCGTGGAACGGGCCTCGCTGACTGCCACTGGTGATCAGCCGTGTGCCCTGTCGAGAACCGTCGGTCGCAGGGGCGGGGTCAGGCTCAGGTCTGGATGCCTCTGGGAGCAGAGCATTGGGAATTCGGCGACGTGCCTGTCTGCGTTGCCATGCCTGCGCGCGTCGATGGTCCGCATCATGTAGGTGCTACTCGCCATGCCAGGCCGCTGGCCCGTGCAGCTTATGCTTGGCGAATCATACTCTTCCGACCTGCAGCTGCTCCACTCACTTCCAACGGCGGAGGCTCGCGCCTGGTGCGCAGCCACCTCCCGCTGGCCCGCGGCTCGCTCAGGCTGCCAGCCAAGCACTGCCTGAGGTAGGGCCCGTTCCGATCATGACTGGCCGGAAACTGCACCCGTTCTCCTGCTCGCGTGCGCTCCATCCCTGCGGGCCGGCCAAAGCCACCACTGCAGCCCTCGCCTTCTCGCTGCGGGCGACACTCGGCGCCCGTCCGAATCCTGGCGCTGCTTTGCGCCTCGGCAGTTGAACATTGTCCGGATGAGTCACGCCGGTCCAAGCGGGAAAATGGCCGAATACCTGTTCTTCGTTGACGGAGCTACCATGCCATCGTTTTTGCTCCCTTGAGCAGGGCTGTCGTCGGAATTGGCGCGTCACTGGAGTAATACTGGTCTGTCGGACTACCAATCGCTACCGTCGAAGAGAACGGCTAGTCGTTTGGTTTGCGGCATGCGTAACACCCGAACTGCTATCAGGTCGTTGGGAAACCAAGTCCATCAAATGCAGGTCGGGTTTCGCCGGAGTCGCTGCAACGGCCCATGCTGCCCAGGCCCACAGCCGCTCCCGGGGCGGCGGATGCCTTCATGATCGAGTCGATCCAGGAGCGCAAAGGTGGCTTGGGTCTCAGTCGCCGTGGCAGCGGCTCCATTTGGCGAAGGGGCTGCAGGCCAGGTTTTGTGCCTGAAAGAGAGGATGTGGCAACTCGGGGTGGGGGCCCAGTTGGTTCGAGCAGGGGCTGACGCATGACCCAGCTCTCGCTGGCTCGTCAAGCGCCGTTCTTGGATCGCGCCGGTTTCCGATGTCGGCCAGGCAGCCATGCCTCGGCGCGAGCACGGCAATCAGCTCACCGGCGTAGCCGCTGCTTGTCGCATTGTGGTCCGGTCCACACTCTCAGACGCATCGAACTGACCATCGCCGAGATACGAGGCCTAGGCTCCATTCACTTCGCGAACGCATAGGCAGGGGCGGGGTGAGCTTGCTGCCCGGCGCATCTGGCTTGGTCTATATGATTCCCCAGCACCTGTCAAAGCCGTAATCTCGGCGAGGATCCGGGCACGCTGCCATCACGAAGCCCACATCCACCACCGCGGGCGCCATGGGCCCCCGCAGTTGATCGAGGCCACTTCTCATCGCTACCAATCATGCACGATAATCTGCTTGGCGGCGCGGAAAATCGCGCGCCGCGGCTTGCTCCCTAGTGTCGAGGTGGAGCTGTGCCCCAAGGCTTAGCATTGGTCGTTCGTCATTGCGGCATAAGGCGCGCGACCGTCTCGGTGCTTCTGATAGCGCTCTGGTTTCGCCGTGCGAAGCTGGGTGGCATACCACACAGCTGCATCCGCAACCAAGAGCAGGGCAGCAGGAATTGAGTGCACAGCTGGATCGCTGGCCGTCCTCACTTCCTTTTAAAAGTGTCCTTTGAGAAGGTTCGATGCCGCATGTTATCGGGGGGTCTGTCAAGGAGGGAATATCCAGGGTAAACGCCGTGTGTCGTCTAGCTCAAGCAGGCCGCTGATGTCAGCCACGGCCACCCAGGTGGAGCGATACAGAAACGAGTTCCTGGCAGACAGGCAGGTCATTGGCTAGTCTGGTGGCTGCGATCATTGCCGCTAACGACCACATTACGCAGCCTGGGTCACTCGCCAGCGTAGCTGCTCGAGTTGATTGTCGTGTCTGCTGCCTGGTTCGATCCGCTCACCTATGCCGACACGGGACGGTGCTCACTTGCACCACTTCGAGCACGCGGACGCTGCTGGCCATGTGACGGATGTTGCTGCGATCGTCATCTGCGTCGAACATTGCAGAATCTCGGTCGCAAGCAGCCAACGCTGGCCACTTTCTTTTCCGGGGGTCCCAGCGCATCCAATCCGAAACGCCGATCGGTTCCATAACGTGGTCAGGCATATCAGCGGTAGCGGTCGAAAGGATTGTGAGCAGTACCTCCTGCGGGAGACAACACACATCCGGCAGGTGGGATGTAGGTGGAGTTCCCGGATCGGCACAATGATCACAAAGGTTCCTGCGTGGTTGCAAAAGAGTGAGGCTCTAAACCGATCTTAGGGATTCGGCAACGGCCTGAACGTAAAAACCGCCTGCGGGCGGCGATTCACATCATCGGCCGTGGGTCTGGCCGAAAGGTTATGGCTTGGCCTGGGCTATTGGCCTCAGGCCGCTAGACACAGGCACTGCTTCAAAGCTCTTTTCAGAGCCTTTGTTTTCAAGATTTCACTTCGATGTCCACATCTCGCTGGTGCAGGTCCAGACTTCATCAGAGGTCAATGCTTGGCGTGGGGCCGTAATATCAATAATTGGCGTGGGTGCGCGCTCGAAGTGCTCACGGGAATCCTGTCCACGTGGGGGGAGCGAAGCACGCAATAAATCTTGCCTGTGGCAGGGATCGTCCAACGCCGGGGGCGGTTGATGTCGTTCTGATGATCGCCGAGGAAAGATCCAGCATGTCGGCGGTCAAACCTTGAGCGAATGCGGATTTTCTGCTTGACGAATGCGGGTTGGACATGGGAGCGGATAGAAAAGCCCGTTAAGGACGGCGAGGGTCTCACGGAGGACGGATGGAACCTGGGATCCATCAATTGTGAGGGAGCGAGCGGCGTCAAGGAAATAAGCCGGTGTCAAGAAAGAGCCGGTGTAAGAAGCGAACCGGTCTCCAATAGCATTGGCCGAATAGGCTTTGTTTTTTGCGGGGGGTAACAATTGGGCGCACCGCCCATCTACCGATCAAATGCGCTCAAGCCCGATCTTGAAGAAACACCGCAACCGGATGGTGCGCGGCCTTGCTTGAAGGAAGCGCATGCCTGCTCGATCTGCCATGGGCAGATCTCTCGTCGCTCATCTTGAAAAGCGGTCACCCAGGCATCACATTCGACGTTGGTGGCCTGCATCGCCGGGTGCAGGCCGCTCGATCTCTGCCCCGGTCCCACCGTCGGTGGCTCCGGCACGAACTTGCGGCGTAAGCCAGCAAAGAAGTGGTGTGTGGCGGCGCCCTCTCCGTTTTTCGACACGTCACCCTCAACCCTTCGAACTGGTGTGGGGCTTGATGAATTGGGCTTCATCCACCAGCACATGCGCGCCTCATGTCCTCTCTCCGTGCCGCGGCAGAGCAGGCCGGCGTTATACCTGCCATCGCTTCATCGTGCGTTACGGAAGCACTCTACAGCGTGTGACGGTGGTTTCTGCGGGTGTCCTTTGATGCCGACGATTGGACGTCCGCCGACCTTGACCTTGCCACCCCGATCCGGCGGGGCCACGTGTGGCCGCGACCGGTGATCGAGAAGACGTTCGACGGCCACAGAAGGGCTTGTCTGATCT
>Ga0163217_1013530_pt1 | contig 10086 bp, 8 predicted proteins | sample SynspAceP_FD_185933 | JGI IMG/M metagenome (GOLD analysis project Ga0163217, IMG submission 185933) | Saline lake microbial communities from Ace Lake in Antarctica - Synechococcus sp. Ace-P (PacBio error correction) | ecosystem: Environmental > Aquatic > Non-marine Saline and Alkaline > Saline ...
AACCGGAGGACGCACGGCATCAGTGGAACTGTCCGAATTGATGAAGGAGTGCAGGTCCAACCCTCCAGGTGTCTGGCACATCAAGATATCCCACGTTTTCACTGGCTCCAATCGCGGATAGGCAGTCCGGTTTCGTTCAGGGCCAGGCAGGCCTGCAGCAAGGTGAGAAGCCTACTGAACTGGGTTTCCACTTCGCTGAATCGGCCCGGCACCGGTTGCAAAAGGCAAAGTCGTGGAGCCGAGAGAAAATGGGTCGGTCGTCAGGAAGTACGAGTCACACTGGCGGCGATCAACGAGGATTCCCGAGGCCGTTAGTGGGATCGGGAGGGAGAAGGACGAATAGAAGATGAAAAGGTAAACAGCCGCTTGAACAAACCATTGGGCGCGCGGCGTTCATCGCACTAAGGGCGAATGGGAGGTCCAGCCCAGCACGGGGTGCGCTGACTCTAGCTGATAGGTTGAATGGGAGAGTGTGTTTATGCGAGGGCGCGCAAATGCCTGGGACCGTGGGAAGGGCGGTGGGAGGTGGAGCTTCGCAGGCGACAACGGCGGAATTCGGCCACCAGTGTCGCAATTGGAACGTGTCCGCCACTGAAATCGTCGATGTGATCAGGCATTCGAGGCAGTGCCGGTCCACCGAGTTGGCTGGTTGACGAAATAACGCTCGTCGATGCGTTCATGCAGGGTGTTGAGATCGTCTCTGTAGACTATGTGATGGCGATCGCTCATTGTCAGGCCCCGACGACCAAACTCATGCCAACGATGCGCACACTATAGCTACCAATTGGGCGAGCATCAGGTCCACTCACAGCGCATTGCCAGTCGTTCGTCGGGTGGACACTGGAGACGTGGGTTGTGCCGCAAGCGAATCAACCCGCAGTGGATTTGTTTGATTCCTCAAGGCAATAGCGCAGCGGAGAGCGGGAAAAATCGGTCGAGCAGGAGGAGGACGCACAGGGTCTGGTGTAGAGTTAGGACACGGAGTAGCCCTTCACTGCTGCACTGTGCCGGAAAATTTATCTGAGTGTGTTACGCCGTGGCGGAGCGCAACAGCAGAGATCCACTGGGCAGCTAATACGAACCACACCGACCGACTCCACTCGGCGTCTAGGCAACAACAAGAAATAACTGTGACATCGAGAATACGCGGCTTGATATTGTACTACAGTGCGCGCTCGACAAATACGGTCCTCAGTTTGCTATGATAATAGCCAGGCTGTTAGAAGATCACGGCTGAGCGTTGCATCGAGGTGATGCAATATTGAAACATAGCTGGCAAGGCGTATGCGGAATCTGGTGCAGTGTGCTCCTGGGCTGGCTGCTGGCAGATACTGGTCGCACAGTTGAACGGATGAGATAGATTTTGTGGAAGAAGCACTGTCTCGCACATCTCGGGAGGGTGATCACACTATTCGCGGATCTGACGGAGGTCGTTCTCGTTTACCCGAGGCTCGTAGGCGAAATGACAGTTGAATCTGATGCTGCTGGGTTCCTCCGGGTGGGGTAGAGTTTGATCAAAAAAGCCCACCACGTCCGCTAGGGGCGGCCCCTGGGCGGGACAAGAGCCGTCGAAGAAGCTCGAACGATCTTTCGTGGCACTCATCAGTGGGCAGCCAGGGCTACGGAGGCTGCCCGCGCGGCAGTCGATTGGGAGCATGGATTACGAGCTGACCTCCAAGGAAGCGAGTCGACAGGTTTTCGTCGCACTTCGAGATATTAGCGGTTGCAATCCAATAAGGGAGTCGGCGACGCGGCTTCAGCATATTAAGCTGGCTTTGCAATAACCACGATCTCAGGTGTATCCCTTTGTCAGCCCCGCCCTGGGAGAGTTCACTCCACCACATCACCTCAGTGATTACCCGCGCGCCGCGGGCGTACACCGGGTGAGGCCGCCGGGACTGACCTACGGCGCCCTTGAGCGCGCAGCATATTATGCGACACTGAAGACTACCCGGACACAAGGGGTAGGGAGCTCCAGCCTTTTCACTGCCACGCGAAGGGCACCGTTTTGAGAACAGTTCCACGCGCGGTTGGGTAATGCGCATTGAAATTACGTGGTCGCCTGAATCTTCTCAGGCAAAAGAGCTGAATCTTCCTCGGCGGAAGGCATGGGGTCCGATTCGAGGCAATGACGAGCCGCCACGCTTTGCACCGACGGATTTGAACTCACGCAGAAATCGCATTTGAGCCTGGTACAGTCGTAGGGGTCCGTGTCTCAGCCCGCGCGCAGATATAGGTAATGGCATCGTTTTCGGATGATGCGGCTCCTCGTCGAGGGTTTTTAGCGGATCAATCCTCCGGCACAATAGGATTAGATCAGGCTTGTCGCGGCCACCGCCGGTGCATAGGGGGCATTGGCAATACGACCGACGCCTTTACGCCGGCGGCGACTCCATCACGAGCTCCGCGCACGATCCCCAGCCATGAAATCGGAGCGGAACACGGCTGGGTCAAGGAAATCGTACGTCGATGCGCCTGTAGATCACAAGATATGAAATTCGCACCCTAGCTCACAGGCCAGGCGGTGCTGGCGTCATCCAGACCCGGTTTCTCACAGACCTAGTAGTCGCCGTGACTCTCCACCAGTGCTGGATGCCCATAAACTGCTGGCCAGGAAACTGTGGCTCGAAGTACACGGCATTCAGCTGTCTTTGAACAGCCTCTTCCATGGCGTGAGCAAGAGCACCACCTTGGGGTGTCGTCAGAGGGGCGAGCTAGGCAGAGGTCATGAGCAGGTGGGTATGGATGGTTAGTGCGCTCTAGCAGTTCGAATACAGGGCTGGCACGGTGGCCGGCGACACAGGCACGGGACACAGCTTCATCACCAACCCGGTTTTACCAGGAAAGGGTAAGTACCACACGCACCGAGGAGCAGGCGAGCAGTTGTCCCTTCCAGACAACCCGCCAGGTTGCCCTGTCCATCACTGGATCAAGGTCCGAGACGAACCGCATGGTCACGCAGCGCCCGAGGTCCGGCGGCTTGGAAGCCCTCCGCATCTGCGGCCGCCAGACTCATGGGACGGTCTCTCGAAGCATCGCTGCGGGGAACGGACATGCCCGTATTGAGGATGGCCTGGAGTCGAGCCGTAGACCTCATCGCCGAGGAAGTGATCGATTCGTTATTTCGAGCCGCTGGTCAAGGCCCCGTGCACAAGCGCTTGCAGTCCCCCAGCCGAGCGGTATCAGGCGGAGGCAGTTGGGGATTTCAAAGCGGAAAGGAATGTCACGCTATCTGCCGCCATACCTACGCCGGAGCCGTTGAAGCCGGAACGGTGAGGACACACCGAACGAGACTTGAGGCAGCGATGACCGAGGCGTGCCACATGGTTAGCCGGTTGAGATTCCTCGATGCCATTTGTCTAGCTGGCCCACGAGATGAAAGAGCAAGGGTTTGAGTGCGGCCCGGAGGCTTCGGCCGTTGGCGGTGAAGGTACTACCCGGATGCATATCCCTCTGCGTGGCAGATAACCTCTCTCGGTGAAGCATCGATCTAAGCCTTGGGCAGAGGATGATCATGAAGAAGCGTCAATAAGAGCAGCCCCAGTGATACGTTGCTACTTGATTCATACAACCGGGTTGGTGATATCTTGATCACCACCCGGCCTGTGTTCAGAGCCTAACGAATCACGACATCTTCGCGCGATGAGCCTGGCAGCCCTCCCTCTGCATTGATTCAAAAGCGGCTCTCGACGATTGGGCCGGCCTTCAGGGCTTTGTTGACGCATTCCCCAGGCGACTGCAACCTCTCATTGGCGTCAGCCGGCTGTTTGCGGTTTCCACCTCTGGGCTGGGGCCCGGCTGCAGGCGCCGCTGTTGCTGGAATCTACGGTGCTGAATTCGCTGGCACCTTTGAGCTTGGCTCCATTGGCGTATTAAGCCACGCTGCGTGCATTATAGCCGCCGTCAACGCCTATAATTTTTCGCCACGTTGTTCGGGTAAGAGCGCTTGTTGGGCTGTGCGCCGTTTGTGATCGCCATGACTTACGCATCCCCTTGCACGGTTCACGAACAAATCTGCCAGCGACGCATGACAAGGTGGGAGCAGGCCAGGCTGTACCCATCATGCGGCCTGGAATCGATCACTCTAACTGTCCTCGACTATGCCCGCCAGCTGGGCCCGGCAAAGCGTGAAGTAGGCCTCGCATGTATGGCCTTCCCTCAAACACATCGCCTCATAGTGGTTGGGGATCTTTTTTCGGACCGTCACCCGGCCAGCTTCAATGCTGCGCTTGCGGCTTCCCCAAACGGGGTGATCACCGGCCGAGCAGCTGGAACTGCTGGTGAGCGATCGATCGTTTGGCGGTGAGCACGGCAGGCGCCTGACATCATCCACCGCCAGAACCTGCCAAGCTGCGGTGGGCTGCTGTATTGAGATAATGACAATACACAGGCACAGGTTGTGCGACAGGCCATGGTAAGCGGCTGTCCATACACCAGCCGCCATAATTCCGTGGCATACAAACTCGCGCCGCAAACTATCACCGCGCAACTCACTCGGGCCGGGATCAGAACCCCCGGAAGGGATCGTCGACACCCGCTTCCGCTGGTGCAGGCCATCCAGGATCGCCTGTTCTATGCGCCGATGGCCCGCGCAACTGCCCCGCAAGTCAACGTGGCCGTCGGTTGCGGTGCTCCCGACAGCTTCCCTGCTCCACAACGACTGGCCTTCCTTGCCGGCACACTACAACTGGAACGCCAGGCGTCGGCCTAATCAATCCGTGACTGGTGGGGATTTATAGAGAGGGCTGTCTCATCCGGCCCTCTCAGCAGCATTGTAGAGTCGTAGCGCACATTGGCTCGGTTCCTCTGGCGCTCTGTGCTGGAGGCCGGGATCCAAGGCGCCCGTATTTCGAGCCCCACTGCTGGGTGCTTTCAGGGCTCATTTTGCGATTCAAGCTTGGGCTTTGAGGCGAGCAAGCCGCAAGTCTGCGCAACAAGAGGCCGGCTGATGTATCTGAGTCGACAGGAGTTTCGGCTGGAGGCCTAATGCCGGGGGCGGTTCGTGTATGCTTTGAGGAGGTGGTATGGCGAAGCAGTGCCGGTGCACCGGCGTCACGGACTGAGGCCCGGATCTCGAGCACGAAACCGGACGGCCACCACGTGTGGTGTATGGTGTCGAGGGTACTCCCCCGCGATGGCCTGTGGACTGGTAATCCACATGGCGCCAGGAGGGTGAAGCACTCTCGGTCTGGAGCACTACGGGCTCCCACTGACCAGATGAGGGCACGACTGGAGGGAATAAGAGTTTACGATGCTTTGAGGCCTGGCCGGCACCCTGGCGCCCGCCGCCTCACGAGTCAGCGGCGATGATCAGGTCACCGAGGCCCAGAACGCCCTTTCTGCCCGATGTTTCCGCTGGCTATTACGAGCCGAGCCAAGGAAGTCGCGTGAGCGGCACGGCGCGTCTGGGCAGCGGCCCTTCAGCCCACGATCTGCTTTGATTACCAGAAGGCGCCCTGGCAGGGCCGAAGCCGTGAAGCTTGCACCGGCAAGCGCGAGAGACTCCTACGCAGCTTTTTGGTCCCTGAAGTAGGATCCGCCACCAAAGGCACCCCAGGCCAGTGCGAGCTGGTGGATGGAGCTGGAAGCGGACGGAAGGTGTGAGAACCTGCCTGAATCGGTGCAGAGATACCCACATGGACGCCCGGAGGACGTAGGCGCGCGCACAACACAAACGACCTGTGGTCCAACCACCTAAAAATGGGATTCATGCAGAATCTGCTTGTAATGGGGCTGTCAAGGCCCCTCAAAAGACGTGTTTTAGGCGTAGACTGGTGGAGGCGGTAAGATCTTCCTTATGGCGTGCGCTAATGAGAGTACGCGAACCTTCTGGGTTGGCTCGAGCCGTCAATAGCCACCAAGAGTAGGGCTGAAAGTGCGTCCCTTCGAAAAGAGCGCACGACTTTCACCCAGATGTGATGGAGGAGGACTGATGGTGGAGAGACACACTTCGCATGCCGCGGCGGCAAGCCTGGTCTCGGCGGCTGGGCCCGCGCAGGCGTGGGCCGAGGCTAGCCATACGTTGGAATACTGAATAGGCCCAGTCTTTACCTGCGAGGCCGATGCGTGAGGCACATGCCACGCTGAGAACACAATAGCCGTTCCCGTTTGCCAAGGCCGTTGCCTTGCGGGAGCACCGGAGATCATGCGGGCAGCGGCGCATGGGGTCCCTGGGCTTGAGGCGCAAAAAGCGCGGTGCCTCCCACGTTCACTTGTGGCGTGCCTCCCACGAGGGTGCAAGGTCAAACCGGTTTTGTTGGGGGGGCCTTCCTGGAGCCTGGTTGCAGGCGATCGAAAACGCGGACGGCCCTGTCGTCGATGCGCGATATTACCTTGATAACATGCGGCGTCACCTCCGGTGCCCCCCGCGCTCGGCACGCCGTGGGCGAGCTGCTGCGAAGTGCCTGCTGGACGGCGCCTGGTTGAAGGGGCGGCTCAGGGAATCCTCGCTCGAGGTGCTTGGCTAGGTTGATCGGAATCAGCACACCGTACGGTCCCCGCCTGGCTGTGCTCCGCTTGCAGCACGGCTTAATGCGCGCCGATGGGGTCGGGCGGGGCTACAATAGGTCCCTAGCGCTGCTGCCACCTACGCTTCGGTTATTTATCTATGGCCAAGTACGCGATCGTTCATCACGGCGACTTTTGGCGTTGTTTATCAGCTGGCTGATGGGTATGGACGCCGCATGCCGTTTGCGCTGCCGTCGAGGAGGGCCCCTTGAAAGGGGCGGACTGTCCGGAGCTTCTCTCGCCAGACTGGTCACCGTGGCACATGCCACCCTTGGCGTCGTCCACCAATAGTTTGTTATTGAGCGTGCGCGTCTGGCCGTTCTTGGGTACTTGGGCATGCCTGTTTCGAATGATTACACCCTGGCCGGGCCAACTCCGCGCGCGCTGGATCTGTTGCTGCTCCCGCTTGCCCAGCCCAGGCGGGGCGGCAATCGCTTTGGGCCTGGCGCCCGTCCCAGACTGCCTGGAGCCTTCGGCTTGGGCATATACGCGCCGGCAACGCCGGCTTGCGGCTTGCCGGCCAATCCCTCTTGTCCTGGTGGTGCACGGCCGGCAGTGGTGGGCTGATCCCTGCCTCGCAAGCTGGATCAGCTCACTTATGAATTGTTATGATGCCTGCGCCGAGTTACAAAAGTTACCGTCGTTTCGCTTCGGTTTTCCTGATTTAGAAGAAGAACGGGTTAGCGTGCAATGGGCGTTTGCGAGTGGTGACTGGCTCGCGAGGCTCTGGACGTGCATCGGCCTATGCCGTCTTCCCGAACTCGCATCCGCCAGGAGACTTTTTCCGCTGAGGGCAGCCCCGTGAGCCTGATGCCAACTGCTGGCTGCTGCTGGCATAGTCACGCTCTGCGTGCGATGCTGGACGCGGGCGCTGGTGCCCGCTGGCTGTAGCAGCGCCCAGTGATCGCTTGCCCTTCCTGGGGGCCTGGCACCCTGGTTCATGGGGCAGCACGGCCCCTGACGCCAGGAACGTGTGACGCATTTTCACACTGGACTGGGATTGGGATTTATGCACCTGGTGAGCTGAGCACAGCTGGAGCCATCCGCATGGCGACGACGGGTCCGCTGCTGAACAATTGGACCAAACTGGAGTCATTGGCTTGCATCTACCTTTCGTAGGCTTTTACGAGCTCCCTGCGCGCGGGCCTTTTATCTGCGGCCCCACACAAGCCTTTCGTTAGGGACCATTCTGTCGTGACGGCGCCCACCTGCCTCGCGTTACGCGCCCTAAAAGCGTGTCGCTACGTGATTGTGCCGATGTGCAGGTTTGACACATACGACAATGCTGTTAGAAGAGACGGCAGAAATTGGCTTCAGCTACCCGCCCCGTCTGTGCTGCACCCGTTTAGATAGCCTTGGCCAGTGCAAAGTAAACGTCCTTGGCACACATGATTAGGGCCTGTTTGCCTCGAATAGGTGTGTCTGAGGGCCCTTAATGCTGCAGCGCCCAACCGCACTGCGCGCGTGCCTGCTGGATTTGCTCTCTCTGGCCTGCCTTAAGCGCCCTCCACCGTTGCGTGGAAGCAGATAACCCAGGCATGGGAGCGTGTTAGGATAACACCGGTTTGAGAGCTGGATGATCTGGGTGGTTGGGTAACACTATTTATTAGATAATAAAGCATCATCAAGCTAAGCGAGCAGGTAAGTATTTCGCCCCCCCGAGTTTGTTTTCTAAAATAAATTGAGTCTGAAGAGTCAGTTAGTCACTTGGCTGCTTCATTTTTCTTCTTTTTGGGTTCAATATCGTGCGAAGGTGCAACTTTGTTATGGAAGGCACCGATTGATCCCGGCTTATTATAGCTTCCTGATCTGTCCCCGTGCACATTGGAGCTGGTCACACATCGCTGTGAAATCGCTATTGGTCTTGTGTCCTTCTAGGGCATTGACTAGCGGGTCGCCAAAGCCCTTTTGTTGAGTCGTTGTACTTTGGCCAGCACGATTCAGCTTCCGTTTGAATGATTTGTGTTTGCTTGGATTTCATGTCTTGGGTTCCGACTCAGGTCCCTGCTGAACACGCGCTGATAGTCTCCAGCGAATCTACGGCTCACAAACATACTTATTTGGATTCTAAAATGAGAGACTCTTTATTGCCTGTCCTAATCCCTTTTCTCAAGGCAATGCTTTTCTTCAGAGCCGCGAGTGTTTCGAGCGGGTCTTAACACATTCTAATCTCGAAGTGGTCAAGTACGTCCGCTTCGTGTGGAATCGCAGTATACTGATTACTGCCTCCTTGAATTAATAGTCTGCAGCCTTTACGAATCGGCTTGATCCATTCAGCAGGTTGATAGAATCGAATTCAGCTGGTGAATGTGTCTTCTGCTTTTTGGCGAACGTCAGGCTCGAATCCACTAGCTAGGTTTATATCGTGCAATATATTGGTTTTGTCCTATATATCTAAGTCTTCCAAGACATTCCGTTTAATCGTTGTCCGAATTGCATACAGGATGGATATTAGATTACCGGTTACCGTTCTGTGTCCGTAAAGGACTACTGGTTACTGTAGCCGGTGCTCATACTGAGTCAATAACCTGGCGTCTTTTTGTATTAAATAATGGCCGGGATAAATGCGCACCATATAATAGTTTGATTCTTATTACAACAATTGACGAGTGAATGGATTGGTTTTATCCGCCGAATTTGGAAAAAACTGCCCGGATGTTAGAACGACGTTTGGTTGATGTTTTATCATAATGATTCGTTTTCATTTTTGACTATGGAATTTTCATTGACGATTTGATTTGCCAATTGTGGTGAGCCTACACAGGAGCGTACAATGCATGAGTACCATATCAATGGTGCGCCGAGGCGCTTTCAAGCAATGGTTTTAATACTTCAATTCGTTCAACTAGCTGGGTCAATGGGAAACTGTCTTTATTTGTAGTTGTTATGACTTTAAGCACTGATCCAATACAGTCGCTGCGGTAAAACTTTAAACTCAGTTCAGTTAAGGCTAAGTTACTAGCTGGTTTTCAGGCAGTATTTTTACTTTGTGGGAGGTTTTTCTCATATTGTAGCTCTTAAGTCATGACCGTTTTTTCATGAACAGAGATGATACCAATGAATACGTTAGAATAATAACTCTTTGCATAAAAATAATAATTAAGATAGAATTAAACGATGACTGGCCATTATGTAATGGATTGGCCAGTTTTTTTATTAGGAAAAAAAAATGCTTATTTGTACTTTAAAAGCTAGAAGTAAAATAAGTAAAAAAAAATATTAGAAAAGAATTCGGTATATGCCGCCTGACGTAATTACAATTTTCTATCTAAAATAGGATGAATAGAATGATTAAACTGTCATTTGTGATATCCTGTCATTGGTTTTTGTCTACGTAGAAAAGTAAGTTTAAGTAATAAAACAATAGGTAAAATGATAGGGTACGTGAATTTTGAAATAGATTCTGGATGGAGAGTTACATCCAGTCGGGTGGTGACACAGTCAAGCTTATAATGCGAGGATATCAGAGCAGAAGAAAATGCTTTTTTTTTAAGCAGAAATTACACTTAACGCCTCTTTTTTTAGCTGCAGCTTTCAGTTGAAGCGTATACTTTTCCAAGCTAAGTCCCCTGGACAAAG
>Ga0163217_1028276_pt1 | contig 10086 bp, 7 predicted proteins | sample SynspAceP_FD_185933 | JGI IMG/M metagenome (GOLD analysis project Ga0163217, IMG submission 185933) | Saline lake microbial communities from Ace Lake in Antarctica - Synechococcus sp. Ace-P (PacBio error correction) | ecosystem: Environmental > Aquatic > Non-marine Saline and Alkaline > Saline ...
CCAATAATGGGATTATAAATTTACCTGTAGAGAGAGAATAACCCAATAAACTTCTTAAATAGTAATCAACTTTCAAAGAAAAATTCCACATAAACCGCGTGAGCGTATCGGACACAATTAAAGTGAGTCCCTGGGAAGCTTTTTTCCAAAAACAGTAAGGTACTTTCATTTAAGGATCCTTTCCAAATAAGTTTCCAACCAAGGAATATGCCGAGCAAATAGCTTTCTGGATTGCAATGACCGGGTGCCATTCCGATTTTCAATGGAATATAGTTTAAAATTTTGGGCCCTTTTCGTTGGCCCGTAGGCAAATAATATCCTTAAATCTCGTACTGGGTATGAATCATCCCGGTAGTGAGGGGTATATTTGTTAGATTCTTCTGCACTAATCCCATCCTCCCAATTTTGGGAAAATTGCTTCCCCTGTTGGATCCTACTCATTTCAGGGTCCAATTTTGGTACTCTTTTTTTTTTTATTTCCAATCGGCCCCTACTTGGCCGTCCCCGTTAAATGCCCAATAAGGGAAAACTATCATCTTTAGAATGAAACATTCCTTGATCTCAGTAAGTGTTTTTTTTTTAAAACCCTGTTCAGATTTCCTTTAAAAAACCTGCCTTCAATCCAGCATAAAAGGCACGCCAGCTAAATCGTGGACCCGATCTTCAATGCCTCAATACCGGAAATGTTGATAGGTCTTCCTATCGTTTTAACCGTCTCTACCCGTTCCCCGGATTAAAGACTTGGTCCCCTAAGGGAGAATATACCATATAAAAAGCCCCTGTAGCGTCTGTCCACTTGCCAGAAACGAAAATGGATATGGCCAGCTTACCACTATGTAAAAGTGATATCCCTCTTTCTCCCCTAATTTCCTTTGGGCAAACTAGGTTTTGAAAGGGTTAGGATGAAAATCCCTTCCGTTCACCCCCTTTTTTTCTTTTAATTTGCAATTCTTTTCGCTTATCATTCCCACTCTTTCATTAACTGTTCTTTGGAGATAGCTGGCATTTTTCTTGGTTGGGGGCGGTCCCAGCTTATTTAGGCGTAAATTTGGAAAGTAAAATTAAATATAACTCCACATTCTTCATACATACCCTCAAAGGCTGTGGATTAATTCCTGTTTTGTTTTGTGCAAAACAGTGAAAGAGCCCATAAAAATACCACCGGGGCAAAATAAATTATAAATGTTATATTCAATTTTTTTTAATTAATGGTTAATTTACAATGACATATATTTTGAAATATGAGCAGATATATATGCCCTAACTAATAATAGGTCCCCATTATAAATCCCATTTCTTCACAGACCCTTCGCCATTAGGCAGAGCCGGAAAATTTTTAAATTTTTTCAATCGGAAAGGATTCTTTTATGCTGACCTTTCCATAATATTGGCAAGCTTCTTTTCCAAGTATTTCTGGATATTGAAAGCCCAACGTTTGTAAAGTTTTTCGTGATTATGAGTCCGGTCCTTTAGAGTTGAAACAATTCCCAATTTTGGTTTAAAAGTTTTAAATTATCCTTCAAGATAGACTGAGGATTGACTTCACCACTTTATTCCAATCGCGGCGCAGGTCTATAGCCAATTGCCCGCCAATATTCAGGTAAACCTCCCAAATATAAGAAAATCGTGCCTCTTTTTGATCTCGGCTGCCGCCCCTGTCTTTGGGGGAAAAAAAAAAAAAAGTAAAGTTAGGCCAGCAAAACTTCACCCCATCCGTATTAAATAAACTTGGTTTCTTTCATAACCTGCTACATATCTTTCCAAAGGGGTGGCGCTATAACTCAGACTAGGCACCAGAAATATGATCAGTGGTGGTTCCTGAAACTCTTATATTCCCGGGCCCATGAAAGCTATCATAAAAGGCAAACCCCGAATTCCCCGCCTTCCCATCATACAAATTCCCTTTCACGAACCCAGCCCCTCGCTTTCCTAATGTTTGGCTGCACTAATTCACCAGGGGAAATCCGAACCTCCATTAAAAGTGGGAAACCAATTTATCCGATGTAAAAAATCATCAAGGTTGTTATCGTATAGACCAAATCTCTCCCTTCAACTTTCGCTACTCAATTTTCCCTATGTTATTATCCATCCAATAAGACCAGCGCAAAACAGAAACGTGCCCAAAAAATGGGGGGATTTGAAGTGGAAAATAGCCCCTCTTTAAACCTAGGTTTAAAGGGGTTCCTTCCTTCCCAAACTTAATATCCTATAATAAATCTAGCCCATGTTCTGAGTTTAAGGCTTGAAATGGCTGCATGGAGAAATTGGTGTAGCCCCAACTTAAAATTTGAAACAGAAACGGAAATTCTCCTTTGTTTTCTTATCCACAAACCTTTTGTAAGTTAACTTTAAACATAGACGGGCCTTTTTCCTGGTAGCACATAACTCCGTTTAAATGTAAGGGGGCAAAATAACTTCCCACGGTCGTTATGTTCTGCCCTCTTATGGCCAATTTTAGTATGTTGGGTGCAAATGGTGGTTTCATATTATCTAAAGTGTTACCCCTTGTTTTCATTTTGTATAAATAAATATGGAAATAATAAGTATCCCGGCCGGCGTTTGACAATTAGATATTCCAAAAAAGTAATCCAAGAAGCCCTTTTTTTTGTTGGAAATGGAATACGGTAAAAATGCGGGCTCCCCAGTCCCCAATTTGCCAATATGGCCGTGCCTAATAGCAAACTCCTTTTAGCCTTTTTGGCTATGGTTAATGGTGCTGTCGCATAGGTCGCTGTCCCTTCCCAATAACGGAATACCTTTGGCCATTGCCTTGTAAGTTTTCCAATACATCACCAACTTCCCCTCTCCCCATATCTTTCATTGCATCCGATAATAGGCATGGTCCAGCAATTGTGTCCCCGGTAAAATAACATGTACCTAGCAGAGCACAAAAGGGAACTGGAATATGTGCCCAACCTGTGGGTGACCAACATAACCTTTCTTTACCAGGCAATCAATATTAGGGGGGTTCAACTTTTTCCCTGTCCAAATAGGCCCCCTCCCCAATTCCCAATATCCCACAGATCATCTGCCCCAAAAATTGTTAGATGATCAAAAAATGGTTGGGTTTGGAGTTTCTGGCCAAGAGGCCTTGCACTTTTTTTTTTTCTTCCTTTTACAAGGATAAAAAAGGTGAATGAAATTTAAACAATTAAAAGGTAATTTTAAATTTGTTCAATTGTAATCCTTTTTTTGGTTCTGGCTTGAACCTACCTTTTTTAATCTAATAACTAAAGTCCTTTGATTCACTTTTTTTTGTCTTAATTTTCTATTCTTATTTTTTCCTTTTCTCTTTTAGATATGGGCTTTCTGGCCTTCCTAAGAATCAATAATTTTTTAATTCAATTTGCCCGCGTTCAATTCCTTTAAAGCTCCTTTTACAATTTTTTCAAATTAAAACACATTTCCTAATGGATTTATTGCTAATTTGCAACCCTTTTTGGGTTTTTTTTTTTCTTTTCTCCAATAAATGAAATCGATATTCCGACCTTACACCCGGTTGGGCCGGTTTCTTTTCATGGAAAGGTAAATCCATAGAGCAAGTTTTTTTCATCAAAAAAACCGCCAATTCTTTCATGAAAAATTTGGTTTTCCCTAATAAGCAACCCGCCATTTGGCATAATCTTCCCTTGATCCTTTTTTGCCGTGGCACGTTTTCCTGTATAATTGCTTTTGGTAAGTTCGGGTGCCCAAGTGCTAGTGGGTCGTAAAATCCCAATTGATTGGTAATATTCCCCATCCTGGGAAAAAAAAAAAAATAAAAAAAAATGTTTGGGGGCCCCCCATCCCTCAAAGTCATGAAATTCTCTAGAAAGGAATGTGGCCTGGTCAAATAGGTACTGGTTATGTTGGGGTTCCTTCTAAAACGGGCTATCAAATTCCAATTTCCTCAAGTTTTTTTCCGGAAATCAAAAAAGGCCCCCGCCTGTTATAATCCGTAAACTTTTAACCGAGAAGGTTCAACCCTTTAAATAAAAATTTATTAAGTGTTCCCGCTTTCCAGTTAAAACCACCCTATAACTTGGTCACCAAGAACCTTCATTCCCAAATTCCCCCCGTAGTTACTCTCCCTTTACCCCGGTAAAAATATTAAACTCATCAAGGGATTACTTTTGGGAATCCGGGTTCGAACGATGAACTCCACAAAACCACGGAAAAAAGTAACTCTTCTTTCCCGTTTTCCGAATTTACTTTCATTCCAAAATATTTAGCCTTCTTCTCCCAAAACCAATTGGGCCATAAAAATATATCCTAATTACTCCCATTTTTCACGGGTACCCCCGTTTAATTTTCTCATTATAAAACCACTGAAGGTCCGTGTTCGGGCCGGAAGTGCAGTAGGACACACATGTTTACGGATGCCCCTTCACCCCATAAAAATCCCTTTTCACATAGGTAAGAAATTTGCCATTTGGGCAAGCTTGGTCACCCAATAAAGCACTCCTGACTTTCCGCAAAGTACTTCCCTGTTTTTTTTCCAAACCTTGCAGTTCCACAATAGTGATACCTCTGTTGGTTAATTTTAAAGACTCCGAACTCACACTTAATTTTATTCTCCTGTTGGGAACCTTTCAATCTCCTTTACGATACCAATTTTCAAATGAAAACTTTAAGAGTTGAAGATTCCATTAGACCACCTTAAGCATTAAGCAATTCCAATTGGAACCCGTTTATCGTTTTAAAATAGGTTTGCGAATAATAGTTCCATCATTCCAATTTCCCGTATCCCCCTTTAAAAAAATCCGGAAAATAAGCTCTTGATTTCCTCCACAATTTTTTAACTACCCACTATTTCCCACGGGAATTTATCGCTTCGGTTAAAAACTAGTTTTCCTTTTGAACAATTTCTTCGGGAACATCTTGTTGGGCCAAAGTGCTAACAAACGGACCAAAACCAATAATAAAAACAATATTCCAATACTAATTCCTATAAATCCCCATATACCGTTTAATGTAATAAATTATTTGCTACTTCTTTTGGAAACCTTAAAACTCCAAAAATATTTGTTTTTGCGTTCAGTTTAAATACTTATGGTCGTAAACAGTTGTTTATATCTAACTAAATCTAAACGCTAATAAATTCCGAAATAACCCACATTTTTTTTACCCCCCCCTCACTTTTCCTTTAAACCTTCTCGGATCTTACCAAACTCCTTTTTTAAAACATTTCGAAAATTAAATTTTAAAGGGTCGTTTTTTGAAAGCCCCTACCAAAAATGCGGCCCCTCTTGAAATACGGAAATTAAATTTACAATCGGCAATTAAAAATCTTGCTTTTTAAGCCGCAATGGTCCGCGTAAGGAGCGAAAATCTAACACTATTTTCACTTTGCCAGTCAAAGCTTGGAAATTTTTCGATTTAAATCGCAAGAAAGTAGGCTCAAAGTTAGCGTCGCTCCGACAAATTCCCCAGCTAAAATCCAGGAATTAAATCAATCTGATTTTTCAAACTAGACCACAACCCAATTTTTTCCAGAATTTCATCTTGGGAATTACAACCTGGCCCCACCCCTTTGGGGTAACTTAATATAGAATCGTTTTCTTTTATTTAAAATCATCGTCACCTCTTTGTGATGATGTTAATAACTTTAACACTAGCCTCGTTGAATATTAAGGCTTAAATTTAATATTCAATGGCAACCAGTACGTCTAACCTAAAGTAAATTTTGGTTTTTTTTTGATGCTTTTTTTTGCCGTTAGAGTACTTATAGAAATATAAGTGGTATGCTCCATTGTTTTTTTTGAAAAGCTTGGCCCAGACTCATTTCTTATAACCATCCATTTTTTGGCAAATAAATAATATCACTAATTACAAATCTAGGGGTGAGCCTCCCAAAATGCCAAGGGCCAAAGCCTTCCTTCCCATTTTCCCCCCTAAGAAAACATTATAGTTAAATTAAATAAAAATATCCTTCAAGGGAATATTTTTGCCAGTTCATATTATCCTCTACCAACTAAATATATTTTGGCCAGTTTCGTAATTTCCCTACTGCATAGATTTCCCTCCTTTAAAATTTTTCAATTGGGTCCCCAATAATCTCTGCTTTCATAATGGCATCCGCCAACCTATTAAAAATCGCCTTGAACTGTCCCTCCTAATTTTCATTAAGAAAGGAAAATCGAACACTAAAAACAATGGTGCCTTTTGAGGGGGTCCGATTTACACGAATCTTACGTTATGTAAAATCCAACCAGTCCTTTTTGTCAGGGCCAAACCTATCCCAGTACCGTTACTTTTGCCTTCCTGATTCGGGCCCTGATAAAACAATTGAAAAAATAATTTTTTCTAAGCTCCTCCTTGGAATTCCAGGAAACCCTGAATCGTTACAGAAATAATTTTTAATTTTCTTTCCCAATTCCTCTACTATTACATCCAAAGTTATTGCCCCACCCCTTGGTGAAATTTGAAAGGCCCATTGACACGGAAAGGTTAAAAAAATATGTTCCATTTTATCCTTGTCCCGTACCAAATTTCAGCTCTTCGCTGGAAATAGCTTTTGCATTTTAAAAACTGATCCTTTTTAAACGGCAGCCGCCTTTCTTCAAAAGAATTGGGAAATATCCCTTTAAAGCTGTTACAGATATTTTTTCTGTAAAGGTCTCAATGTAACTCCCTCAGTTCTTATTCGCGTAGTGGATGTAAAGTTCCGAAAACGATCCTTTGAAAACTATTGGCATTATGAATATTAAACGAAGACGTTGTTTTTGTAAAGAAACATTGGCCGCTTTTTTCCCTAGCCCGGTCCCAACCATATTTTTCCAAGGGAATCAATATTCAAGGTCAATGCGTTTTTGAATTCAAATGGGGACATTTTGGCAAAAGAAGTCCATTTTTAATGCATATAGCTTCCCTTTCATGGTCGCGTGTTTCCAGCTCATCGCAATTACCTATCCCTAAATCTAATTTCCCAGATTAATGATTAACCGTAATACTAGACCCCCAATTAAATAAAATGTAATAAAAAAAATTGAAGCCAGAAAAAAAGGAGATATCCAAAAATGGTTGTGAAATATAGATACCTACTGATTTCCCGGTTCAATGTCCCATTCACTATTTTCCAGAACTGGCCTTTACTTATCAAAAGTATAATTTTCCCTAGAGGATGATTTGTTATAAGGTGGCCCAAACAGCTCCTTTCGGAGACAAACCAATGAATCATTGAAAATCCTTTTAATCTGTAGGCATAGTATGTAATTGGCAAAAAGTAACATTGTCTATTGCCAAAAGGGCGGAAAAGAAAATGAGGATGGTCAAGATCAGTTTTCAAATCCTCTATCATTTCAACCACCTACTTTGGTTTGATCCTGGAAAATACGGAAATTGGCAGTTGATTTAAAATATCTTATTTTTTTCCTATAAAATAAATGAAGCAATAGTTCCTTTCCTTCTTTAACGATCTCCACTAGTTGCCCTAAAATAAATTCACCCCATTTAATCCCCCAAATAGAAAATTTTTCCCATCCTGTCCCTTTATGGGCCAAACTTCGTGCAATAAAGGAATCATCCTGAATCCATCCACTTTTTTAAAAAAAACCTTAGATTGAATCCCTAACATTCAAATTCCTATGCCATTGGTGAACCCACCATAAATTAACCGCCTGTATTTCCAATAAACAGACCCTAAATAGGTGTGTCAATAGAAGTTCCTTAATCCATATTTTTTCAAATTTTTTGATTGCAATATAAAAACTTCACCAAATCCCCAATTCACGGTAACCATCAAATAGTAATTCTCCTCCATCAGAAATTTGCATTGCCCAAATTCAAAAATGAATTTTTGTTGGCAAACATTTAAAATTATCGTTAAGATCAGAAAAAACCTAGTGAACCTTTGGATTTGATAGGTTATTCTTATAATTTCCATAAACCTAAATATCCCACCCTCCATGTAAGCAAGCCAAAACATAACCCGAGGAAATCTCCCTTACCACGACCTGGAAATTGACCCAAATTAAAAGTCCAGCAGTACATTTTCAAAAAGCCCCCAACAAGGTTAAATTTATCCGAATAATATGTTAAATACCCCAGTCCTGTGTCCACACACCTATTTTCTTTTTCTTAGAATCTTTGAAAATAAAACGAAAACGTCCACCAGACCCATATTTTTATTCTTGAATTCCCCGCAGCGACTTTTAAGAAAACTTAGTTCAGGTCGTTGTACACCATAATACGTTTCTTTATAGGTCTACCATATAAATTTACTTAATATCCTCATTTTATGGAATGAATAAAATAATATCCTTAAGATGCGAGGAATTTCAAGACTGTCCTCTTCACCATTGGTTGCTAATTTTGGGTAATTACCTCCTCCATCCGTTCCCTATCCAAAATAAAGTACCTCTTTTTGTTCTTAAATATGTAGAAAAAACTCTAGCAAGTTTTGTCCTTGTTTTTAGAATCCAGGAATGAAGATAATGCCACCTGGCCTATTCTCGTTCCCTTAAAATTGTTGAAGAATTTCCGTCAATTAGTAACCACCCCACAAAATTGTCCATTTAACATCCTCCAATTTAATTCTATTACAGTATTAACTGCTAAGCGAATTCCATTTAAAAACATTATTCCTTAAAGAAAATGTCTATTTGCCCTAATTCTGGATCCAAATTCTATAGAGACCATTTTTCATCCGTACTCTAACCATAATATACCATTGAAAATCAAATATAAAGGCCATAAAAAACTTCCATTCAAACTGGGAACTGTCCCGTATTTAATTTTGAAAAGATTTCGTCCTGACAAGCCTACTTTTTCAAAACCATAAACTTCAAAACAGCTTGCAATAGATGAACAATATTCCCAAAACCCCTATCCCTTTATTGTCCATGTTAAAAACAAAGCGGCTTCGGGAAGCCCCATAAAATCCAATAAAGAAATCTAGGGTATCCCAACTTTACGATTATCTAAGGAGGTAAGAATAAGGTCTAGTAGTACTTAAAAATTAATTTCCTTTGTGAATTTCTGACAACCATGGATAAAATAGGGATCCATCCAGGGGAAATATTTGGGAAAAATAGTTTATACTATCCATCCGAGCAATGGACATGATTATTTGTAAAGCGAAAACAATACCCCTTTTGCGTTTTGCCCAAGGAAAAGATTTCTCCAAACAACTTTGTTGGTCCCCAGAATACGTTTTTATGTTCTATTCTGAAAACCTTTGACTTAATTTCAATGGAAAAAATTTACCCATTTCTTTCTTAAAATAGGAATTTGCCCATTAAAAGGAATAACCCCCCAAATAGTACCTTGGTATCTTTAGTTAATTTCTTTTTTACAGGTCTGTGAATTTTTAATCTTTAAATATTTGGAGGAAAGGAACAACTCAAAATATAACCATCATACCTGGAAACCCCCCATTTTTCGTGAGCCAACCAAAACAAACCTAAAACTGGCCCCTTGGAAACAAGTGTGCGGCACTTTTTTACAACCCTGGTTTTCTCTAAATCTAAAAAGGGTAAATAATGAAATTAGCCAAACCTTTTTGGGACAAACAAATGGGGGAAACTAAAAGCACTCCCAAATCAGGAACATCCCAAATTCTTCAAAATAAACCTTCCCTTCTCATATAAAATTCCGAATATAATCCCAATAAACAGCTTTTAATAGAGCTTAAACTAAAATGTACCCTAAAAAATACCTCACTTATTAAGAGGAAATATTTGACTTAAAAAGGTTGTAAATATTCGGCCAATATGGCTCTTTTCCAAAAATTCCCCTCACAAGCAAAAAAATAATACACTTTTATCAAATACGTAATTTTAAAATATTTTTTTAAACATTAATTAACCCCTTAAAACTAAATTTGATTGATCCATAGAAGAACTTATTAAAAAACCGCGCATTTAACGGGTGCCGGTATGCTTTACCTTACCCAATCTAAAGGTTGGAACCAATTCTTTGGCCAAAGACTACAAAAAATTAAAAGTAGCCTGTAAATTGGTGGTGGCTTAAGAGAACCAATCCACCCCTTGACAATCTTTTTTAAAAGGAGAATGAATGTATTGTAACTGCATTTTGTGATATAGACCAACCGTATATATTGCACAAGACCCATCATACAAAAACAGGAGGAAAGAAAAGCGAAGG
>Ga0163217_1063969_pt1 | contig 10086 bp, 5 predicted proteins | sample SynspAceP_FD_185933 | JGI IMG/M metagenome (GOLD analysis project Ga0163217, IMG submission 185933) | Saline lake microbial communities from Ace Lake in Antarctica - Synechococcus sp. Ace-P (PacBio error correction) | ecosystem: Environmental > Aquatic > Non-marine Saline and Alkaline > Saline ...
TTTTATCAAGGTATCAGACAAGGAATTCAAAATTCTCGCTGTTGCCTCATAGACAATGCGGATTTAAGGGAAAAAAGATTGGAGACGCAGAGTACATAAAATCATTGCTTTAGTTTCTCGTCAAACTACGGACAGGCTAGTGGGGCTGAAAATCTGCTTTAGCCCTAAAATTATTGACGCTGTTACTGAAAATTTAATATTTGTACTTAACCAGAAGTAAAATATTATAGAAATAAGCCTTGATATTCTAAAAGATATCAAGGCTTATACCAAACCAAACTAACCAAAATTTAAGATTGCGAATAACCAGTCGCACGCATTATACTAATAATCTAATTCAAATTTGTAGCAATACAATTTTATAGCATAATTTTTTTTTTTTTTTTTTTTTTTTTTTTTTTTTTCTTCTTTTTTTTTTTTTTTTTTTTTTTTTTTTTTTTTTTTTTTTTTTTTTTTGTTTTTTTTTTTTTTTTTTTATTTTTTTTTTTTTTTTTTTTTATTTTTTTTTTTCGTTTTTTTTTTTTTATTTTTTTTTTTTTTTTTTTTATTTTTTTTTATTTGTTTTATTTTTTTTTTTTTTTTTTTTTTTTTTTTTTTTTTTTTTTTTTTTTTTTTTTTTTTTTTTTTTTTTTTTTTTTTTTTTTTTTTTTTCGTTTGCCGCTACACTTTAAATATTCGTAGAAAATTTAATTTATTAAGATTTAAAAATCGGGTCTTTTTTTATCTATTTTTTCATGAGCGCACCATTACTTGAAAAACATATTATAGAAATTATATACAGGAACGTAATGAACAGCGATACTCACTTCCTGTATGAAAAACTACAGTGATTCTCCTGATGGTTTGCTTATAAAGTGGTAAAATAAACGAAGCTTTAGCCAAGATGGTATCTGCAGTAAAGCTTTTTATTAAATATTCTTGGAAATAGTCTGACACCGTAACGACCCCAACAAAAGCAAAATCTTTTCACCGTGGCTTTTTTCAGAATCACCAGAAATACTGCTATATTCGATCAACTAAGAAGCGAAAAAACCAAACAAGTAATATAAAGAAATCCAAATTGGATTGTATTCTACGTATATAATGTAGTCGTTGATCGTCTTAACCCTGAATTTTAGTTGACAATGCGAGAAAATCTATAAAAATAGATCTTAAAATAGTCAAATCGTATTGGAAAGCCTGTATTCTTTTGAAGATTACCATCCATACAATAAGCAAAGTGAAGATATTAGATATTCCTCAGGCACCATTTAAATCGAGCTTTAAAAATTGGTTTAGACGGGAATTGGAAAAATTACATAGATACCTACACTGCTACTTTTTGGCTAATATTTTTTAAATGTTCTAAAATAAGATTACACAAAATTAAACTGTGTTTTGCGACTACTGATCTCTGAAAAGTCAATTTAATTGGTACACCACAAGCTATAGAAGTCTAATCAAAAGTAGACGCTAACAATAGCTATGTATCCGGAAGTACGCAAAAATGTATCACACGAACTTACAAAGAATACTTTAGAAGCGTTTGCAAGAAGTCATTATGGCGATATAAAAGTCCAGAGGGATTTAAAAGAAATATCTATCTAATTAAAAGCCCAGATATAAGACCAAGGCGTAAATTTTGAATAACGACTATATGCCGCCAGTCTCTGCGGCTATAGTATGTAGCTGCTCGTATATTCTTCTACACTCAAAGATCTTAACGTTTACAGTGAGAAAATACCGTGGTGACTAATCCAATATTAAGCTCCTTAGAACGAAGGATATGTAACAACGTAGAAGACTTAGATAATCAATTTTATTGTCCTTTAAAACAATTCCCAAGAACAAAAAAATACGGTACTGGGAATACATAAGGCGAAAGATTTAAAGCCGTACGTACTGCTAAATCCAGTATAAAATTAGTTAATCAGTACATCACGTAACAAATTTCCACAAGTATCAATACAAGAAAGATGAATGTCTTGCAATGTGGCAGAGCTAAATGGCAAAATGATTTAATCCTTTGGGTCAATCAAAAGAACTGTCACAAAAACAACTTACTTAGCACATGCCTTACGCAAAAAAATGCTTGTGGGCTATATCACCATGAACCCAAGGGTGGCAATTGATGCTCCAACCGTTGATCAAATTGTGTTGCTAATGATTATCATTTTACACCATAAGAACTCGGGGTAGCTAATACCGAGTAAAAACAGAAACAATTTTACTATTCTTTGTAGTGATTCTAAAATCTTGTACAACATAAACATGTTACTTGTTTTCTTCGTTTTAGGAGTTTAAATCTACATAAAAAAAATGTAATAGATAAATTAGTACTCTTAACAATTCGGAATTATCTAGCACTTGCATTCGAAACAGGGATGCTATAAAAATTCTGGCATAAAAAAAAGGTAAGTTTCTGCAGGCACTTGTGCTAGCAAAATCCGTTTATAAGAAGTGAAAGCTGCTGGTTTTATGTGCGAACAAGCCCGATGCCTTGAGCCAGACTGCTAAAACAACCAACATAAAGATTACTGTCGCTTAAAGAAGTAATATTATTTTTTCCCTATATTTATTCAAAAATTTATTTGACAAAAACCTTAAATAATATAATTACATAACTTCATTGCTAACGGCAAAAGCTACGGAATCAAAATAGCATTTTTAGTTCTCCATTATTAGATTCGTCATCTGGGCGATGTTTACAGCTTTCCACAGCTCTACCGCATCTAAAAAATAAAAATGATGCTCCGAAGCATAATTGTACGGTCCAGCGTATTTTCTAAAGCCTTTTGATAAAAACTGCACATCGTAATGAATGAAAACTACTCCTAAAAACGTGGTCTCATAACAATATTCAAAAACCATACACGTTGATTATGATACGAAAGCGAAAAAAAATAAAAAAAAAAGAATGTTTTTGAAAATTCGGATTTAATTGTTCTGAACCATCAAAAAAGTATTAGATGATGAGTCCGTCGGCAGAAAGATCAACTCTTAGTGTAACAAGAAAATCATTACGACCCTAATAGTCATATAATATCAAACTTGAAGCCACTTCCAAAAAAGTATATAAATTTTGATACTTTAATGAATTAAGCTATGCTGAAATGTGCCCTAGCCTTAATTGAGCCATAACAATATTAAAGTAAAACTTCTAAGCCAGAAATTACTGCTGCACAGCCCATTAAAGCAACAAAATCGGTAATTTATTTTGTATGCTTTAGGCTTAACAGTAGCCATTGAGAACTAAATTGTGTTTGTAATTTGCATAAAAAACAACTGAGATGCTAATTCACTTTAGAAAGTGTTCACCAGCCAAAAGGAAAACCAACAATGTTACGGGTAAATCTCTCCAATCAGAAAAATACACAACTTAGAGTTTAGAATAAAAATAAACATCTAAATCTCATATTGTACGCTGAAAGTTTTCCTAATAAGGTGAATGTGGGGAGAAGACCGCTACGTCAAATGATTTTCAGAAATATGTCTGACACCCGTTCCTGTGCTTCCCCTGTGAGGGCGTTAAAACAAGGCAAGACAAGAAGCCTCGATTGGGAGAAAACCTGAAAAAGTGGCTCGCTCATAAAAAATAAGCATGCACCCACAATCGTCATCACCGTCGGTAGATAAGATGAAATATTAAAGCACATGTGTTCTATTATATGCCTGAAACGGTGAAACGCCATCCGCACGATTGAACCCAAATACAGCGCTAGAATACCCTCCTTCCGATTTTCCAAGGTATAGCATCGCAATTAGATCGCATTATTGCCGTTAAACCCAAGGTAGTATCGCATAACCATCGGAAAACTGTTAAAAGTTAACGAGAAGGTCGAATTCAGCAAAAATACGCAACGTAGCCTAGAAGTATGCGGTATTTAAAGCCAAGCATCAACAGAGACTAAAATCTGGTATACCCAGTTGGGGTTAGAGAATTACGTAAGAAAGAGTTGATCCAAACCATGCAAGATTTAAGAGAATTTCAACTGTATTAAGACATTGTCAACCCATGGGTCAATAGTGCTACAAGCCTAGTAAAAAACACTTACCTGTAAGAGAATTATACGCAGAAACAGTTCAAAAAATATGAAGAAATTGCCTAATATAATGGATTCCGTCATGTAGAAAGTGTGCTTTGGTAATGATCGTCCTATAAGGCCCATAAACATATTATTAAAACGAAAACACTATTTGCGCGCTATACCAAAAGAAATACATTCTTATCTATAAAAATAAGGCAAATAGGTAATTATTATATGAAACAACTAAATATTGAAATTAACGGTTTTGGAAGAATCGGAGAACTTTTAGTTAGTTTACTACAGGATCCATCCCAATGAATGTAGTTGCAATAAATATTAGCCTAATGTAATCAAACATGGCTCATTATTAAAATACCGACATAGTAAGTCATGTGATTTTTCAACCTACCTATTTTACGCAAACCGAAATAAAGCATCACTATTGCTCCTAAAAATCCCCATAAGATTTAAATGAAAGTCAATCCCCAGACAAAAATTTCCTGGGGGCCTACGATTTGATCATTGTTGTAGAACTACTGGGAAACTTTTAAAAAACTCGAATACCTACCTGTCAATATTCAAAACGGACGCAAAAAAAGTAATCTTTGTGCCTTCCGCCAGACCGAATGACAGCTATTAAAATGATTGTGATTGGCTTAATTGATTCATCTTCCTTTAAGCGAGGATGACGAAAATATCAATTTCAAACGCTTCCTGTACGACCAACATCAGCGCTCGATGTTAAAGGTCTATCAATGAATTTTATGTGCTATTGAATCAAGTCTATATACACAACCTGTTCATTCCTATTACCACTGATCAAAGCTTGCTGAATCAGCCCCAAATAGAGATTTAAGAAGATCCAGACTGCAGGACAATCAATTGTACCACGACCACTCGGAGCCGGCCTAAAGCGTTTATTACAAATTTTTTCCTGAATTCAGTGGCTTAATTGAGCTGGAGTGGTTACCTTTGCGTAAGTGTCCCGGTGCCCAATAACTCCCCCTAAACGATATTACATTATGTAAAAAAAGAGACCTCAATAGCAGCCATCAAACCAAGCTTCAGGGACGTTTCAGAAAATCCTTAAAAAAACATCCTTTTTTATCCGAAGATCTCTATATGTTTCTATGATAGTGAACAATACTTGTTCATTCTTGTACGTTTGATTCATTTGATACTTCGTAATTCGTAAAATAGTGAAACATTATTGGTTGTAAGATCAATGAACTCCGGCCTACTAGTACTAGAATAAATTGATTAATCACATGAAGCAAACTAAAATCTCTTTAGATACATAAATTGAAATCTAAATAAAACATTGTTTATATTATTTGTGCGTTCACGTTATTTTTATAATTCGTAGCCAAAAATTGCTTTATCTCAAGAAAATGAACCTTACGAGATGAGGTAGAAAATGCACGTTTTACGTCAAAAAAGATATAAAAAGTAAAGGATAAAATTAAGTTTTAGCCCTCAGTTCACTTTGATGAAACCTTGAATGCCTGAAAAAACCGAGATATTAAAACTTATATAAGATTGTTACCGACTGAGTTTTCACTTTGTATTAACCATCTTAATAAATAAGACAATCTGTATATACTGGAATAGAAGCTGAGTACCTATTAAAAGAAATGCAATACCCGTATGGCAGGCTTCCGATAAATTTATCGCATGCCTTTAACCTTTACGAACAACAAAAAATATTACCAGCTAATAAGATTAGATAAACCGACAATGACCAAAATGTTATAGAATGTAACCCTTCACATTCTTCAAGCAAAAGCATTCATTTTATTTAGAACTTTCCAAATTAGAAAGAACATTAACAAACTTCACCTCTTAATTTGATTAAATAGTAGATGCTATAGAAAAATGATTACATATGCTACACAGAGCCTATGTACGGCTTGACAAATTCTAAAACTAAAAACAGGAGAACCAGAAAATACTTTAAAATTATCTGAATCAGGAAATGAGTCTGCTAAAAGTAATAATTTAATAATGAAAGTTTTTAGAGTTAAACGCTCTTTGTCGACGCCAGTTGAGGTTTTTAGAAACTATGAAAACTCATTACGCTATAGTAAAAACATATTGCCATTAAAGATTCTGTTTTACCAATGAACCAAAATAAATACGAGCGAAAACGCTGATAAAAGTACTTTTGATATAACCATTGGCGAAAACAACACTAAAGACAAACAAATTGAAGATTTTAAAAGCTTCGGGAGCAGAAGTGCCATAACAGCAATTCTAACTTCGGCTTTTAACGATTATCTCTTTTAAAACAGCCATTCACTCTACAGAAATACCATATAAAGGTCAAAAGACTAATGATTTAATTACAAACAAAACACCGAATAGCCGCTTCAAGAGACCGCCGTAAGGCCATGGAAACAAAACTAATTTCTTAATCAACCGTAAGTCACGAACTTAGAACGCCAACTGTACGCCCGTCACTGGATTAAACCATTCTTTGGTTTAGAGGAAAACCCTCAGTGACGAGTCAGGAAAAGAACATCTAAAAGCCTTAAATAGTTTCCGGTGATTATTTACTGAGCTTTATCAATGATATTTTACAATTAAATAAGATTGATGCCGATAAATTAGAACCTGTAAATACAAGAATTTTAATCTTAAAAAGTACTTACAAATGATTAGTGCTACAGGGCAAAGTGCTAAAGAAATAAGCCAAAAATTGTGTTGAGTAATGATATAATATTCCCAAAAATCTACTTATGCGACTCCATGAAGCTTCCCAAATTCTTATCAACTTTAGTGGTAATGGGCTAAATTTTACCAAAAGGAGAGAGGTTTACTGTCATTGCTAAGCCTACCTGAACAGGAAAATACACCGCAACCTTAATTTTGAGGTAAAAGACAATGGTATTGGCATAGATAAAGACCAAGTACCCCAATTTTTTAAAAGCTTTGACAAGGTCTATGACAAATTAACAGGAGTAACGGAGGTACTTGGCCTAGGTTTATACTATCGTCAAAGCTTTTACTCGGCTTATTCAAAGTAAACATCACTTAAAAAGTGAACTTGGAAAAGGAAGTTTCTTTGCTATTTTGAAAATTGAAATGGCGTTGTAAAAATACGAATGATCGATGAATTCCATTTGAAATTTATCAATAAAAGACTTTTGAATTTACACGAAAACTTCAAATTTGCTTATTTGTAGAAGACATAAAATAAACCAAGTCATTACTAATAAAGATGTATCTTAAAAAAGATATGACTGTGATTTTCGCTAGTAATGGAACGGATGCCTTGTAGAAATGGCCCATTCAAAACAGTTGACTGTTATCTTAATGGACACCATATGCCCTGCATCATGCGAAGAAGCACTATTCTGTATTAGAAAAATTTAAATCAACAAATTTGCCCAATTATTGCCTATAATTACCCGCTATTTCTTAGACGATAGTTTAGAAAGCTTTTATGCCGCGATTAATGAGTGTTGTAACGAAACCTTTTAAACCGACATATTCTCATCAAATAAATTGGAAGAATATTTTACTGGCCAACATCCACTTACTTAAAGTCTTTTGTTTAGTGCACTTGCTTATTCGTGTTTCCTCCCTTAAACCCATGCGCAATTAGCGATATACGTTAGTGAATTTTCAACCTCGCCCTTTTAAACGCAACATAACACTTCTCAGTGTTCAAGTAAGAACTTTCGTATTGAAAGTGGCTACTTTTCTTCTTAGAAAAAATGCAGGTCCCTACTTACGGTTAAGTTAAAACTTCAATTCGCGTATTGTGTAAAAATGTTCTAAAGTTCAGGGTTAGCAATATCCATAATCTTGAGGAGTGATTCTGTTAATTTCTTTCAATGCTTCTAAAGACAATGACCTCGTTCGTTTTACCAAAGAGTAGCATATTTCTAAATAGCTAAACAATAACCTTTGATGTTTAAAGGCGCTAATTTTGAGTGATTTTGCTGCTGTTTGCTCAGAGTAAGCTCAGGGCATTTCGTTACGTAATTAAGGTCGCCGTTGTAGCCTCTTTTTTAACCATCTCTTGAAATATACCAGTAGGTAGGTACCTAATCATCCACATACAGAGCTCAATTCCATAAGCGGTTAAGAGTAATATGCAAAATGTTGGACTTAACTTTACGATGGCTTGAAAGCAATCAATCTTAATAAAATTACATACTGGAAACAATTGTCGCTTCTAAAAACTACAATTCCATTTTTCCTATCAGCATCAACAGCTAACAAAATAGTTGGAACTGCGATATAGAATCTGAAACATGTTTCATCTCTAATAGCTCCACTAGAACTACCTCGTAGCCCATCGTGGGCAAACTTCAGCCGTATTTTCTACCTGTGACCACGACTTAAAACGCAATGCCACTGTCTTCTTTCTCCGACCTTAAAAGTTCTTATTAAAAACTTCAAATCCATCTGGTGTTTTTTCCTGTTCCCCTCCGTTCCCTGACATCTTTAAGATGTACCGTTGCTGGTCTACTACTAAATAGTCAAGTTGTTCAAATGCTTTTATTCTCTTTCTTAAACACACTCACATCAAATTTAATTATAAATAATTCGAAGATATACGACACAAGGCAGTGAATACTAACGAAAACGGAAAAAGGAATAATCTACCTTTATGACTGTCCCATCGAGTGAACGAACATATACTTATAATGGTCCTTTATTTCTTGCAGAATTAGATATCAATCCTTTTTTCTTTTTTCTAAAACAATGATGTTAAATTAGATATTACATCTTTTGAACCCAGTTAGTATAGCATTATTTAGCACGGTCTACTCGCCTTTGCTCCGAAATTTCTCGGACCAACGTAGACTATATTTAGTCCGTCGCTGACCAAGCTCAAAGTCTGGTGTAACTTGTGTTTCCAATTAGAATACCTAGTAAACGTAGTCAGACGAACACCGCGCACAGCATGGCCAGAACCCCAATTGTCGAACCCACTTTCTCTGCCTCCGTATATCCCTCCTGTCCAGTTTCTCCATACCTTATGACATTTTCTCAATGGATTAAAAAAATCTAACAGAGCTACCATTACTGGTGCAACCGCGCTCGTCGTGGAACACACCGGGCAGTACCAAATCCTCTTTCGATTTGAGCAGTATAGGCACACGGCATTAGAACCAATTGAAATACCGCCGAGTCCAATTATATGCGTATAATTTTGCCGTTGAACCGAAGGTTTTAGTGACTTCAAATTCTTACCTAAATATTTTAATTCTTCCATTCACAAATAGGGCACCATAAAAAAGGCTGAGCACCTCACGTTCCGCAAGACCGCCCTGCCCACCTCTGCTGAAAATTATACAGAAGCCTTATTCGCTGCTGCGAGCCGGAACTACATTTCTGTCACGTACATACTACTCTGCAGTTTTCTGTATAGTCGTTCACAGACTGCGTTGTTAAGCGGAACAATTCGAAACCCAACACTTCGAGACACCACTAGGCGCACAAAACTAACATAGATGACTCGACAACGATATGTCATGACGTTCACCCCCATCACCCTTCCCTCTCTCGAAACAGGCTTTTTTGACATCAAATCCTATATAAGCTTTACACGCTCATCATCCATATGAAGAAGGTACTTACGAAAGTGCACACTTTAGAATCAACTTCCAAAACAAACGCTACCTTGCCCATTCGCCAGGAATAATTGAATCGCTTCTTTCTAGAAAAAGACCATTGCAAATATACACCCACGCTACATTTTTAGCAATTTGTCAAAGAAAAAATGAATGCTAACGTGTCATTTTCGACTATCAAAATTTAAAATAAACCTAAAAATTAAGTGCTGTTTCTAGGTGCTACCGGTTCCTTTTGCTATACATGCTTGCAAAGCTGCTAAGTACGATACTTTCATTACCGCCGATACAAATACCCCCATCCAATTTACTCGCCAGCGAAGATAGCATGATTATTGCTTGATCACTCTAGGACACGTATCGTTAACCTGTATCATCTACAAAAATTATTTAGTTTAGACATCAACCCTAATCTTTACAAAAATAATAGATAAAACAGACACCAGGGATAAATAGTCACCACACATATTTCCACTATCACAAGCTTATTC
>Ga0163217_1097683_pt1 | contig 10086 bp, 6 predicted proteins | sample SynspAceP_FD_185933 | JGI IMG/M metagenome (GOLD analysis project Ga0163217, IMG submission 185933) | Saline lake microbial communities from Ace Lake in Antarctica - Synechococcus sp. Ace-P (PacBio error correction) | ecosystem: Environmental > Aquatic > Non-marine Saline and Alkaline > Saline ...
CTGAAAACGGAAATAATCGGCCTTACCGGCCGTCAGGCCTGATCAGATTGGTGACATCAAATGTGCCACTGATATGGTATTTTGGGCCAGTTCTGGTTCAACGCGAATGCACCGGTCGATAAACGGCCAGTTCATTCAGAAATTTATCCAAGCGGCATATCAATTGATGACAGTCTTTCTTGCTGCAGCAAAGCAATCTTCCACCTCGACGACGTGGTAAGCGGGCACTGAAACTGTTTATGGAGAGAAAGTCAGTTGTAACCTTAACGCCGACGAACAATCATCTGCTGTTTATCCGGCAAGCCTAACTTTGACTTTGATGCTCCAACCCACACCTTCGTAAGCTCAGTTTTTTCATAGCCTTCGTTGCTCAACCGGAAAACCGAAAGTTGCCCATGGCTGTTGTTAACAAACCCCTGATTCGGTTTTTGCACGTAAAAAGCCCGCGGACTGAATCATTAAATTTGAGGTGGGCGGGCTGAAAATCCATGAGGTCCTCACCGGCTGATTTTCAAGAGCTTGATTCGACGTTGCCACCTCAGAAAAATCTCCTTACATCGCGAGTCCTTGAGTGCAGCGTGTTCGAGTGTCAGGATACCGCAAGCCATCCGCCAATCTGGCATTTCGGGCGACTTCTCCGTACTGGTGGTATGAATCTGACCACATCAACCGACGGACGGGGGACATGCTGCCCAGGCCAACCAACCTCGAAAGAAAGAGATCAAGCCAAGACCCGCACTATGCTTTTCAGCACCATTTCTACGGGGATTTTTGGCGGACACCCATTCCTTCATCAATTTTTGAGGGCAAATCAAAAGCCAAATCACCCGGAAGCCCTTTAAAGCTGCTGCTTTGCAATTTTTTTCCAGCTGTTGCCAGGCCATTGGTTTTTCCAAGCCTTATCAAAACCAAACCATTGTTGCCATGCCTGACGATCTTTATCAGTGGAGGATTCCCTGCGCTGAGTTCCCACAATGCCATCGAGCGGCAATCCTCTAAGCTTTTTGTTGTTGCGTGAAAATATTTGCTGAAGCGGCAATATGCAATCTAACTGCCTCTAATATTAAACAATTCAGGCAGTGCTGGGGGCTCTTGCCATCATCCTTTTTCAACACGAGCTCTTGACCACTTGCTTCATTTCCTCAGGATTTCGCGGGTAGGTCATGCCTTTTTCAACTGGGACATCAAAAATGCCCTTTCACTTTCGCCTAAACGCATCCAGCATCGCAATAATCGCGATATAGCCGCCTTCCAGAACATTAAACTTTTTGTTATGGACGTTAAATGCCTTGCTGTTCGGTGTCTGGTGCATCAAAAGGCCTGCAGATAAGAAATTTGCTCGATAGTACGAGCCAAAACGGCGGAAAATGACCACTTCATATCATCAATACGCTTGCCACCGTCACCAGATAACTGCGTGGCTTCACCCAGAATAGCCTCGCGCCGAACTGTTTTCTATATAAAGTCAGGCGCTCGGTCAGCAATCTACAAAGGTATCCTGTGCCAAATTCCTGCGCGCTGATGCGAGCTCAAGTCCGTTCGCGTAACTCAGTTCTGCAACCAGCTGAAGCTTCGTTTTGATAGCGTTTTTCCCAGGCCTTTCTGTCGAAGGTGAAGACAATGGCGCAATTCATGGATTAAATACTTACACCACCGAGAGTTAATGATAATGAAATTTTTTCGCAGATTGGCATTCTAAGGCAATTAAATTTATGAGAGCAATCCCCTACACACCAAAATATCTGAATTTTGAGATGGCTTTGCCACCATAAACGTTGAAGGATTTTACCGATCCAACCATTGCGGCGCAAACAGACCTTATTACGAACGCCTAGAGAGTCGAACATCATATTGCTCTGTCTTACCGCTCGTTTTGGTGATTGAACTCTTCGCGTTAATGACCTTGCTCCATATCGAACAGCCGATTTCGCGTTGATTCGGGCATCCCGTACCCGGCTGATACCACCCAACCAAACAACTAATACGCAGTTCGTTCGCCCTCCGCTCGACCTCACCTCTCGACAGCTTCGGATGCAACGATAAGGTTGACGGATACAACAATTCAACATCCCCGCAATACCAATTTTCCAGCTGCGTTCCGCGCCGCGCCGCTGCTGTCTTCCAAAAACATTAACCGCTTGTAGTGGCCTGTTTTTCTGGAAGATCCACAAACAAGGTAACCAGGAAAATATCTGTGCGTTTGGTTATTGATTAGCGCTTCATCCACATGAGTGCCATACGCATGCCATGGGCGCGGGGGCGGGGGGGGGCGGGGGGGGGGCCTGGGGGGGTTTTGAATAACGGCTTTAACATCATTCGAACAAACTGTTTTTGTGGATGGTGGGCCTGTACAAATAAATCATTGGGCGAGCAAGCGTTGTTCGAGCAGCTTCAAGATGCCGGCATTTCCACCATATCGGCCTGCTGAATTGTGTTTGAACCTGATCGCTGCCCTACCGCAGTACTTTGTCCGTCATGGAAACGGCACATCCCTTGATAGTTGCTTTGATAGCGGTCGAGAACTCAAATTGCGGATAAACATTGTGAAAGATGCAGGATCATATTGAGAGATGCGTCCTCACCTTTATGGGCAGAAGTAGCTAACTTATCAATAACGCACTCAGAGAGACCAACTTAGGCCAAGAAAAGTCGTAAAAAAATGAGGTAAGCATTAGAGGTGTTTGCCCCTGGCTATCGTATCAGCCTCCTGACAATGCACCACCGCAGCAGATATGCCACATGATAGACAGGCCATTTCACCAATGAAAATTACGCCTGGCAGCCGCTGGCGAGGGCGAAGGTGGCGGGCGTCACCGAGACCGATTTGAAGACCAATGATGTATGCATTCTTAACCGCGTTGGGTCTTATCCGTGGTCATCTGCTTGGTGGGGTATGAACTCTAAATACCAAGGTGAGGTGGATAATGGCTTATCACTCAAGAAACAATCCACGCGATGAAACTCTATGCCGGTCTGGTGCCATCAATTGAATAATCATGGTGGAAAACGTTTTTGACGAATGCGCTGAGCAATCTGGCCCGACCAAAGTGCCAGCAATGCGCCTCAGCAGAAGTTGATGATAGCCTATGGAACAACTGGCAATCCGGCATCAAAGCCCGCCAGAAGGTTAACATAAAACGGATTTAAAAAATACCTCGGCTACCCTGCCAAAGGTATCAAAAGATCTGAATTCGTCGCACCGCAGGTGCAGAATAATGCATTAGGCGTTGAAAACGGCAAACCTGCAAATTAATCTGCATGATGATCAAAGGCTGCCGTCACGGCTTCTACCCAAATCGCCAAACGGTCGTCTGGAACAAACTCCCCCAAAGCAACGCGCAAAGAATCTGCTGAACCCGGTTAAAAGCACCGTGAGGCAAGACATTTGGCTGAACTCACCGATCTCTGGGCAAAGCATTGCCTCCCCTGAAGGTTGATGTGGATGGAGATGCAAATCCAAACTGTAAATGGCGTGGCGGCAAGGAATTGCCAAATTGGCTGCTTTGGGGCCTGTAACAAAGCAACTTCTTTCTAATCTGAAATCAATATTAGAAACGAAGACTTTCTAAAATACCAAGTTTCTCGTTCTCAGTTTAACTATGCCCTGTTGCCGCCAACTTGTCAGCAATAAAATTCGCTGTGTTCAACGTGGTAATAGATTACTTATCCGGCGAATAACGTGCTGTTCCAATCTTGGTGGATTTCTTTATCGGCAATTGGCGACTGCCAAAGCATCTGGATCAATTCCAATTTTCCTTTTGCTGGCTGAAACGACGGTTGATCTCAGAGGTGAAAGGCAAAATAATCGGTGGCAGGATTTATGCGCCTTTTCTGCTTCATTGAGCAGGCTTCTCAGCTCGCTATCCTCCCAACGAAAAACGTTTCTGTAAAAATTGGCTAACAACATGTCGCGCTTCCTTCATCCTTGAAAGTGATAATCGGCGAAATCACCTCCAACCATCAACCCTGACCGCTGAGCAAGCGAGCTTCACTGATAAAATGGGAACTAATCGCCTTACTCTTCAATCAAGTGTAGTAATTCACCGTTGTAAGACTGTGTTGAATTTATCGACGCATAGGTTTTTTCCTTTAGGCCTTTTTAGCCTGTTGTACCTTTCATCCGCCGACTTGTTGTGAATTGAAAAAACGTCACACAAGGGCGAGGAATGAATTTAGTCCCATTCTAAAAATGAAAGGCGAGCCACCCGGGTGGCGTTTTTTTAATCACAAACCCGAAGGGCTGGGACTATTTTTTTGTCGCAACGGCGTTGGAAATGACTTAAATGTAGAATAACTACACCGCATAATTTCCAGCTTGTTGGACAAAAAAAATAAGCCTCCAGCAGTAAGTGACGATGAAAAATGAAACAAGGTCCCTGTGCAGAGACCAGTAAATGGTGGTGGGAGTTCGAGTTTTAGAATGGGGTTTATTTGTCGACTGCAAGATACAGCTTGCCTGATAAACGGGGTTTTACCGAACCCAGCAATGCGATTGATTCTTTATGGGTCACCGGCAACATAAAAGCTGTCGGTCAGGGTTTTATTCATCATCCAAATCAAATAAAATCCGGATCTGAAAAAATAGACAAAGGTATCCGAAATTGACAACAGCAACGACCCAATGTGGGGATTTGTTCTGATTAAGCCGGTAAGAGCTAATCAAATACGACTGCCAAAGCCCCCTGAATTCCAGAATAAATTCCCCAGTAAATATTCACATTCTAATCTGCCGCATCTGTTGCTCGACATCCGAGCCTTCCAAATTGCTGCAATGAAATCCTGAATACACACATTCCATCACCGCTTTTTTAATCTCACTGCGGTACCCCCCATTCACAAACGGCACATCGTCACTGTTGGTAATTAAATGAGGTGTTGAAATAACGTCCGCCAGGGCCGCCAGAAGCCCAATCTCCTGCGCACTGCAACCACCCATGACCGGAGTCATAAAGATAGTGGGTGGCTTTCGCCGCCATAATTTTGGTAATGTCCAAACCGCGACTCCGTCGATTGCAGCGTGGGTTGCAAGGGTTTTTCATCGCCATCATTAAATCCTGGCGGAATCCACAGGGTTGAAATCGGAATGCTTTGGTCCGAATAGCTGGAAAATAACCTGCTGATGCAGCTCTTCAGGCTGGCGGATTGCAGCACCTTCAATGCACCGCCAGCGGCATTCGCAATATCTTTCGTAATAATCCGAGACGATCAAATTGGTGAATCCCCAGGTTTCCTTTTCATAAGTTTGATCGCAACCAACATTATCCGGCACGTAAACTTCCAACGACCCACTAAAACTGCGGCCGGCAGTTAATGCAGCCTGCTCTACTATTCCTCATCAAACGCCCGGGCACATTTTCTGGTTACAGAACTATTCAGGCAATACCGCCAGCGAATAATTCTCCCAGCGAAAGTGGCCTCTGACATAGAGCAGAAGCACATAACCCTCAATTTTTTGCTGTTGCTCGGCACCCATAATAAAGCATTAGCCTTATTGATCATCCTTTTTGAACTACGGCGGGGATACAACTGGTCCACTGTCAAAACAGATATTTTCTAAGGTTAACAGGCGAATCCTACCATCCGCCATGCGTTGCCGCTCGAACGAGAAATCGAAATCGGGCCTGTTTGATTAAGGCGGCCGTTTGACATATCGGATCAACCACCCTCCAAAGGCCATTTCATGACCTGGCGCCCACAGTGAATAAAAAAAACCAAGCTCTTGCCATTGAGTTTTCATCCACAGGACAGAAAAAATCCTGCATCGCATTTTGATATCCCATGTCTTTCTGAATCTGGACACCTCAACCTTGCCGGATAACTGCCAATTGCCTGATCGCAAACAGCCACCCCCTTCAGGGCCATCTGTTGGTTACTATAAGTACCCCAACCATTCCCAGCGTCAGGAAGCAGACATTATCGTGCCTTCCTGCAACACGTATGCCAAGAAATAAATCAATTCAAACCATATTTGAACGCCCGATAGTTGAGGTCCAATGCGGTTCCGTCCACGTGGCGCCAAACAATTCAACGGGCTTTTTTCTGACCCTGGCCCAGTTCTCAGAGTGATCAACTGGATTATTTCTCACACCCATAAGGCCATAGGCGACAACCCAGTCCACTATGGATATATGCAATGACAATCACATTATCGCCGTTTTTTCCGGCTTCAAATGACGCCATTAATTCTTCGATGGTTTGGCGTGACCAGCATTCGCTGGGTTTTTCTAGTCACCGACCCCATAATAAAGTGCATCAGCTTTGCTCGGCGTACTGGCCATTGACTGAGCTTATCAAATTGCTCCGCGCTGCTCACCCACCAGATCCACAGCGTCTTTTTTTGTTTACATGAGCTTTTTCCCAAATAGCCGACAGCTTCAGTAAGAGGTCCGGCAAAGTTTTTGGCATTAAAAATCGACAAAGTTACGGTTGATATCAAATCCTTTCATGATCATTAAACGGCTGGCAGAGGCAAATCCCCATGGATTTAAATGCATGAACCATCACCACAGCCACACATCCGTGGGCCCAAACCGTCGATGACGTCCCCAAAATCGGATTGAATGGCAAGAGCCCCCGCACGTCACCCGCCCTCTTCATCTCACCCCCCACCCCGCCACCGCCCCCGCCCCCGGCCATCCACATAGCGACAGGGCCATCGCTATGACATTTGGGCCTGGACCATCGCGGCTCCGCTGGGCGCGGCTGGCACCCAAATGGCACTGCAACACACCGCGCCCTCACCCCTTCCACCGAGACCCACAGGGCCTGACCACAACTCGCTCCGTCCCCCAAAGCGCTCAGCTCGTGCCAACTCCCGCACACGCCGGCTCAGCCTTGATCCTTCCCCGCCAACTCCCACCCCGCCTTCACAGCCCGATGTATACCGGACACTAACTCAAGCCAAATATTTTTTGCTTTCGGGCTGCCTGCCACAACTGCAATATCACAGCAATAAACCGTTCACAATTTTCGGCATCAACTCGGAGCGGTGAGTCAATATTATTAACCCGTTCGACAATGGAGCTTGTTTCCACTGCTGAGATTGAACTGTCTCGTGCGTCAGCCATAGAGCCGTTGTGAAACACGCTCAGAAACGGCCCAATCTGCATACATGACAGCAACTCTTCCTGTCACAAAAATTTTTCGGCGAAGAAATAGGCGACTTTTATGATTTTTGACCAGTAATCAGCATAGTGGGCAAAAATATTATCACAACCATGACACAATCACTTTAAATGATGGCACAAATCGCGTCTTGGCCCCACCTTGATTCGGAGCCAATGTTAACGCCATAATGAACTAACCATTTGAATAATTTTGGGAAATATCGGGAACACTTTCTTTTGCCCTTATAACTTTTTGTCCCTAGTTGCGTCCCCAGGTCATTCGCTGTGGAATGATTATCTGCAAACACCCCTCAACCAGTGCGGACGTGGTCGGTGGCGCAAATCCTATTAACGCGTCGTGCACAAGGTGCAGGCGCCCTGAGAACCCTACTTACGGCCCCCGGGTTATTACTGCTCGATGGTGCCGAAAAGCCCGTCGGGCACGGTGATGGCCCGGCCCTGCGAACCATTATTGATCTGTCCCCGCCCAGGGAACAGTCCTTTATGCAATCGATTTTGTCCGATTTCCCTTGGTACGCCAGAGCTATGCGAATAAAAAGGGGTTCTCATTGCCGCACAGAGATTCTAAGCAATCTGAAACCAGTTTTAAAGCTGCAAAGTAGGCTATTCTTTTGAGAAGTCAGTGTGAATTTAAAGGTCTGCAAAAACTGGCCAACAGAGCTGGCTTAAATGTAACAATACCCCGTATTCCCGAAGTCATGAAATCGAATCAGTCACATAAAGTGGCAATTGGCTGATTTCAGCTATCAAAGCCGGCACCAGCGGGCCTTAACTCAATTTACCAAGTGAACAGTGATACAAGAACAGCTTTGGCCCATATGCAGGCCGCTGGGACCTGCGTGCCGGTGGGACCGCCACAAATTATGGCGTAAAGCGGTCCCCTCCCACAACGGTCGAACCAATACCGTTATGACCATGTGTCACGTCAATATACTCTCTCTGGCTCAGCTCACACCCCGACCGGGCATACAAACTGCTCGAGGATGTTCGCTCTCAAGACGGACGCCAGAGAATTATGGACTGGCCACCGTTGCTTTTGACAGTCTCATCCCTGGATACAGCGGATATATTACAAGACGACGAGCCCCACATCCGAGTCACCCGTTTTATTCGCTTGTTATCCTCACCCCCATAAATCGCGCATCGGATCTGGGCAGGCGGATAACAAAGCATGAGGTGGCGTTACAGTCGGTTTTACCTGTCCTGCTGGTTTGGTCCGAGTCGGCCAGGCCCTCGCAACCTGAGCACCCCGACCAAAATGCAAACAATGATCTCTGCCGTAGACAATCCTCCGCGCCTGTCTGCGAGAGTACTGAACGAGGGCACAACCCAGCTCACCTGGAAATAGCGCCCGGGTTTTATCTGTATCAGCAACGCCTGCCTTCAATGTTGAACCGAGTCTTGGCACCGGAGCTACCTCCGGATACCCTCAGGACGGATTCTTTGGCGATTCAGAGGTGTACACGCGACTCGTGCTCGCTACTATGCGCTCCCTGCCAGCGCATAACACTTTATCGCAGTGGTACAAGAGGCGTATCGGTATTGGGTTGTCCGAACTGATCCTATCTGTCCGCTGTGGAACCTATATCCGTATTGCGGAATACGATGCCTTGTTTATTCCGTGAAACTACGGCGATTCATAATCACCTATAAAATTTGCCCCGACGGGCGGAAAGTGAAGGTTTAGTCGGTCATTGACGATCCGACCTTCCATCATTCGCTGTACAAACAAAATCTATCTGAAAGAACTGCCTGGAAAAACAAATACATCTGCCGATGCCGGGGAATCACATCTACTGTATCGCAATGACAAGACGCGGTCTGGAAAAAATTTGTTGCTGAAGCGAACCTTCCCACTGGTGATGCACACACCAATTTCCGCCGGAGGTGGAGCGGCGGTGGGTGTGTCCATAGGGTTGGCGTTATCAAGGTCAATGAATGCCGATCCGAACCGGTCGCGTAATGCAGCCGATATCTTCCAGCAATCTGCAATCATCCTTGAGTTACTGGCTAATTATGTTTACGGCGCGGATTTTACCCTGGCGTATTGGTGGTGTTTAACAACAAACCGATCTTATGCCTGTCAGTATTTTATGAGTAAAGGCCACTGCGAATTTTTATAACACACAAAACACCAAAAAAGGCACCGATTCAGGCAAATCAGCCGCGGTGCCGATTTCTGCAGTACCGGAAAAAGTACTGAAATCGCGAATAAAAAACAGCAAAACTGGTGGGAGATGGCTTTAACCGGCATTGGATTATCAAAGCAAAAAAGTGGGCAGCCAGGGTAGTGGTTGATAGAAATCAACGTAATCCGAGCATTGACACGTGGTGTCGAAGATGCCTTATCTGGGACCCGCCTTGTATGACGAATTATTTGCGGGAGTTTTTACGGCCGGCTTTGAGGCGCGTAAAGCCCTCGCCAATCCTGAAGTTTTTGCTTAAAACATAAAAAAAGGCGGTGTTGAGTTATTCAACCACCGCTTTTTTGATTCGCTTAAGATTATTTTAGAAAGAGTAACTCGCTCCCACATGCAGATAAACGTTTTTTTTCACCGTAACAACATAACGATAATCAACGCATCACCACGCGCCAACCGAAATCAGCCGTTCACATATCTCAGTGTTTTAAAAGGGTTATGAACCTCTTCCATAAAGTTGTCGATTATTAGTAACATCATCCCGTGATGCCCGCCCAGATTTAACAGTAGGGCATCATGACCTTCATATTTCCTTTGTGAGTGGCATCGATTCCCATCAGTATGTAATATTTCGCGGTCGATGCTGAAATTTCTCATTCTAGCGTATCTCGAGGATGGACTGAAGTCACGCGGTTCCAGGGGTGGGCAACCTAAGCCGAATATTTGCCCATACGCTCGGAGCAAATTAACCAAGTAATTGCGACGCTTGTTTCAATACTGCCTGCTCTCTTGGTCAAAGTCCATGATATCATGTTTAG
>Ga0163217_1106111_pt1 | contig 10086 bp, 13 predicted proteins | sample SynspAceP_FD_185933 | JGI IMG/M metagenome (GOLD analysis project Ga0163217, IMG submission 185933) | Saline lake microbial communities from Ace Lake in Antarctica - Synechococcus sp. Ace-P (PacBio error correction) | ecosystem: Environmental > Aquatic > Non-marine Saline and Alkaline > Saline ...
TTCTTTGGAACACCTGCCCAACCAACGCCCCGAGGGCAAGGATCTCCGCCGAGCCCGCGTCTTACCGCGCTAGCAGGAGCGAGCGCGTCCAAATTGCAGGTTGCTATACGTGTCCCGAGCGTGCTCGTTAATCGCGCTAAGGTGAGCAGGGTGGCGTGGGGCCCCTCGGGGCGAGTGGTCGGGTTGATCCATAAGCGCCCGGTATCAGCAACTCGGCAGGAGCGACAGCCCCCCGAACCGAGTAAACTCGACGCTGCGGTTACGGCCGCAGCGGTTTTGTTGCGGGGTCTCAGCGGGCAGGGCGTGCCTGCCGGCCAGATCGCAGAAGTAGACGCACCTCAGGGCAGATGGCACGTGCTGAGCGCTGCGGGCCCAGCACACTCTTTCAAGGCCCATTTTCGCGCCGGGGCTGGAGTGCAGAGCCACTAGCCAGGCCAACCACACGGTCGGAGGCCCGAGCACAAACAATTGCTTTTGGTGGACCACCGGCAGGCCAGCCTGCCACCCCGAGGCCATCAGGCCTCCTCCGCCCCAACCGGTCACGGCCCACGTTGAAGACCACCCACGGCCGCACGAGATGCTCTGATCCAGGCAGCCAACCATCGAGCCCAAGAAACGAGACCGCCACCGATGCACCACCGCGAGGATTTGGGCGACAGCACGGGAATGCCCCACACCAGTGACTTCACGGCCCGATGAGCAAACAGCTGGCGCCCCGGAATTAGGCCGCATGAAGCGATGGCAACGCTTCATTCCTGCAGAGTTTTGGGCGGAGTTCTACCCGCCATGCGCAGCGATGTCTAGCAAAGATCGCCCACCGCGCCAAGGCCAGCGGCTCCAAGAGACGTCGGCAACCAGCAGAGGACGGCAGAAGGAGTGAAATCATACACCGCCACTGATCCACCAACGGCATGGGGAGGTGTCACCACAGGCGCCTGGATCCAGGTCGGCAGGGCTGAGCCAACGCGCGGCGTCAGCCCGGTTCGGCGCAGACTCGACGGCCTACAAGACGAGAGGCGCAAAAGGTTGGCACTCTCTCATGTGTGTGGTGGTCCTGCTGTGGTGAAGTTGCGATTCGTCAAGGGCTTGCGAGCACTCCCCCCCGTCCTACCCCGTTGGATGACGGTATCGATTGAGTAAGCCGCCCGTCAGGGCAGTGCACCTCGGCCATCCCGGCGGTCGCCAGCATTCGAGCGGTAGCAGCACTCGCTTTGAAACCGAGATTGGTCACTAGAGTATTCGAATCTCAGGCGACCCCATGGTTTGGTTGAGACGGCCAGGGAACTGGCGAGCCATGAGGCTGTCGTGCCACAGCTTGCAGCAGAGGCCTGTTCCGTCCAGCGCCCGCTCAAAAGCCCAGAATATGTGAAACCGAAATCGCCTGCCCCCTGAGAACATCAAAAACTGCAATGCGCACCAATCAGTCGCAACAGGCCGGCACTGAAAGGTTCGGTTTCCGTGGGGCTACAGCACCCATCGTTGGACCGCATCGCTGTGACCGCTGTAGTCACTCTGCGAGCTTCTGCGTGGGGGGCGGGCTTGAAACAGCTGACTAGCGTGGCCGCCGCTGTGGCTCGTTCTCCAGCAGCATTGTCTCTGCGTGTTCTATAGGCTCACAGCGGCAGCGCGAGACCTGCCCGCACGGGGCCGTGTGGTAAGGCGGCGCTCAAGAGGCATCACGTGGGCCGGCCAGGGCCAATTTTTGTGCCTCCAGCCAGTTGTGGAGAACGCTGAGCAGTTCCACCCGCTGTAGACTGGAAAGCCGCCGATACACGCCCGCCGGTCTGGCAACCGCCCGCTGCGACTGAGGAACTACTTCGCCGCCGATTGCGAGCGCACATCGAGCTGCAGCCCACGCTGGGCCTGGGAGCAATCCAAGAGCTCGGGGTCGTCTGCGCCCTGCGAGGGCCTGCAGACAGCCACGGCCAAGGGTGCTGCGCTCAGCGGAGGCGCCTTGCGGCCGATGAGGAGCGCAGCGCCGATTTGTGAAGAACACGGCTTGAGTCAGGCCATTACCACCGTTGGGCAGCCCTTGCCGTGATGCCACCGCCACTACAAAACCGGGACTACCACCCGACCGAGAGGGGCACGACTCACGCCCCCGCTCCGCGTGCTCAGCCAGCTTGAGGGACTCTGGGCGAATCAGCCCCCCAGTTTCCGCAAACAGCGGTCTGCGTTGTCCGGGGCGCTCCCCCCTGGGACCGCTGCAGCCGAGAACAAGGGGCACGACCCAGGTAGGAATTCCTCGTCCAACCTGGAATGAAAGTCGCCACTCCGTTGATAACCGGTAGGGCGGTGCCCGGTGCGGCAGAAGCGGAAATCTTCTGGCCGCCTATCAAGCTCTAGCACTAATCGGGAACAGGCCATGCGACCCCAGCAGTCGAGGCGCGTGCTGCGCAGCATGCCGTGCGGGTGCGGCAAGCGCTGTAGACGATCGTTTCAGGCGCGAGCGAATCCGGCTCGCCCTTTCGAGATCGAGAGTATTGAGACCAGTGGCGCCCGGGCGCCACCGGCCAAGCCGCTGACAGCAAAAACGAGGCAGCATTCCCTTATGCTCGCCTTCGGATTAGGTTAGCAAACGCCGGACACACGACCGCTGCAGGAGTCGACTCCCGGCCGTAGTCTTGGACAGCTGCCAAGGTGATGCGCAGTGAACCACGACGCGTCCGGACGCCATTGCCCGACAGATTCGGAACCGACCGGATTGAACGGTACTGAAGGCTGCCCAAGTCAGCAGATCAGCACGTAACTTGTTTCAGAAGACCGGAAAGGACGGAGAGACAAGAAACTCGCCGCTTGGAGCTTGGTTTTCGAAGATTGCTGACAACGCGGGTTTATATACAAGAACCATTCCCTGGATAATACGTCATGGAATGGGATGTAGCGACCGCCTCGCTATATATATACAGACCGGACAGAGGATGGAGACACCCCGACTTCTGCAACGGCGCGAAAGCCAGCAAGCCCACGGGAGATACACTCATCGACAGCCTACTGCCCCAGTGAAGTCTTGGGCCCCGAGAGTCATCATAGCGCAAAAAAAGGAAGGGCACCGGTGTGCAAAAGTGTATATACCCGGGGGTCGGCCCGCTCAATCGATCAGCGACGACGCTGCCACCGATACCGGCAGACCTTGTCTCCGATCCATCGACCAGGCTGCCACCGGACGAAGGCGTTCTCCACCAGGATAGGCATCATACCCGCACCTGCAGCCGTCCCTCTTAGGACATAGCGCCACGGCTGGAGTGCTTTATCCATTGCCTTCTGCATGCATCTTGTTCCGCGATGAAGCAACAATAGGCCCGTTCGGTAGTTCACACCGAGAGAGGCCTTCAGAGCTAGTGGTGAGATTCCTGTCTTCGAACCTGCCGAGTCCGCCGAGGGTATAGAGAGGCAAAGCAAACCGACGGTCAGAGTAACTGTTGTGCCGTCCAGCAGAACGGATGGTACTGGTGGCGGAGTGAAGCCAGCGCGGGGCTTGATGACGACAGCTCCGCACGGGAGTTAGCGCTTGTGGCGCCTCGCGCCAATGATGATCCGCCGGTACCTCCCTTGCCCCCTTCACAACGGCTGGGCACCGGAAAAGGCCATCAGGCAGCGGCGCCTGTTCTCACGGGCTACCACGGACTGCACAATTTTTTGCTCGGTCTTCCGTAGAGCCAATAAACGGGCGGGAGCCACGCCCGCGACAGCCTGGCCTGGACTGGACTCGAGCGAGGATGCCATAGCCATTGGGCAGTGAGCTTACGAGGGGTATACCCGGAGTAGATGTGGCGTACCAGACCTAGTCCCCAAAAGGCTGCCTATCGGCGAAGAGACTTTTGCCTGCCTAATACAAGTCCCGCCTTGAGCACCAAGGCGGTCCTGGCTAGGGACGCTCAAGACGCCACGGCCGGCCGGCATTCAGTACGAAGCTGTATACGGCGCTGAGAGGCACTCGCAGAACGGGGTCTACAGGGTCTAGACGCGAGCTGGAGGTAGCTGCTGTCGGTGAGCAGGTCAGCTGCCACGGCTGTGCCGGCTGGCGCGGCAGATCCCCCGCCAGCTGGCCGGCAAAGCGGGCAGCAAGGACCCTGCGGCGAGGGCTCACGGCCGCACCGCCACGGGGCGCCACCATCTAGCATGCTGGCAGTGGTTGGCGGACGCCAGCCCCATTAGAAGCACAGCTGGCTGACTCCGTATCGGTGGTGAATCACCAGCCGCCGCCCCTGTGGAGCGCACGCTTGCGCGACCTGCGAAACGAGGGGCCCCGCCAAGGCGGCTGCAGGTCGGGCTTTCTGCGGTAATTAGGAAGGATCGCGAGAGAGAAAGCAGAACGGGTTTGTCGAACTTCGCGTCGAACCCAGCTCGGCTCCACGGCACAGCGATCAGCCCGGGCCCGTGCGTAGAGGAGCTACGGCCACGTCTTCAAGCATCCGCCCGACACCGAATGGCAGGTCGTAGCGGCCGGATGCGTTCGCCCGTAGCATCGCCGTGCCCCTGATGAGGGTTCCGGCTGGGTCTAGTCGGGGCGTGCTACAGGCACACGCGCGCAGCCACAGGATCCCAGCCAAGCCAGCGTGACGTGTGCAGTGTGCATGGGGGAAGCCGAGTCTGTGTCGAGTGATTCAGCCCGTGCACCGCCGCTGGCACCTCTCGCCGTTTGGTCCCGCTAAACCGGAGAACAGCACGGGATCGAAAGAGGGGGGAATCGGACGACGGACCAGCGAGAGGTCCAGCCCAACGCAGCTCGTACTGACTGTTTACATGGTGATTGCTAGCATTTTCCGAACCTCATGGCTTGGATTCCACACTTCGCCGCTTCGGTTTGTTTGCCTTCCGCTGAAACCTGTGAAGGGGCGGTCCAGCTTGGTTTTCGTCATCGGCCTCGGCACCACATGCGCGCAAGTGCCTCGACGTGGAGCATAGGAATCCTCACCCAAATCGGCTTTGGGTTGAATCACATGAATGGTGATTACATTGCGGGCAGCCCATCGCCAGCCATCATCGGGCCTGTGTGGTCTCACCCGTCATGGTGGGGCTACATCTTTTCCCGACCAACTGATTCTCGCGTGACCCTGCGGGCTGAAGGGTTCAATAGACAATGGGTGATCCATGTTCCAGACATCTCCCAGTCCCGCCCCGGATGAGTGTCGTCGACGCTCGTTATAAGATCGTTCGTGACTCTCCGGTCTTGCGCTCTTCTGAGGCCAGCAGGCACACATGACTTCTGACATAGTGCAGAGTCCGCTCCGATCAGGTCGAGAATCAACTTCAAATTCTTTTGTCTCACTAAAATTGATTGACCAACCAATCTAATCCCGCGAGAGCCGCAACTTCAACGACTACTCCACCGAAGCAGAATCCATACGGACCAGAGCTCACAAGAGGCTGAAGCTCTTTAATTGGCCTGTGCTGGCCATGGTTGGACTCTTGATCGGTGTTTGTACCGTGAAGGACTTATAACCGGAGCGGGCATCTGCGTCCACTGGCGAAGATGGAGTCTTGGTATCCACCTTGTCGATGGCTACACGGCGGAATAAGTCGGTGCGACCGACCTGTTCAACATGGTTGCCTCGGCAGTGGAGTACCATCGCAAACACTTCTTGGCCGTTGCTGTCGTCTGAGGATTTCGGTGGCGTCGGGGCTAGCGGGGATGCCGACGCTCTGCCGCTTGAAAGTCTCAGATCTCCGTCCCATCAAAATGTCCCCCGCCCCATCGAAGCTGCCGATGAAGTCGGGTCCCGATGCCCGACGCTCACTGAAGAGCTCGCTGCCGTGCCCTGTTCACTCTAAGACCCCTATGGGCGTTGCCGGACCTGCTGCGGCCAGCCACCGCAGACCTGTCGGAGCAATGGCGGAGAAACCAGTTTATGACGATGTCGCGGTCATCTTTGCGCAGGGATCCAATCCTCAGGAAAACGTAGGCCATGAGGGCCTACATCCATGGCTCAGGAGGGCTGATTGCGTCGCTGAGGCGTGAGCGACGTATCTTTGCCTGCAGCCGGCGTTGGCGCTCAGTGGTCGACACCTGCCTTGTGGAGTGGGGACTGCGGATGGCCTGAAGACCAAAGGGGTTGGAGTTTGTTTATCCGGCACCACCAATCCTTTGCAAATCGTGCCAACAGGAAAATCGTTGAGGCATGCGGAAACTACTTCGATTTCGTTTGGAGCCCACCTTTGCAGCACGGTGCCCGTGCTGGGTGGTTTGTGCGCTGAGCCTCTACCGACGATTCGTGTCCGAGGGCGCCAAGGAGCTGTGGTACCATCAGCAACACATTCATCTACGAATGGTGTTTTGCGTCCGTCTCTCGCACCGTGCCCTTCGCATTGGGGGTCGAAATGACAAGCAGCCTTAGGCGGGGAGCAGGAAGAGGCAGGAGGATTGCGATTGTTGGTGTGACACCGACCTCTAGCGGTCCACTCCCCCTCGCGAAAAAAAATACTCTGGTTACTTGCCGAGCCACCTGTCTAATGGCGGAACTCCGGGCGTCGCGCAAACGTTCTATTCACGAATCAGTCACGCTAGGCGATCCGAGGCATATCGTTATCGGAAAAGCACAGGCTCCTGGGGAGCCCAGAGTGCATTTCGTTCATTTCAACCGATAGACTGTTTGTCATTTTTGCAAGCCTAGAATTCCGGGAGAGCGTAATGAGACTTACTTACGTGGTTTCAGGGTTTGCTTTGCCCGTAACGCCGCCGTAAGGCCGCTGACGCTCAACTATGGAATCTCCAACTACCCATATTGCACAGGGCGTTGATTTCCCTGGGCTGCACGGCTGGTCACACCGATGCCCCCATCAACGACGGAGAGGACCAAGCTAGCCCCCTCAGAAATACTTTCGGCTGGCTCTCCCCCGAGTGGTCGCGCCGTCGGCATCCAAGCCCGAAGGCATCCCTGCTCGGATCGTGCTCGGGGGTGGATCCGGCGAGGTGATCTGGCGTCTGTTCGGCCTCGGAGTCTGAGCATCTGATCGTGGTAGCCCGCTGGGCGGAAAGCACAGGCATGGTGTTCCGGGGCGCTGCACGGACCGAGGTGTGGCTACTGATGATGAGGGGCGAGGTTTAGTGGCAGCCCAATAGGGCTCTAGCTATCTTGCTCGGCCGCCTGTATATTTTGGCGGGGCCTTTTAGATTCGCCTGGGTACTTGCGGCCTTTCTCAGCAGAATCGTTCCGTGCCGTCCGTTCGGTGCTCACGTTGCGGCGTCCGTGAATTCAATCGGCGTGCTGACTCCTTCAGGCCCAGGGATTGCCATGCACTCGGTTCTGCACGAGACCTGGGCTGGGACGACCCTTTTTCACCGCTGGTGGGGAGTGGAGTGCTGTGAAGCTGCGCCGATCGTAGTGGGCTCTGGTTTGCTCTTCAGGCCTGAGTCGATCATGCTAGCTGGCCCTCCCCTGCCGCTCCCAAACGGGCTAGCGCGCCAAATCTTTGGCCTCCCGCTATCGCCGGAGATGACTCCCCTACACCGATCGTACTGGAATTGAAATCCGTGCAATCGCGCTGCCGCTGCGGTGAGCCACCGCCCCCCCGGCGCCCTGCCCGCGCCCCCCCGCCGTCATCCTCCCTCCCTCGGCCGCGTCTTCCCACTTGTCACCTTCCTCCCGGCAGGCCCGGCCGCTGGCGCGCTGTTCCGCCCCCGACCTCCCGACGTGAAGAAGACCCCCGCTTCGTCCTGACGACCATCACTCCGGGTCGGGCACTTCCCAGACCCAGACCCCGCCCCCGCCGCTCGAGCAAGGCTCCACTACTGCCGGACGCTACAGAACTGGCTCCGCGCACCGACCCAGTTTGGTACCAAGTTGTTTGTCCCAGACGCGACGTTATTCGACATCGGTTGCCGGTTCTGATCGTCAACCGGCATAACAGCGCGCTCGAGACCGCGTGGACTTGGAAGGGGACAATAGCGAAGCCGGCGCGATTCGCGGGTCCCCCTTGCCCGGGCGCTGCTGCGCGGCCGCGCCGTTTTTTTGGTAGACTTCGCTTTTGGAAAACCCCCGGCATTCCTCGCCGATTTGGCAGCCGGAAAACGAACCGCGTGCGTCGACGACCAGCACGGATGGCGAGTTCCGGAATCCACACCGGGTTCCGATGGTCCGCGCTCACTTACTCGCCGCATTCTTTTCCGCCGATGCGTCCCCGGCCCGTGTCGGTCCGGCGGAACGCACAATCCGTGCTGGGGCCAACCAACGGCGATCGGGCGGGACATTGCAACTCGCGGAATTCTGCCGAGGACCACGGAGTACCGGAGCACGGCGAAATGATCGTCGCGCCTTACCTCGTTCCAAAACGAGATGCAATGAAAGCAAGGGGCGCCAGGCCCGGGCACGGCCCCCCGACGCAAGCAGCGAAAGCCCAACCCGTTGCCACCGGGCCAGACAGCACCTTCAACCACCGCTCGCCCGGAAAACCGTTCCGACCGGTTTCTCTGCAACCGACAGTTTGGTTTTGTTTCGAAAGTCCATCCGTTCGGTGGCACCGTTGGTGGACGGCGATGGCGGAAAACTCCCCGCCGCTCTTCGCGAAGCCACGCTCCCTCGGAACATCGCCTCCTTGTTTTTTGAACCTTCGAACTATCAACAAGAAAAAGTTCGGTGCCCGCAACCCCAGTGCGAACACCGGGCATCGCCGTCGTGGTGCAGTCGGACGGCTGCGGGAATCGATCCGCTGAGGAAACGCCCCCGCTTCCTTTGGAAACGGCAAAAAACCTGACCACGGCCCTTATGTGCAGTACATCCGCGCGTTTCCGGCATCCACGGCGGACTGCAAACCTTCTATGCCGAAGCAACTGATCTGGTCCGTTTGACAGTAGCAGGCCCCTCGCACTGGCCCCGCGTCAGTTGGGTGGGGCCTAGTCCGTTGGACGTTTCCTTCAGTCGGGAATGTGCTGCCCCTGTCCCGGGGAGTTGCGAACGGCGGTCACGCATCGGGCAGGACATCGTGGTTCGGCCTCCGGCCAACCGAATCCGCGACTAACTATTACCCGCGAGGGCCGCGGTTGTTGTTGGGGTCCGGTGTGGGCGGATGCCGGTGTTCGGTTCGTCGCTGGCCTCCGATCGCTAATTCAGATGTATAGCGGAAAGTTCCTGGGTCTTCCGTGTTCCCTTGCTGCGGGACATTGCCAGTCCGCCCGCCGTCCCGAGCGCGTCCGATCTAACGGCGGGGGCTGATTTCGCACCGAATTGGCCGCCGATTAAAACCGGTGGACCCCCTCCCGTCCCGCCGTCGAGGACTCGAAACGCTTTGTGGGCTTCTGGTGGATTGTCTCCCGCGCACCCGACGGCCTCCTTCTGGCAGACGTACATCACCGATCCCACGAATCGTTCCGCCGAAGTGTTCCCGGAACAACCGGTCAAAAACGATCCCGAGCATCCCGCCCGGCGGGCGGCTTGAGAGACGGGGCCAAACGGGCTTACCAAACAGCGGCCACCCCGGGGGCATGTTTTCCTAACTTTGCAGTTGTGGGTGTTTTAACAATCAGGGGCGGCCTGCGGTTCCCCTTCGCCCAAAAATCCGCCCCGGTCCGCTCCTGTCTACTACTGTTTTTGGTGAAAACAGACCCGCCGTCCTTTGGGTACCATCGACGCTTCTCCCGCGGTTTGAGTTTAGTGCGTCCCCAAAACCACCTACTTGCCTATAAACCCGCCAAGCGCCAGATTCGTCGAACGTGCCGTCTCCCTCCGAAAACCGAAACCATATCCTCATGCAAAGGTTCGCTTTCTGATGCTTCCCTCGTGGCCGGGCCTTCCTTTCCGCTGGCGGCCCGGTCCAACCACCCTTCGGGCTGCGGCCAGGTCCCGAACTTCCCCTCCGGCAAGTCCGTGATGGATCCAACTGAATCGATGCGCAGCAGGTTTTTTTGGCGAGGACTTTTAAACGGAGGATCCGCGCCTCGCAAGGATGTTGAGCACCGCCCAGTGGGGTGTCGCGCCGAGTCTTATCCGTCGGACCGTGGGATGTCGGACGAGATCCCGAAAGCCCCGAGGAAGGCTTTTCCGGGAGTTCAGCTCAAAGACCGACCGCGCGGCCCCCCCCGAACAAGGTCGCTGCCCCAGCGCCGCGTCAAACGGTTACTCAACGAGACCCCCCCGTTTAACCAACACC
>Ga0163217_1038506_pt1 | contig 10085 bp, 11 predicted proteins | sample SynspAceP_FD_185933 | JGI IMG/M metagenome (GOLD analysis project Ga0163217, IMG submission 185933) | Saline lake microbial communities from Ace Lake in Antarctica - Synechococcus sp. Ace-P (PacBio error correction) | ecosystem: Environmental > Aquatic > Non-marine Saline and Alkaline > Saline ...
TGCAACGGCACACACCTCGCAGGCAACTCACGGAAAACGGCACATCCAGGCAAGGCTACCGGCCCCGCCACGGTCACGTTTTCAGAACTCGCCCGAGTCGGCCTTCTGCATTGGCAACGGGAGGGTGGTGATCCGGTAAACAGATTGGCATGTTGCTGCTTCCGGCGCTGATAGGTTCCATTTGACAATGCAGTATGTTCTTAGCACATACTCTGCGGCGGTGGACGTCTATCTTCAGCTCGAGATTAGAAATTCAGACTCACTCTCTCGCTCCACTAATGGCACATCCTCGGGCTATCTCTATGCGAGGCACAAGCTAAGTGGTCGACCGGAGAATCCGGAAGGCTTCCGAGCACAGCGGTGGCGCGTCCTTGGCACGTGAGTGAATGGACCGGAGAACAGCCGGGGTGATCCGGTTGCTGTTCGGATCGACCCCATACGGAATTCACACTCACCCTTAACCAATACGCTTCCTTGCGCGCACCCGCCGTGGTTGCTCAGCCCAGCAGAGCCATCGGGATTCGCGAGACGGAGGGTCGGACGAGGTGACCCTCGGCGGGATGCGTTTGGACCGACCTCGGATGCTCGCCAGGCAGCTGCCACGGTGTTCCCTCCAAGCGACGACCGGACCGACGCTGTCGGCCACGGTTATTTAGGCCTCGGGTCAGCACCCACTTCTCGACGGTCCCAAGGAAAGAACGGCGTTGCGTGTGCCTTCACCCCCGAGAGCATATTGAGCAGCAGGCTTGTCACTCTCCTGGGGTGGGTATAGGCAGGTAAACACGTGGCACGGCCAAGCCACTCCGGTCCGGATTCGCGGGCCAGAAGCATCACACGTTGGGGCTCACCCGCGGTGCCCGGGGGCTGTGAGCAACACCTGCCGCGGGCGTTGGAGGCATCGGCGTGACGATGGTGCAAATCGTCGAGCACAAGGGCGACCGGAATCGGGCGCCTGTTCTGTAGGAACGGTTTTCGTAAGGGGTTGAGCTCGAACATGGCGCCGGACGGGCACCTTGACTCGCTCGGCTGAGGACGGAGCTGGACATCTGACAAACGCCGCTCCGGGGAGCGGAGAGACGCTTGAAGTGTCTCACACAGCCCAAACCGGCGAGGTGTGCCGCGGCGCACAGCCGTGGAGCACCGGGCGTCCGGAAGGGCACCCGCGGGTGGTCCGTGCGAAAGCATCCGAGCTGGGACTGGATCCCTTATAGAGCTCGGGTTGTTGAAGCTTCAGCAACGGGCCGCGCAAGCTTCAACTACCCAGCAGAACGGTCTGGACGCGATCTCGGTGGCTGCTGTCAATGGCGGTGCGAAACTAAGCGTCCTCTGATGTTTTGCGCCCACGAGTCAATGGCCAATCTCCCTGCCGTTCTGCGCGCCATTGGAGGGCAAGTAGCATGAGTGCCGGCGCCGTCCCTGGGCCTGCAGACCTTGCTGCTCTTGCCCAGACAGGGCCCGTTCCAGCGCTGGCCGACGACCCCAGCGACGGCCTGGCCGTTTGTCTTGGTTGCCACATTGGGAACTGCAAGACACCGTTGACCCCACGCAGGGACCCTGTGTAGGGGGACTAACGCGCCGGGTGGGGCGAAGCACGGGGGATCCTCGCCGCCATGCTGGCCAATGAGCTGGCGGGCCTGAGGCGATTGCAGGTGGTGGAAGCCGCAGCAATCTCAAGGACATAGCATCATCGCAGCGGGAGGCAGACTAACCGACACAGCCACGTGGAGATTGTGCGCACGAGACGCGGGCGAAACCTTGTTGGAGCCGAGGCTTTGACCAGCGTGGGCCCGATTGATCCGCGCCCCGCTGACAATTTTCGGGGTCGTGGTCAGGGGCCGAACTTGGGTTCGGCACCGAGGTGGAGACTCCCTCCAAGGACGGTGGAGGAGCCGCGGATTCTTCTACCGAGGTGCGAGTGAGAGGAAGCAGCGTGCCAGAAGCGGCTAGTCACCGCAATTTGGGTGAGAATCTGCGTCGGGATCTTTGGCCACCAAGAAGCAGCAGTGGATCGTGGTAGGCCAGAGGGGTTATTCAAGGTGGGATCGGGCAAATTCCGGCCGTGGGTCGTTCCAGATGAAACATGGCACTGCACGGGTGGGCTGGGGTGGGACGTACGTGACGCTTGGGCGGGCCGCAACACGTGGAAGGGCGAGCCACAGCACGCTGAAGCCAGGGGAGCAGGGGGGAGCCTGCTGCAGTTGTTGCCGCCGGGCCCTGCTGCTGGCCCGAACATGGGCCGCACACGGTCAGGTGGCTTGACCGGCGGCGCGGACATTGAACTTCGCTCAAGAAGCAGTCGCAGCGCACACCGGCGGCAAGGCAACGCGCCGCTGATCGACGTCGACTCCGTGAACTGCTGCTGGTGCCGCGGGAACTGCATGGCCGCCTTCGACGCCAGGACAGAACGTCGTCAACGTACTCGCGGCAACACTTCAACTGGAGTGGAAACGGCGCCAGTAGCCGCTTGACCTGGCAAGAATCAGAACGGGATCGGCATTTTTCGGCATCAGCCGGCTCTGGCGCGACTGCGGAATCCGCTCCTCCACCACCTGGCCGATCAACACAATCGAGGGGAACCAAAAGCTTCGGCTCACCCGATCGGCCAAAACCCCAGGTAGCTCACCAGGTGCGCTGACCAGACCGTGCCCTGCTGGATCACCGCCCGTGGGTTTCCTCGCAGGCCCGCGATTAGCTCCTGCAGATCCGGCGCAGGTTGTGCAGGCCATGTAAATCACCAGCCGTCGCTGCTGCCGGCCAGCCCCGCAGTCGACCCCGGGGCGGTCCTTGCGATCTCCTCATGGCGCGGTGACGAAGGTGAGCTGGAGCCAGCGGGCGATGTGACCGGCAGGCCGATGTAGGCCGGAGCGCGATTCCGGGTCACCCCGGGCACCACCTGCCACCGGCCCCCGGCCGCACCAGGTGGGCGGCCTCCTGCGCCGCGGCCGACAGAAAGGGTCGCCACTTGAGCCGCACGATGGCCATCGCGCGTCTGGCCGGTCACCAGCACGGTCATTGTTGCTCGGCTGGGGCACCGAATGTGGCCGCGCCGTTGCCAAGAAATGGCGCTCATCAACCTTGCTGGGGTTGAGATCAAGCAAGGCCGCGGAACCAGAGGTCGTAGACGAGCGCATACACACTGCGCAGCAGCAGGGTGGGCCTTGAGGGTGGAGCAGGCTCGGGTACCAGGCCGGCTCCCACCAGGTCACCGTGCCGGTCAGGGCAAGGATCAAGGGCAGACCCCACGCCTGAGTACAGGTGTCCGTGCGGGTGCCAGCTTTCCGGTCCTTCACATTGCAGCAGTGTATGGAGTGGTTCAGCCCACTCGCCTTGCCTGGACCTCATGGAGCTGGTGATGTAGGGGCTGAGGTCGGGGGTGAGGTCAGGAGAAGGTTGAAGATCAATCATTCCTAAGCTCGTTTTTACGGGGACCATACAGACCTCGTTTGCCACTGGCACGCAAGGCGACTGGGGCGGAGCCGCTTCTGAACAGGCCAGACGGCGGCGATGGCTGCCGAGCCTGCGTTTCGTGAGTGCTCGGCCAAGGGTGGGCAGCGGTGAAGCAACGCAGAAGGGCTGGAGCCAGGCCGAGGCCGTGAGGCGATGGACGATGCTGGCCGGCGGAGGTGGGGGGAGAGCCAGCTCGGCGCCTTTCTGATCGCCCATCGGATCGGCGGCTCCGCGGTTGGAAGCTCGCCGGATGCTGACCAGTTACGCGCCCGAGCCCGGTCTTGCGCAGTCGGTGTTGCTCAGTCGGGAAGAAGCGCTCTGTTTGGGGTTGCCCTACGCGGCGCAGCGAACGCGCCCCTGCTACCCCTGCTGGCGCTGATAGCTGGCGCCGGCGGCCAGCGGTTGTGCTGGCACGCGGCTATCGATGCCGTGAAGTACGGCATCACCTCGGAGCTGTTTGCGGCTGGGATCGAATGGCGGAACCTCAGCTGCGGCGGTGCAGGCCCAGGCTGGGACGCACACCGGGGCCCTCACCCACCAGCCCTGCACTTCGCGCGCGATCGCCTGTGCCGGGTTGCGCGACGCGATCGGCAAACGCCCGCCGGTGGCCAGCTGGAGCTTCTCTGGACTCCCCATAAGGGGAGCACCTGCTGGTGGCGGCTTTCGTTCACCCACGAGAAACGGGCCTGGGAGCCCTCGCATGGCAGCGAACCCGACTCCTCACGTAAAGGGCTGGAAGGCTCCACGACTGCCACATCCGGGCGGGCATCACGCTCGGGTTGCGCGATGGCGTGATGACCCGATCCTGCTCATCCCGCGACATGGGATCAGAAGCCATGAAGCAGGCCTGGGAGAAACTCGAGCATGGCGAGAGGATGCACTTGCGGCCCTGGTCGGGGGGGGCCCTGGCCGAGGCTGCTCTGGAATCTGGGGGCTACTTTGGCTGGCCGATCAGTGCAGCAAGCTCGAAGACGCCCTGGACCAGTGCCAGGGCTGCTTGCGGCCCGTAGCGGGAAAAAGTTCGCAGGAGCTGGGATGACACACAACATTGCTTTGGCTTCGAGCGCTTTCGTCGCCTCCTGCGCTGCCTGCCGATGGAGTGCGGCAAAGCTCGATCTCGCCGGCGTCAAGCTCAAACTCAGCACTGGCAGGCCTTGAGCAACGACGAGCGGTAGAGCTTACGGAGTGGCGATAGCTGACGCGATCACCGCCTGCGGTGGCTGAGCGGCGTCCGCCGCATGGCGATGGACGGCAAGCCCTGGAGCAGCAAGCCGGAGCTGGCACAAGCGAGCGCTACCGATGGCTGCGCTCTCTTGCGCGCAATTGGCTGCTCAAATCCCTTGGCGGCCTGGGCGAGCTGGTGAATGCAACGCTTGCTTAGTCAAACTCATGCCACCTGGCCACAGAAACGAACTACCTGGGGCATCGCGAGTTCGGGCTTGGCGATTAGCCTGACTCAAGGACTCGGGCACCCGGTGCGACCGCCCTGACCCAAGCCTGATGACAAGCAAAGCAATGAATCTCAATCAGACTGCTGGGCATGTAGAAAACGTTGATCAGAAAAGCTGTGCTGAGGATGGTTATTAGGCCCGGCGCCTCGATCGGCAGAATCACCGCCGCGGAGCTGCGCGAACGCCGCCGCTTCAGCTCCGGCTGGCCCGAGATGGGCAGGCATCATGCATGAGCGCGTTGGCTCGAGGCCAACTCCTGCTAACCAGTGCATCGGCAGAACACGATGCCGGCGCGGATGCGATCGCTGATCGACGAGCCGGCCAGTGATGCTGGAGCGTCTGGAGGTGATCCGGGCAGCGCGCGTCGCAGGCAGATCAGAGCGTCCCCGGATTGCAATTCCAGCAGAGGCATCGGGATGCATGGCCACCAGCGAGGATGGGCCGTGCGGGTCATCGTGTGCCACTGGCCAGATAACGCAACAGTGAGTACAAGGGGATAAGCCTCCGAGATCGGCTCGCCCAGGCAGCGGCAGATGCGCAGAACGGGCGGGCCGTTGGCGGTTGGGAAGAGCAGATCGGTGTAGAGGCGTTTCGCTTCGGTGTTGTGCGCTGCTTTGGGAGCGGGCCATTGCTGCGGGGTGGTGGCCAGTAGCTCGTGCTGAGGCGGAGCGTCGCAAAGGCGGCGGCCCGAGAGTTGGCGTGCTCTGCATAGACTCGGCTGCGCTGGTGTAGGTGAACTGATGCCTCGGAAACAGCCGCGTCCAACAGCGGGAGATTTCCAGTCGGGACGGGCTTGCCTGGGGGGCGGCGGAAGGCGGAACAGAAGGTGAACGCCGCTCGGATTTGGTCATCGTTTCCTGCTTCTCGCTCACTGGCGGGCCGGCAGCAGCAGTGGGCGTAATGCGCGTTTTCGGTACCGGATTAGGCGTCACTGAAGAGATCAATGGGCAGAGGGCCATGGGGCCTTGACACGTTCCAGGTTGGGCAACTACCAGAGGGTTGGTGGCCGCCACCCAACACACAGATTAAATCTGCCGCGCTCCATGGCCTCCAGCTGCTGCCATGGCGCCAATCCAGGCGCTTGGGGCGATCGAGCGGCCGCCAGATCAGGCAGCTCCACCTCGTCAGGTGCCGGCATCATTCACTTGCGGTAGCACAGGCGCAGGTGGGCCAGCCGCCAGCCTCCCGGCCACCATGGGATTGGGCTGGCGGTGAGAGAGAAGGTCCGCCGGGCCGGCCGATCTGACCGTGAGAGATGCAGGTTTGAATCAGGCCGCCGTAGCCGTGCCTCAGCTCTGATTGGACCCCATACGCCAGAGGCTGAGGCGGCCCCGGAGCTCCCAGAGCTCGGCACGCCGCAGCTTGTCGCTGCTGACGCCACAGATTGGCAGCAACCTTTGTTGCGTCCTCCTTGCAGCAGGCGGCGAAGGCTGGGAAAGCATCGGTGGCTCGTCGATGAACTCGTGATGATGGTTCGCCGGCAGCAAAGATGGGCAAGGCAAGAGAAGTGCCAGGTCGGTACGGGCTGAATTGCAGATGAAGATCAGCGGCGTCTGAGGTGGCTGTGGCTCGCGGATCGACCACAACGATCTTGAGCTGCATGGGGTTTTTCTTGCGACGTTTTAACTAGTGTGGAACACACGGATGAAGGCAGCCGTGGTTGGTGAGATAAGAAGCCGATCGCAATGATCAAGGTCGTGTAACAAAGGTAAGAGGGCATGCGGAGCCAAGGCTTGGGGATACGGGCACGGCTTGGACTCATGCACAGCGAGATTGGCATCGATTATTGGATCCGTCGCTTACTTTGATGAGCTTCTGGGCAACGTAATAGTCTTCCGTATGGACTGCCTAGCCGTAAGGGGATGGAATCGGATCGCTGCTGGGAGGCTGTTTTGATCTGGCCAGCGATGAGATCAAGCGCCTCTCCACAGCTGATGGCTGGAGGGCTGATCAGGGTGGGGGTAGAGAGGTTCAGCAGGCGGAGATCGTGAGGTTTCCCCAACGTGCCCTTGATGCAGACTGCCAGGCCTGGATGGATGACCGAGATACCCCTTCACCCCCAGATCGGGGCCGTCGGACCCCGCGACGGTCGCTTGATTGGGGGTGCTGGCGGCAGATGGTGAGACCCAAACCACCGAGTAGGGGCACTGGGTGTTTAACGGCAGAGGCTTCGGATTGTGCCGGGAATGCCCTCTGCCACCATCGCAGGGGCACTTCAGCAGTTATCAACTTCTCCTCGTGGAGATTCGAAGGACCCTTTGGTTCCTTGAGGAAAGAAGTAACACATCAGTGCCACCACAGCGGCCACACCAGACTTGGAGAAAGGCCTGTTGGATGCCGCCACTAACCGCCGGACGGATCAACAGATGCGGTCAACCGCAGACGGGCAGCAGCTGTAGATGGTGAGATAGGCCCGGCTCACATTTCCATAAGCCGACATGCCGGGATTGGCTGTGACCGGCGCTTCACCAACGGAAACATGGGCATAGGTGGTCTTTCCACCTGTAAATAGAAGGAGGACCATGGTGAGCACAGCAGCAGGATGCAGGCCGTAACGAAGTCCGGTTTATCATGCTCATCACAAAGTAAACGATACCCAGGCCCACGTCAGAAAGCCATTGTCTTGCGCGGATTCCGACGATCGGAAATGAGTCCACCACGGCGGGCACAGGTTGACGAACGCTAAAGGAGGCGGGCAAGATACGGAGTCGCCTTCGGCAACGGAAGGTAGTTTTCAAAAAAGGTGGTAAATCCGCACAACAGCCAGTTTTGAGCGAAATTCACCAATAGGTGAGCTCCAATAGCCCTGCTTGAAACTCATAACGATCGTCTTGGATACACTTTCGTACACTTGATGAGATCATATTTGTGCGGATGATGCCGGGTTTGGGCAGCGAAAGGCAAGCCACAACAGGGCGATCGTGTATCCCGGTGTCATTGAGAAAGTTAACTTCTGAAGCGCCAGGCAGACGTTGAGAATGGCTGCAAACGGACCGTTTCATGCGAGCAGCCCAGAGTCGCGCATGGAGGGTCACCTTAACCCAGCGCTTTAGCAGGGCTTTTGATAAAACCTTCCCGTGGAGTATCGGAAACATTGAAAAATAGAAGTGCCGTAGGCTGCGCGATCGTCAGTTATGGCAATGCGCCGCGCCAGTTGAGGCACCAATCCCGATCTGAGCTGCCGGCAACGAAAGCAGCCGCGCACGATCACATGGTAAGGCCGAAGGCGGCGAAATTCCCAGCCGCGTAAATCCTTTGCGCCAGTCCAATCTCCTTCGGCGGAAACGCATTCAGCACCATCGGATTCCGATCACGAAGCCTGCACAACAATGGAGAGCAACAGGCGAGGCAATGCACAGTTGTTGAAATCTGGGCGTTGCAAAAAAAAAAAAAAAACAAACCAAAAAAAAAAAAAAAAAAAAAAAAAAAAAAAAAAAAAAAGGGGGACAAAAAAGAAAAAAAAAAATAGAAGCAGGATGGCTGAAATACAGAAGTGTGAATAGGTGAGTCGAGGTCGTCTTTATGAGCACCATCCAATAGGATGCGGGGCTGGGCACCGGGAGAGCCATTGGCAGATCGCAACGGTCGGATCTGGGCAGCGAGAGACGCCAAGTCCCTTGACGTGGTGGCAGTGGAGCGAGGTTGACAAGACCGACGGAGGTGAGAAAGAGGAAACAGGTGAGTGCAGGGTTTTGGTATTCCTGGAGGAAGAAGTTCGGCAAGCTGGTCCCAGAAAGAGGAACCTGGCTTCGGAAAAAAGGCTCAGGACTGAAAATCGGCCAGCACCATGCTGACCGAGCACAAATAAGAGGCATCGAGCATCTTCCTCTGTAGTTGTAGATACGATCTGTCAGGCTTGCCTTGGTCCGCTGGTGCCCCCTTTCCAGAATAAACCACGCCATTCATACAAACTCCGCGAGGCTCTTCCCTGCGAGCCGAGGCTTGTGAATAGGAAGGCAGGAGCCCGCGTCAGCTTAGATCAGCCTGCTTTCGCTTCTTTAATTTTCACGAGAATGATCATTTTTCTTGTAGAGTTTGCCTCGGCCTCATGAAAATGTTTTGCGGGGCGTTGTACAGCTCGCCGCAGGCATCGATATTGATCTGTAGCAGCTTCTCCAGCACATCTTCATCGCCTCAAGCAGCTTGGCGCCGATGAGGAGTATTGTGGCAGGATTCTGGGCCTCCACGATGCTTGTGAGCAATTCGCTCGACGGCTGAAGCAGTTTCTTCGAGCGGCAATATGAGTGGCATAGGCATAGACAGAGCGGCACTTCTGCTGACGCGTTGGCCATGGCATCCACCATCCAGGTATTTTTTCAAAGCCATCTATAACGTCGGACGCTCTGCGGCAATTTTCATACTTCGAGAGGTGGATTTTTCGGGCCGTGCTCTTTAACCGCGGGCAGTTGCCTTGACATGTCTATCGTCTGCTGGAAATTGTCAATTCTTCATGTCCCAGAACTTTTGACCTAACCACGATTTTGCTTATTGATTTGCTGCGAGGTACTGTTTTGTCCCTTGCTGTCTGGTCCTATGCTATCCCTACTTGATGAGGGACTGGAGTTGCGCGTTCAACTCCGTATTAAGAGCGGTGCATGGGCTGATCGTTGCTGCTTCTTGGTGTGGCGTCATAGCGGATGCAGGGCCTCTTCACTCGAGCCCAACATTCGTGCTGGATCGGGAAGGATGGCTGGGGCAGCTTTCAACACTGCTCGAAATTCGACTTGAGTCAAATCTCGTTGAGACCCAACCTGACTGAGCAAGAGGATCGAGTCTACGAAGGTTTCAATCACTTGACAGACTTTCACTGTAAAAAGGATTAGGGCGAAAGAACCGACCGAGACACAGCGACGCTGTTCTGGAGAACCATGCTAAACTGGACCCTGATAGATGCAGGAGTTACCACGCAGGCATGGCCTGGCTGAGAGCATGGGGTATGGCGTTCATCGGTATCTGCCCCTGTCTGCTGAGCGGCCGGTGAGAAGTCGGCGGATGGGCGCGGACAAAGCGCATGCTTCCAAATCAGCTGGACGCACTGGTTTGGAGCAGGCCTGCGCCTGCTGGCCCAGCTGCGAGCCGTCACCCTCTCAGCGCCCGTCAGGGACAGATCGCCCGTCACTTCAGAGCGCGAGGGGTTTTCGAGCTAGAGGTGATGTGGAGACGCCGAGGGCCTGTGGCCTGGACCCG
>Ga0163217_1051398_pt1 | contig 10085 bp, 5 predicted proteins | sample SynspAceP_FD_185933 | JGI IMG/M metagenome (GOLD analysis project Ga0163217, IMG submission 185933) | Saline lake microbial communities from Ace Lake in Antarctica - Synechococcus sp. Ace-P (PacBio error correction) | ecosystem: Environmental > Aquatic > Non-marine Saline and Alkaline > Saline ...
TGCACCACAAGGAAGAGAGGAAAATTGTGGGGTTAAATTTTAATGCAGTCCAAAATAAAACAAAAAAAAACTATTCCGAATTTACCAATCAAAAAACCCTAAATTAAGGGTAAAAATAAATCCGCAAAAAAATATCACTAATGAAAAATACTTTTCCTAAGGCCATGGATCGGTCCCTAGACTGACTGAAATGGGATGACAAATCCCTTATTGAAAAGAACCATCGGTCTTTTTAAAATTTTTTGGGGATCGACAACATGTTTTTCGTCCAGTAGCAAAAGAACCTCGCTATTCGCAAGAATTCTTGAAAAGCACCAGAGGCTTTTTATCGCCAAGCGATAATCCGATTGAGGCAATGATTGCCTGATAAATTGAAACATTTCGATTTTTCCCGGAAAATATATGAATTGGAAATATTTGCCTGAAGAAGGCAGAAGGAATCAAACCTGGAAGTTTTTTTCTATTGCGTGGGCTCCCTTATCAGGACGTGATTTTTTTTTATTTTTTTTCTGTTTTCTTATTGATCAATCATGGGAAGAAAAGGAAACGCCTGGAAGGAATGGCTTCATTGCAAAAGGAATAGCAAAGAAAGCCATGTTCATCTTTGATGCTTCAGGAAAAGAGCTGCGGGCTCCCTAAGAAAATCATGGTCCCACAGATTTCTCTGATCATACTGAGATGATCTTATGAGTTCAGTGAGCGAATCTGTAAGACTTCACGCAGAAGCTAATTCTAGTCATATCTACCAAGTCACATGGCTATTGAAAACAGGAAAACCTTCGAGGAATTTTTCAGAAATCAATGAAAGAAAATGCCAAACAAGGATTTTTAAAAAAGTTTTTCTTCACTAAAAACAACATCGGGATCTAGTTGTCATTTTGTATTAAAATGAGAGTGGGGAAGACGAGGGCAAGATTATTGTTAGAAGAAGCCAATAAGAATTGATGCTGACATGATTCTGCTCGGCTCCAGTAGGTCGAACCAAAATCCAGACACGATTCTCCTTGGATTGTTGCAGAAAAATTGGTGATGTAATCAATGTGCTTTCCATGTCATTTCTTCAAGAAAAAGGGAGAAAACCGTTGGTTTCTTTTGAGGCGCTATTTAGGATTTGATAGGTTTTACTAAGTAAAAACAAGCTGTCCCCTTTGCCCTCTGATTATATCGGGGGCTTTTTTTTATTCATCTCTTAAGTTCTTTGCGACCAAAAGTGTCTTGACGAAGTGCTGGATTTATGGTTGGTCCTGCTCATATAGCGCTGTGCCCAAAAATTTGAAAGTTGAAGAAATCGAAAAAAAAAATAAATTCCTCCAATTCCAGTATTTTCTGAGGCATCTAGTAACCTTTGACAGAAAGGAATGACCAAATGCCTAGGAGCATCTAGTTTGAACCATTAATTCCCTTTTTCTTTCCAACTTCTGAGTCAGTCACTGGAGTTCGGATAAAAGTCTTCTCCTGATTAATTTATTAAAATAACTTCAGCATAGCCTTCGGATCAATCCATATGCTAAAAGCATGATGCATCATAATCAGGTCAAAAATGACCTTAGAATCGTCGAATGATTTTTCAGAGACTTAGGCTCTTACTTAGCTGGGTATTTCTGGAATAAATGGGATCAATCCTTGGAAGGTTTTGGTAACCGAAGGCATATAATTCATAAAGTAATGCCCATTTCTACAGCCTATATCCGCGATTCGAAATCTTTCAGTTTGGATTTATTTTTTTTAGCCATAACCATAGCTTGGGGACAAAATATGCAATGACATTCATGAGAATAGTTTTTAATCGCAGCGCTTTAGCTGAATTCTTAGGGGGATGATTCTACTAGCGGCGCCTGAAAGTAATTAACTATCCAAAGGGTAATAATAGATAAGTTTTCCGGAATATCAATTAATTGAAGAGAGTTAGCAAGACTGAATTCCGGTAGGTAAACTCCCGGGAAGCTAAGCATTCGTTTCTTTGCCCGAAAAATAAAAAATTTCGTTCCCACAAAACTTACAGGAGAACGACTTTGGCTTCAGTAGGCATTATCACGGTTAAAGAGCACTCGTGATAGTTTTGACATATGCAGGTCAAGTAAAAAAGTCCAGTTGTTTGTGTAAAATGGATCGAGTTTTGACCCTAGAACGTATTTGATGGGGATTCTCAATTTCACTTAAAGCCTCTATTTGAGCTAAGCCCTGTAATCCCGGTCTGATTTTGTGTGAGAATTATAGCGGAATGGATCTGAGACTTAAAGTCTTGATTCATTGGAATCGTAATGTGGTATTGGACCACGATAGAACATATCACCTAATAAAACGTTGATGAAACTGAGGCAATCTCTCAACTGAGTATTTACGGAAAATGATCCGATTTTGGTTACTCTTGGTCATTTTTTAATTTTAGCTGTTTCTTGAGTTCAGATCAATCGTTGGGTGTCTCGATCGGAATTTCGGCAATTAAAAAACATGTGTTTTGTTTGATGCTCGTTCTTTTCTGAATAAAAAATACTGGTAAACCCTTGATTCTATGTTTATTAAAAACTCTACAAGTGGCATTAGCCAAGAAAGATAAAATGAATCAACCAAAGTGGAGAATACTATAAATCATGCTCGTTTTTGCAGTCCATTAAAGGCATTGTCTAAGGGAAATATCAATTGACATTGAATCACGAAGAAATTCCATATTTGGAAAAGAGAGGCTTCTTTCTAATTGAAGGCTCCTCGGGGATCATTTTTAACTCTAAATATTTTTATACGCAACATCATCATTGTTTTACTATTGTGTGGTTCCCACTTTCATGGATGTAGATCAGGTTTCCCTAAGATTCAAATCCTGAGCTTGCACAAAAGAAGTCTGAAACGCACCTGTGTAGGTTACAATCAGCCTGATCATCAAATATCCCTAGGCAAAATTGATTTCAAAATCTTTTCGGATTCGAATACGTTGCAAGCTTAGGATGGTACACTTTACCAAATGTATGGATTGCGGTAGTTATTGCCCTTTAATGCGGTATCGAACGGAGAATCATTGCACTCCTCGAAAGTGCTCATCAAATTAACATCCCAAACCCAACAAATACTGGAATTATTGAAGGCTAAAGGCGTACGAAAGGTACCAAGAAGGCGGAAGCCCTCCAGGAAACCAGGCTAACGTACCAAAAAGTCTTTTTGGGATAGTATATTCTAACTCAATCGGTGCGACAATTTTATAATTTTCCGAAGACCGAGATCATGTCAAAGAATAGAAAGTGTTTAAAAAAATGGAGGAAAAAGCTACCTCTGGAATAAATTGAAATAGTTTGAAAATTGAGATACTAACAACCCAAGGAGACAAGCGAGACTAAAAAAATCACAAAAGTAAAAACCAAGGAAATACTTATCAATCTTCTTTTCATAAAAATATCCTTGTTGAACAAAAGGCGCATCCTTCAAAACAAATTAAGTTTGATTAGATATGCAGTGAGATTTAAAAATTAGAACAAAAATTAATGAAAAGAATCTCAAAGGCCTTATTACTTTGGGATTATTTTATTAACAGACCTGCTAAATGGCTAACTCATGAGTTTTATTTTGATTTATTTGCCAATTGATCAACTAGATCTTATAGGTGGCCAAATTTTAGGGCTAAACGCACAGGCAGGATTTTCGAGGCCTTTTTTCCTTTCGTAATTTTTTCCAAGAAAACGAGCCAATTTCGAATCCTAGCTTTAGGAGGAACAGCTTATTTCTGGGAGAAAAGGCAAATATTCTGATTTAACCGAATTATTCGATAACATTATTGGATCTTATCTCGAAAACTTCCAAGCATCCTCATATTGAAACTGTTAATGGGGGGATTGCGACAGAACTCATAGATTTTGAAGCAAATGAATTTGCTAGTCTTTTCAAATTCAGTGATTGAACATCTCTACACAAAGGAGAATCAGCAGAAAATGGCAGCAGCAATACCAGCGAGTTTGGTAGGTTATTTCATCCAACACCCAATAAGCATTTCCGCGGTAGAAACACACTATGCCGCTTCCCTTTCGCTCAAATAATATGCCCAAAAAATTGGGTCTAATTTTATCTGACACAAACCAAACTAAGTCGGGCTTCAAAAATGGGAAAAAAGCTGCAGCCAAAAACCAATATTTAGAAGAATACGGTTGATACAGCGCCTGAAATGAAACGACCTACTTCCACAATTCTTTAATCTAATGAAGAAAAATTAATGGGGCCTTATCAATCGATTTCGGCCCATAATTTTAAGTCTTAAGCCTAAGCTAATTCCTTATTTTTCAAATTAATTCTAATGAATTCCATCCAAGAATTCTTCGTGTCTTCAAGCGCTTCCCTTGCAGGTTTTCAGCTCTTTATTTTTTATTGGATCGTTGTGGTGACAAGCTCTACGCATTCGTAAAAGCTTGCGGTCCCGTGCTCAATCACTATCAAGATGAAAATATGTTTTCAAAATAATACAAAGAGTAGCTAATTGCGCTGGATTGACTTGGGTTAATTTATTGGACCAGCTTGCTGAAAGAATCTGGGATAGTTTCTTCGGCCTAATGTAAATGAGCGGCGATCTCATGTGGTTTGCATGAAGTGCCATCTGATAGTTGCAGTCCAAAACTGCTGAACACAAGCGTGGAGCATCGAATCATTTTTAATGCTTCGGAGAAAATGAAAGCCTGAATTTTTAAATTATTCTACTAACAGCTCGATCTTATCCGTCTGGAGGCCACCAGATCTTTCATTGCCAAACGGTAAGTTCAAAATGGCTGCAGTACCTCCATTTGGGTTTTTTCGTCAAGTTTTACTCAGCCAAAACAAATATTTTATTAATCGGCAGCCATCGGGTCTGACGCTGGAACCACGGTAAATGTAGTGCCTGTAAGTGGATTTCTGAAGCGATTTGAGTAACTCATTAAAGTCCCAAACTGCAATATACATGAAACTCCATAAAGAGCGTGAAATCCGGACAGATCCTGTAATTCTTTGTAAGCGGGTGCCTTCAATTAGCAACTTCGCGGTTCTTGGCGAAACTGAGAAACCATTTTTCGCTGAATTCATATTATTCTTATGTAGGAGAAATCTTTTCTTTTGAATTAAAAACCACGCCGCCCCCACATAATTTTGAAAAAAAAATTAATTTTTCTGCACACTGAAGTTTTCACGAGGTTGGAGTAGAATCCATCTCTTTTTTAAGCAACTCAGTATGACTAAGACCCTGTTCCATATTTTTACGGCACTCAAAGCATGATTCGCTCGCCTTACGAATAGTCGCAACCGGTGGGCAATAATAATGGTGGTTCCTACTTTCATCATTCATGCCAGTGCTCTGAACCAAGGATCAGATTCTGCATCTAATGAAGAAGTCGCCTTCATCTAAAATAGAATAGAAGGATCTTTCAGAATTGCTCGCGCAATAGCGTAACGCTGTCGCATGTCCACTCAGAAACTTACAGTATACACGTTCTCGCTACCATCGTTTCCATACCTTCTGGAAAAAGAGAAATAAACTGCAAGCATTGGGCTTTTTTAGCAGCTGAGATCAGTTCCTCTTCAGACGCGTTTAGGTTTAGCATAGCTGATATTTTAGCGATTGATCCCTCCAAAAAGCAATACTTCTTGGTGGAAGATCCATATGTGATTCAAACTCGCTAATTCCCAGTCAGCTAACTAGTCGGTCATCTACTCGTATTTCCCTTGCTTGGGATCATAGAATACGGAAGTAAAAGTTGAATAATCGGGATTTCCAGCTCCTGAATGACCAGCTTAAGGCTACTTTTTCGCCAGGGTCACATAAAAAATCAAGGAGCTTAAAACTTCCTCTCAGCGAGTGGGGTACATGGAAAATTAACTTGATCAATTCAATCTTTTCCTTTGAAATTAGCTTTGCTTTACTCCAGTTGAGGATTCTTCTTCTCATACAAAATCTCAACACGCGCTCCGAGGAGCAATTGCCTTTTGCCTTGTCATAAATATCTCCTAAACCTGTTATAGATCACTCCAATGAAGGTAGTGTAAAGAAACGAAACTAAGATCTCCTACGCCTCATATGCTCCAGAACTCCCAGGCTTGCTCGCCATACCACATGAATCCTACAATCTCAAAAAGCGCAAAGATGGAAAAGGAAATAAAGCTTCTCGGAATTTGCGGCTTTTTCAATGCGACAGTCACCACACGAGTCAACCCATTCCCATTCGAGTAGATTCAAAACTCACCCACAGATTTTAACTGTACTTATAGACTGCAACGTTTCCTCACTTCACATTTGCTGCTGCAAAGTTCATCTGGTAAGGCCTTGGATAAGCTTCGAATAAACGTCCAAAGACATCTGCAATAAATCACCAATACCGGAAAAGTAGCAGCATAAATTGTTGTCAACTTAGGAGTCGTGACCAAACAGAAAATACTACCCCTGAAGGAGTGTGATAAGCTGCCGAAAAAGCTCAGCCAAGGGTGACCGAGAAAGGTGTATCTTGAAGCATCCTTTACATCGGCGGTGATTCTACTGATCATTCACACAGGTTCGGCGGCCGGCTGATCAAAAAAATGGTTCATCGAAGTCGAAACCAATTACTGTATATATGCCATTCGAATATCACGCATTGATTTCTCCGAAACCAGCGGAGAAAAGCCAACTGCTGAAGAAGGAGAAACGCTCTGAACTGCCTGAATCCAAGAAGTAACTGCAATCAGAAATTAATATCTGTTACGTATCAATCTTTGGCCCTGAGCAGTATCGATCGCTACCCCGCTATCGAAAGGGAAAGTCAATAGGGGTAAGTGATGAGAAAAGTAAAAACCAAACTTAAAAAAAATGAAAGCCTCGAATAGGTAATAATAAATTGAAATAACTCCTAGTTACTCAAATTCTGCTTTGTCAATTCTCTTTCGTTCTCCTCAATGCAGTTCTCTTTCCTCTTGCCATGTTTTGATTTCTAATTCCTTGTGGACAAAGTAAAGTTTTTTTAAGCGTATGGTTGATCAAAATCAAAATCATCCCATTTAATCGATTTTTTAAGCTGAACGCGTTTTCGCTTCAGCACTAGCTCTGAGCCAAAGATTACCCAATGCCTGCTGAATGCTCTAACCTCATGCCAGAACAAGCAGAAAACATAATACAGCAGGATGATTTTGGGAGTGACCTAATCACAAATCGTCCATCTTCCAGTCACAGTTGTAAAAGCATACCGATGAGTTTGAGAATTCTAAACCTGAAAGTCCTGACTCTTCCACTACTTTATTTCTCCAAAACTCAGACTTTTCTTGCCCATCAACTCTCGGTTGATAAATCCGGATGATCAGTTTCCAAAAAGGATTTCAGATAGCCATTTTTTACACTTTGGCCATCCAAGGAAGGAAATCATAAATAAAATCTTTCAGGTTTCGCTCCGATTCCCCACATGACACTGGCAGAATTTTTTCCCACAGATCGTGGGAGATTCATCTCCAACCAATGGAGTACCTGGTCTGCAAATCCTGAATTTTTTCACTTTCTCCTTTGGAGAAAATCCTTGATCATCCTCCTGCGTTAGGATTACTTTTTTTTGATGAGAGTGAAATCTCTTCAAGTATAATTATGTCCATTTTTCAAGGTTTTCCAATCCCAAGACTTTTGGTGTTTTACCAAGCACTCAGCCCCAGTTCAAGTTGCCATTACGAGCTGGGTTGCAATGCATTGCTCGGGCAGCAAATATCCGTAGCTTCTTCTGCAATAGGTTTTTCCGGTGGGATTCGAGACAAATATGGGGGAATGGGCAAATGGTGTCCGCCGCATTAATCACTTTATGTACGATTCCACATTCTTTAGCAAAGGAAATCGTTGATCTAAAAAAGCTTTTGGTTTCCATGTTTTTCCCAAGAAGAAATATCCTGAATCCATTCAATTCCTCCAGTTTTTGGAAATAAAAGCTTTTTTGCCGGAAAGTCGATTCAATTTCTTTCCATATCTGATGAGAACGCTGACGAGGAACATATCTTTTCTTCACTACAGCCAGGCGGGTAATTCTAGTCCTCCCCATGCGAGGATCCCAATTTGTGTGGAGGATCAAATTGATCTATTCCTAGACAGAAACCCTCCTTTTGGAAAGTTATAAAAGTGCAGCGGCGCTACGGCTCCAAAGTCGCTACGATGATGACTTTCGTAGTCTTATCGAAGTTGAGTTTGAATTAGTGGAAACGCATGAGTGGGAAAATCTTACATGCTAAGAAAAATTGCTAAAAAGACCTAGGGATTTTTCCCCATTTGAGCATCTATGAGTTTCTCGCTTTAGTTTTCGCTCTCGCTCCAGCGTACTCTTCCGGTGATTTTCCAATTCCTATGAACCTTAACCAAAATCCTTTTGCGCTTTTCTGATTTTAGAAAGCTTCGGGATTTGAAAAGAAAAGAACCCGAAGCAGCTGCCCAAACCGATCACGATCAGCCACATCATCGAGAATAAGAACTGATTTTCAATTCCAATCCCAAAAAAGTCAAAATTGGTCTTTTTGGCAACCATGCCACTTGCATCTCATTTTCGGTGACTTCTAGCAGAGTTCAAGTTTGCCTATAGAGTCATTTTTATCTGGAAGCACTCCTTTTAATTGGTTGTTCTTCTCCACGCATCAATATTCATCGATCTAAAATATTAGATTTCAGCTGATCAGGACTTTGTCTTTTTGACTAAACTTTATACCTATGGAAATTATTTGAACCTCTCGTAGATGTCTTCGAATTGACTGTCTAGTCCCACGATTTTCAAGGAGTTTCCTGATTCAGTAGATTGAGAATAGGTAAATTGGAATCGATGAAAAAGTAAAAAAGAACTAAAAGAAATAAAGTGATTTTTTTACCATGAGAATAATTTTTCGCTGAATTGATCCAAACATTTTCTGACATAAAATGCCTTTGAATCAAAAATAGGTAGTTTTTTTTTGATTTACAATAAAAAAAAAAGTCATTTTTTACATGTTTAATGTTTGATTTTCAGCTTAATTATGAGTATTTTTCAAGAAATACTTTTAATCTATTTTTCTGAAACTCAAAACCTGAAAATTTGGCTTTCTTATTCCTAATCGTCGCAATCTTAGGACTCGTAACTTTTTGGTTCAGTCGAAATAAAGAAATCAAGAAGAACTTGCAGCGCAAAATATTAAGGAAGTATTTCAGCATCGCACAAGATATAAAAAAAGGACCTTGCCCGATTTTATGCTCGGTAGATGCGTTTTTTTATCCGAAAAAGGGTATGCTGATTTTTGCCACTGATCCCTGATCAAACAAGAATCATCAAATAGCCAACCGGATTGATTTCAAACCTTGATTATCAGAATGCACGATTTGAAAATAAATCAGCTCTAAAGGAGGGGGATTGACGCTTCAAGAGGTCGACTCTGTCAAGAAAAAGTCTCTTAATCAAGCTATCAGCTGAAGATTTCACAAACTGGAACATGCCTTTTAGCGACCACTCAAGATTAATTCTTCAAAAGATAAAATTAACGGAAGCCTGTTTGGTTTTATGGATTTTGAATTATTGAATAAGGAAATCTTATTACGCAAGCAAGAGAATAATAAAATTTGAGCCGTTTTTCTGATAACCGATAATGCAGGGGTTGGCATTATCCGGAACGCTAAACAAGGCTGTGCAAGTTTTTTCCCCTAATAAAGTCGGATAGACCATCTAGGCAAGTACGCAATTTCAGGTGTTTTCAGTTAACACAAGTTAATTTTTTCCAGTGAAAAAAAAAGATCTATATTTTGCCTCTTCGCAACTTGGAAGAATTTGGATGCTATATGTGACGGAATGGTCAACAGAGTCAAATTTGAAAAAGTTTGCCTCTTCGGATGTATTTTGACCTCATTTCTGCTAATTAACTCTTTTTATTTTTGCTGATTGCCTAATTCCATTAACTGGGAATCATCAATCTAACCAGGAGACAATTCTCACCCAAAATAAGGTAGTTCCAATCAGGAATCTCTTTATGGGTCTTTTTCTCGTGATCGGTTTTTACAGTATCCTCTTACAAAAATCAACTCAAATAAATTGAATTCAGAGGACTTATGATTTTAAATCTGAATCCATAAGACAAAGTTGTCTTGGACTCTTTAAAATTAAAAAGGGGAGAATTATCGAAATATG
>Ga0163217_1054833_pt1 | contig 10085 bp, 11 predicted proteins | sample SynspAceP_FD_185933 | JGI IMG/M metagenome (GOLD analysis project Ga0163217, IMG submission 185933) | Saline lake microbial communities from Ace Lake in Antarctica - Synechococcus sp. Ace-P (PacBio error correction) | ecosystem: Environmental > Aquatic > Non-marine Saline and Alkaline > Saline ...
AACTAAGGGAAAAAAGAGAAAAAGGGAGATTTGAAACTTGTTTTTTTGAGGCCCTTGGAAAATGTTAAAACCCAAATTGGTTCCTTTTTAATGCAAATAACTTTCCCCCATTTTTGTTTCCCAATAAATACTCCAACAAAAAGCATCTTTGGTGTCTTTTGACTTGCAAAAAAGGGTAAAAGCCCGAACCTGCGGGAGAAAGCCCTTGGACAAGAGGTAAAGAATGTTCCTTTAGAAAAGGGAAACCTCGCCGTTGGGTTTCGAGACACTGAATTCAGATGGAATTTTGGTCCGATTTTTGTCACCTCTTCGACCAATTTGCCAATTGTTTGGAAACCCAACTTGTCCTCACAAAGTTCCTTTTGAACGCCATGAGGGTTAAGAAACCAATTTGGGCGTATTTGCACCAACAAATCATTGCAATCGCCGGTGCGCATTTTCAACTGCAAGCGATACTTCCTTGCCGTCCCCACGACTGATGATTCGGATGGAGCTAATGTTCAGCATATTTTCCCTTTGAAAAACTATTTGTTGACCCAGCTTCTGATCCAACGACCTTGGATGCCCAGAAAAGAAGCGTTTGTATTTTTTATTAGGGATGCCAATCGGTAATTTTTCTTGCTGCTGAATGTATTCTTTGTGTTCTTATTCCGGTGACCTCGAAATACTAAAAATTCTGGACCCAGTATATCTGAAAGTGCGGCAGAAATTTTTCCAAAAAGGCGAGGTTGCTGGTTCATGCCCTCATTCTAGCCGTCTTCATTTTTGCCCTGGGGGCACCTACTGGGCTGCGTCGGAGCCTATTTGACATTCGTTGGTTTTGTAGCTGCGCCCTATTTTCCCCCGAAACGCTCGAAAAGAACTGCGGAACTTTAAGTAGCCGATATTGACGATGCAATTGACCCGAAGATGAACCGTTTTCTAAAACCAGCGCCTGAGATATATTCATCAATATCGCGTTTTTGGGTTCGTCTAATCGTGAATGGGCTGCGTCTAACTTTCTTTGCCCTATTGTGCTGACACTATTCCTTCTTTCCAAAGGCATTTCTTCCAAACCGTTTCCAACAGATTAAATCATACTATTGTGGTTTTGTAATTTCGGTCATTTTGCGATTGTTCCTATGTGCAGTAGTGGTTCTCCGACTGTAGGAGGCGGCAAGGTCATATCAAAAGAAACGGACATTCGCTACTTTAATGCCGTGATATTCTCAAGCAGGGAGTTTGATTCTTTCTGCTGATGGTGGTTCAACCTGGAGGAGATGAAAAATTTACTCAAGCGCTGAGAAATTTTACTCTCGGAAGATGATCCGACGGTGCGATCGACACCCAAACCAATCTTCACGCATCGGTGTCCGGAAGCGGGTTCTTGCGTGCTGCGGTTTTCGTGCAGGATCAAGCGCGTTTTCGGGTCTGCTATTAGGAATAGCCCCGTGCCGGCTCCTCCAGAGTTTGGGCCTTGCCACGTTTTGTGCACTTGCAATTCTCGTTCGGTTTCAATGATTTAGTCGATTTCCGGTCTGGCAAGGATAAACGTTGCCAATCCGACAGGCCGTTTACCCAATGTGGGGTTGTATCAGAGAGAATTGTTCTGGTTGTTCTCACCGTCCTGGTTGCTACTTAGGGCGAGTGTTTTTTCAGCTAACTGCTAATTTCTCCGCCCCATCGTCCTGTTTTTTGGAGGTATTCTGTACTCTCGTTGGCTAAGATGGCTTATTCTTAGTAGCAACACCCTTTTGGTGTGCATTGCTTTGCTTTTCTCAATTTTTTCAGCTTTGGGGGTTGCGACCAAAATCGAAGCGCGTTTCGGTCTGGTTGCTAATTCTGGCACGAGAATTGGTTTTTTGACTACGTCGACAAAGACGCCCGAATTTTTTCAGTTCAACAAACCGTAAGAATATCGCAATGCTACTTTCTCCTAATCAATGGATTTGGACGCACTCTCAGTGTGATTTGCCGCGTCTTAATTTCATGGGTCAGTAGATAGCGGCATCGGCATATTATTAAGTGCTGCAACAGGAATTATTTTGATCAATTTGCAAGGATTGCCCTGTTGAACGCGCTCCCGTCCAAAAGTGCCGCAAGGGCCTTCTCAGTGTTAAGCCAATGTGCTTTTGGCGTTGGGCTTTCTTCTCAATGCTATTTGAAGTAACTATTCGCGGTAACCAAATCCGCAAGCGGCAATGTGATACAATACTCTTCACAGGATAACTTCACTTATGGCGGCGCAATGCTGCCGCCCGCTTCAGTGCATTTCCCTAGCCTGATGCAGGCAAAAACCGGAAGTTGTTCATAGCCGCCCTACTGGTGTATTGTTTGGGGAGGCCTACAAATTGGCTTTAACACGCTTCGGAAAGCTTGACTGAATTTATTGGGCGAAAAAAATGCAACCGGGCTTCGCGCGTACCCTCGCTATGGTCGGTTGGTTTCAGTGGTTCCAAGGCGGATGGAAGGTTTAAATTTCAGTTTTCCCGGCAAGTCTTGGCCGTTCGATTCGTTCGCTATTCTCGACCAATGATGTGAATTTTGGCTCGTCGGTGCCCGTGGGAATAAGATTTTCCGAACCGTTCTTGCAGTAGTTTTGTGGATCAGTTATTTGGGGTTTCTTCTGGTGGTGTTTTTCGACACCTTGTAAGCTGGTCGGAAAGCAGTATTCCTTTAGGAGTTGCAATCATTGTCCGGATACTCAATCTGTTTTATTTTTGGGGCCGCTGTCACTTACTTAATCCTGCTAACCGTGAGCATCACCTGCCTCTGTGCTCCCGCATAATAGCCCCAACAATGTGCCGTAGTCACATAATTGAACGAAAACATGGTGATTGGCGTGGGTTCAGAAAGCAGAGTCACAGTCTGGAAAATCCCACCCCAGCCTCCATTGCTGCGTTTCGAATAGGTGTGACGCAATTCTGGATGCGGGCATAGGAAAGCCCTTGGTTTCGGCACATCTGCCCTCTATGTGGCCACTTTTTGATGTCGAAGCAGACGGAAAGAACAAACGGCTTTCCAATGGCCGTGTCAGATCACGCAACTTCACACCGCAAATTCCTGAACCAAAATCTGGGCAAGAGGCAGTTTTGAAAGCCTTGGTCTCACCCCCCTTTGGTGAAGGTACAGTCAGTACGGCCGTCCTTGATCCAGAATGCTCCCATTTCATTGATCTGGCAATCACCTGACCCGAAGGCCCGTTAGCAAACATCACCAACCACAAAACAAACGCCGCACAACGATCTTCAACCCATCCAAATGACGCCACACCCGAGCAGAGGGCAATCTCAATCGGTCCCGCAACGCCTCAATCTCTTGCCTCTCCTGGTTCATCCGAACGCTCGGGTGACAGGATTGGTCGAAGATCATGGGTTCTTGCAAGCATCATTTATCAACCAGCTCAAAAACCCGCATTGCCCCGTTTGCACCATAGCTCCGGTTTTGCCGGTGATCTTCTCATCAAGGCCCTGACAGTGGCACGGTCAATTCGATCTACAGGGATTTTCTTCAGGATGAAAAGTAGGCCCTTCGACCTTCTGCTGATACCAAGCCAATGTCTCTTGGCTTAGTTCCTGACCACAGCGTTGCAAAGTAGCTGTCTGCAATCTCGCTCGCGCTCGGTATGCGTTTCTTAAGGCAACTCTTCGGTCTTCACCAGTCGCACGCAGACGCCAGTTTCCTTCGCGCGTTCCGGGCCATTTCAAGCGACAACCTCGTCATGGCGAACCAATGACGAAAGAAATATATCGTCCGGCCTTCCCGTCCATTGATCCGGCCATAAGTTTGTAGTGGCGCTTCCTTTTGCCAATCGACGAACGCAGGCCCGCTGACGTCTGCATCATAGACCTGTGCGCCTGCTCTTGGTGGCGGATCTTGGTCCACTCACAGCTTTGCGTGAAGTTTGGTTGCCAGAGGCATATTCCTCCTGTGTGAATCCGTTTCAGGCCCGGACGAAGGCCCGGTTCCTGAATTAGGCCGCCTCAGGTCGTGCTTGAGGCCGCATAGGGAGAATTATGTCGCGTTTATATGGGCTTGCGACCCGCTTAAGCGCATATCAGGTCAAAAAAGACTGTCATGTGCTGTTACTTAAAATCTGTGGACCCCTTTGTGCCCGTGGGGGTTCGAGTCCCCCCGCCCCGGCACCAAAAGCTGCCCCAGATTTCTTGTTCAAATACATGATTCCTACGTGACAAAACCGAAAACGCTGCACCCGTGTCGCATTCGCTTGCCCGGCACAGTTTTCACATCAGCGCTGTCGCTGCCAAACCGAGCGCACGCGCCCCAAGAACAACAAACCACCCCGCAAGATCAACTTTCTTATCGCGGCGCGGCTTTCTTCCTTGTCAGCTTGTTTGTTCCAGGCGTTGTTGCTCATGCCCCAGCTTCACGCGGCAAGGTTTGGTTTTGCCGACGCTGATATTTCCGCCCTTGTTCAGCAGAACTCCCTGAAATAAGGGCGTCATCTGTGTTTGTTTAGGAACTTGTTTCAATGGGGCCCTTCTTTAGCCGCCTCGGCGACGCCCATTGTCACTGCCCCTTCTGGGTTGCGCTCCGCACGCTGGATGCTTGAGGGTGCGGGATCACCTGCCGCAGGATTTTGACATGATGATCATGATTGGGCACCTGTGCGTCTGGCAAAGGGCCCGCAAGGAACTGAGGCCGACGGCAAAGTGGTCACGTTCCGCGACGTGCGCGCCGAGCCGTTGAGTGAGGCAGAAAGCTGGCGGATTTGGATCACTGAGTTTGGCGCCCGGCTGGTGTGAACCGCACGTCAAACGACTACCGGCTGCTTAACAACCTGCTCAAGAACTCCGAGGCTGAGGCGCAAATCTCCGCCAACCAAAGTGATGGCCCCGTCCGGTGATCCGTGATGGTCAGACGTTCTACTTGGGGTTGGGATGAAGACGGTGCCAGGGCGCTCCTGCTTCAAGGGCTAAGGTTGCGCATTTTGTAATCGGCCAAAACGCCCCCGCCCGCACAAACGCTTTCTGCAAATCGAACTTCCCCTTATCGGCCCTGCGCCATATCCTGCCCCATGTCAGGGTTGGGAGGCCGCGTATGACCATGGGCTTGATTGGCGGGTGCAATCGCCACGCGTTATTCGAATGGTGGCGGCGTTTTGCCAAAAGAAGTGGGCAGAGTCTGTCGCAGCTTTGGTCTGTCGCGCCCGCTTTGATCGTAACCGACAAGCCGCTTATCGCGCTCGGCCATGTCACACCGCACGGATGTGTCGATCATGCGCAGGTGCCTGGGCGCTGTGTTGATGGCGTTTTGTCGAGGAATCCGACGGATACATGCGTGGATGCGGCCCTTGGCGTCCCTTCGGCGCGGGTGATTTCGACTGTAGTTATCTGGTCCTGGGAAGGCGGCAGCCCCCGAAATGGGATGGCAGCCAAAGCGTATCAGCTTTCTCAGCGTCAATCCCGGCCATGTGCCGGCGACTACAAAGCGCCCCGCCAGATCGATAAATGTGGCCCGCCCCGGGATCTTGATCCCCCACAACGGGTGGCACCGGGCTCCGAGTTGACGCGCTGGTGCCGTGATCACCGACACCAAGCGCCCTGAGAAATCAACCTGTCGGGCCTTGCCTGCGTGGCACACCGCCCGCCCCTGATCGACTGGACCTCACCCGTCACCAAGGCCACTGCGCATCACGCAGACACCGCGGTCGATAGTCTGACCCACGCGATTGGAGCCTATGTTCAGCCGCAAGGCCCCTTCGCCTACTAACCGACGCCTTTGCTTGTCTGCGATGCCCGCGATTGCCACCATGTGCGCACCGCCTGCCGCCGGAGCCCGGATCATGCCGAGGCCCGTGAAGCACTTAATGTTGGCAGCCTCCCAAGCCGGGAATGGCGTTCTCCATTAACCGACCGTTGCCCTGGTCCATGGGATGAAGCCGACCATAGGCGTCGCATTTTTCACGTCGCCCATGGCCCTGTCGAACGCGTGTTGCCTGCCTGCGGTGACGGCATTCTCGACTGGATCTGCGGAAGCGCCGCTATGCGACTTTGCCGCGCGGGTGATGGGCTTGGGCCCGCCGACCGGCGATCGGATCGGTCGCTTGTGACAACCCTGGTGAGGGGCTGAGGCGTCTGATGCTGATCTGACCGTTTCCAGCCCCAGCGCCGCTGGGTCAATGTCGCAGATGAAGGCACCCTTGGGCGCTAATTGCTGCACAAGCGCTCGCGTCAGGCTCGCCCCGCAAGAACAAACTCCGAGGGGCCGACAGCAGATAGATCGTAGCGCTTATCACGAGGTTTGTGAGCGCCGCAGGCTGGCTACTTCCTGGGCCACGACCCGCAAGATCATCTCGGCCAGCGCGTCTCGGTCCACGGCTTTAGACAAGAAGTCGTCGAGCCCGCGCGCCTATCAGCGGTCCTGAACATCTGCGGCCACATGGGCTGAGCAAGCCACAATAGGCAACCCTGCGTATCTGACTCGGCGTTGCGGATTTGCTCGGTCGCGCCCAAGTCCGTCGAGGCGCGGGCATGGTGATGTCCATCAAAACCGCATCAGAAGCGGTACCCTGAGCATCGTTCGACCGCCCTCGAACTGCCGTTGGAGACGGTGACGACCTCATGGCCGAAAATCTCGCGCAGCATCGTGCGCCAAATCACGTACTGGTCATCGCGTTGGTCTTTCGGCGATCAGGATGCGCAGGCCGGATGGCAGGCACACCCTTGAACGCGGAGGCTATGATTCGGGGGCCCGGGCGGTGGCCATACAAGCTTCGAAATAAGAAGATGGAACCTGCCGGGGGTGCTGGTGACGCGATCTCAGCGCCCATCATGTCGGCGATGTTGCGGCAAGATCGACAAGCCTAGACCCCAGCCCGGCACGCGTTCTTTGCCACAAAAATCGCTCTCGATCTGGACGAAGGGTTTGGAAAGGTTGCCAATTTGTGCCTCAAGACTACCAATGCCCGTGTCGTGCACGCCTAAAGCCGCAAGCAACGTTGACGTGTCGGTAAAGGCCACCTGTTCGAACGCCTGAGGAGACATGCCCGGCACGGTTGTAATTTCAGCGCGTTGGACAGGACAGTTATTGAGGATTGTTGCAGCCTGCACTGATCGGTGATCACCCGCTCGGGCAAGCCCGGTCCCGCAGCGAATTATGTTCAGTGCGAAGCCCTTTTCATTGGCGCGAATACCACCAGTCGGCCACCTGATCGAGCATCGGTTCAGACAAAGGGGCGCATTTCGATCCGCATCCGGCCGCCTTCGACCCTGGCCGAGATCCAGCAAATCTGTCCAGACAGGTTCATCAATGTTTTCCGCCCGCACGGAGGATCGCGGCTCCCCACATGCTCTGGCGCTTGTCATCAAGGTTCGACAGCTTGGCAGTTGTGGCAAAACCCTAAGATCGCATCCATTCGGGTACTGGAAATCTCGTTGGCTCAATCGCCGCTAGAAATACCGCGACTTAGCGAGGCTGGCAATCGGTCGCCGGGTGACGCCTCTTTCAGGTGCACTTCGCGTTTGGCGGATTTCGGTGGCGTCAAACAATGTGCAGAGCCGCGCATGATCGAGCCTGTGGCATTGGGCACGGGGGGTGGCCGACATGATGGGGGCAACACGCACGGCCGTCATCGCGGATCAAGATCGGCGGGGCGGGCCTGCAATGGCGCGATCATGCAACTTCGGAACCAATCGCCCTCGCCCGGATGCCAGCACAATCTTAGTCGGTAGGTAGTTTTTCTACTGACGTGCAATTAACGCCTCGGGATCTGCGCCCAAAAGATCGGCGAGGGTTTGGTAGACCCGAGCAGACGCCTTGATTGTCATGCAGTAAATTGAGCCGTCGGGAGAATGCTCAAGCAGGGGAAATGGCGTAGTTTCGGGCGCGCGGAGGTCTGCCCCTTGAATACGGCACATTGGCAGAATGCTCCTGTAAAATGGACGCAAAACGGCTGACCCAAAACCGAACTTCAAAAAGAAAATCAATATCTGATATGAGGTTTTTATAATGTATTTATTGACGTAAAGGCGACTTGTCCTAAAAGTCGCCCAAACGAAAAGCGCCTGCGACATTTTAGGTTGGCAAAGGGCGCTGCATGTCCGCGCAGTGGGCTTGGGTCATAGCCGCGCGGCCGGCAAATCCGCGCGTTGCCCATGCTTCGCGGTCCCTCCGTCGCGATCTTGGCAAACAGCACTTCTGGGCAACGGTAAATGCGTGACATGCGGGCAGCACGTCGAGCGCTGGTCCGGCAATTTGTTGTGGGCCACGTGTCCGGCGCATCGCCCATATCGCGTAGCATACTAGCGCTGGCTGCTGGGCATGAACGGGGAAGGACCAACCCGCAATAGACCCGGATAAGGTTCAACGAACAGACGGATGATTCGCGGCGGCGCGGTCAGGGTCGGGTCTTGAAAGGCCGAGCAAGGCGCTGTCTCTTGCAGGTATTCGTTGCCCGCGACCCCACATGGCGCGCAGCTTTTCACTGCCGATTTGCGCACGTCCAATGGCCGTTCATAGCGGTCTGGATAGGCCTCTAGCCCGTTGCACCGGGCGCGCGATTAAGGCGTCCTCTTGGGGCCGTATGCGCCGCCCGCTGGGACTTCCTTCGCCCAAATTTTCGCCCGGCAGAATTTTGTTCAGCGAACGGCTGACGAAATTGCCCAGCAACAATACCGCCAGATCCTTTGTTTTCAGCATCGGTCTGGACGGCCTCCCATGTGAACTCACTGTCAGAACGTCTCCGGCGCGTGGCTTAGCAGCCACAGCGCCAATAGTCCGCAGGCAACAGATCAAGCTGCTTGTCGCATGAACACAACGCGCGTCCTTGGAAGTCGAGAACTGGCTCGCCCGTCGTAATTGAGGTAGTTGGAACTGACTTGATGTAATGACGCAGCTTCCAACGGCTCGCCCGATCCCATGATCGTGGCCGGGAAGGACAATGTGGTGGAACGGCAACGTTGTCTTTGCCCATGAAACTGGACGTAGCGGACATCCTCTGCCACCCTCGTCCCTTGCGCCAACCAGCGTCCGCCAATGCAGCCCTCGTCCCAAGCCTTGTGAATCGGCCCCACTCAGCCCCGTTGCTGCGATGTATTCATCGGCGCGTCGAACCAGACATAGAAAAGACCTGCCCCTCCATCCCCGGCCCAATCCTCGGCACCCTTCTTTGACCGGAACAACCCCAATCGGGAGATCGCGGGTGATGCCGCGTCCGCGCAGCCCCGTCCATCAATGGAGCCACTTTTTTGGCAATCGGAGTGGTCAGTAAAGGGCCATGGTTGGAATTCCAACCGGCGTTTTGCTTCCAGCCTCCATCTACGACTCTGCCATCGAAGCGGGCCGCTTTTGGCTGTTGATCCACGCCATCAACTAATCCGTCATCGCCCGATTGGCGCAGGTAGAGGTGCTTGGTCTCACCGCGCACCTTCCAGATCAGTCCGAACCCGGCAAAATGGCGCTGCGGGATCAATTCAGATCGGTCGGATCAAGCTGTTTTGTGCAAGTTTTCGCAACATGATCGCCGCCGTGCACGGTCGTAGCCGAATCTGGGCAGGTGCCCTCGATATAGCGTCCGCAATGAAGCGGCCATCGGCGTGGGAGAGACTTGGCTCTCAGATGACCTCTTCGATCAAAACCGGCCTCCTGCAGCTTGCCCGCGAAGTGGCTGCGTCAGGGCGTGGTTTGCGCGCCGAGGACGAGCGCCCGAATGATCGAAGCTGAAGGCCGAAGCCGGTTTCGCAATATTTGATTGGGACTTCCCACATCTTTCGGCGCAGTAGTCGGCGACGGCTTGCCTGCTTTCGCTGCGGCAGCTCGGCGGGGTGCCCATGCTCGTCGGTGGCAACAGATAAACATCACCTCGCCCCGCGCGCACGGGCGTAGCGTGCGTATAGATCGGCGGCAATTGGCTGCCAATCAGGTTCCCCAGATGCTTGATCCCCGTTGATATAGGGAATGGCGCTGGTGATCAGGATCGGGGGGGGAAATCGGAACATTGGAACAGCTCTTTGAACCCCGGGTGGCGTCTGGCTGAATTAGGCCAACGGCGCGCCCCGGCACAAGTTCAGTCGCGTTGCGGCCCAGCCCTTCAATGACCCGTGCAATCGTGAACGAGGTGCGCGGCACAATAAGTAATAAGGCGT
>Ga0163217_1082806_pt1 | contig 10085 bp, 10 predicted proteins | sample SynspAceP_FD_185933 | JGI IMG/M metagenome (GOLD analysis project Ga0163217, IMG submission 185933) | Saline lake microbial communities from Ace Lake in Antarctica - Synechococcus sp. Ace-P (PacBio error correction) | ecosystem: Environmental > Aquatic > Non-marine Saline and Alkaline > Saline ...
GGTTTATACTTGGTAACCTCCTATCTGCGTCTGAAAACTAGCGCGAACGGATGTTGGTGCCACTCTCCGTGTAAAGGCACGCTTCTTTCAGCACGTGTTATCGTAAAAGAGTAAACGGGAAATGAGCGCCATCCGCCGCATGCCCTGTCGGCCCTGCGTCTTGTGAGCATCGCCGCAATCGCGCGACCGGCACGGACGCAATCGGCCCGGGCCGGATCTGCGTGCTGGTCCTGCCCGCATCCAACTGGCGCGGCCACTTGCCATCAACATCGGTCGAACGCCCCGCCGCGCCTTGCCGCAGGTCCGGTCGGCGGCGGTCAACTCTGTTCGCTCAAGCGTGTCTCGAATTCCCAACGCAGCGATCTTGACGCCGACAGGCGGTCGCCGGCGCTGGATCGCGCAAGGAATAGAGGCGCCTCCGCTGACCAAAGCCTGCTGAAAAGCGGCAAGAAGACATCGGGCGTGGGCTGCTGATCACGGCTTGCCAATCGCCGGTTTCGCGATGAATGAACGTCATGCTGTTTTCCACGTTGCGATCATGGTCCAGGGGCGTCAGATGCAAACCCGCGCATCTGTTCCACTGATCTCTGCGTGATCACCCTCCTGCGGATCGACTGTTTTGCGGCAGCGTTCTTTGCCAAATGGAATGCGGGCGTGCGCAGGGGCGGCTAAACATGGACGTGCCGTATCTCGCTTGGCGATCCTGCTGGCTGCGGGGATGTCATTGTATCAAGTTTTCGAACAGCGGGCATACATCGCCTATTTGAAACGCGAGGGCATTGTGTTCTGTTGGTTTTTCTCTTGCTGGTTGGCCGCTTATCTATCGATTTCACCGGACCCGTAGACTCTGTCCATTCCGCCGCAAAAGGAACTGGCCGCGGCTCGAGGTTGCAGAACCGCGCAGCGCGTTCCATGCCGAGTGAACTCTTGGTGTACGAAAGGGTAGCGGTCGGCCTTTTGCGCGTCGCGACAACGGTGCTGGTGCCGACGGGCCACATTGCGAGCCATGGTTTGACGGAGGGTGCCTTTGAACAGTGGCCGCGGGGCAGGCCGACCGGTTCGTTTTCTGGACCGGCGATAAGCCGCGGCTGTCCGCCTTGACCCTTGCGGATGTGGCTTCAGGCCGGGAGGATCAATCTGGGCGCGCCCTTCGCGAGATGACAGCGACTGCCCGTGGGCGAAGATACAACCCTGCGACGCGTTGCGCGCGCTGAGTTGAAAGGGCCGATAACAGCCGCAACAGCTATAACCAATTCTGGGCGCGATACGCGCCGCGGCATTTATGCGCTGATTAAGGTGCAGTTGCTGGCGCTGGCGGCCTTTGTCGGTGGTGCGCTACTGACGGCGATGCCCACGCGCTCAACGTGGCCGGTTGCGGTGCTGATTATCACCTGTCCCCTGCGCGTTTGGTTGGCGGTGGCTGGCGAGTGGCAACCACGGGCCCAATTGCCAACGACTGTTCGATTATGGGGTTTTTTCCGTGGTCAAAGAAATCAGGCGCACCGCCCTTGAACGGCTTGGCAGAAGGTGACATGGCCGTCGTTCGACAAAACCGGCACGCTGACGCGGCAGGGGAAACGGCGACCACTAGGCAGGCTATATCGGTCCAGAGCAGAAGTGCATCGGCAGTTGGCTGTGACACAATATGTGACCAGAGACCATCGGCGCACCTCGCTGGAGAGCACGAGGAGCTATCATGCTCGGTGCATGCATTGAGTCTAACGTTTGATACGACCCGCTGACTGGCTGAATGTTACCGAAGTCGCGAGGGCAAAGGTATGAAGGGGGACAATCCGACGGCGTGACTGTGCGGCTGGGACGTGGCGAATGGCTGGGGGCCTGCGTTCTCCGGCACCGGGCCTGCGCATCGGGGAGCGCCGGCGTCACCGCTGGCCGTGGACAGAGACCCCGCGAGAGGGGGCCGGGCAGATACGTTGGCATGGTTATCCGCCCCAAGGGGATACGCCCAGATCACTAAGTGGCGATCGTCAAGCTTACGGTGAGCAGGCGTTCGCCCGCAAAGCTGCGGCGTGCCAGTCGGCGCCTTGGGTGATAATAAGCGCACCGCAAAACATGACCGGCTGGCGCAGCTTTCCAGGCGCAGGGGCACCGGCGTGTTGATGGTCGGCGACGGTTGAATGATAAACGGCTGCCTTGGCAATTTCCGTGGCAAGAGCAAATTGCTCTTCTGTCCCCGTCGTGCCTTGTGGGTGTTCCATCTGACGCTGCGAATTCGCGTCCGCAAAGCTCGGCCTGATTGTGGTGATTGTTGCGCGAAGGGGCTGGACCAGTTCCCGCTGCACTGAATTTCGTAATCGCGCGTCGCTCCTGACCGTTTGTCCGTCCAGAACTATTTTTGCGCTCCATCGCGGCGGGTTATACAATGCCACTCGCGCTATTAAACCGCGGGTGCGCTGCTTGGGATATGCCCCCTCGCTGCTGGCCGCAGATTGCGATGTCGGCCGTCGGTCATTGACCGTTCTTGGTCCAAAACGCCATGCGCGGTGAAATATGTGGAAATGAGGCAATTATGCAATGAATCCTGTACTTTTATCCATGCTCGAATACACTCAGTAGTCGTATACCTATGGCCGGTCCTTGGGCTTTGTCTGTCGTTTCTCTGGAACGTTAGATAGTCCGCGATAGTATTGCTATAGTATGACGCAGGGCAAGTGACAGTGGCGGCGCGGGTGGTCTATGCTGAGTGATTGATAGTTTAAGGACCAACGCGTTCTTCACACGCGAGCTCAGTGCACGCACACTATAGCCTCACACGCGTTTCGAACGGCCGCGGTCGAATCCCTTCCGCAGTGGCGGCGACCCGGGGCGAACTCGGACTCGGTTCTTATTAAAGGGTGAGAGTCAGCCCACGATCAATGAAACCAAGCCGGTCGGGCCGCGCATGCCCGATAGCGCATCGCGCCTGTGGGAAACGCCTCCCCGGAACGTGCAAGATCGTATAGCCCAGCCTTGGGCGTACGGGCAGGGGATTTGCCGCGATCTGTTTGATCGAGCTGCGAGAACCCGCAGATGTCTGCACCAACGGTAATGCCCATCAAATTAGCGCGCCAAAAGGTCAGTCCGCTAGGCCGTTGCCAAGTCGTGGGGAGCGCGATGTAAAACCGCTAACGCATTAAGGAACGCTGTAGGGTCAGGTCAGTTATCGAATGCTGAGCTGCAGAACCAGACACAGCTTCTTCATCTTGGTGCGTAAGGGGGGTGTATCGAGCCTTTTTGATAAGCGTGCATTTCATGCAGGTGGCGTGAGGTCAAGACCACGCCAGATCCCCAGTCCTGCCCGCCGCCACCTCCGCACAATTTGCACGACTGAGAGAGCGGTGCCCGCGTTCAGGTCAACCACGAGCTTTGGTGCCTGCACACGTATTCCAGCGAAATCAGTTGCGGGATAAAGCCAAAGCGCAAGCCTCCCCCGAACAGCACGATCCCTCACGGTGCCTATCGAAAGGGGTCATCGCGCGGCTGCCATCTGTCGCGCCAGCGCAGCGTCTCATCATCTGACCATCCAGGCCTCACTGCGCGTATGCGTCGTATCCCTGGTTTAGAAGGACAAGCATTTCCATCCTCTCCTGCAAGGGGTCAGGGTAAAAGACTTTGCCCGTCCACGCAAGATCAAGGGCTGACCCCACCTGCTGTTCAAGTTTGCGCAGAATGCCTTTAGGTGCCGCACACCCGTTTGCGTCAATGGGGCGAGCTGATCAGCAGTGCGCGTGGAAATGACCGTTCCAAAGGGTCGTGAACGTCCTCAGCCACGAAGCCGTTTCAAACTGGGTATTTCCGAAATGTCTATTAATTCCCATTCCATAATGAATAGTTTTATGTTTGCAGGCGGTCCCTCTATCAGGGTATCATTGACCAAAGGAAGATCCATGAAAACCGAACACCGCACGCGGGTACAGGCCTTTTTCCTCACCATGCGGGCTTTTCTGTACCCGACCTTGATCAGGCCGTTCAGTTTTACAGGGGTGATCACCGGGAGACGGGCATTGGCTTGAATTTTAAGAAGTTTTTATAGCAGTAAATTATTGCCGATATGTTTTTCTGGCTTTACCGTTCATATATGGCAGCCGACCGTAAAAATTACTGTGTTCGAAGAGGAGACGAGACAGCAAGACACTAGACTTCAGGATGAAACCGAGAATTTTCTATTGTTTCTGTGTTAATGCCTATTTACACTGTAGCTACTACGAATCAGCGTGTATGTCTTTGGCGCGGGAATGGGCCGTTGTATAGCGGGAGATGGAATAGGTTTAGCCGGGGTTCTTTAATGTCAAGGCATTAACTATATTTGTTCAATCTAAATCAGTTAAAATATGAAAATTGAACGAGTTACCTTTTTTTTTTATTCACTAAGGTATTAAATCAACATCAATTCCCTAGATACGCGTCGCGGTAGGGTTCGCCCCACCTTGCGCGACGGCGGCCGCATCGGGCTCGACCTAATTTCGAATTGAGGGCATTCAGCGCCCGCCGACCCGTTGAACTTTCGCCAGCCACGGCACCTTTTCAACTCGCCATCCAAAGCCCACCATCTCGAAAGTCTAACTGGCCCAAGATTGTCGCGGCGGGGGCAAAAACAACGGAATGCCCGTCGGGAATATTTTCCTACGTAAACCCTACGCATGGTCTATGTCGAAGACGCCCTTTGGCATTTGTATTCGAGCTGTAATAGCCCACACTACGAGCTGCTTATTCCCGCCGGTGCCTATCGTTAAAGCCGAGCGGGATTTTCGTGCCTGGCACGGTGGTTGGCCTTCCGCCCGCATAGAGAAGGCGCATATTTAAGAAATAAAAATCGTGACTATCGGCGGGGAACTCCTGCCTGCGATTGAGGTGTGAAATGGCCGTTCTTGCTCGGCTATTACTTCTGGTGCGCGCAAATCTCACGAAAGGACTTCTCTCTATGTTACTATTTGGCGCTTATTATTGCATGAGATCATTATCTCGACCGTGGTGATGTTCGGTTGATTGTATCTGACACCCTATGCCACATCGATCACGTGTTCTTTAGTGAACCCCCGCAGTTATAATGGCGCTTTATATGGGCCCGCTGGTGTGTAAGAATGAGCAGATCATTATGCTCGCGCATTTACTGTTGGCATGTACAGCAACCGCGCGCGAATATTGCTATCTTTGTTGGCAGGCGCGCTGGTTTTATTGCCGGTGTCGCTATTTTGGTCGCAGCCAGACCACAGTGGATGATATCGTCGGTGGGGGGGGGAAAAAAAAAATTTGGGGGGCCCCCCCCCCCGGGGCCCCGACCATGATCCCGCACCATTCTGAATTTGCCCATTCTGACGCAGCAGAGCGGCCAATAATATCGGACCCGCGCGGTGCGCAGCCTAGCGCCTGATGACTATCATGCAAAGAGCAACAGCGGCTGGAAATCGAGCGAGAATGGAAAGCGCTTGGATTTGCGGACCTTGAAGGTGGGGCCGGAAGGGCCACACCTGGAATCGAACGGCGAGGATAGTGAGGTAAGCCACCGTGGGTGATCAAACACACACACACCGCACAAAACTTACCGATGAATGATGCACAAACATCCTGTCCCTCTCGGATGAAATACAAGGACACTGCTGGAACGCCAGGGATATATGAGGTCAGAGGAATCAATCCCCTCCTAAACAAACCCGCGAGGAAAAACCGCGCGTTCAAAAAGCCAAGACATGATGTCGAAACGACGCCGCAAACCTTTATCACGGAGGCGAGCGGATCGGTGGCTTAATGATGACTCACACATCTACTTTGGTTGGACAAGCCCTAAGGAGCGCCAATCGGACACGTCCTAACGTACACACGTGATATGTTTTCCCCTCCTTTTTTCGCGAGTTTTTGCGGTTTGCATTCCTGATGGCGCTCTATGGCCTGTCATGGTTCTCCTTTGGAGGTAATCCTGACTGTAGTTGCAGGCGTTCAGTGGTTTTCGTCTCAATCTCATGTGGTTTTCTGGCCGTCGAGCAAATAGAGACATTGCAGGAACACTCCCGATAGTTCTCGTGCATATACAGGCGTGTTCCTAAACTATGATTTGTAGCTCGCCAAACGCTGGGTTGCCCTATGGAAAGGTCTATCTTCGGCGAGTTTTGCGGGCGATCGCCATGACCGCGGGGCCCTTGTGGCTTGGCAGCAGCCGGTTGCAGATCGTGGAATCGGCGGCATTGGGCAGTGGGTCCGGTGATCAAGCTGTTTATATCGACAAGCGCGAACTGAAATGTGCCTGTGTCGGTGGCAGCAGCAACGTGCCGCTTGGTTTTGTAATCTTTTTTGACTGAGAACCTAATGATGCTGGGGGTATGGGGTTTGGATCTCGTATCGTTGTTGGGCTGACCCGGTCGCGCGCCCTGTCCATCTGCGGCTGAACCCTTTCGTGTGCCCCCCCCCTCCGTGCCGCTGCTGCGGGACGAGGGGGGCTTTTTTTGCAAGCGGCGAGACACGTCCTTTTTCTTTTAACCGATTGATGGCCTGCTTAGGGCGCGAATACGCACTCGAAAGAGACGGACCACGGGGCACATTTCGCAAGAAATGCACGTCGCGCCGGGGTCATGCGACCCGGTGCTCGACTTCCATAGCAGCGAACCCGCGTAACCTGCCGCATTTGGTCCCCGCGTGCGAGTCCACGTTTGGCAGAACCACGATCCCCGCTGAGAATTGGATAACCGCTGGGCTCGGGATGGGCGGAGGCCAGTTCGTTATAGAGCAGGTGTTAGTGTCGTGGATGACGTATTGGTGGGATATGCACCGAGGCAGCTGTCCGGGTTGTACGAGGAAGAATGCGGTATTCCCACACATCCCTGCAGCTGCCCGTTGCGCTAAACCCCTTCAGGGAGTGCCTTGGGTCACATTGCCTGTACCGTCCTTGCTGCATGAAATTCAGTCAACAAACCTATCGCGAGGTTTTGTACCACCCGCACCAAGCATCGTGTTGCGGTCCCTGTTACAGGATCCACACCCGACGCGCCCATAGGTAGTGTAGCGATTGACATCGAAAGCAGATGGTCGACCACCGAGTGCCAGCTACACCACACCCCGAGGCGGTAACCCCGTGCACAAGACAGATGCGCGTGCCGATGGTGACAGGCAGGCGCGGTGATCGGACTGGTTGCCGTCCGTCGCAGGCCGCGTCCTTCATACAGCGCAACAGTGGAAAGACCCGGCGCCGTGATCGACTGAATGTCGGGTATCAACACCACGGATCTTCTGCATCGCAGGTATTCCTATGCCGAGCAGCTCCACCCACTGTGCAGGCCTGATCGGCGCTTTTGCTGGCTTTCCCGCTACAGGCGGAGCATCTTTGAACCAAAGCCGACATATTAAGATCGGGGTAAAGATGTTCCCGCTGGCTGGCGTGAAGGGAACGGCGCCGTCGCGTGTATTAGGGTTGTCCAGCCCCGGGGGGCACCCGGATTTTCCGACACACAGCGAAAGATACCCGTTATCTTAGGTACGACCGTGATGGTGACCGCATCGGAAAGACCTTAGCGCATGTTAGGAGTCAGGCTCCAGAGGGCTTCCATCAGCTGGCGAATTCACACAGATCGACGACACAAACGCACGGACTGCGCCCGCTGAGAACAATTTGGATAGAGAGCCTACGGTGTTGATCCAATTACCCCGGATCTGGCGCACGCACAACTTGCGGCGCGTGCATCCTAATGAGGTCGATACTAAATGTTGTAAGGTACTCACTCGATCGATATAGTCTGTTGTATCTCGCACCGGCCACGCTCTGACGTACCAGATGCCGGTGAAAAAGCATATAGTGAAGAGTGATGGAGTACAGTGTCACTCCTTAATGACTCTCAAGAGATACGCAAGACCACCTATGATAGGTCAGCACGAACCGAGTATCGTATCCGCAGCACTATGTCCAAGCACATAACATGCTGAGTTCATTTCATGTCTCGCGAGTGTGTTGAGTGTAGGCCGCGACGCCTTACACATATATTCTGCGGCCAAACCACCCGGTGCAACCAAGCAACCGCGAGCAGCACATACATTCGGTGTGTCTCTGCGCTACAAGGAGAGAGTCCGCACCATTTAGCGGGAACAAATGATAAGGGTTAGTGACAATCACCCCAGACCTATATAAATAAGCCTATTCCGCCGCTATCTAAGAGGTGAGATTATTAAATACACTGAAAAAAGAAGTCATCAGTCTAACGAAACGCATTTTTAAAATCGTAATAAGGCCATTTGCAACGCACCAAATTTCAGGATCAAAAAGGCAAAAAGCAAAATTCTGAAATAAATGAAAACGGAGCAGCCAGTTTGTGTATACGCCACTATTTGATACACATATGTCGGTACTTTGATGTACAATGCGCACGGCCATAACCATGACTACGCAATACAATTAAAGCCATAGACAAACAATGCCGGCAGGGTTGCCACTTAAAGCTTTCACTTGTTGGGTCGCCCCGTTCCGAGATTAAATATAGTCCAATTGGCATCTATAGCATATTCTGAAGCGAAATACCCAGCAACAAATGTGATATAGATCCGATAGTATCTATATTATCAGAACATTTGAGCACCGAGCGAAGCCACGTGCGACTCCCATACTTCTCTCGTTGCCGTGAAGTCTTCCCTCGCTAGAGCTCCAAAATTATGATCGTTTTTAATGCGTGTCTCTTGCCCAAGGTAGAGTCGTTATACATTGTGGGTAGTCGTACATAACACGTTGAGGGCCACGAGTGATGCATGCACCTAAGCCAAGTGTTCAAGAAACAACGCAACACATAAGCCGAATTACTACTCAGTACAAGTGGAGAGATCCAAGGTTAAGCCGATACTCTTGTGCGTCATCACCGCTGCCTAGTGAGCTACGCTAGTAAGCACTCGTGTGTTTGTATGACGGTGATGTGACATATGTTTCCACTCTATACTGCACTCTGGTATACTTTTTGTATGTGTTTCGTTTGCGACAACTTTAAATGCGCCTTTGTGGCACCAGCGCCATGCCAGCGCGAGTGAGCGTGCGCGTGCTAGTGTTCGCAAAGCGAGTATATATTGCGCTGCGACAAATCCCGCCGGTGCTCGCTTACCAATTTGCACATCGTCTTACGATTCATCAACCAAACAACCAAACTAGACTCTATATAAGTGATTGTTTTTCCTAAACGACTGCTGTCTGTAGCGAGTCCTGAGTTGTATCTCCACCGTGACATGAGAGACATGAGCGCGAAAAGTCGGTGAATACCGAGGCATTACAAAACAGCTAAGCCGCAGCTAAAAAAATACTAACCCAGTTTTTGTACTTATTCTAAAAAAACATTAATTTTTTTCATTTCCTTGAAAGAAAGAAAATGCTGTGCTGTGAATTGATTCTTTATGTGCTTCTCGATTGCGCTTGTATGTTTGTTCGTTCCTGGTTTGTGAGTAATCTGAATAAAAAACTTTATCATTTGGAAAAACATCAACCTTTAACTACTGGCAAAAATACGTTTCCAGCTTTTTTTCTTTGGATTTATTTGTGTTCCGAAGGCGCTGTGAAATTTTTCTCAAATGTCATCTTTCTAGTTTTTTATAAAACTCAGGATCAAAATTGCATCATTTTTAAAAATTCCATAACATAAAAAACATTCTCCTTATCCGGTTCAACCAACGGTCAAAAGATTTCGTGGTCGCATGCGGAATACCAAAAGTGGTTGATCCCTAAAAATTCTTTTGTGTCAGCATCGACTCAAGCGAGGTGATGCAAATATTTTCGGAGCTGTGCCGCCAATGAAAATGGAGTTCAGTTTTCTTTTTTATTCTGCTCGCTAAATACTGGTCATTGTATTGCAATCCCCCCATCCAAAAAACTTTGCAAGAATTAAAAAACGCAATGGCCGGCTGGTAGGCCGTTTTATTCCCGCAAATGGTTTGTGCTAGTGTTTTCGCCAAATCATCCTGCCTGTGTAACCACACGGCTTCGTAGGTCTTCATATTGCAATAGCTTACATGTTGTTCGGCGCAGTCTCCCAAATGGCGGTAAACATGTTGATATTGGGTCTCTTAAAAAAACCGGATTTACTTTCCACACCTATTACCTAAATCGATTTCCTGAAATTTTTTAAAGAAAA
>Ga0163217_1107453_pt1 | contig 10085 bp, 13 predicted proteins | sample SynspAceP_FD_185933 | JGI IMG/M metagenome (GOLD analysis project Ga0163217, IMG submission 185933) | Saline lake microbial communities from Ace Lake in Antarctica - Synechococcus sp. Ace-P (PacBio error correction) | ecosystem: Environmental > Aquatic > Non-marine Saline and Alkaline > Saline ...
CCCCATCCGTCGAGGCCGCCCGTCGAGCAGATCGAAACGTTGTCACCAGGGTTTGCAACGATTCGAGAACTCAAAGAAGTCGACTGCAAAGCCGCCTCGCCGAACTTGAAGGGTTTGCGAACGGAATCTTGAAGAGGAAACGTCGCTGGATTCGTTGAGTGGCTTCGGCAACAATTCCGTTTCCCTCTCCGCTGATCGTCTGCTTGGCGTCACGAATAACGCTTCCACCGAGGCTCCGGAATCACTCCTCGCGGGTGGTTTTTACTTAAACACTCTCGTAGGGGGGAACGTCGCCACCGGGTTTTGCGATTCGGTCGTCGGTGCGGACTACATCGGTTAAGCCTGGGACGTGATTTTTCGGCAACTCCGTTTTCGATTCGAGCGTGACATGACCGTGGGTCTAAACGTGCAAATATTGGAATGAAAAATCGGGATCCACCCAAGACGCTCGTCACCATGGTCCCAGCACCACGGTTGCGGCCGGAATCTGTCGATCGTTGGCCATCGTGTTTAATAAGTAATTTAAATTCTGTGGACGCGCAGCGGAGCGATATCGAGATCTAAATGGAATTCCTAGGTCAAATACAACCCGCCGCAACAAACGTTTTTTAGAACCGAGAGAGACCGATTGGCCAAAAAGAAGACCGCCGGCCCCAACCGATTCCCAACGGCGGAAGCTTCCCAAAACGCGAACATTCGAACCATCGCCTGATTTTTGAAGCGACGTGGCGGATATCGAAACGATCGTCCGGGGCCTTCGAAGGCGGTGAGTTAATCGCTGGGAACGAATCGCTCCAGCAATACGCAGTCGGCAGTTCCCGGCCAAAAATGCGGCAGTGCTACCGTTGCTGGAGGTCCGCCGAAAGCGGCGGGTCAGTGTTCTGGCGGGGTTTCCGATTGCCGAGGGCAATCCAGTCCACCGAGCCGGCCTCGAAGAACGCCGGCGACGGGACACGGCAAGATGCGGAAAACGCTGCTCGAAAAAACAAAAAACATCGCGGTGTCAACGCCGGGGGCTGTTTCGAAATTCGCGAAAAGATTCCCGTGACGGTCGCGTCCGATGACGATGAATTCCGACGATGATATCCGAGGGTGAATTCCGAGAATGGGGATTGGATGTGATCACGGTATCCGAACTCCCTTAAAGCCCTAACCGCGATCGGATTCGAACCGAGGCGCTCGATGCGGCTTTGCGATTTCACGTCCCCCTGATTGTCCGGGGAAATTTGCGTGAACCGCGAATCCGTTAATGCGTCTTGGCTCCGGGGAAACGTCTTCGCCCGGCGCTCGTGATGATGGCGGCGGAGGCTTGTGGCGGACCGCGGCCGAGGATGCGATTGCGGCGGCGGTTTCCGTCCGAGATGATGCAACGCGTACTCGCTGATTCACGACGATTTGCCCCGCCCATGGACGAGCGACGACCTACGACGAGGCCGCCCCACGACGCATATCGTATTCGGGCGAATCGACCCTGCAATTTGGCCTGGCGACGCGTTGCAGAGCGAGGCGTTCGCCCAGTTGTATGGCTCAGGTCCCGATCGAATGCTCGCCGCTCTCACTGATGGGGGAGGCTGGCGAATCGCTTGCGGGGCCAAGTGGTCTGGTCGGCGGCCAAAGAGGACGATTTTAGCGACGGAACAGACCGACGGTGGCGGAATTTCGGTTCCCCGCCGCGGCAGCACTCAACCATTTAGAGTCAATCCACCGAGCGGAAAACCGGCGCGTTGTTTCGTTGCTTGTGGCGAGAATGGGCGCCATTGCTGCGGGCGGGTCCGAAGAACAGGTTTCAGACACTCGGGGCGGTTTTGCCGATACTTTCGGTCTAGCGTTCCAGATTACCGAATGACGTACGGAATTTCACCGCGAGCTGGATGAACAAACTCGGCAAACGCACCGGAAAAGACAGGCGATCGAGGGAAAATTCACGTTTCCTGATTTAATGGCCCGGCTCAGCAGCCCAGGCGACTGCGAATTAGACTTAAAACGATCGCGGCCGTGACACTGCGAAAGTGGCCGCCCCGCTCCGATCGAGCGTTTCGATCGACAAAGCAACTGGACGGGAAACTCGATTTGGAATTGGATTGGCGCGACAGCGGGCTGCCGCACTGATCGGCGAGGCTTCGACACTCGCTTGGAGGTTTATTCGAAGCCCCCCGCCGAACGGTTGGCGCAAATTGGCGGACTCATTTTTGGAGCGAACTTCAATGAACACGAACCATCACACAAAAACGATTCGACCCCCCATGAGGCCCCATCCGCTGCTCGCGGCGCTGCCGGACTCAACGTCCCCTCTCCGGCATGTCGTCGGAAAAGCTCCGAATCCAAATCGCGTCGAGATTCGCGATGTGCCTGTGCAATCTGTTGGCCACACGCACCGCCCACTTCGCTTTCCAACCTCTCGGCGTCGTTGATTTGTGTCTGGCCCTCTGCACAGTGAATTGATTTCCAACACGGAATCGGTTTGAATTTGGGACAGCGACATCAATCTACCCGCAACAAATTGATCACGCGGTCGCTACGCCAATTTGAATCGATCCGCACACGCGCGGTTTAATTGGGGGTACCCGAAACCCGTGCTGAGAGCCCCTACGATCTGTTCATGACCGGTCACGCCGGCAGTAAGCATCAAGCAACCGCTGTGGGGACTTCGCAAGTGGCGGACATCCCTAACCGGGCAACCCGACCGCCGAACGTCGCCGTGAATCGGGGACGGGCGGCTCCCCCGAGCGGCAAATCGTGTTTCGAAGCCCCCTTAATTAACGCGGGGCATCCAAAGAAGATTCTCACCGTAAGTGCTCAACGACAATAAAAATTTCGATTTTGTCTCACCCGCACCGGAGCCATGCGCCAAGTTTACCTCGATTCGGCTGCGCAACAATCGTTTTTTATACCGATTGAAACAACGAAGGTCCCGTGCGTTTGCTCGATCACGGTGCCGATGCTTCGGCGATCCAAGCCGAACGGTTGCTGGTCAAATGAAAGGAAGGGCGTCAAAGGCCGGTTTGCTCGGTCGGAATGCTGTTTGAGGAACATACGACATCCGCGCTACATCGGCCCGATCGATGGACACATAACATTCCACTGCGTAAGTACCTGAAATTTTGCCAAAGAATTTTTCCCGGTCCGGTGTTGTTTGCACGGTCGTGAACGGAAAAAGGGCACGCTGCTTACAACCGGCGGCCGAGGATCCGGTGTTCTTCCACAGCGCCGCCGCGTTCGAAGATCGTGGCGGCAACCCAGTCACACAGGCAAGTGAAGGACGACCGCCTTACACGTCACGCACGTGACGCCATCGGCGACGCGATGCAGCGTGCCAGTCCGCGTCAACGTGATCACCGCCGCGATGTTGCCAAAGGCAAATACACTCGAAACCGGTTCGAAGAGAAATTCCCCGAGCGGTTTTTCGAACGTCGGGATTTGTTGAATCGCACGCGGGTCGCGTTTTCGCCGCCGTCAAAGCCAAAAACCGGAAATGCGTCCGATCGTAGATATCTACAGCAGCGTCCTGCAACGTAAGTTATGACCAGATCTTTCCAATAGGTTCGTGCGCAGGAATCTACCCGTCGTGTCATGATAGACCGAGCCGGGTTTTTGAACGGCCCCGACGGTCCGACGTCAACCAACGGTGTTTATGACATCGGTTTTACATGCTTGTTTTCCCCCACGTCGCGTTGACTGGCACCGGTTGTACGTCCAGCCGAATTGCCGATGATGCCGACGCCTGATTTTAGAAACCGATCACCCGACCGTATCCGCTTCCGAAGGCCTCGGCATTGGAACTGCGATCACACGCCGCCCCGATCGAAATCGGCAAAGCGGAGTGGATTCGCGAAGGCGAAGACCGGCATCGATCTGGCCTAACCGGTGCGATGGCTTCGAACAAAGCCATCGCGGCGGCCGATCGGCCTCTCGGGGGAAACTCAGCATCGTGTCCCGTCAACGCTTCCGTTTCGTCAAACCGATCGATCATGAATGGTGGCCCGCTCGATGGCCGAGGGCGTTTCGTCGTGACGCTCGAAGAGGTACGGATTGTCGGCGGGTTCGCGTCCGCGTTCTAGAATCGCGCCGCCGATCAAAACAACTCGACACGCGGTCAAATTCACCGACTCGCATTGCCCGAAGCGTTCGTCGTACACGGCGACCGACCAGATCTGCTCGACGATTTCTCGCTCTCGCCCGAAGGCATCGCCGAAGTCTGCCGCGCGCCGCGTCGAGCGTGGGTCGTCGGATGACGCAAGCCAAGGCGGCCCCACAACCAGGCGGCCACACCAAAGGCGGCCCACAAACCAGGCGGCCCCACAACAAAGGCGGCCCACAAACCAGGCCAGCCCACAACCAGGCGGCCCGAACGCTGCCCAACGGGCAAACCCGATTTGAACTGGTGCCGTGCCGGAAACCCCTCCTCGCGTGAATCGGTCATCGGCAACGCCACAACGACAACGCGTCGAAGCGCATGGCGCCGACTCCGCCGGGGTCCGTCGCCAGTGGGCGGAATTGTCGCCGAAAGATTTTTCGTTCGGAATATGGCCTTCTTCCGGTGACGGAACGCCGACTCGTGATCGTGCTCGTGGTGACGGCTCGATCCCTCCAATCGGCTCCGCCAAATGGGAAGCCCATCAGAAATCCCCGTGTTGGGCAATCAAATTGCGGGCGTCCGGGTTCCTCGCCGCGCTCTCGCCGAGGATTTCCTCGACCGCCTGGCCAAGGTGTGTGGAGGCGACTTTCGCAATCATCGATCACCTGATGCTGCAAAGTGCAAATCGTTCGCGCGACCGCGTCGCGCGCAGCAACTCGCGCTCACGAAGCCGACGTGATGTCGGGGCCTCCGTTCCATTCTCGATATCGATTTTTATGCCGATGGTGGAACTCGCCACGCAGTACCGCTGCGACGGATTTGATCATCGCGACCCCAAGTTCGATCAACCGCCCACAGTCTCTCGGCGGCGCCCGACGTTCGCCACGGCCCTTGCAAGCGATCATCATCCTCACCGATCAGCCCGCACACGTTGAACCTACCGGCCGGTCGTTTCGAATCGGCCCGACCACCTTGCTCGAACTGAACCGTGACCGAACCCGCAGGAGACTACCTGCATCGTCGTCGACGGCCGCAATCCTGGGAACCTAAAGGCGGGCGATCGTGTTCGTGTCGAACGGCCCCGGTCTCGTTCGAATGTTACGCCGTCCCCGGACAAACGATATGAACGCCTACGAGAAAATCGGCTGGGGTGGTTCCTGAACCTGCGACATTTGATCCACGCGATTCTTTGGCAAATCCGATCCGCGATCGCGGCGCAAAACCCGCCGGATTGAGCACGAACATCGCCGCCAGGCACCGATTCGCTCGAATGGAAATTACGGCAACAAACTCGGTTCGAGAACACCGGGTTCCTCTCCGCCGTTACTCGTCTCGAACCGCGAGGTCAGCGCATCGTGCTCGTTGGGCTTCTTTCGAAAAAAACGGCCCGGTTATTGTCCGAGCATTGAAACTCGCAAAGTCAAGAAAACGTATCAACGCCTGGGTGAGCGGCCCGCGTCGACGCCAAAGTCACATTCCGGTGCGCTGGAGCGATCACGTCGCCAAAAACTCGAAAAACGTGCCAAACGCCGCGAGGTGTGCGACGCCAATGCCCCCGCGCGAAAAATTGCTGAAACCGAACGTGACCGTTATTTGCGATACAACGCCGAAGGCGACTGCCACTCATCGAGCTATCACCCAATTACCGGTCGAATGCAACCAAACTGCGGATTAACAAACCGCCGTCGCGGTCCGGTGATTCTCGGCGACCCCGTCTACGGCACACTCTCGTCCGAAGCGTCCCGAACATCGATCACCCACCGACAAGGGCACCCACCGACCGATCCTGGACCGGCCACTCGCCTCCGCCCGCTGAATCGCAAATGCAAATTCAGTTTTTCATCACCCCAAGACCGAGCGATGACCGAGGTTGAAGATCCCTGGTTTTTCCTGTTGATACGGAATCTCAAGAATTCCTGATCCCCTGAAAATTTCATTTAAGGAGAAATCGAAGGTGCTCGTACCGTTTAACTACTCGTTAGAACTGGAGGCGGCCTCCTCGGGGACAGTTGCCACTTTGCAGATTTTTCGATTTGGTTCAAACTGGGATTTTTGGGCTCGACGCTTTTGAATTTATCAGGATCGATTCATCCGCATGAATAGGCGTTTCTTGCGATGACGAACGATCGCTTCGGCCTGCCGTCGTTGATGGTACGCCGATCCGTGCCAAGCTCGCTTCGTATTCTTGCTGGGCAAGCGACGTTGGCAGCCCAGGCCAGCGAAATGAAACACGTCCGGCCGCGCGACGACCTGCTCAGGGTCAGACGCCGGGCGCAGAACAACTGAGCCACGATCCGCCCACAATTCATGTGGCGATGCACGCAGCCCCGGCCGCGGAACAAATTCGAAAGTGATCCAGCCCGGTCCTTCCCTCGCTCCCGAAACACGCTTCCACTTTCCAAGCATCCAAAAGCAACTCGCCGAAAGCGTCCAGCCACCCCGACCAGGAACTCGATTACTGACAAAGAACTTCCAACTCACCGGTGGCGAATATTCTCGGCCAACGATGAGCGTGGAAACCGTGGAAAACAATCCGCGAACAGGCCTGAAAGAAACCATTCGGTCAGTTGTCCGTGCTGTTTTTCTCTTCCGGACCCGCCGTCGCAAACCGAGCGGGCCGTTCTGACATTCGATCCCCTACATGAATTTCAAACTTTTTTCCAAATTCTGCTTCCTGTAAAGTGACCGTCTCGATTGATCTGTTTGTGGTAATTTAAACAGCTTAAAGCTGCCGCATAGCGTCCCCTCGTGCCAGTAACAGCCACGTCCGTAATCGCGTGCTGATGACGTCCCCGAGGGGCTCATCCCTTTTTTTGTTCCTGGAGTTCTGCATGCAGACGAGACTAAATCAACATCGTGGTTTCACCTTGGTGGAGCTACTGGTCGTCATTGCCATCATTGTGTTTTTGGTAGGCCTCTTATTGCCGGCCGTTCAGGCCCGCTCGGGAGGCGGCTCGACGGATGTCGTGCAGCCAACAATTTCAGCAAGTCGCTTTGGGTTTGCACAATTTAATCACGCCGCCGTTCAAATCAGTTCCATGGCGGCCGCGGTGGGGCCGTCTTACAGTCAGAATCGCCTGAACCCCAACGTCGGGAAATCCCTTCCGTTCCATTGAAACAACAGGCTTTGTGGGAACAGCTCGCAAACCCAGCCCGATCAAACGTATCGATTTCGCGCCATTCGATTCCGCATCGGTGGCATGGTGTGAATGGGAGCAAATCACACGACCTATCCGCCTTGGTTCACGATCATTCCCGCGTATAAAGTGCCCGTCGGAAATCCCGCGTGCCACTTGAACAGCTCGGCATTCCAAGCAATGTTGCCTATTGTTACGGGATTCGTCCTGCGTTGTTTTTTTACGAAGTCGCGAATGGCTCGTATGACCAAGAACCGACCGTGGTGTTTCCGCCGGCTCGCGCTAAGGGGCTTCCCGCGACATTCTGGATGGCACGTCCAAATACGATTTGGCTGCTGGCGAGGATCCCTAATTAAGTTGGCCGAACAAGAGTAATCCATCAGGCGTCGCCCACGCCAGGCAATACACCCGGCCCTGGTTGCTCCGGCGAAAAACCTCGGCATAAACCTTTCGCTGTGACGAATCTCGTCGACCCCTTCGCCGACCTTTTTTTGCTCCAGCAACAGTGAATGTGGAATAATTCAGGTGCCGGAACTCGCGGTGGCCGCTGGTGGATGCCGTCTGCCTTGCTGTGCGTTTCAATACGGTGTTGCCTCCCAACAGCCGACTTGTGGCGGAATTGGGGGCTGGGGTCCTGAATGGGAACACGGTGTTACACGGTGGGGAGTCGCCATCCAAGGGTGGGGTGTCACGTGTTGATGGCTGACGGTGCGTCGCATTCATCACCGACAGATTGAGGCTGGAAATGCACAAGCCAACAGTATTTCCAGAATTCAAAATTAACGCTGGAGAGGCGAGCCCTTACGGCTTATGGGCGCGCGTTAAGTACCTCGATCGGCAGAGAAGCGAATGTCGCTCTGCATAGTACCGTCTCGCCGATCCGTATGCTCATGTCCGCGCTGGCCAGCTTTTGGCCATCCCGCGAATTTTTCTTTAACTCCTAATTTTTGGAAGCTTAATTGATGACTCGGAAATAATCTCGTCCTTTCTTGTTTTGCCTGTGCTAGCCTGTTCATCCCTCTGACGTTCACAGGCTGCGGATCCGGCCGACAACCCGCAAGTCGAAAATGGATGCAAATCTTGAAACGGCTGCAATTGAAGCGGCCGAACAAGTAGTCCGCCGAAGAGTCCGCCCCTTCCGGCCAACGCACCGTCAGTGAATGAAGACACGGTTGTTATTCGTCCCGCGAATTCGTATCGTCTCGCGACGGTTTCCTCAGCGCCGCAGATTTCTGGGCGCGAATTGGCTGCATGACCGAAACTTCGAACAGCGCAATTTGGGTTTTCGCGCGGACTGATCGCCCTCGTCTCGTTCATCTCCGCAAAAAAAATCCGAATGCGTTTCGATTCAAATCGAGTTTCCCCAACTCGTGGTGGATGCCGCCGTCACGCTTTTCTGCTCAATGTGTTGGTTGGGGCAGCGTTAGGCAGCGTTGGTTTGCCATCAAAGTGCCCGACAATCTTGCTCCGCACGATAACGAGCAGGAAGCATGTCGCCGTCGGGTCCAGGGCACACGTGTCGGACAATGGGGAAGATACGAAAAACCTTCGTGACAGCGACGCGATGCTTTAGACGATCCAACTCGATTGGCCCAAGGCAGAGCGATCGCTGCAGACAGGTACCTACGCTGAATGCGAACAAACTTGCAGGGACTTCTGATCCATGACCCCATCGGATGTACCGACCACTGTTCATGATGGCCCAAGCCCAGGCCGGATCGGGCGATTGGCGGCGGCCGTTCAAAACCTTGGACGAAATCCCCCAGCGATCAATCCAGAGCTGGGTTTGGCCGCCCTCGGCAATCCGCTGACTGGCTGCCTTAAGATGGGCCAACCGGCCAGGCCTGCGGCGGCGAGAAGTACGAACGGATCCTACAGAGTATGGGTGACGTTCGCGCCCGTCCATCGGCGCTTGGCGCAAATTTCGAAACGAACCTGCGGCGAGCGATATGACAGCCTACAAGCATCTTTCTACTTGTTGGATCAGGGAGACGTCCCACGCTACAACGAACATTGATGGCGATTCAATGATTAGCGATCCTTTCTACGAGGCCAAAACGTTTCCTGAATCTGCGCGGCGGCCGATCCAAAATGACCCGACCTGACGCAATGCCCGCGAAAAGTTCATTAAACCGCCGATTTCCCTGCCGCAGCTTCCGATCGGAACGCAGGCTAATGGATCATTTCCGGAAAAACGGAGAGGTTTTCGGAATTCGCCTGGTCAGTCTTCAATAGCCAACAAGACGACGCAAGTCCCCTTCAAGATTGGTTCGAGCAGCTCCCCCAACGCACAGCAGCAGCCAAGAGATTGGAACGCTCTGGGGAAATGTTGTTGCGGCGGGAAGACTACGCCCATGCGACCCGCGCGTTGGTTCGATCGGGGTGCGAGATCCCGGCAATCGCGCGACGTACGCCCTGCTGCGAAAAGCTTGCTGGGCCCTCGGCGAGGATTCACATCGCGAAGGCGGCGACGAAGCGTTACGAACAGTTTTACATCAAATGGCGTCGTGCTCTGGATGTCAATTCGCCGGATGTCAAAACGGAAGACTTCCCAAGCACTCGCCGATTCACTCGAATCAATGCAGCGTCGTAAGGAGGCGATCATGTGGCGGGATGATCGCCGCGGCCAAGTCACCCCCATTGAAAAGCGACCATTCCCAAACTAAAGTCCGCAATTCGCCTGAGCTTTTCGCCGCGGGCGACCGCAAAATCAGACGCCTGGAAAGTCTGCGGCGGTTACTGCAGAAGTTATCCGCTGCCGGACAGTGCGGAGTGCTGTCGACCCCACGAATTGCCAACAGCGTCCTGCTTCCTCCCCTCTCGCCGAACCAGCAATTTCACTGGTCAACGTCGAGAATCAGTCCGCTGCTCCA
>Ga0163217_1036700_pt1 | contig 10084 bp, 14 predicted proteins | sample SynspAceP_FD_185933 | JGI IMG/M metagenome (GOLD analysis project Ga0163217, IMG submission 185933) | Saline lake microbial communities from Ace Lake in Antarctica - Synechococcus sp. Ace-P (PacBio error correction) | ecosystem: Environmental > Aquatic > Non-marine Saline and Alkaline > Saline ...
TACAAAAAAAAAAAAGAGGAAAAAAGAGGGAAAAATTGGGCCCCCCCAAAAAAACCTCCCCCAAAATTGGGCCCCCGGCGGCATTTTTAAATTACGGGCCTTTGGGTAAAATGCCCCCGCCCCCCTTAAATCCGGCAACAAGAATCACAAAACCCGCGTACTGTTTCGACCGGCCCCCTTTTGGTATTCTTTTGGAGGTAACGACAGAGCCGAGCTGTTTTTTGGATTTAGTCGTCCGCCTGGTGGACAATCCGCTAAATCCCCCTTCAACACCCAGGGCCGATTTCAAAGCGTTTGATGGAATTTTCTCTTGGAGAAAAAAGCCCGTTTATTCCCTGGCCCGTTTCTTTGGGGTGTTATGGAAGACCGGCCTCTTTGCCATCAGAACCCGTAAATGGGAAGTTGGATCCTTTGCCGCCCAATTCCTCGGGCGCCGACTCGAACCGGATTTCGCACTGGTTCCATTGGCCGCATCAAAGCCCCCCCGGTGCTGGTCGTCTGGGGCAAGGAAAACCCCGTGTGATTGACTACCGTAAGCGGCGAAGTCCTTTGTGGACAATCATTCCGGGTGCAACGACTGGAGGGTAAATTCGACGGGGTGGTCACGTGCCATGGATTGGAAGCACCGGAGGAGCAGCTTCGTCCTATTCCCTGGAGTTTGCCAAATCCCATGCTCCCACAAAAAGCCGGGTAACCCAACAAGCATCGGGCTCTTGTGTTATCGCTTCAACGACCGGAAAGAAAAAACAAGGTAAGCCTTATAGTGATAATAATCCGTTTCCCTGAAAGAACCTCTCAATGCCTGAAGCCTGTATGGATTTCCCTTGCGTTTGGTCTTGGCCTGCTGGTCATGGTTGTTCATTTACCACCCCTGGTGGGGTTAGTCTGGCGCCGGTTTTTCCAACCTCAGCGCACTAAACGCGCGTTCCCGGTTCCCGAATATCTCTGCGAGCCCCACCGAAGTATTAAGCCACATTGCCCACCTGGGCGTGTTACTGATGCGTTTTACGGTGGGCTTGAAGTTGAAATTCAAGACCATCAATCAGCCCCGAGGTTTATTGGCGGGTTAGCCTGCGCACTTTGGGCAATAACCTGCTTTGTGTTCACTCCCCCGGGCTTGTATCTAATTCTTTTGAATATATACCATGGTACGTTCCCTTCATGGCGGCGGCGGCGGCTTCGTTTTCATCCACTACTTCTGGTCCGCTAAAGTGCTGGAAAGTAAGCGCGAGTTTGCGACGCCTTCCATGGCCCGGCGTAGCCATCGGCATCTGGTGATGCAAGACTTGAATCTCGCTGGTCGTATATGAGCCGGCCTGGCGGGTAAAACGCCGTCGTAATGGCCTTGATTGTGTTCGGCCTGCCCTGCTGATTGCGACCATTGCTGTTTCCGCCTGTTGGATGCCAGCGGCCACGATGAACTACTGGTGCTGTTGGGCATGCTTTTAGCACTGGTATTGGGCGGCTTGGGCTTTTGGAAGCCCCTTAGGCTTGAGCCTCGAGCTGGTGCTTGTGGGCTGTTTGGTGGCGGGTGCTGGCCAATCACCCAACGCAGTTCAGGAGCTGGCCAAATCTCTGGTGAGTCGGTGAAAGAGATATTCCTGGTGGGTTTTTCCCTGCAAATCGCATGGCGGGCTGCCAACGCCCATTCACTAATGTTTGCATTGGGCTGCCAGCCTGATTCTACCGTTGAAAGGAATACTGTTTTCCTTCCTGATCGATATCTGTCCGCCTGCGCGCGCCCGGCAGCAGTTTTCTAAACGTCGCTGGCGCGACCAACTACAGCGAAGTTCGGCCTGAATGTGCCAGCTGCGCTCCCCAAATGGATGGTCCGTTGGCCCAATGCAGCGTGGCGTTGTCATTTTTATTTCAGCGCCCCTGAATCGCAATCGGCTCAACAGCCTCTAACGAACGCTCTTCCAGCCGCTTGGAACGCTACGAAACCATAACCATCACCCCGACGAAACAGCTTGGCGCTGCCTGACGCCAAGGTTCTCATCCTGTGGTAGGCTACCGTACCGCCGCTTACGACTGCTGATCGATAACCGCAACCGACACTGGTCGGCTGGAATTCTGACCACCCACAACAATTTAACCCAGCACGGCGTGGCGGGCGCAATGTGGTGTTTGCCGATGCCGAAGGACACCACCTTCTGGAAGCAATTCTGCATATGCCCCAGGTGCATTCAGTGATCCTCGCCATGGCCGATCTTGAGGCAAGCTGATGCCCGCCCGCATGCCCTTGCGCGCATGGGTTTCACCGGCCTACATTGTGGCCCACACCATTTTCCAGGACGAAGCTCAACCAAATACGTGAAGCCGGCGAAACGACGCCACCTGACATGTGGCGAAACCAGGCGTAGCCTGGCAAGCCATAATCATGGAGCGGAAGCTTCCGCGCCGAATGCCTTCGAACCGCCCTCCACCGCCTAACGTCAACTAATTTACACACCGATTTTTCACGCATATGAATGATCCCCTGCTAACTGTTTGATAAACCCGCTTTCGCAGGTCTCTGGTCACAGCCTTTGCTCAAGTTTGTTTTAGCATCCTATGAATAGGGTTTTTGTACGCAATACCCAATGTGCGTGATGTGTGGCTTATTTGTACGAAAATGGAGGTTTTTTCATGCCGCATGGCCGAACACTCATAAGGCTATCAACCCACGTACCAGACAACCAGAATTTGGGTCGAGTAATCAGTTTCGCCATCACGCCAGTGACGATATGCCATTGGCGCCATCCGTCCTGTGCAGGCCCGCTGTTTGGCGTGGCGGAAATCTGCGCCCGGGTTCAACGTCAGCGATGTCGGTAACTTAATCGTTGGATTGGTTTTAATAGACTGCGTTATTGGGTTGCCACTTGTCCAACATCTATCATCTCCGGGTTCCGATACCCAGTGGTTATTGCCGCTACTGCTTTGACTACCACTCGCACGCTTTGATATGAGCCGCTTCAAGAGCGAATGTTGGGGCATTTGTTGGGGCATGGCAAGCTGCAAATCCAGACCTCAGACGCTTCCACAGCCAGCCGACGCGGACGCGGGTTTTAATGAGTTGTGCTGACGGGCTCAATCGCCCGCTATCTGCAAACACCACGCGCCTGCTTCCGGCGCTTCGCTGCGGTTGACGAAACCGGTGTTGATCCACCGGCGAATGCGTCAGGCGCAAAGAGGCCGCCGCGTCATTTATCCAAAATAACAGCAGCCGTGGCTATGGCCCCACAGTGGTTGTCCACTGGCGCAGCGCTGCCAGAATCCTTGACCCAAAGCGAGCTGTTCGCTTACGAAAAAGGCCGCCTTCACCCCACGCTCTTGAAAACCATCCCAGGGCGCCGAACTGGCGCACCGGGCACAGTGTTTGCTGGCCGGTATTGAATTGAGCTCAGCAAAGAAAAGCAGTCGCGTGCTGCCCTTTTTGCAGAACGGCGGCTTGAGCGCATTGGAGGCAAAAACATCCGTCAAACGTGGGACGTACGAATTCTTGGCAAACGAGTTCTTCACGACCCTGATGAGTTAGGTTCGCCCAGGCGCGGAGTTCCGGAGCGATTGTTCTTATCGCCTGGGGCAGCCTGATTATTATAATGCCAGCGCTTCGCCCGCGCCCCGACGACGTTATTACCCTTGCCTGTTACCTTTTAGATCAAAACAAAACACCGAAAAAAACTCAGCTCTGCGCATCTCAGCGCTTGCACACCATAACCTGGCGCCGGTTAATTCTGCGCGAACTGCAAAATCTGATGCGCCGAGCCCCGGCTGCTCCAGCGACAGCACCACCATGCAGCCCCCCGCGCTTGGTTACAGGCCGGCGCTGCCAACCCTCGGCAACCTCACCTGACACTGCTTCTGCTTCGCAAACGAGGCCGAACGTCACGCTCTGTCAATGCAGCCTGAACCTGGCACAACACACACATCAGCGCCGCAGCCCGCATGCCTGGCTATTTCCTCGCGTTTCGTTTCTATCGCCTAATTGGAAAACACAACCATAACGCCTTACATCCCAGATGCAGACTCTGAAGGAGATTGTTGTATGACACATCTTTGCATTCCCCCATGTGGACATTCCCAAGGCTATTATATCACTGTTTACTCTGGCCATCACAACCTCGGCGTACGCCCAGGAAATATGCCGTATCACCAATCCGCCCCCGGTGGGAACCAAGCACCAAGCATGCGTCGATCCACCTCGACCCGCGGCATTGTCACCCGGCCCACTGCGCTTCACCATTGAGCCATTCGCTGTCGTAACTCCACACAGTCTCTAACCCTAGTGGTCCCACGAGGGCTTACAACGGTTATACCCGCATTTGTTTGATCGGTCTGATCTAATATTTTCGGAAGTACAGCGCGAATACTTTTGTGGCGCCGTGTCGTTGCAAGACGGCTTTACCAGCCGCTGGAAGCGCATCCGGGTGCCCTCCTTAGCATCAGTGAAGAAACCTGCGGGAAACGCGAACATCTTTTCCGCCACGCTGGGGGGTGGACAATCTGGTCGTGCGTCATCAAGGTAATCGGCTTGGGCGACGTTGAACTGTCCTACCCGCTATCAGCTAAACGACGTGTGGAGGGCTGGCCCTACATCATTGGCGTATTCCGTGCGCGCGCGTGCCCACGGGGGAAGGACCCTACGACACGTCGAGCATAACCACCGTTGTTTGACGACAATAACAACCCCATTGGCGTCACCTTGAAAGACGTCCCATCGTTCGGGATTCTGGTCATTCGAGCCAGGTGTATCCCTTTAATCTACCCAAGAGCGTCCCGCGGTCGCCTTGGCAACCTGAGCTACGTATGGACAATGGAAGAAGACGAGGGCCAAGCCAACGGTGGCACTATCGACCCCCGGCGATATTGGTGCGTTTCGGGTTCCGAAATGGCTTCGCGTTTAAACGAACGCACTCATTCAGTCCTGGGCTATGCCATCTCGGTGATCGGTAAACCCCACCTTCCGAGAGGAACAACAACTTGTTCGATGCTTACTTTTGACTGTATCAGGTGGGTCGCTCCGTCTTTCGACTAGCCCATCGGCTGTCCCAACAGCACCAAACCGTTAAGCCTGTGTGAGCGTGGGATCACCGACAAAACGCGCCCACAAGCGAAATCACTCTGAAGTTTGCCACTAAGTTGTAGGGCGCCGCCAAAAGTCTTAACGCCCCGGTAAGCGACAGCATAGAAATCCTGAAAATAGGGGGCAGGCGCCAAGTCTGCCCCAAGTTGTTCAGCTCAATATTCAGTTGCTGCAATATTCCGATAACCGTAACCGCGCCGTTCCACATTATTTGGATCAACGTCTCCAGCTTCCGTTGTCGAGTACACCGCTGGTACCCGTGTGCCCGTCTCCAGCGCGGCGAAGTCGCTTAGTACAGGCAGGGTTTTTGACGAGCCTGGGCGTAACTGCCCAACGTCACTGACACTATTTGGTATGCCACCGCCAGCTATTAATGAACTTGCAGGTCGCCATTCACCGCCACTCTTTGCTCCAGACCAATGGCAATTTCAAAGCGTTGAGCCAAAAATCCGCCGCGCTTTTGTGCCACCTCAGCATCGCTTCAACACCAAAACTCCAATCTGGGCCTGGGCCTGTCAACCGGAAAAGCCAGAACCAGCACCAAGACCCGCCGCATGGTCGCAGTTTTTTAACACTGACACCTTACGTTCGTCATCATAAATCAGCACTCCGCATCGTACGGCCAATAAAGGCAAATGTGGTGCCCCAGTGGCGGTGGCGTCCCTGAACCTGGTCAAAGGCGCCGTTGCACCGCAGCCAGGAATCCATCGGCAATAAACAGTGTTGCCCGTCCCTGTGCAAGATGGCTTTGCGTATCACTAACGCCGTGCCATCCCAGTATTGTTCAAAACTCTGAACCGCGTGATACCACTTTCTACCACGCGCAGGATGCGCCCCACCAGCACTTCGCTGGGAGAATACCCTTTAATGATCACAAAATGCCGATAACCCTCCACGTGACCAGGGCAATAACCGCTAACCGAACCTCCGTTGGCGCAATCCCCATCCAATGGCAAGGCGGAAAAACCGTCCCGCCTTGATAGCCCCAAGCGCCGAGATATCGCTTCATGTCCCAACATAGAGAAACCTTCACGCCGCAAACGTTCCTCTGGATCGGCTACGGCAACAATGCCGCTGAAGACATCCTCCTCTGACACCTCGAACGATCATGAAATGTCAGCAACGTGCAATGCCGCAGAACCACAACTGAAAGTCGTACTGTTGGCGGAATAGCCGAGCTGAAACGGCGGGCCTGAAAAGCTCTCGACAGCCACCTCGAAGCTACGGAAAATCCCGGAATTAGCACACTGCCCAGGCTTGGCCGCAGAGCTGATAGCCAGCAGTAGGGTCGCCAAGATCGCGTTAAATGCCTTTTAACCACCGCCATCGCCTGTTCTCCTGTTATCGGTTAATAAGAACCGTTGATCTGGGTTGTGTTTCCTGAATAACCACCTGATACCGATTCTGGATGAACTTGTGGCCCACGCCACTCATATCTGAAGGCGCCAGCCACTGATCAGGTTATTACCCGTCATCACTTGTGCCAGCCAAGCACTGTCGGCTGACATTGGCATTCTGGTTACTTGCTGTTCATTTGCCCACTGCAAGCGAGATACCCTGCGGCCATAGTCTCGTTCAGCTGTTGGCGCAGACAGCGCAGACTGCCCTGTAACCAAAGGTTTTCATCGCTTGTTGGCGGTATCGCCAAGGCGGTCGCTGTGCTGTTAACAGAGCTATACCCCAGCACGCGAAGCGATGGCAACCCGCTATAAAGCAGTGTTTGACTTGGTAAACGGCTGTTGTCCATCCCATGCCTCCGGGCCTGGAGGGCCGCCAGGAACTGGCAGCCCCTGTCCCTTTCCTAGTTGGTGTCGCCGCCTGCGGTCAGGTTAGACATCACCCTGAAGTTAGCCCTGGGTAACACTGCCCACACCGACGTTTCTGGCGCAACATGCGCCCACACCGGTGAAGTTCGAGAGCTGCCGCAATGCTGTTTACGGGTCCGCAAAACATCGGTGGAAAGATCTGCGAGCAGTGGCGGTCCGCGTAGTTAACTGACACATCACTGACGTTGCCATTGAGTTTCCGGCCTGTTGAGGAACATGTCGCACCGACAATGCTCAGGCAGTGTGTGCTGCTGTCAACGAATCGTCGTTGTAAGAGTCGGCAATGCTGTTATCTCCGACCCTGATCGTTATTCGAGTCGTTGTTGCTTGTTATCCGAATCGTCGCTGTGCTGTTGTCCGAGTTGGTCAAGCGTTGCCGCTGTCCCGCCACGGTAGGAACGCAATCATTGTTCGAATCGTTGGTGCTGTTATTTGAATCGTCGTTGTGCTGTGGTCCGAGGTTGTCCTGCGTTAACCGCTGTCGGCCACGTTCAATGGACGCCATCGTTTGTTGCCTGGTTATCGCGAATCGTCGGTTGGTGCTGTGCCGAGTTTTGTGGCGTTACCGCGGTCCGGCCACGTCAAGGAACGCCACGTTGTTGCCGTTATCCGAACGTCCGTTGTGCTGTTGTCCCGAGTTGGGTCGGCGTTACCGCTGTCCGCCAGTCAAGGACGCATCCGTTTGTTCGAATCGTTGTGCTGTTATTTAATCGTCGTCCGGTGCTGTTATCGCCTGATTGTTGCCCGGAATCGTTGGTGCTTCCATCGATATTATTCGAGCTTTGTTCGTGGATTCTCATTGCCGGAGTCGGCGGTTGCCTGAGGCGTCCGTTTATGGACGTAGAAGCCACGCGGCCGCGTGTGGTATTCGGGTCACATCGCCACCCTCTGTCAAGCCCACGCGCGGCCCGCCCCAGAAAAGACCTAGACATAATGCAACATGCCAATTGCTAGCGAGATTTTTTTTTAGCATTCATGATGTTATTGCCTTCTTTGTTGTTGTTGCTGCTATGGCGCGTCCATCCTTCCTGCAAACCCTGGTGGAAGTTTACGGTGCAACTCCAGACAACACTAAGCGATAACCGTGCCAAAAAAATTTAAATGAAACCAAACAAGCGATGATATATTAAAAAAATTTAATTTTTATTGCCATTTTTCTTCGTCGCAAAAAAATTATATAAGGATAGCGGGCTGTATCGATTACTGATACAACGCCGAGTTTAATACCCCATTTTAATATTCGTTTCTAATCAACGCCTACAAAAATACAAATGTGTAAAGCTTTGACACTAATGGTAGCGACATTGAGCGACTAAGAGCGCTCAGCGCTAAAACAAAGCGATTTCCCGCCTTAGCCCGGCGGGACACTGAAGCTCAATACTCCATATCACGCCCACACCAGCAATGAATCATTGCCACAGCTACCAACAGTAACACCATGATCGAAACGGCAAACTCCAGGCGCCAGTAGTCACCAAACTTATAGCTCTGCCGGGCTCCATCACCAGTGCGTTCGACTGGTGGCCATGGTGTCATGAAGGCGATGAGCCCCCAATGGCTACCCGCCATCAACACCGCGTCGGAGGCAGCGTTTTTAGCGATGTTGCCAGGCTCAAAGCGACGGCGCCCACCACAAATAGCGGGCCCGCGGCAATTATTGATCACATTCGACAGCAAGCAGGGGTGCTACCAGCAACATGGCTCAGCACCGGCCGCCAGCGAAAAGTCACCGCCCAGTGCCGAGAATCTTTGTTTGCAGTACTGGGCACCGCGCTGGTTTCTAGCGCCTGGCCGACGGTAATCCATCGCCGCCAGCAAAGACAATGATCGACCAGTTCGATAGACTGTAGGCCTCCTCCGCGGAACAACCAGTCCCACCAAGACATTGCCACCGCACCGCCCATACCAGACGCTAACTGGCGCGCTCAGCAGCCCCGCTGACGCACACGCCGCAATACTGGCGCGAATACGGCGGCAGCCAGCGATCCACTTAAGGTGACGACCCAAGCCGCAGTCCGCGCTCTGCCAACGGCAGGCAACCCAGAGAATCAGAGTTTTCTGTGAGGCCATCCTGGTACACTGAACCAGCCGAAAATGTCGCCGGCTGGAAGCGGAAACATCCCCTAACCGGCCTCTGAAATACGCTGGCCACGGCGAGCCACCGCCACCACATTCAGAGAATAGCGTCGCGGCAAACCAAACGGTTAGCAGACAGCCCCCAGTAAAATTGAAACTGACGAAACCACCACTTCCATCAACTGCAAGTCGCCTTCATCCAGACCAATCGGTGCCTTGGCATCTCTCGTCGTCGGCCTGGGGGCTCATCGCTGTGGAAAATCTTTAAGGTAGTTCCGTCCGCGTTCGTTGTCTCGTTGTCTGAGCTCGCGCTGCAGCGCCAAAAGCGCACGGTGGCTAATATCAAGATCGGTATTGTCCAGAAAAGCCTGCAAACTTTCGGTTTGGCCTCAATTAAATAGCAAATCGCTTCGGCGCATGCACGGTAAAGGTGAGGGGTGATTTTGCGTGCGGCCTTCACGGATCAAGGCCAACACCGCCAGAATCATCGCTCTTCACCAGATTCGGTCCACAGTGATGCAAGTGGCCGCCAGCGCTGAGCGGAGCCCTTCCGCACTCGCAGTTCGTAACATAATCCCCACGCTGACAGCTTTTACCCGCGCGCCTCATCGCGCCGTCGGTGCAGACGCCAGCCCACCAGGGTGATAAAACGCAATACCCGGCCACGGTGACCGCCGAGACCCACCGGGGGCAAAATCGAACCAGAGCCAAAGCGCCTCGGGACGAAGTAGGAAGAAATAATAATGTTCGGTGGTGTGCCATCAGGGTGACGGTACCCCCCAGCAAGGAGCGCAACGCCAGCGGCATCAGCAGCATGGAGGGCGAAGCGCCCGCGTTCATCGGGACATCCAGATGGCCGACTGGCATCAACACAGAGAGCCAAAGGCGCCAACGTTGTTGAATAAAACCGGCAAAGCGTCAACCATCGAGGTGAGCGTAAGCACCTGCAGGGTGGCGATGGCCGATACGGCCCCAACAATCGGGCGATCGCAATCCACCAAGCCGCCGTTTACTCAGCCCATTGGCTAATTCACACATAACACCGCACGGTAATTACCGCCGGGTTGTCCGAACCACTGAACAGTTCATCAGCGGCACCAGACCGGTAAACGCATCG
>Ga0163217_1036837_pt1 | contig 10084 bp, 16 predicted proteins | sample SynspAceP_FD_185933 | JGI IMG/M metagenome (GOLD analysis project Ga0163217, IMG submission 185933) | Saline lake microbial communities from Ace Lake in Antarctica - Synechococcus sp. Ace-P (PacBio error correction) | ecosystem: Environmental > Aquatic > Non-marine Saline and Alkaline > Saline ...
CACTGGTATAGTGGCTTCAGCTGAGTTTGTGTGATTACCGGGTTAATGTATCGGCTGAATCGTCGATCGAGTGGTGGGGGCCAAAAGCCTGGCCTCCATGGTTTTGTGGTCATGACAATGAAATGCCAACAGCGGTTTGATCAAGCCACCCAGCCGCGGCTCGGCAGATCAATAGCGACTGGACTAATGGATTGCCCAGAACACCCGCAAACCGGCAGCCCGGTTCGCGGCATGAATCGATACCGACAGCTGGCGTGATTGGTTGGGTCGATGGGCGTGGCGGCACCTGCGCGTTGCTACCGAAGGTCGGATCAGTGCAGCCTATTCCGTTGGCCATCCCTGGGGACCTCAAAGGCCTGCAAGTTCTTCCGTAATGTGGCAGGCTTCCGACCTGATTCTCGCCTGCCAGTCAGAACGTGATGCAACCGGTGCGCAAACCATGCTCGCCTTTCTATGATCGCTGCCGAGTGATCTGACAAGGCCTTCTGTTGAACTGGGAGTGGCAAATCATTAAACTGCGCCAATGGCGCCAGCCCTTTGGCCGTTATGACAATGTGCTGAAGCCGCATGGGTGTGTCCCTGGATGAAGCTGCCCTGGAAGGAATGATCGCTACCAAGCAGTTCCTTTGTGGCCCTAACCACACTTCCGATAGCCGTATTTCGGCCTATAGTGGTAACTGCCCTTACTGAAAAAAGTGTGTGAACCAGCACGCCTAGTGGTAAGGCGTGCAGCGCCAAGAGGCGGGCCCCATTAAGGTCCAGCCTTTTTTTGGGTTCTCGGAGACGGGTCAGGCTTGGGACGGTAAGCCGGGCAATAGTGGCAATCACCAGACGTTCAATTTCTTGGCCCAGCGCCGCATGTAGGGCTCATCCTTGCGGCAGTAGCAAGGCATAGCCCGGCCCTCCAGACGGCCAAGTGCAAGGCTTCGATGGTCGCGTCCGACCGGGCGCTGCGGCAAATGCAAGTAACCAGGCCCTGAAAACACCGCAGCCACATGGTCTTCAATTCCTCATGCGCGCGCTGCTGGTGCTTCAACTCCGCACTGGAAGGCTCCAGGTCCGACGCAATGTTCCGGATGAAACCAGGGCAGGCCAGAACCGATCCAGCGCCACAAGGCTATTTTTGCAGGAGGCGGTGAAATGCGCTGGCGCCAGTCAAATATTCAACAGGCTCCACGTCTCCTCGACCCGCTGGATCAAGGACTCGATGCAATAGCGCACGTATCCGGAGTGCAGCGCGGCCACGCGGTCCTTGGTTTCGGGAAAATAGTCATACACGGTGCCTACGGCAAATACCGGTTTCCAGTGGCCAGGCCCGTGTAGTGACGCGCTGCAACCGTCACGCGGGCTGCCAATAATCCGAAAAAGGCATCAAAAATAGCCTGAACGGTCACCCTTGGGCGAACAACGGCCGCCCCTGCGAAAGGGCGTTTCAGCGGCCTGGCCTTGGCCGTGGTTCAGTAAAGAGCGCATCTTTCAGTTAACCGAAACCCGGGCCGCGATTCACCCGATTAGAGTAAGTGAATGCTGTATCAACCCAATTGGAGCAATGAATAATGAACAAATGCTGACTCAACTGCAGACCGACAAAATAGCCCTGGAGCGCAATACTCGCATGTAACGCAGCGAACTGCCCGCATGCAGCCGGGCGAGGCGCTGATGAAAATCCGACGGGCTTGCCGTGATCGCACAATATCACTAAAGTGCGCCTTTGGTGACACGCCCCATTTGCGCTACTGGGACTTCCTTCCGACTAGGAAAAAAGGCTGGGGCCATATGCCTGCCTGGGCTTCGCCGAGGTGGCAGAAATCGACGGTTGAAGGGGCCTTCGAGAAAGGCGACGTTCTATGGTTATTGGCTCATCGCAGCCATCTGGTGGTCAAGCCGTGCGTGTTGGCGAGCGCGCTTCTATGACGGAGCGAGCATCGCCTTGAGCTGAAACCTCGGCGTATAACCAGTATCAGCGTACGCGACTGAAACTGCGGCCTATCGCGAGCGATGAGTACTATCAGATGTTGCTCCGGCCCGCTTGTTTATCACCTCCTTCTGCTGGCCGATTTTTCCTGCAAGGACATGACTTTTTTTTCGGTGCGCGGCAGATCGTGGTCTGCCAGGCATCAAGCACAGACTGTTTAACGGGCACGGCGTTCCTGTCTGGAGAATCTGCAGAAAGGCAAGTTGTACGGACTGACTTCGCGTGCAACTGCGCTTTTTTGTCGGAGTCGCTGGCTGCTACGACCAGAGCTCTCCCCTGGGGCACTTAGAAGGATTGGAATCAACTGGATTGCCAGCCATTACCGACCCCTGTAATGTGGACTTTTCCGGCGATGAACCGCTGCGTTCGGAGTGCTATCACAAGATTTCGGCGATTCGCTGGTACCATAACTGCTACGCCGGGTTCCCGCCCCAGTCGCAATGAGCACCTGAATGACAGCGAATCTGGCTTGCCGGGCCCGGCTGCCCGCAAGCCCTAACTTTGCGCCCTATCAGATCAAGAAGCGGTAACGCCGACTGGGGGTGCTGCAGAGGTGCGCGGGCGTTCAATGAAGGCGAGCTGGCCTTTACGCGCCGGGTCAGTGACGCCGCAAACAAGCCGTGGATGCAAGTGAATGAACATCAGGGTTTGCAAGCCGCATCTACTCTGGTCGACCACCTGTGCGCGGGCCCGTATGAACCTCGCGAAGGTCACGTGTAAACGCCTCGACTGAGCATCATCAAATACGGCCGGGCGCCGCAGGCGCCCTGGTGTCTTTGCGCTCATTCCCCCCTCGCGCGCAACGCCTGGGGGGAAAAAAATCGCGGGGGTTCAGGTTTGGCCTTGAAGTTGTACATGGGCTCGGTTGTAATCCAGCCCATTCGACAAAAATAAATTGCGCTGTCAATGGTAGAGCGTCTTCCAGGGTGCTCCAAACATGGGCACGTCGTAATGTTGATCGGATGGGCTCTCCTGCAGGCCGAATCAACTCTCCATTCTTGTCGCGCAGGTCCACGAGCCAGAAATTTGCCAACTATCCTCATCAATATAAAGCGCCGCAACGACATAGGGTGGTGGGGTAATGCCATAGCGCAGGTTGGCAATCGACGATCCATACCGGTGTAACTCATACGCAGCGTCGGGATTTCAGGGTTGTTGCCTGCACTATCTGCTTGTTAGGGTATGCTGCTGGTGTCACGCGCGCATAACTGTTGTACGGAACCAGCATTTTCCCGTTTGCCGGCCAGGGTCCATTCGTAGCGATCCGGCGCGCATGTAAGGAGTCCACTACATCAGCGGGTGGCCAGGCCACTGGGTTCGGGGCTGCGGTGAATCGTAGGCAGCGACGGAAGACGCCGTACCCCGCCGCTATCCGGGCTGTAAACGCCAGCCTTGCGGGTGGTGAACACCTGATCAAGCGGATCCTGCACAGACCAGCGAGGTAGCGGAAGCCTGGATGGCGCGGTGACCGTAATATTGTAATACAGCAAGGTGTTATCGAGTTTGTCAGGCGTCCATGCTTCGCGGCCCATACACGTAAGTAAATCTGCCGGTCGCGGTCGAATCAGGTTGGCGTTGCATTGATCACCACTCGCTGGTTGTTTGATAAAGTGATTCTGGTCGCCCCGGTAATGCAGGATATGGTTCCAATTGGCTTTCGGTGCCATTCTGCGCTAGGGGAAAGGTACCCCGGCTGCGGCACCCGTGACGCCGTTTGCATTTCGACCAAGTTCGGCATCAAGGCATTGTTTAGTCGCGTCGTAAATCCGCTGCGGGTGCCCGACGTCACTGCGGCGGGTAGGAAACACTCGCAGATAATAGTCCGGTTAGCGTTTCACAGTTCCACGCGGCCCTCGGGTAACAGGCTGGGCATTCTGCTCGGCATTTCATGGCTGATCTGATAGAGGACAAGTATCTTCCAGCAATAGGGGTCGAGGGTGGTGGCATGCCTTCGCGATAGTTCGCAGGCGGGACACGCCGCCGGTCCAGCTCGGTATGCTGCCTTCGGCATTGCGGCACGCTCTGCGCCAGGGGCGTTCAGATCCGTGTTCAGCGGGCAGCCCTGCGCACTATCCACCTGGCATGCGCTTTGAAGGGCAAACGGTAGCCAGCATGATCAATGCCCAAACGTGCCCTGTACATCTACTTACCTCCCTGTAACCGGTTGGGCGTGTCCCCGCGACGCGTTTTAGCCTGGGGCGCCCCATGGGGTATTGAAATCGGCCCATAGGTAAAAGCGCGCGAATTTTGTAGCCTTATTGTGCGGCTTGAACGCCGCTGGAACTCAAGTCGGAATCAAGGGCGTTTTGAGACATGGGGCCACAAACTTGGACGCCTGCTTGGTCTGTTTTTCCTCGAACCAGTTGCCAGATGGATACGGGCTCTTGCCTTTTGGCGGCCCTGTCTTTAAGGTTTTTTTTTTGGCTTTTTGGTTTCTTGATCAACTGGCCGCCCGTGCGGTGACCGGCACTTTAAATGAACCGGCTCAAAGCCTGGCTCGATTTTTCACGGCTCAATAATTGCTGGGGTAATGCGTCTCGATGGCAGCCAGTTGCCGGGCCTCAATCGGCGCTGACGCAGCGACAAGCGCGTCGCCTGAAGCGCCGGCGCGCCCGTTTCTTCTGCCAATAACGTTGAATATAGTCTTCGGCGACAATCGGCAGGTCCCAGGTTCACGAACCAGGGGCAGGGCGTCGATAATCCAGGCCCGCCGAGCGGCCACGTCGGGTGGCGACCAGTATCTGCACCTCGCTGCCTTGAAGCGGGCCCAGGGCGCGCAGCCGGGCTGGTTGCGGGCGTCGCCGTGCGAGGCATCGGCAGTGAAGCCCTCTGCGGTTAGGCTTCATCAGTCACTGATCGAACGCTGTTTTGCCGGGTTTCGCGAACACCAGTACCTGGCCCCATTGCTCACGGATTGCGCAAAAGCAAGTGGATGAAGAGTTCAGTCTTGCGCTTCTTTCGACGGGGATAATCCATTGGCGCAACCGGATTTGGCTGCAGTGTTCGGCGGGCTGATATCGATCAGCAAGGCTCGCGCCAGCAGCTCGCCAGAAAAGCGCCGATCCTCGCTGGAAAAGGTCGCGGAGAACAGCAGCGTCTGCCGCTGTTTGGCAAGGCGCAGATCGGTCGGTTTTCATCTGCAAAACCGAGGTCGAGCCAATGCGGTCGGCCTCATCCAGGAACCAAAACCTGCAACTGATCAAACTTGAACCGGCGTTCTGTCGGTAAAGGTCCCGCAGGCGATCAGGGGTGGCGACCAGCACAGCTCGGTACCCTTGCCGCAAGGCCAATCATTCTCCGATTGAATCGCACACCGCCGTAACCAGCATAGGTGCGCAGGGCAGATCTGAGCGAGCTGCTGAAGCTCTGCAACAACTGCTCTGCCAGCTCGCGCAAGTGGGTACCAGTATCAACGCACGCACGGCGTACTCTGGCAAACGCGCGAGCCTTGTTGGGTAGACGCCTGGAGCAAAGGCAAGGCAAAGCCAGCGTTTTACCCGTGCCTGTCTGCGCCGCCGCCATCAGGTCGCCGGCCTTGAAGCACCGGCAGGAATGGCCTGCAGCTGGATAGGGGTCCGGGGCGGTGTAAGTTCGAGCGTCGCCAGCGGTGCGTTTGCAGGTTCGATCAGCCAAGAGAGGCAAAATCATTGCAGCAAACGCTCAAAAGTTGGGAAGTGGAGTTTTTATTTAAACCCTGCAGTGACCGCTGATCCGAGCACAGCTTTTCAAACGGATAGAAAAAATTGCTAATGCTGTAGTGTCATGGCTCCCTGAAATGTCATGACTGGGCTGGCTGAACTCGTGTCAGGACTGGCGGTCTGTATTGAATACCTCAACCGGCGTGGAAAACCTCATGCGTACGCAGCGCTTTAACTCCAATTGGCCTCTGGCCGCTCTTTGATGTTGACGGCCTTTTGGAGCGGCCTGTGGCATCAACAATATTCCGACCTATGATGAGCAGGTGAAATCGGCTGGATCGCAGGTGGAAGAATTCAGTTATCAAAGGCGCCGCCGACTGATTCCCGAATCTGGTGAAACCGGTCAAGGGCTTTGCCCGTCAGGAGCAGAAACGGCTGACGCTGTGGTAGAGCACGCCACGCGCCCACGTCTATCCAGATCAGCGCGGAATGATCTCGACGACCCGGCGGCCAAGATGCAGGCATTCGAACAGGCCGCAAGGGTCAGTTGACCGGTGCCTTGAGCCGCCTGATGGCGGTGTCCGGCGTTATCCTGACCTGAAATCTGAAATCAGAATTTCTAGCCTTGGGCAAAGTCCACAGCTTGAAGGTACGAGAACCGCATCGCGGTGGCCCGTCCGTGGGATTACATTGCCTTCGGTGCACGCAGGTACAACACGAGATTCGCAAACGTTCCCCGGGCCTTCTGGCAATAGCGTGAACTTTGTAGCAGCGACAATGCCGATCGCCGAAAAACTTGAAGCCAACACTGAAGATGCGATCAGGCACCTTGCGGTGAGTTTCGAATGGAGGTATGCCCTGGCTACTTCACTGGCGAGCGTATGCTTGGTTGCTTGCTGCTGGCAAGCCAGGCGATCGCACAGGAGCTGTGCTTCGCGAGTTGACGGGACGGGTAAGTTGACCAGGCAGAAATGCTTGAGCCACAAGCGAAGCGCAAAACTGCCGCGATGTGGCCAGGCCACGAGCAAGCCACGGGTGAGCAGGTAGTGGTGGTCACGGTGGCCAGACTTGCAAGGGCGCAGCATTGAAGAGTCGGCCGTGGATCTGGGGCGTACTGGGGTATTGGGTGAGCCGAATGCCGACACGGGCGCTGCTGAATATTGCCGCGATTGACGGCGTATCGGATTGAAGTGGGCTACGGGCTGGAAGGCCGCCTGACGGATGCGCAGTCCTCGGCGATCATAAACAGCATCATCAACTCCGGCATTTCGCCAGAACGAATCGAGACGCGGCATTCTTGAGGCGCGCCGCCATGGTGCATGGTGCCGCGGCGATCCGCTTGCGGGTTGCCGAGGCGCAACCGTGGCGAGGCGATAACCGCCGATAGGCATTTATCCTGCTGTTCTTATCGTCATGGGGTTTGATTGCGGCGGCGGACGGGTGGCCGCGGCAAGCGTGGCGTTGGCAGCGGCAATGCCTCGCTGGCGCTTGCTGGGCGGTACGGGTGGTGGCGTGGCGGTAATGGGCGGGCATGGGTGCGGCGGTTTCGGCGGTGGGTGGTGCGGCTTTTGGAGGGGTTGGCGCCTCGGGCGGCTGGTAAGTCCAGGATTGGAAAAGCAAATGACTCTTCTTAACACAAAGCGCAACAGCAAGTAGCTGAATGCGATTGACCGTATCGATACTGGAACGACCGATGCCGAAGTGGTGACCGTGTTGGCGGCCCAGGCCGACGATATCCATTCATACCCTGCTGTGGGGCCAGCCTTGGGCAGCCCTGGTGCTTCCTGGCGCCCGTCTGGCTGTTTACAGACTGGCTGGCCTAGCCAATTTTGCTGGTGCAGGGTGATGTTATCGTCCTGGCGGCTGGTTTTCCGGTTGCCGGGCGTACTGACCCGTTTTTGATTCCTGCGCACGGCGCCTACTGGCGTGCCAGTAATCTCGCCGCGCAGGCAGTTTATCGAGCCTGAATCTGCAACCATATCGGATGCCGATACGGGCATGCTGATCTTCGTATCCGAGGCCGAACGCTATGTGGGAAATCCTCGTCGACCGGGGCATTTCCAGCGGATTGATGACTGTATGGAAGGCAATCGTCGAGCCGGTTTCAACCACGCAGTTCGCAACGGGGAAGTGCTGCAGGGATTCTGACGGCTCCAGGAATGGCGGCGACAGTTGCAGCTTCATTGCCAGCTACCCATGAGCGCAACGAATTGCCAACCGTGGTCATTTGTTGTAATGGCAAACTGAGCTTCGATGTTGCCTAGTTTGAAACAGTCCTTTCCAGATATCGTAACTCAGGTTAAAGAATACGCGGCGTCCAGTCGAGATACAGGGGTCAGATCGGTCCAACTGTTGCCTGTCTGCCCCCTTGCCGCGTGCTCGCAGAACGATCGATAGAATATCTATCGTCTGATGTGTTTGCCCATGTTTACGTGTTCCGGACTACTGAGTTTCCGCTGGAAGTTGACCCCTGCCATTGGCCTTGTTGGCCGCGTTTGTCTGCACACTTGGCGCTCGTGGCCTACCATCGCGTCTCGGACCTCTCTTCCAGACCCGCACTGTTCTCAGCCAACCTGCTACCTCAAGCGACCCAATCTCCTGGAAGCCGATCGCGGTTTCCTTTACAGGCGTTGGATTGGCCGAGCGGGCTTTTGTTAAAGGCGGTGGAACCTGAAAGAGTTACCGCCCTGGCCGCTGAGCATGATTGACAACCTGCCAGCAGGCGATGATCGGGTTTATACGTTTTTGCTTCCACGACGACTTCCGCTTCAAAGGCAAGGCCATGGCGGCAGCAATTCAAATGAGGCATTCAAACGCCTGGAAAACGCGGCCAGTGATGAACAGTGGTACAGCTGCGCAGAGCGATTACGCCGCCGGACAATGCTAACGGGCGAGCAACTCAGTTACGGATCAGCATTCGAGTTGTTTCAGTCGAGCCCGTGATCTGATTGATCAAATGACTCAGCAGGTGGACGTACAGGCGGCGCAAGCGGTCTCTGGAACGCGGCTGCGGAGTGGTCTAATGACAGTGCATTGTGACCGCGGTGACGTTGATCGGTCTGGCCAATCCTGCTTGCTGATGATGGTGTTTTTCCCAGCATTATTTTAACGGCGATTTCAGAATATTCTGGGGCGCATCCGCGAATATCGCCGATGGCGAAGGGGATCTGACCAAGCGGGTTGAAGTGATTCCACTGATCGAAATAGGGCCCACCCCAAATTTTTGGGGGGGGGGGGGGGGGCCCCCCCCCAACCTTCATTAACCATTTTCTCGCCCAATTGCAGACGCTGATTCGCCAAGTGGCGATTTCCACTCTTCAGGTACTGCAGCAGCGGAGCCAGAATGAGTAACTATCGCCCGCAGGCGCAGGATCGCTGGTCAACGAAAGTACAGCGCGATTCGATCAGGTGAGTACTGCCTGCCACCGAAATTGACGGCAGCCGAACCCACGAGGTAGCCGACAAAGCCCACAGCACGGCGGAAGCCGGCCAGTTCAGGCTGACAAGCAGGGGCATGCTGCCTCGAAAGTAGTGGGTCAGACCATGAAGTGCGTTGCGCAGGTTGGCCGGAGTGTGGACAGAGGCCCGCGGGTGTTATCATCGGCTGGAAGCAGGACAGCGACAAGGATCGGCGGTGTGCTTAGCGTCATCCCGGCGATTGCCGAACAGACCAACCTGCTGGCGCTGAAACGCCGCTATTGAAGCGGCCCGTGCAGGGCGAGCAAGGCCGTGGTTTTGCCGTGGTCGCGGACCGAAGTAACGTCGCCTGGCCGCGCGTACCAAGCGGTCAACCACGCGACACTTCAAGGAGATGAAATTCAGAGCTTGCAGGCCGGAGCGGTCAGGCAGAAGCGTGATGCCAACGCCGGAGCTAACGCTGGCCTCGAGAGGTGGAGCAAGCTGCTGGAGCCGAGCGCTCGTTAAAGCGACAAACCGACGCCCAGTCAGTGGTGCGAATCAATCGATAATGGCCGCGGCAAATTGCCTCCGCTGCCGAGGAGCAAAGCCAGAAGACCCACACCGAGAGATTGGCGCGCAATATCAGCGGCAATTTCGCGAATCTGCTCGAATCAAGCGCGCGCAAAGTTTCCGAGAAAGCCGCAGGCCCAGCGAGGCCATGGCCCCGGCGGCGGCCAACTTTGCAGGCAGCAAGTCGCGCTTTCGCACCTGATAAGTTTCCCCTCTTGAGAGTTCTCTGTACTCAAATGGGACCTCTGCAAAACGCGTCGGTTTTGCTCTACCACACCGACACTCGCGCAGCGGCTCCAACTCCCTGCCGCCAGGTCAGGGAAAATCATCGGTACTTCCAGGAGGTTCAATATTCGCCGCGCCCGAGCCCGGCATTATAGGGCGTTCGCGTTTGGCCGCGAAAGGCTGGCCAATTGATTGTCCACGCTGTTATAGTACAAAAACAGATTCGAGCGCGGCCAGGGTGACATATTGCCATTGGAGGCGTGGAGGACATTGCGAC
>Ga0163217_1066509_pt1 | contig 10084 bp, 7 predicted proteins | sample SynspAceP_FD_185933 | JGI IMG/M metagenome (GOLD analysis project Ga0163217, IMG submission 185933) | Saline lake microbial communities from Ace Lake in Antarctica - Synechococcus sp. Ace-P (PacBio error correction) | ecosystem: Environmental > Aquatic > Non-marine Saline and Alkaline > Saline ...
ACAAAAAAAAAAGAAAAAAAAAAAAAAAGAAATTTTAAGGGTGAAAATTCCCCCCCAAAATTGAATTCCAAGTGGGGGGAAAGGATCCCTTTTTTTTTTTTTGAAAAATTTTCGCTTTTTTTCTCATAAACAAAACTCCTTTTACTATCAATATTGGGGATAAAAAAAAAGTTCCTCAAATGGTAACTCAAAAAATGAAATTTGCTTTTTCCAAACTTTCCGGAACCAAAGCCTTCAATGGTGTTTCCCCTATTTAATAAAGGATTCGAACAACCTATTTGAACAATCGCTTAATGCTCTAGACGGCCAATCGGTGGCTGGTACATTGGTTGAAACAAATGCCTTTTGCTTTTTTGACTTGCGCTTCACCATGGCCGGTATAAAATTCTATTCTTTGGGGAAAAGCAATACCACGGAAATTACCGCCCTTGAAACAAAATAGAAAATTTAATGGAGCAAAGCGATTACTTCTCTTTTATTTTCCTAGGAGTTCAAGGATTTAAAGTTTTTCCCAATTTTCTAAAGTAAATTGTTTAATGCTTTGTTTCAAACAGGTGCGGCAAATTCTCTTTTAAAATTTTCTTGATTGATCGACCTAAATCCAATTGAAAGTGAAATCAAATCAGATGTCTTGTTCGCCTGCCAAATTTTGTAGATAATCCGGTTTATTATGGAATAGAAGGATGGTTTTAAAAATTCGAGAAACCCGATCTTCCTATTTTCTTGCTGATGTTCAAACTTGACTGAGCTGCGTTAAAATCAACTTAAGTGGTATGAACAATGTGGTTCCAATTCTTCAATCAATCTTTTCCTAAGTTTTTGGGACGCTAACATTGATTCCAAACTTGGCCACCAGAAAATAAGTTTTTCCGTTTGCGGTCTTTTCAATTGAAGCTCTCGTCTAGAAAAGTCTTGTTTCAAAGCCCCCATTTCTTTCCATATTTCCACCAGAGAAATTAATTTTCAGATGAGCCGGGAGGTGTTGGGATAAATAGCTCTTCCACATTCCCTGCTGAAAGTTTCTCAATTGAAAACGCACAGGCTCCATGCTGAAAACACAAAACTTATCGTCTGACTTTCATGTATTTAACTATCTACTAAAAGAGAATTATGCCAATCAATAAAACCCCTTCGCATTTTTTGAATTGATTTCTAAATTCTATTGGTCCATTCCTCGAATGTATTCACCAGAACAGCTCTCTTTTTTTTACCTTCCACGAATTTAAATTCTTCGTTCTTTTTTCACCTAGACTTAAAAACCAGCCCGTAATGTCCATCTTCATGGTTCTGCTAATGCTATAATTCCTTTCCTCCAATCCTCTGAACAATAAGCAAATGGTTGATCCGGTGTATAGGTATACTTTCTAATGTCTTCTAACGCATTCCGTTCGGAAAATATCATTATGTATCAATCCAACTATTATTTTACCATCGTCTTCTTAGGTTAGAAATGGTCACAATTCCTACTCTTTTACTGAATCTAGTCAACGACTTTTGGGGTGGAGAATCTATCCAAGTTTTTAACAATAACTCAAACGTTAGATAGGTTAAATTACTCCCGTCCATTTTTTTCATGGTGCCTCTGTAGACTCCAATCTCAGGCAGGTATTTCAGTAAAAATTCTTTGCATTTAATCCGTGAGCCAACGACTTGGGAAAAATAATTGGCATAATAGATATCAGGTAATTCCTTTTCAAAAGAAATATCAAATCGCTGTAATAGATTGGCTCAACGTTTCATTCCGTTTCTTCAAAAAAGTCCATTCTTAATTCCACCTTTCTTGTGAGCGAGTCTTGTCACTCTTTACCAATTTGCTGATTTGTATTCAGCACCTGATTGTCCAATAGAAAAGAAAGTACTAACTTCCGCCAACTGCTCATTGAAATTGGCATAAACTGAATCAAAAGGCACAATAAGATTTTCGAATTGCCTCCATTATTTACCTTTTTGACTTTCTGTATGTGACCTAACCTTAATTTTTATTAGATGTGGGAAATTTCCTGGATCAGTTTTTATAAGTATGTTTGCAACATTCTTTTCCTTGTTTAGTAGAGAAATAGAAATGAGTTCGGTTTTCATTACTCAACAAATAATTTCTCCGGCTTAAGCTTGATCGATTTTATGTAATTGAAGGGGATGTAAAATACATTTAAAAATAAAAAATAAATTGTTAATATTTTAATTGGAATAAGAATTAAAATAAAAATGTAATTTTATAATTATATAATAAATTAATATATATTTAATATTATAATTTTAATTAAATATTATAATAAATCATATAATAATGATAAAAATTTTTGAAATATTGATTTGGATAATTGAATATTAAAATACTTGTGAATAATTTTATTAATAAAATTTATTATTGATTTTATTGAATTGTTGGATTATATATTTGTTAATATTTAATAATTATTTAAATATTGGGGTTATTGTAATAAAATTGTGTTTTTATTTAATTTTTTTGGAATATTTATTAAAAAAAATAATATAAAATATTTGAATATGATAATAATTGGGGTAATTTATTGGTATTTGTATTAATAAAAATTTAATTTTATTTTTGAAAAAATAAATATTAAAAATTTATTTTATATAAAAATATAATATTTTTTATAGGATTTGTGATAATTATTAGAATTATATACTTTTATTAATAAAGGATACAATTAATAATTGGAATAAAAATTAAATTAATTTGAAATTGATTAAAAATCATAATATGGGAAAAATATTAATATTTGGTATATTAAAATTAAATAATTAAAATAATATTAAATAATTTATAAATTTAATTAAATATAAAAAATAATATAAATAAATAAAAATTAATTTTTATATAATAATAATAATATAATAATTTGGGATTATTGTAAAATTATAATTTATATAAATTTTGATAATATTAGTAATTATTATAAATAATAATATAATTTATATTATATTTATTTAAAAATTAATATTTATATAAAAATATATAAAAATTTATTTAAATTTGTGGGATCAATTTAATTGAATTATTAGTATAATAAATAATTTATTTAATTAAATTATTAATAAAATAAAAATATTATAAAAAATTTTAAATTTATTATAATAATTTTGTGAAATATTTATTTTGGTTAATTTAATATATATTATAATATTATTTTGGGTGTTTTTTATATATTTTGGGTGTGATTTGTTTTTTATAACAATATTATTATATTATAATATATAATTAATGTTATAAAATCATTAAATTATTTACATAATTGAAATTAAAAAATAATAATTAAAAAATAATTTAATAATTAAATATTATGTTGATATAAATTGGATTTTTCTAAATAAAAAAAATTATTTAAATTAATTATTAATGTTATAAATTATTTATTAATATATAAAAATTTGGATAAAATATATAAATTAAATTAAAATGATTATAATTAAGATAAAATTGAATTTTGAATTAATGGGTATATTATTTAAATATATTATTGTGATTAATAAAATTTATAAATATTAAATTTGTTTTTATTAATAATATAAATTATAAAAAGTATAAATTTTGATAAATCGACCTTCATCTACATTAATCTCAACCGGTTTTCCGTATTATAATGTTTACCTTTTGTTTTTTCTAGGATTAATGTACGGTAGATAATCTTCCAGTAAGAAATTATTTTAGTGTAAATTTTTGACCATCAATAACTGCAAAATTTTTAAGCACACTGAACTCCTTCAATTTTCAATTCAGAAGCAACCTTTACAACTTGCAAATGAATTTCATCGTGAAAAGGTAATAGCCTCATCTTCTAAAATAATCCATTGGCCCTTTAGGGCTGAAAACACTTCGCTCAACTTTTTATCTTTCGACAAATAGCTGCTCCATTAGTAATTCTTTTGAAGGTTGTGTATTGACTAGCCTTTCATTGATTCATAAAGCACAGCTGGCTGCAATTTTCTCCCGCTGAATGCTCCGTCAAAGTAGAAATCTCCACTAAAGAATTATATCTTTTTTTTCTATAATTCTACTGAATTCAGGCTCCCACCAAAAATCTTATACTCTTGAAATAAAGTGTGTACATGGACCGATTATTGATTCCCCATTTGTTTTTTACTATTCAGTTGGAGAAATTTAATCAAATCGTCGGTAATCATCGACGAACTAAAAGCCCATGCATTGGCTACCCCTTCAATTTGGTCGGTTTAGCAGATTCCTAAAATCTTTGCAGTTACTGGAGAAGTACTGAAAATATCCTCTGCCTTATACAGTGCATTTTCCTTAGCTGAAATGATTTTTTTTCTCTTCTGAAGAATGCCAACAAATCTTCATAGAAAACCCAATTATAATCCAACTCCTGTCCAGCACATAAGAAAGTGGGGGTTTTCTAATAATTTTTGATTCAGGAAAATCATGGGGATTATAAATCTGTCCACAGCTTTTCCACTTTAGCTTTTGAGACCAAAGCACATGCTTCCCTTTCTATAGGCGTAATAAATCTGAAAGGAGGTCTTCAATTTGATTCAAAACCATAACATTAAGCTTTTTAAATACTAGATTCTCACAATTGCTTTTAACTCTGCACCGCTAAGCTGCCCCGGACCTGTAATGGAAATTAATCCGCCCAGCACAATTGCCACCTTTGGTCATTGGTATACAAGCTGATTTTCCTATCATTACTGTTGGACTACCAACATGGATCCATGGCCCGGGTGTGACAGGGATACGCGCATTGGTGTCAATAACGCACACAGCCAGACGCTAGTTAGCAAGCTGCAACTGTTGGATTGGCCAATGAATTACACATTGCCAAAAGGGAGAATATTCAAAAAAGGCACATTGCATCCATTATATTCGCTACGCATAAAAGAGGATAAAACTCGGTTTGGTCGAAAGTACGGCACTAAACTTGAACAATGTGTGCTCTTATATTCATCCTTTTTGCTGCGGCGCCCGCTATAACACCAAAAGTACATGTAACATTGCTCCCATAACTACATTCTGTCCATAATCTAATTCTTTTTTTGGTTATTTAAAAATTCGATGCGGATTAAGGTCTCTGAAATCTTATCGCTATAAAAAAAGCGCATATGCAAAGGCAATTTAAAATGCCCAATAATTCCTAATTTCTGAAGATGCCATAACCTCTTGTAATACAACATTTCATATTGTAAAACTGCCTCGATCAACAATCGTGCGTTAATTGCTGCCATTGGCTATGCTAGAAACATGATTAATTATTAAAAATTCAAATAGAGGTCGCGAAAAAGCTGTTGTAACGCAGCCGAAAATGCTGCTAAAGTATTTCATTATGGTAACCTTTTTTAGAATTTAAACTAGCGTTTGCTTCCTTGATGAAAATAGATTCCATAATCGAAAATAGCCGCCATCAATTAATAGAAAGCCAGAAAAGGTAATAGGTGTGCTAAAAATGATATCATAATCAGAACAGGGCGCTAACATTAAAAATAATAAGGAAATAAATGACCTCCTTGAATTGAACTTCTCGTATTCATTTTGTTGCCGCAGTGATAGACGAATCCAAGAAAAAGTATTGCCGATATAATCAATAAGATAACCTTAATAAAAAGAATTCCGCTCAATTGTTTCATACCAAATCTTCAATGTTAAATTCAAAATTTTGAATTATGGAACGTTTTAATTGGTGATTTTACACTTTCATCGCTTCCAAAAGCTTTATACTCCCATAGTTGCCAAAATCGGTGTATCCATTTGTCGTAGCCTAACGCCCAAATTCCTAACTCCCGGCTAATTTTTCAGTAATTTAAATTAAATCATATTATAAGTAAGAGATTCAATATCATCGTACCAAACTTGATGGTATTTATCTTCCAATTCTAGAATAATATAAGGCCGATTTACTTACCGGCTCAAGCAAATGGAATCAGCCGAATAGTCGACCTCACCTCTTTGTATAACAAAAGCTACTTAAAAATTTAACTTTCCTTGTTGGCACTTTCGGTATTGTCTACTTCCCAAAATGAATCCGTAAATAAGGAACCATCAACACCAGTTGAAATCTTGCGGCAATCCTTTTGCGAATGTAATAATGGCACAGAAGCCTCTACCACTGTAGCTGCCCCAAATTTGGTTGACTGTACATGGAGCGACTGGACCAGCATCGTTGCTCCAACTTCCAAAATAGTCATACCCCATCAACAAAAATATTCTAAGTGGAGGCTTTAAACTACTTATATCATAAAATTACTCCGGCATCAATGGCAAGGAATAAGTCATGTGAACTGTTTTTGCCATGAGTTCTTAAACTATCGATAGCCTATTGAACAATAATTCGTAAGATCTGCTCTACTATCAGCAGGCACATTTTCAAAAAATCCAACCACCACAACCCGCAACTTGTTTCAAGGAAACAATTTAGAATATTTAATATCGGATTCTATGCTTTTATCTTGTGCTGATCAACCTGCCAAAAACTGTCTATTGTTGTGCTGGGTCAAAAAGGGGGGGGGGGGGGGGGGGGGGGGGGGGGGTGGTAAAGTGATATTGACTTTGCAACTATGTTTTTGCCGCAGAATCTAGAATACTAGCTCTCACGCCAATCAATACGGAACTTTTAAGCTCTTTCCATTCTTTGGATTCAATTCATAAGTAAATAGAGCTAAATGTGTCAATAAATTAAAGTTTGTAGCTCTTATATGCTGAACCCATCCAATATGGATGAAATCCGTATATAATTTTATTGACAGAACTACTAGTTTTTTTTTTTTTTTTTTTTTTTTTTTTTTTTTTTTTTTTTTTGTTTTTTTTTTTTTTTTTTTTTTTTTTTTTTTTTTTGCCTGTACGGTACACATGTTTTATATTATGAATGAATCCACTTTTTTTCTAACTTCCTGAACGCTTCTAAAAGTATTTTACCGTACTTTTTTAAATCATTGATGTAAGCCGAAGTTAACTGCTGTATCCTTGTGCACGAACTTAACTTTTCTTGGTGTAGCCTAACCACTTTTTTTTTCTTGAAAACACCCATCAAAAACTTCTCTACTTTTTTTTTAAAGTCCTTTTCTTTTTGCTTATTTGAATCAGTATTCAATATATTAGTTTGTTTTATTATAGAACTAGAAGAAATTGATTTTATAAGGGCAGAAAGGTAATGGTGCAAAATGCAATAAATATGAATAATCGATTTGAAACTTCATGTAGTAAAATTAATTAGAATAAAATTGCAAATTGTAACAGATTATAAAAGAGTATAAATACTCATTTTTATGAAAGTTAATTTTTTAAAGTATTACATTAAATTTTTATTAGAAATCAAACACATACACCTTACTAACCCCACTAACTTATAATTAATGATCAAAATTGCTTCTTGCCGATGAAATGAGGCTTTATTTAGGGAAGTCCGTAACAGTCTACTAAGAAATACCCCACCTTGAAAGTCGTATATCCTGTTAAATGATGGAAAAGATTTAATTTCAGAAATTGAAAAAAACAAAAAATCATTCCTGACATAATTTATTCTTGATTTTAAGAATGAAGTATTTAGATGGAATTGAGACCACCTAAAATTTTAAGTCAAAATACGTCGACTGTAAAATCATAATCCTTACCTCCTTATAGGTCCCCCTATTTTGTTATAACTTTATGGTCAAATTTAGGAATCATGCTTCCTCTCTAAATCTTAGAATCCTAAAGAATTAATTTTTGCGAATAGACCTCGTGTATGAAAAGGGCCTTTATTTAACAGAAGACTATGCCAAAAAGCGATTCGCTCAAAAGTGAAGTCCAAAAGCCAAACTTTTCAAAAGTAGAAAGGGTCTGAACAAAAAAGAGAAATATGAAGTATTAAGAATACATTTGTCATGGCTAATACGAATCAAGAAAATTTTCAGATAAAATATTCAGAAGTATTAGAGAACAATTGAAGGGTTCATCGCAAACATTATCATGGAAAAAACGGGGGAAACCAAAAACACCGCAAGGAATAGTAGTGTTTGCCCTCGTTCACAAGATTAATTGATATTGAACAAAAAGTTTCTTGAATTCATTGGCTTAAATTAATTTGCCAATGTTATACTTCAAAACTGCACCTTCACTCCAAAGGTTGGCCCCCACCTTCTATTTCTACAGGAATAATTAAAAGGGTCTCCTTCCACCTCACATTAATTCTATTCCACCACTTCCAACCAGTAGATATTAGAATTTTCTTTATCCTACCTGAATTTCCGCTTAGGCCTTCAACAAGGAAAGCATGAAGCATAGCTATTTACCTTTACCATCAGTGGCGTGTGCTACAGCCATCATCTCAAATCATTGACACCTTTCAAATCAAAAGAATTGTTTTCCATTGCCCCATCACTGGAACTCTCCATGAGCAAAAGTTCCAACTCTACAGCGACCCAACGCACCTGCACAATCAAGCTCAAACTTCGGATCTTTACAATTTATTCCCGACTTTATTCTCTCCGCGGTAAAACAAGTGCATCAAACCTAGTTTTGATGAAGCAATGCATAATCTCTTTATTCCACTTCACCAACTAGTTTTAAATTTTCCAAGAGGGTATAAATCATTTATTTTTCAAATAAGCTCATTATTTCTTTCTCCATTCTCACCTTGTGGTGCTACTTCTAGTCCTGTATCAAAGTTTTTAGAAAATTCCATCATCTCAGACGATTGACTGTTGAAATGATTAATCTCAAAAGTCTTTTTCAACAGGACCTTTTCCATTTTTTTAAACTTTTCATACAAACTTTCTCTATTGAATAATCTTGACTTATTATTTTTTCGTTTTCCATTTTTTATCTATTAATGGATTAATTTCATTAGTGCTTAATCACAAAAAGAGATTTCTTTCTTCATGTTTCTCTTTTATGAAAAGAGGCAATCTCCTTTGTTCTCTTATAAATCAAATCTGTTCCTAATCACCAAGTTCCCTATGTTGTATCTTTAATCCCATCTGAGCACTGTAATGAATCTAATCTTGTGTTTTTATGGAAGGAACATCAAAAATACTCTTATAAGTTGATGGACAAGCTGCTCACTTGTTTTCTGCACTATCGACGTCATGAAAAGTTAGTGCTGATTTTATATTTGAACGCTTCACAAACTCAACTTCCAAAATTGAATTTTTAAATCTTATTAAACCAATTCAAACATTAATGGATTGAACGACATGTCAACATTCTCATGTTCCTTTAGAAAAAGCCCATGGAGAAATGGTTTATTGATTAAATCAGTTAATTCCTTCAAGCGGTGGGAGTTTCCTGCCAATCGATTTAAAAATAATATCCACACAAGACTTCCAACAAATTTTCAATTTGTTGGGAAAATACTTTATTTTTATACCGGGAAGGAAATGCCGCTTTATGTAATTCTTCTATAGCTTCAATGCGCTCATAATGGATAATTTTGCTGCTCCAACTCTCCCAAACTAGTGAAAATTAGGCAAGACTATAATATGTACTTCACCAGCCTTTACACTTTCAGGAAACTTGTAAGGGGTCCCGCCCACTTTAATCCAAGCTTTAATTCAATCAAACTCCCAAACAGCATCCGTTTTAACATCCCTTGGGCGCACTCATTCGATTTTATGACCCAAATAACTGAGGCGGTTCGCTCAACATTTTGAGCTTCATTTTCTCCACCCCTGCCTCCAAAAGAAGACGAATTGGGTTGACTTACTTGAGTAATTTGTTTTGGTTTACTCTAAATTTTTACAACAGTTTTCAGGTCTGCTTAGTTTTAATACTTTCTTTATGGCCAATATTAACCGTTCATTAATGCTACAATGGGTTTAATCATTAAACATTTTCCAAATCTTATTGGCAATGCTTATTCTACTGAATTGCCGGATCCAATTTTTCCTTTTGAATTAAAATGGATTTTCATTATCGATATCATGTGGGAAACATCTATAATGTGATCATTCCAGAATTTAATCCGCTCGTTCTATCTGTGTCTCCTAAAATGTTATCACTGGACAAAATAGACAATGCTTCAGTCAAAATACTCAATTGACCAAATCAGTATCGAACCTTTTGAATAATGGTTAGACTGTTCTAAGTTTTTAACTATAAAGACAACAAAGCTGTACCCGTAATCAGTCCTTCCGA
>Ga0163217_1092411_pt1 | contig 10084 bp, 10 predicted proteins | sample SynspAceP_FD_185933 | JGI IMG/M metagenome (GOLD analysis project Ga0163217, IMG submission 185933) | Saline lake microbial communities from Ace Lake in Antarctica - Synechococcus sp. Ace-P (PacBio error correction) | ecosystem: Environmental > Aquatic > Non-marine Saline and Alkaline > Saline ...
CCCGTGGCGGCACCTGGGACACAGCAGCTCAACTGTACACGATCTCCAGCCCGGTCCTTGCCGCCAATCTTACCAAGACAGCGGTCTCTCGGGTGCCATCCGGATCGACCGAGTCAGCCTCGGGTCGCAGGTGTCAGTCGTCATCCGGCCCGGTCGTCATCTCAGGGCGCTTCGCGGGTTTTCGTTTTGCACCTAACGCATACCGGCCGCCTGAGGCCCAGAGTGGCGGCCGAGGCAATGTCTATGGTTGCGGTGGGGGTGTCCGTAAATCCCTCGCGTCTCGCCCCGTTACGCTCGCTCAGTTGCGCGGGGTAGCCCCTGGACGCCCCCCCGCATCACGGGGATACACGTGCCCGTGCCAGGCACCTTAGGTGTCCTAAAAGCGCGGCACCATTTCATTTGGGGCATTGCGCGGTGTCAGGCTACCTGCATTCGATCCTTGTCTCGAGTCAGAAATGACTAGACTTACCTGCCGGGGGCCGCGCCGCAGGTGCTAGCCTTTCAATCAACCCGGGGCTGGCGACTGACCACATTGCCTTGCGGCCTGGCCATCCGGCAACGTTTGCCACACCGATAAGCCGGCAGGTCGAGTGCGTCCAGAATCGCCCGGGGCAGCGCCCCTCGGTCGGAATTTTGCGCCGGACCGTCAGCGCGACCACCTGCCATGACGAGTTCAGACACCTTGGGTCGTGGGTCGCGCCAAGAACTGCCCAGCTTTCAACAGACGAATTACCAAAGCTCCCGGCCAAGGGCACGATGACGGCAGTGCACATGGAGGTAGCGGCAAAACGATTTCACATCTGCAGGATCAGCTGGCGGTTAGCCAATACGCTGACGGTATTTCCATGCAATTAGCCGGCAGATAATGCCGGCCCCGATCTCGGCTATGTTTTTCTCACCCGGCGCCTTACCGACATCCCGCGCGGGCCACCGTTCGCGCGGCAGGGTACACCTAACGTACCGAGTTAGGCCCTGTAGAGGCCGTCCCTTTTATCACAGAATAGCCTTCCGCCTCACATAATGCTGCTCATGGGTACACCAGCCGGCTGCGTGGAGTGCCAGGCTCACTCGGTTGGGTCGCTTAACCGCGGCACTTGGACATCCGACCAAGTGAGTTGGCAGGATTCGAGTCGACGCAGCTGTTCGGTCGGATAGCAGGCAGGTGAGCGTATCTGCAAGGCTCTTGTGTATTGTAGTTGCTGTGCCAGACCGGCCGACAGAGAGTGCGGGAGCTGGTAGTGAGTCCGGATGCCGGAAGCTTGTTTTCCCACTCGCCCTGGCTGTCGCCTTTGCCGCCTCGTTTCAACTCATGGAATGCTCTGGTTTAATTGTTTGACTTAGGCGTTGCATTCGGGTTTTCGGGTCACCGGTGGGGTGAGTCCTTTCGGCAAAAGGTGAGGCGTTTGCTTGCCGAGGCACCGCCTCGTGTCGGGGGGATACCGTGCCACCTTCGTTTTTTCTTCAAAAGCCAGGCCTTTTGTCTTCCTAGCTCCGCAACCTCGTCAATAGACGCGGTGCCGATGGAACGCGACAGAGGGTCGGTCCAAGGCTTCTCGGTACTATCCTGCGTGCGGGGACTCTGCGAGAGTACTCAACGGTCGCAATAAAGCTGAATCATTCTGCCAATCGTGCCGCAAGACTTTCCGTCTTGCGTACCGCAAGACCTACAGACGCCACAGATCTACAGACCTAGACGCGACCGCACGACCGCGGCTTCAGCTTCATGCTAGACGTAGCCAGCCGTTATCGCGCTGACAAACGAAAGTAGACAAATCGAAAAATACGGATGGCTCGGTTTAGGCGTCGACTTCGGCGCAAGTCGCCCAGACGAATAGGCTAGCACATCGGCGTAAAAGGTTCGGCAGAACTAGCAGGGATATCTCTGACTCGCAATTTCCAGCGTCTCAGAGGAGACGCTGTGCGGTCGCCGAATAATTGTACGATTTGCCTTAGATGGTCTGATGTCGACTGACGGACCCTCTGGAACGTGTGTGACAGCCGGAAGACGAGGGATGAGTAAATACGATTGGATTGTCTGACACAAGTAGCTGGAGTGGTCTGCGGAGTCCGGGGATTTAGACTACAAGCGGATGCTAGGCTAAGTACGGTAAGCTCGTTGGATTTTACACGTTGCTTAGTCAAACGACACACCACAGAAACGGAATAAGCGAATGTGCTCAACTTAATGCTGACTGAGCACAATCGGCAAAGTGTGTTGTCCGCCGTCATGATTGCGATTGTGACTCGCATCTCTGTCTCATGTTTCCGTTTTTGGTGCTTCGCTTTTTTGTTTGTCTGGTCCAGGGGCCCGGTACGCGTCCGCACAGAAGCCGACAACTCAAAGTGGCGAACGTCGAGTCCGGACGTGTACACGGTTGCGGAGCTGTCGGCCACCCAATGAAATCATGACTCATCGCAGCGGAATATTGGATCGTAGGCGATACGACATAATGTGCTGATTGCTCAGCGGTGCTGGACGCATCGAAGATAGTGGGCTTTGCGGCGTCGCTCGGATGGAAACGTGCGGTGAAGTCGCAGTTTGCCTCCAAGGAGATTTTGATCGTTGCAGTTGCTATTGGGAGTAGATTCCCGATAAGAGAAATCATCGCTGCAGGCGGATTCCGAGGAGATTTGTCGGAGCTGGATCGAATCCGGCACGCCGCATTCACCGGATTCTGAAGTGGGAGACGGGCCAGGTCGTACACTGAGTACTTTCTTCGCCAGTACCGTGGACCCAGGCGGCAACGGTTTTCAGAGCATACCGAATTCGAAGCCATACGAAATGGAGGGCCGAGTTCCAAGGACCTCTACCGGTGGTATGTCCTCTGGCCGCCTACGCGTTAGCTGCCATTTCGGACCGACTCCCGACAGCTGCGACTCGACGGCATTGGGGCTCCGCCAATTTGGTAAGTGCCGGGCTTATCGTGACGTTCTTTGTCGCATTGGGTCTGGCTCGGCATTTAGCGTATCGACACACTGAGATTAACGCCGGTGGTGAAGATGAGTTTTTGTTTGAGGTACTTGGCTGACGCTTGGTCTTGCCAGTCGGTGGCAATATTGGATTTCGTGGAGCGCACACATACTTAACCGCCCCTGAACGACTGGCCGCAGTAGCGTGTACATCACCGGACTTCGTACGACTGTTCTGGTAGCTTGGTGCCAGCAGCCGTGGGTCATGCTTTTGCAGCACAGTATCCTGAATCGCTGCCAGCATTCTTAATTTGCTTCCTGCCCAGTATTGAACCCTGCGGGTCTGAAGATGCCCATATTGATCCCGGCATCATCATCGGTGTCGAAGTTACGAGTCTCGTCGCGGTAGGTTCACTCTCTTTCTTGTCGGCGGCAATTAATTTGGGCATTTCCCACTGAGTGAGTGTGAGTGACGGATATCGTTAGAGGACAATGTGCGTGATGATTGATGGTTGTGTTAGTGTAGCACGAGACACACAAGTGTTAAAAGAGATACAGATGTGAATTGGCATCAAGAGTGATAAGATATAGAGTTGCAGATAGTATAGAGTTGCAGATAATGGGGTAGATTATATATATCATATAGCGTCGAGTATTAAATGATGTGATGTAGTGGTAGAAAGGTGGTCGGATCGGCCCGGACACGGATAAAAACGGCTGTCGGGATACGAGGATTATTGTGCCAACAGCGTTTTTTGAGAGCGTGTCTTGGCAGAGAGCGAGGCGCACCCCACCAATTCTCAGCACTCGCGAGTAAAAGTCGAGCGTGAATGCAAATATGGCCGCAGAAGAATACGGACGAGACTCGTTTAACTTGGAGATGATGCGATCATTGGGCATTCAAGAACCGCAGGGTTAATATCTGGAGAAGCAGATGCTGGTGCAGCGTTCGTTTGAATGGCTGCAGAGTGACATGGTGCGTGCCAAAGCTACCAGAAGGTCGTGAGAGTCGGGTGATGTAAAGCGCGTCTGGCGCGTGTCAGGTGTAAGGTAAGTGATGTGTTGGCTCCAAGGAATCATATTGCCAGGGACTGAAGTACCACGTCCAGCAGTACCTACAAATTTTTCACGCGCGGGCAGGTATCTTGAAGTGGTGTGCGATAAGCTAATATGTCATCAGACCCATGCGAAAAGAAATCCGTCACGATAAGTCCGGCCACTTCATGTGGCGACGCCCATTCGCGAGTCGAGGCTGTCGGGGAAGTCGGTCGAAAAATGCAGTCTAGCAGTGGCCGCGAGGACAGGGTACAGAGCGGTAAGTCTTCTTTGTATACCTCCGGCCCCTCGTTCGTATGGCTTGATGGATGCTCTGGGAAAATACGTTTTGCCGCCCGTCACACGTTACCTGCGAGTAAAGAGGTACTCGTGTGTCGCGTGGTCACGTCTCGCATCTCGAAAGGGGATGGCGTGGGGTCGGAATCGATAGTTCGAGCAAAGCTTCGTAATCCGCCTGCGCGATGATTTCGTCCTACGGAATCGTCTCCAATAATCAACTGCACACGATATAAATATACTGCTTGAATGCAAAAACTGGAACTGTCAGCGGCAGTTCTTCGAGCGAATCGCGGTATACTCACTATCGTCGATGCAGGTGCCACGCACCCGCTGAAGACTCGGCATATTTTTCCTGGATGCCTCGATCAGATATTTCTCGCTGCGAATGAGGTCATGGTTTCATTGGTTGGCTTCGACAAAGTCGCAACGTGTACTGACTCGAACGTGTCGCCTTAGTGTGTGGCTTTGTGGCAGCGTACGGCCTGGAACAGACACAAAAAAAAGCGAGCACCAAAAACGAAACAGAGACAGGATGCGAGTCACAATGCGCAATATGACCGGCTGGCCGAACCATTGCCGAATTGCTCTCCCCCAGTCAGATAGGTTATTTGGAGCATCGCTATTCGTGTTTTCCTGCTGGTGATTCGTGGTTGATAAGCAACGTGGGAGCACGAGTGATGCGTAACTTAGGCTAGTGGATCCGGCTGTTAAGGTCTAATTCCGACCGTGCAGCTGCACTCCAGCTACAGTCTGTGTCATTCAATCAATGGGATCTCATGCTCGTTTCAGCCTTGTGCACCACGTGTTTCAGAGTCGTCAGGTCGAATCAGAGCCATATAATAGGCAAATCGTCCAAATTGATTTCGGCAGTACCGGTAGCGAGGTCTCCTGAGACGCTGGAAAGATGCGATTCTCGAGGAGACTCGCTGGTGAGGTGTCTGCCGAAACTTGTTCGCCGATGTGCGTTAGCGTTGGTCTGTGGGACTGCGGGCCGGAAGTGAGATCAGCGCGAGACATCGTATTTTTGCGATTGGTCCTTTGTTTCTGTTGCGCGGCTGGCGAACGGCTTGGCTCGACTGAAAGCTTGATGCTGGAAGCGGTCTTGGGTCTGATGGGTTGTAGGTCTGTAGGTCTGTGTGGTCGTAGTCTGGTTGGGTTCGTACTGACCGAAGTCTTTGGCGGGCAATTGGCCCAAGAATGTCAGCTTTTCGACTTGCTACGTGAAGGTTAATTCGCGCGCGGAGTCCGCACGCGGAGATGCAGGTACGGAGAGCCCTTGCGACACTTCGCGGTCATAGAGTCGGCGTATTGACGGTGGCGGAGTGGAAGAAAAAGGCGCGGGCCTGAAGAAAAAACGAGGGTGGCGGGCAGTTCGAACAACGAGGGCGGTTCTCGGCAAGCCGCTCTTTGCTGAAAGGCTCGTTGCGAAACGAGATCAAATAAGTCAGCATCAAACAGGCATCCATTGTGAGACGGACGTGCTGCACAAGTCGGACATTCTTCGTCGACTGTGGCAACGGTCGTGACGCGGAGATCGATTGCTTCGCTTCGGTTTTCCATGATTGCCTGTCAAGCAGCAGCGAAAACAGGTTCATCCTCGAGCGTCGCGGAGGTTTTCGAGGCATGATCCGTGTCCAACGGATGTCATGGAGTATGGAGTGCTGGTAGACAGTACGCGAAGAAAACGCATTCGGAGCTCTGGAAGGTCCCACTCCGGAACGGATAATCTCGTAGCTCTTTTGGATGTGAATAAGTGGCGCCCAAATGTGGGTGACGAGACAGTACAATGCCCGATTTGCGGGCGGATTTCGCGTTGTCGGCGATTCGGTTCACCGAGAGGATTATTTTCATCAAATATGGATACTGCGCCATGCTTGAAAACCTCGATCCTAGGGTCCGCGCACGCTTCCGTCGGGATGAACCCGAAAACACGCGACTACAAAGCTCAACGTCCGATCCTGACGGAAAAACTATTGTCCAAGCAGAGCCGCCAAGCCGCGGCCAGCTGTCACAAATGATCTTGAATTGGGGTGATTGCTTGAGTGGTTGCGGTGTCCTTTGGCGAATCCCAGGAATCGAGTCAAGTGGTTGGAGATGCTTACATCGGTTTGCTACAGTGGCGTATTGCAGCTATTGTGGCCGTCTCCCTGTCGCGAAATTATCGGCTCGATGTCGTCCGCACTGGTGTGCGTCATGATGCGCACAGCTTTACTCGATTCGCAGGTTTGTGTGATGAATAGGGCTCAGTAAGTTGGGATCAGAACCAGCCTTCACGATGGGACGGAGTTCCTTCTTCAAATCCGATTTACGGAGGACCTCGCACACTGAACTGTGCATCTGTTTTATTCCTCGAATTGCTTTTCGGGAGCTTTCGGAAAACTCGAGTCCAGCGTCGTTGTACTTTAGCATGACTCGCATATCCGCTGATCCACCTTCCGAAAGGATCGGTTAATCGTCCGCTCGACTCTTGTCGACGCATTGGCAACTGAATAAGCAGTTTGTAAACTAACACGATCGAAATTCTGCGATCACAGCACACGCGGCGGGTAGGATCGAGTGAACATATACAGTCTGATTCAAGGCTATCTTAACTGAGCTATTGTGCTAGCGGCGCTCTCTTATATCGTTTGTCCGTTTTGCCAGCGTGGTGGTCTTTCACGCGCGAGCTAGACTGGGGTCGTGGCTTCGGTGAATCGCGATCGCTGCAGATTCGTCATTGCAATTCATTTGTTGCATGCCGATGTTGTTGATGCATCAAACGTCTGAAAGGAAGATAGCTGGTGGCCACCGGATGGTAAACTGTCCGAGTACCTGTGCCCCTGGCCTATCCTCCGGACATGGAAAATCGTCGTCTCATCTTTCATCCCGTTTTCGATGGTTTCTACGAGTTCGGATGAGGAAGCTATCCGGCCTGCTGGACGGGGCTTCCGGGTTCATTTTGCCAAGCAGTCATGCACATTTCCGCTACTGTTGGAGATGCCCGAATTACTCGCGATATTTTTCAACTATTGGTTGGCTTCAGCGTGGTCGCGTCGTTTAGTTGATTGATGAAAACCTGCACTTAAATGACATTTACGATACGACGATAGTTCGAACGATAAGAAGGCAGATTAACGCTCCAGAAATTGGTCGTGGCATGTGGGGTCTTTGTAGTTTTAGTGGTCCGCAAGGTTGATGATCGAGGTTATGCAACTGCGAATTCAAAATCATTATTCCAACAAAACTGATCCCGACGATTGGTTTTCCTGAGCAAGCGAGTGGTGAACGAAGCGATCATTTTGACCGTCCGAGCCGAATCGCTTCCGATCAAGGGACAGAACCGGTTGTCGCTCAAAGACGCGGAAGCATTCGGTCGGATTTGATTCGAGACCTGTTTTGCTACTACATGAGCTTACACAAAATCACTGATTGCTTCGATGTTCAATATGCCTACTCTTGTGCCAATTGATTCGAAAGTCGGGATCGACTTTGTGCAGATACGTCGCAATGAGTGTATCAGATTGCTAAGCAGATATTTGATGTGGCGATGTCAGATTGGATAGGACGATCGAAGGATCTGCCCTGATCCCGGCGATGGCTCGAGCATGCGTGCGGCTTCATCGTGGTCCGGACACGACAAGCGGAATTCGTACCGGCGATGCGATGCTAGAGATTCCTCAATTGAAGTGCGTGTGAGGGAAAGCTTCTTCGCGAATCAAGCCCGTAAAGTTTACCAAGCATGTGGAGTGATTGAAATTGATCGCGGCAGAGTAATGATGGAGTACAGCCCCCCCAAGACGTCAGCGGATTGTGATTATGGCGCAGATCGTTCCCGCTGCCTGCGAGAGCCGCCGTTTACGGTTGCAAACCAGTCAAAAGGTTGAATCGCTGCTTCTACAGCCTGACGGTTCGACGTAGATTTGAGCTCCTGCAAAACTGGTTGACTCTCAAGCGTCCGCGCACTACGCAAGAGTTGTACGACACTGGATTTTAGCTTGGACCAGATCTAAGCACCACGTTGGTTGTGTAGTCCGTAAGTGTTGGCTGGCAGAAGTAGCCGTTAGCCCCTGCCGCCCCGCCCCCCCCCCCCCCGCCGGAACAAGCAAGATCCCACCGGCTGTGTCCCGGATGTTCCCGGATTGCTTCAAGCAAAAAGCTCAGTTGAATACCGAGAAGATAGCGACGGTGCATCTACGCGCCAGGATTGAAACGTTTCTAAGCAGTTCGGAAGGGGTTTGCGGTAATTAGCCGTTTTGGTCTGTTAGCCTGTCGCTGCGGCCATCAGAGGTTCGATTCTCGCGAGTCTTCATCAGCGACGACCCTAACGCAATCTAAGACATCCGAATGACATGCGTCGCTGCATCGACTCGGTAGTAAATTCGGCTGAACCGGATGCGCCAGCCATTTTCGGCAATGTCGATCGTCATCTCTGGTCGAGTGTCAGGGTCGCCCTAGAAACTGAATTGTTCTGCGCTGATCACCAGCGTCGTCGCGGGCGTATCGAGTGAGGAATTTGAACTGAGTCCCGTTGATGATGGGTCAGTCCAGCACGGCTGTAATTCTCGCGAAAGTACAACGCAGGCGCCCGGATCTCATCGGAGATCTGCTGCGAAGCCCGAGTGTTTTCTGATCGCCACGATTTCGGGACAACGCTAGCATGACTTGCTTGGAGAACGAAGTACGATGAACAAAACCGTGATCATATAAATCCGGGATCGCGGCGTCCCGTCGATTCACTGACGTTGCGAAGTAATATCAGCGAGTGACAGCCTCGAAACTTTGGTTGGAGATAATTAGACGCTATAGAGCGAAACGTGTAATCGAAGGTATCGGGCAAAAGGATCGAAGTCTGGCTGCCCGAGTCGACGACACGAAGCTTCATACTGCACTCGATCTTCACGTTCGATTTGCGACGCCGCAATCAGCAGCCGATGGTACGGTCAATGATCTGACCTCAAATCGAGAGTGACCCAGCCCCCTGCGCAATGGGAACGTGCAATCTCGCGAGTACGCGAAGTTTCGTCACGTGCGCTGCTGCAGGTCAGCCCACCGTCACTAATCGTTGAAGAGGGCTGCTTCCGCAATGCAGCGGGAAAGAAGCCACACGTTTGTCGTAATACCCAAGCAAAGCTTCGTGAATAAGAACGTGCTAGCCATCGATGTCGAAAATTGACTCCTTGCCTTACATCATCGTGCCATGAGAAGGCACTTGTAATTGCGTGCACCAAACGTGCCCGGGCCTATCGATGTCGTGCCCGCTCAGCTGAGCGAATAGTCGCAAACGAACGTTTTGCCAATGATGTTGTCCCATCACTGAATGAAGTAGGCAAATAAGGAATTGAAAGCGTCCTGAAAATTGATCGTCACTGAGCTGAAACTGGTTGAGGTCATGCTGGGTCCACATCCGAATTGTGGACGATCTCCCCAACCGTTGATCTGAAGTCGGTAAGGATAACTCTCCGTTTCAAGTCCTCTTCGTGTTCGCTGTCATCCAAATCGTCACATAGCGATCTTCACGCGATCAGGAACGGTTGGGGTTCTTGAAAACGGATTGGTCCTGGAACCGAGGGTTGATCAGTGGTTTCTGAATCCGAGATTGAATCGTGGCCCATTGCGTTTCTCCGACCACTGCTCGACGAAGGCCTCTTTGTTTGCAGACTCCTGCAAACCGAGCGATGCAGAAAGATCGGAATGCAATGAGCTTGCGAATTACAAGGGCCTGTGGAAAATGCAATGAGGCTAGGATCGCCGCGAAGTGATAAGTTTTATCGGATCTTTGCTATGATAGATCCTTGCGATCCTACTATGCGATCGCTTCGCTTAGGACGATTGTACTTGCGGCCTACGGCTCTCTGCGTTT
>Ga0163217_1106331_pt1 | contig 10084 bp, 13 predicted proteins | sample SynspAceP_FD_185933 | JGI IMG/M metagenome (GOLD analysis project Ga0163217, IMG submission 185933) | Saline lake microbial communities from Ace Lake in Antarctica - Synechococcus sp. Ace-P (PacBio error correction) | ecosystem: Environmental > Aquatic > Non-marine Saline and Alkaline > Saline ...
AATCTTCGGTTCCCTTTTTCGTAGGAGGAAAAGAAAGATTTGTACCGGGGGTTTCTCCCCCCAACACCCGGGCCGGGTGGAAGTTGGTGAACGTGGCACGCAGTCGGATCAGGTTAGACCCCAACCCCCGGGGTGGCGGAGAGGAGCTTCCTGGAGCTGGCCCCCAGAGGCCAAGGAGACTTCATCGTGTTCCCCAGATCATTGGCCGAAAACGATTCAAAGGAACCGAACGGGGCGCCGGCGGTAATACGGCCGTGCGATGCAAAGGAGGTTGGCATCGTGGACCGCCGGGTTCGTGCCCGTGGGCATCAATGCCGCAATCGGACGTCAAGCCGACTACGGCCACGCTTGTTGGCTGCGGATTTCCAGAAAGAAATGTCGTAGAGTAAATTGAATTCTCATCGTGCGCGTTTCAAAACAATCCCAGACGCCTGGTGAGCCTTTGGTTCCAAGTTAATGGGTTTGGTTGCCAGATTAAGGCCGTTGAATTACTGAAACCAAGGGAATCGAGGGCCAGAGATGGTGCACGAGTTTGGTAGTTTCTGCCGCCATGAATCAGCAATTCCAGTCAAGCGGTCTGTGGGGAGACCCGCGCGTTGTGCCAACGGCCTCTTGACAAGGAATGGACGTGGGGGAGGGTAATCAAAGAACAGCCCAAGGTGACCCCCATCAGGGCTTGAGCAAACCAAACAGTTTGAAAGATGAAAGGCAGAAAATCGTGCTTAACGGGCGCCGCACGATCGCCACGATACAAAGCCTGCCAGCCCCACTCAGCAGCTTCCAGCGTCCGCCAGAAGGCGATGGCGGAAAAGAAAAAACCCTCGTGATAGAAGAAACGGGGGTTGCGATCGAGCAGAGCGGCCGAAGGTGGAAACGATGGTATCGGGATCGCGCTTCGAATCAGTTGACATGGCATGGTGCTGTCAGAATGTCACGCGGGTGAAGACAGGAAGATGCTGATGCCCGCAGCCAAGGATGGCACGCCGTGCCCCAGTCAGGATTCCAGAAGCGGCTGGGTGGGGCGGGGGCGGTTGTGGCAGGGCGTCATGATGAATACGGTGCACTCGAGATGCAGGGCCGGAAGCCAGGGCCACAGTAAACGCCAGGGCTAGTGGCCCACGAACCAGCCGCAGATCGTTCAACCGGCGAGTCCATAGCGGCCAACAGAAAGGCCCCACGTTGGGTTCCAAGCCGCCGGTGGGCGAGAATTTTCGCGCGGTAAAACTGAATCGGGGCAAGTCGGCCTGGGGGTTTGTGGGGGGCGTCACTGAAACAGGCGTCAAGGGCCCGCGGAAGCTTGTGTTCATCGCCTGCTGCTCGGCGCTCCCCGATCAAGGTGCGAGCTCAGCTTAAGACTGGCAACCGGAAATGGTGAAGAACCCCGCTGAGAATGGCCCACGCAGGCTGCGCCCCCTTAACGCCTGCAATAACGAAAAATGGCAGCAATCTGGCTAGGTAGGCGCGTGAATTAGTCAACGTGTCTAGCAATCACAGTTGAAACAAGCCCCAGCGGCGCCTGCTTCCCATCGCTCTCTGCCTGGGTGCCACGATTGTGCCTGCGCCAATCGGCGCCAAGCTTCCCTCAATCAGTGGAGCGCGCCCAGTGTTCCCGAGGCGGCTATCCAACCGCTGGTCTGCTCGATTAACGCAAGGAAACCGGCCAATCAAGGTCAGTTATCAGTCCGGTGTCGGGCGCCGGGTCCGGCAATCATCTGCGGCACCGTCGATTTCCGGCGCCACCGACGAGCAACTTCAAGGCGAAGAATTTCAACTCTGGCGCGCGCCGTGAACGGGGCGCTCTGCAGATTCCGATGGCTGGGGGCACCGTCACTCCCGCCTACAACAGCCCGACTGCCGAATCTCAGCTCACGCGGCCCAGCTCGCCGAATCTTCTTGGGCAAGATCACCAAACTGGGTGCGCTGGGCTGCCCACAGCAAGCCGATCAACCGTGGCCCGAACCGCTTCCGATGGTCCGCAAACATCAACCTATGCCTTCACCAACCCCTGAGCTGCTCTCGCCGGAGTGGGGAAGAAGAAAGTGGGGCGGGCAAGGCGGTGACGGCCGTCGGCGTTGGCGCAAAGGCAATGAAGGCGTGGCTGGCCTATCCAAACAACCGCCCGATTCGGATCGCTAACAGTCAACCAGGCTTCGTGCGTGGCGTGATCCTGCCGGCGGCGTTGGAGGAACAAGGAGGGCAGTTCGTGCTTGGCACTGCGGAGAGCGGAGCGGCGGCCTCAACGGTCGTTCCACTCTCGAGGTTGGCGCCTCGGCGGTAAGAAGTGCCAATCCTCCCGGTGCCGAAAGCTTCCCGTCGTCGCCTTCACTGGATCTCGCTACGAAAACGGCGGAAGAAGCCAAGGCCGATGCGGTGCGCGCCTTCCTCAAAACTGTCGTTGCAAGAAGGACCACAGCAGATGGCGCGGAAGCTGGCTACGTGCCTGCAAGGGCGACGTGCTGGAGCGGGCGCAGAGGCGAGGTGGCCAGATCAAGAACTGATCCGTCCCCACAGAAGCGGCTGGCTCTGGCGCAGCAGCAGCAGGCCGCCGATGGCATGGTGAGCCAACCAGGGCTGGGGCTGCCCTTCGCGCAGCTCCAGCATGGGCACGCGTCAGCTTCACGAAGCGCCGCGGAGCCGCCCTTCATCCCCACGCGGCAGACTCATTGGGCTGGCCTCGAAGCACCAGTAGGCGCCTCACAGTGGAAAGCCTCGCTGGCGCTCAACAGCCAGAAGCCCCCGGGGCCCCCCCCCCACGTGATCAACTGCTTGATAATCTCTGATCCAATTCTTGATTCAGGAACTGATCGCCCCGATCAGGTGGGCAGGACGTTCTTGGCGCTGGCGTGGGCTTCGAGCCGCTAAGGTGGGTGCGCGGAAATGCCCACAATGGAGATTAGCCTGCACTGCTTCTCCAGGCCAGGGGCAGATCCAGCCCAATCGAGCGCGCTCAGCGCCCCCCGCCAGCGGCCTGCGCGTGAGAGGGTCTTGCAGCCGCTCAAGCCGCGCCAGCCGCGCAGCTTCAACTGGGCCTGCTCAAACACCTTGCTGCGGCTGGCCTGGCAACACCGGCCGTGGGAAAATTCGATTGCCAACGAAGCAAACTCATGCGCTTGAGCGTAGGCCTCCTCCAGGTCCGTGGGTCATCCACAGGCTGGGCACGCCGTGCCGCAAGCACGGTGGCGAGCTGTTGCTCGCACTGGGGCGCAGTATAGCCCATCCTGGCGGCGAAGGCTCATCGAGCAACAGACAGCTCAGGTTCACTCGCCAGCGGCCCGGGCCCCAGGGCCCCGCGCTGCTGGCCTCCGGAGAGCTGGGCGGGATAGCGCTCCGCAAGGGCTGACAGGCCCAGAATGCTCCAGCTGCAGCCACCCGCACTGCCGCCGCTTCAAGCCGGGCAGGGACGCACGGAAAAGCTACGTTTGGCGGCCACGGTCAGATGGGGGAAAAGGGCGTAGTTGCTGCGGCATCAGCGATCCCGCGGCGCAACGGCGGTCGATGCCGCCTCCGCATTCGAACAGCGTGCCGCATTGAGGCGATCCGCCCGCTGGCGGGAACGCTCGCAGGCCGCCAGGCATGCGCAGCAACTGCTCTTGCCCGCCGCCCGGAAGCCCCAGCAACCGCAAGCCGGCGGCAGTGGGCTGCCAAGGCGATCCGCAGTGGAAAGCCCCAAGGCGCAGCAGCCGCACCTCCAGCTCGGAAGGGAGGCGCCTGGGCGGGCGGGGGCTTCGGCGACCGTGTGGACTCATGGAGATTCCGTCTCACAGCGGTTCGCGAAATCAGCAGGGTTCCGTGTTATTCCGCGCCTGCCTGCGGCTGGCAGCAGGGGCCACCACAAGCCGCTTCAGCAGCAACAGGCTGTGCGCGTTGAGAGCAGCACCCAGGGCCGTCGCCGCCAGGTTCCCCGCCGATATCGCGGCATCTCACAGCAGCAAATATATCGCCAGCGGCAGGTCTGGGTGCGGCCCGATGTTCCCGCAGCATCAAGTGGTGCGAACTCCCCCAGCGCCCGGCAAAGCTGAGGCTTACTCCGCCACCAGGCCGGCAGCGCCATGCGCAAGCAGATCCGGCACAGCAAAGCCTGGCTTTTCATCGCACGAGGCTGCGGGCCACCTCTGGCAGGAGGGGATTCCTGATCTGGTCGTCGAAAGGCGCCGAGTTGCCCGCCGGTACATCAGCGGGAAGCTCACAGGAAAGCTGAGTGCACCGGTGGCGGGGCCAGCTTGACACGAGCGATAAGCCCCCAGCCCGATCCAGGCCAGCACCCGATCGCCCTGGCCTCCCAGCGTTGCAACAGAGACGAACCCCAGCACGTGGGCGGCAACCCAACGGGCCAGCCGAAGGACGCAATCGGCCAGGCTGCGCCGCAAACCGCGCCAGCGCGCACCCGGCGGGCCGCCAGCACCTCCGAGCGGAGCGACCAGAGAACGCGAGCGTTGGCGCTGTCGCAGTGGAGGAGCCAGAGGGGGGTGAGGGTCAGTCCGGGAGAACGAACAGCATCTGGGCCTCAGGGCCGCGTAAGAGGATCGAAGGCTGGCGCTGGAAACGCCGCGGTGGCAGCAGCCTTACTGGAGCTGACGCCAGGTTCGGGGCACGTGGCAGCCTCAGGGTTTGCCGGGCTGGACGGCGATGACCGCTCCGCATAACGGATCGGTCCGGTGGGCTGGCCTCCGGAGCCGTATCCACCACCCGCAAGCCGGAACAAGGACGCGCCTCACTGTTGCATATAAGGCAGACCGGCATCGACCGTTGCCCAGCGGCCACAGGCAACGTGCAACAGCCCGCACTGACCCCAACGGGATCAAACTTCGGCTCCAGCCGGCGGCAAGCCTCGAAAAGGCCAGGGCCTCGCGGGCGTAGTTCGCCGGCGGGTCACGGTGGCATGCGCCATGGCAATCCGGCGATCGAAGGATCGGGGGCTTCAGTCATCCTGGAAGCGCAAAGCGGCTGAGCGGCCTGCCGTTCGGGCACCAACCAGCACAGACGGTTGGTCAGCCAAAGCTCGCTGTCGGCTGCCCTGAGCAGCAGTCCGCGGGGTCTCCCAACTCAATCGAGAATGAACGGGGGCTGGCGAGAGTGAATATCATCCACGGGAGCTCCCCTGGGTGATCTGACTGGCCAGGCGCTCCTGAGGAGGCGAATGCTGAACTGGGGGGGCGGTGGCAACTGCCGCTGCAGCCAGTTTGGATCAGGGGCTCCCGCGGCTGGAATTGGCCCGCAGCCAACCGTGAGCCGGAATCCGCGGGGGGGAGAGGCAGCCAGGCCCAGGATCGAAGGTGGCGCCACACCTGAATGACCGAGCAGGCCATGGCGGACCTTCGCTCTTTGCTGTGGGTGCTGAAAGTTTAGTGTGGCCATTTGTTTGTCTGGACATCGGCCTGCAGATCCCCACCCATCACCAAAAGACACGCAAGAAGCGTGGGGACCAGTGTACTGTAATGGAGGCCGAGCATGGATCCAAACTCCATGGAGCCCAACCAAAGCGCGTGCGCCCAGCACAGGCCGGAGTTTTACGCTCGCCTGGCAGGGGTCGGCGTCAGTTTCCAGGGCCTGCGGCTGGCCCTGATCTCCGATGGGGTGAATCTGATCGTCCGGTTGCGCCTCAGCCAGGCTTGCTTTCGTGAAGCTCCCCGGCTAGGCAAAGCGTCGCTGCGGAGCACTGAACGGTCGAGGGGGCCAACTTTGCCCGGGCGCTGATCTGGCGCCGACGTCATTTGGGCCTTCAAGCAACGGGCTTCCGCTGCTAATGGGGCGGATTTTTCCGTCACGGCTGCGCAGGCTGATTTCAAGTGAAGGCATGATGCACGCTGCTCCTGCGGCGTGGACGCCCTGCTGCTGCTGTCATAAGGCGGGCTTTGGTTGGAAGCGGATTTAGCGCCCGCGTCTGACCAGCTCACCGATCTCGGCGGCGTCTCGATTTTTCAGGCGCCGACGTCAGTTATCCCGTAATTCAGAGGGGCCCAACCTTGCTGCAGCTCAGCTGCGTGAGCTGCCTTTATGGCTCCCGATCTCAGGCAGACCAAACCTGGCGTCATGGCGACCTGCGGGGCTGCGACCTGCGTGAATTGCCACTCAGCGGTGCAGCTCTGAACAGGCCGACTCGACGGTGCCTTTGCTCCAGAGGGCTGGGACAAGGGGGAAACGCCACCCAGAAAAGGCCGTTTTCAGCCCGATGACCAGCACTCGGACGGTCCGCTGAACACCTAGGCGACAGGCAACCGCAGGCTGCCTCAACCAGGACAGGGCCCCTCCAAAAGAGCCGAGCACCAGAGGCAGCCTGTAGCCGCCGACCATGAACACAGCCCCCCCGAGAGCAAAGGTCCAGAGGCGCCCGCCGATTGGCCATGTAAAGAAGCCCACGTTGGAGGCTCACCGTTCGCATCGGCATCAGGCCCGAGAACCATGTAGCTGTGAATCGAGGAATTCATTGGCGAAGACGGCTGCAAGACCTGCCAGGTCCCCACACTCATCCAACGCCCAAGGATGGGTCGGCCCGCGCCAGAGCGCCGACGGGCGATCAGTGGCTGGAACGGGGTTGAGCAGGGCGCTCCAGAACTGCACTGCTGCAGGGCCCGGCGGCCGCGCTGCCACCAGGCCGTTCGCAGGGTTGGGTGGCGGAGGGCCTGAAGCGATCCCGTAAGCCGTCACCAGAGGCCCATGAAGCCGCCCACCTTTCTCCAGAACGCCCAGCCCAGGGTCGTGCCCTGAGGAACACGGCAACGCAACCACGAACCAGATACATCGCGGGCAACCAAGAAAAGGAAACGGCCAGCGACAACCTGTTGAATGCCCCGGCGCTCGTGAGAAGAGGCTCAAAAGGCCGGCTTCTGCTTCAGTGCGGCCGATCTCGCGGGCAGCACCTAGGGTGCCCGAGCAAATGTGAGCAACAAGCTCGCCGAGCTCATGGCGCCACCGCGGCGGAGAAGCCGATGCTGGTGAAGCACAAAGACCGCCGCAGGAAGAAACCGACGCCCTGAGGCATTCTTTGGAGCCCGGTGAGGATCGCCACCCAGCGGAACAGTTGCTGGCTGCCGCGTCCAGGATTCCTCCCGGGGTTTCCTGGACACGTTTTGATGCGCTCTTGGCGCTCATATTTGTTGAGATTCTTGGCGATGGCCGCCTATCGCTGGCGGCCATCACGTAACCAGCGAAACAACCGGGGCCAGCTGCGACACGCAACCAGCATCACCAGCGCAACGATCTGCAAGCACCAAGCCCGGCCCCAGAGGGTGAGTCCGCAGGCCGAAGCGGGCCCCGACCAGCCCGCCAGTGAGTTTGGGTGGACGATCGCCGGAAGAATTCGTAGAAACAGAAGACAGGAAGCGATTTCCAAATGAGAGTAACCGAGCTGGTGGAATGGAACCCACAACATTCCGCAGGCCCCGTCAGTTGAGCGTGAAGCTCAGTACGCAACGCGGTGATCACTGGGTACTGCCCGATCGCGAGAGATGATGCTGGCGAAGGCTTGGGGCCGGAGGTCTGAAATTCGGGATCGGCCCATGGGCTCAGGCCCTCCACCAGCGGGCCAAATGGCAAGGCCAGATCGGCCAGCGGCAGCTGTAGCCTCGTTGTCCGTTACAAGGCCGTAGACCTTGAAGCTGGCTTTGCCGCCGGTCACCAGGGGTGGAGAGACCGTGATACGATTCGCAGACTGCGGGGATGATTGACGTATGTCGCCAGACCCAGGGGCCTGGGTTTCCGTAGGCCGCAGGAGGTCGCCTGCAAGGGGGCTCCGTGTGGCGGCGCCTCCAAGGACCTGCGCACTGCCCCAACTGCCCATCGCGCCCACGCAACACCTCACCTGACTGCGGTGTGGCTCGCGACCATCACGAGCATTCGAGAGAGCTGTAGCCGCATCGTTGTGACAAGGGCAAGCACACCTCAGCAAAGGGCACATGCGTCGACTTGCGTGGCGAGGATCGGCGATAGCATTTGACTGGCGAATCGCCGTGGCGATCCAGGGTAGGTGGTGGTGGATCAGCTGGCTACTCTGGAGCAACAGGGCACCGAGCTGGGCGGCCGCAGAGGTGCGATGCGAGCATGCCGCCGTATCAGCTGAGGGGCGCTGGTTGCCGGAGTGAGCCTCGCTGAAGGCGTGAGTATGCCATGCGAGCCGTGCGGATCCGAGACGCGACTCAGTCGCACACTATGGTCTTCTCCATCGGGCACTACGTCAGATGTAGTGCAGGCACGGGCGGGAGGCATGCGCGATGCGCTGGGCGTCGTAGAGCGCTGTGTGATGCTGACACCCACGTCAGCGGCATCCGTGTCGCGTCATGCATCAACGCGAGAGCAGGCAAGCGATCACACGTTGCACAGGTCAGCGGTGCTGACGACTTGGAACGTGCCAGCGCGCTGGAGTCTTGAATTGGCCACTGCAATCGAGCACACGTCACATCCGCTCCTCCATGGCAGGCGGTGGGATCGGGATTCCGCGCTGAAACAACGTCCGCCTGATCCGCCGGCCGATCAAGACGGCGGGTCATCCGGCGAGCGGCTGATCAACGGGCTGGGACCAACGGCCATGAACCGAGGTCGAAAGTTCAGCAGATGGGCGCACTGAGGTGGTGGCTTGGGTCATTGAGGTGACCACCGAGAGAGCCCTGGCCCGGCCCAGAGGCCGTAAAACAGGCGCCCGATCCGCCAACCCATTGATTCCGAGTCATGAGGTGTCCGCCGCCGCTGGCGACAGGGCGCGAGGGCGTCCAGCCAGCTCGCATAATCAAACCTTGATTGGATTAGTGCTCCGGTTAAGCAGCCCAGCCTCTGCCTCCCATCCTGAGCCCGCCCCAGCCCGCCTCCATACTGCAGCTGCCACCCGGAACTGATGACAGCCAGGCCCGCGCAGCTGCTCAGGCCCTCGGCGGATCCGCTCGCTGCAGGTATCAGGCGCTGGCGCAGAAGAGCTGCGTCGCGATCTCACCACCGACGCTGGATCTCTCCAGTCACGGTTGTCGTTCCACGCTAAGGTGCTCAAGGAACTGCGGCATGCTCAGCGACCGCAACGTGGGCCCGCTGGATCTACTACAGCTCAAACCTTGAGGCGCTTGAAGGGCCTGCGCAGCTGGTTGGCCAGCTGCAGGAACGCTGCTGCTGCCTCGCGAACCTGCCCTAGATCCCCTTGGGCAAGCACCACCGTCCATCACCGCCCCACCGCCGGGTGTTTGCGCCGCGCACCCGTCCGGGGTTGATCGCGATCTGCTCACGATTCGCCAAACAGGCCGTGCCCGCCCGGGTGGACGGACCCGAGGGACGCCGCGAATAAAAAGGCTCAATTCATCCGCTCGAGGTCGTCGTCCGTTGAAGCCGCAATCCGTGGTCGCTGGATCTCCAGCTCACCACTTGGTTCGACCGCAAGCGCACCTCACCACACTGTGATCCGGCCTGTGCGCCACAGCGGTCAACAGGTTGATCAGGGCCCGTGCAGGCGGGAGAATCCCCAGAGCAGGCTGGAAGGTGGCTCGAAAGCTGAGCTGTAAACGCCGCGCTGCTCGGGCGGGCGGCAGGGCGTCAGACCTCTGCACCAGTTCGGCGAGATCGGAGCCCCTCGTAGCGCCGCTCATCACGGGGCAGCTGTTCTCCAGCTGGGAGAAGTTCGAGCAGATCGCCCACCACGCTCTGCAGCCGTTTGCAGTTCCCGCTGCAGGCGCTCGATCACCTGTCGGTGGGCGCCTTGGACTGGCCGCAGGCTGTCCCGACAACAAGCAATGAATGGGATGGCGGTGTCTTGAGTTCGTGGCACAATTCGCTCTGCCAGCGGCCCTGTTGGTCCACTGCGATTTCCAGGATCGCGGCTGTTCCAGCCACGCGCCACAGATCAGTCCCTCCGGCAGCAAGTGACTCGATCGGGTCCTCGCCCAGGGACCACTCCGCCGCTCCGGCAGCTGTGCGCGCAACGCTATGCACTGCCTCCTCAGATCCGCTGATTGGACCACTACGGAAGGGCTTGCCCGCGCAACCAGCGTGCCGGTTGGAATGTTCAGCAACCGCTCGGCTTGGCATTGATCGAATGAACTGGAGGTCGTCATCCAGCACAGCCCCCAACGGCGCGCTTCCCAACCAACGGCTGGCAGTTGCCCCGGCGCAG
>Ga0163217_1010095_pt1 | contig 10083 bp, 10 predicted proteins | sample SynspAceP_FD_185933 | JGI IMG/M metagenome (GOLD analysis project Ga0163217, IMG submission 185933) | Saline lake microbial communities from Ace Lake in Antarctica - Synechococcus sp. Ace-P (PacBio error correction) | ecosystem: Environmental > Aquatic > Non-marine Saline and Alkaline > Saline ...
TCTGATTTTGTATCGCCTTTTCTGCGCAATGATCCAGAAGCGTGCGGGCCTCGTCTTACCGCACAGAATCCGCTTCGTCAACGGAATGGCAAAAACACATGTGCGTTTCCACGCAAATCATCACTTGGGCTTCTGCGTGTGACCGCTGATGCAGCAACCCTCAAGCGCCATATGCAGCGGGCGGTGTCTCGGCCTCAAGAAATCAGGCGATCTTTTAGTAGTCGAAAGTCAGCTGTTTTATTGGTGGCAATTTAGGTTTAGATGTCAACAGCATAGGCGGCACGACGGTCGGTCACCTCATATCCTCAAGAATGGACAAACCGACGGCACGTAGGCCAAGGAATTCAAAACAAGGGGGCCCATCACCCCGCGTCAGCGGCTGGCCAGAAATCTATTTACTTCGTCAACGACAAGATGCACGGGCACGCCGGACATCGCCATGAACCGGCCGCCCGTCAGTGTCCGCCCGTCAGCGTCTGCCCTCGCCAAGTGGCCATTTGCAGCGATCTGGCCTTGCAGCATGACCAAGCCCGGTACAGCCGAACTCATAGTCACTTGAATACATCCAACTGATTATAGCACAACAGCTATTCCCAGTACGCGGCCCGATGCCGATTCGCGACACATATAGTCATAAAAAGCTTACGGTGATGGTATCGCAGATAAAAAATATTAGCTATAAGAACAACAGATATACGCGCTGCCGTTCAGCTGTTAGTATCTAGTTGCGGTCGTCTAGCGATAGACGATTTATGCGCAGTCAGTTCCTCGTTGCTATACAGGAGGTCTGCAATTAGACGCCTGTACCCTGACTATGGTTGACCCGCATCATCAGAAGAATACAGGCGTGTTTCGACACGAGGTCGCGCGTCGACATCATCTGCTAGCAGGCGAACACATATTTGAGGCCGCTGCCATTGATCCGCTGTCAAGATACGTGGTCTCAGTCACGGTGTCATCGCGTAGGGCGTTCGTGATAGAACCTCCGCCAGTATCACACCCGGCGAAAGGATCATCCGGTCAGCACATTATAAAAGCCTTACACTAGGAACAACTGTCGCAAGACCTGATAGGATAACCTGAAACCCCAACGGTGAAAGTGGCCATGATCAAAAACGAACACTCGACGATGGACGACCCAAAGAATCATGCTCGCTGAGGGCTGCACATCAAAATCTCGAATTCAAAAAGCGCCAGGTTATTGCATATACGCTCATTGGATCTGCTGATCAGACCGGACGTTGCCATCCCAAATTAAAGATCCCGCGTGTCCCCAATGACATGGGAGTCGGCAGCTGCTGCGTGGCACCGGGGACTTCGCGCAGAAATGATGCTTGATCGGGTTCGGCACCCCATTCCAACCGGCATAACGCTGTAACCGACTGGTGTCAATTGCGTACCAGATCAATCTGGTTCCTAGGACTCACGACCGTGGCGCACGGTTCTGGGGTGGTCCCGCTGCGCCACGCATAGCCGAATTACATGCCTTGCGACAAAGCTACCTCAAGGTCCGAGGCATTGGGCAGAACCGCCGTACCGACCCGCGGCGCACGTATATCAAGCGGCCGATTAACTCCTCCACCAAGCCGCGCGCGTCACTTCTGCAACAACGTCGATTTCTTCGGCGATCAGGGCGGATTGCACCCTGTCCGTGCGGAATCAACGCGCTGCGCTGAATTTTCGAGCCCCGCCAACTGTGTGGTCGATCAGTTCCAGCCGCGCGCGCATGAACGGATCGTCAAGCTGCATCAATCAGATCACCGCTGCGGCACTTTCTGGTCCCGGTCGTGGTCGAAAACCCTTGGTGACAAAACCGTTTGTCCCTGCGCGTAACCTGAGCCTGCTGACTGGGCCCAGATTACGGCATCCGACGATGCTGTAAGATGGGAAAGGCAAACCAAGAAACAAGAATCGGCCCCTAGGATCCAGGCAATCGCAAGCAAAAGGTGGTAATCAGCGCGCGGGGTGATTGGTACGCGAAGCTTTGAACTTCTGACAAAGAACTTACTCCCCTTTTCCGAATGGGCAGCAAAAGCTGCGTCGGTGGCGCCCAAGATGCCAGCAAAACCCCGATGAATGATAAAGCGGGCCGGCAATATAGGCGATGGATTCGCGCCACATGATGAACATGCGGTAGATGAAGGCGGCGCCTGCCATAGAAGATCAAACCATACCCGCTCTACCAATTAGCGAGGTCACCTTAATCGGCTCAGGCATGCGCCGTAGGATATAATCGTTGTAGTCAGATAATTAAGATAGTTTGTGAATTCGCCCGCTCAGGTTCGGGATCTCGATCCAGTCGGCCAGCAACCGTAAATACCCGTAATAGCGCAGCATGGGTTTGCCGTTAAAACAGCAAACGTCGACACCCCACAAATCAGCAGTGAACATTGAAGGCCACCGCCGTGACGCCGCGGCCGGATCAGCATTTGCAGACAAGACAATGCGACCGAGGCAAGCAGAAAAGCTCGATCATGATGGCCGGATACCGCCGACCAAGCATGCGTTTGTGCTTTGTTCCGCGCAAGGCAGAAGCCGGCCGAAGCGTCGACGTAAGGCACCGGGATCAGGAACAAGAAACATGGATCCCGATCTCATGGACTTTCCGCCCGACATTCTTGGACGGCATAGCCGTGAACCAATTCATGGAACGCTTTGACAACGGGATAGACCACCAACAAGATCGGCGAGATTGCCAGGTTCAAAACCCGGTCAGGTGATGTTTGGTGGTCAAGGCACCAATATTCATTGGCGCAACACAGCCGCCGTCAGCTACCAGCAAAGCCAGATCACTCGGCAAAGGTCTTGGTCAAAAAACGGCCGCACAAACGGCAAGGTTCGCCGTCAGAAATCGGTCGGGATCCCAGATCGGCACGGCGCACCGCAAGGGTGAACCGAAACCTTCTGTTTGATCTCCAATCCGTTTGTGGCGGCTTATGACGCCGGATAATTCCGCGGACTGTCCAGGAGATACATCGGCCACAAGCGCTCGGCGGCATGCAAATTGCCCCAATAGCCGGACGCACTCATCCTCGTCGGGGCCCCGTTCACACCAGCTTGTTTCGTTGGCAATATCCCAGACACCTCGCCAAGCGACACCCGCTGCCGTTCCAGCAAGCCGACCATGCGATACGCGGCCGGGGGAACCGGTGCGACGCGGCCCGTTGGCTAGAATCCTGTAAGGATGAACCAGATGCGCCCGTACGGTAATCATGGCGATAGATATTCACCATGCCGGCGTACCGTGGCTTCAAAGGTCCTTGACCGATACCACGGACGACGGCGAGAAAAAGCGAAAGCCGGCCAAAGGACCTAGGCACTCCAGGACCCAAAAGGTCATCAGCGCTAACCCAAAAGCAAATACCAGACGGCGGGTCCATATTTTCCCTAAGTTCTGCGCTCAGTTCGACCGTCGAATCCTTGGCAACGGCCTTCCATAACACGGACGCACGCGGCCATAAGATCGGGGCCCTCTTCGATGGATGCCTATCGACGATCAAAGACATTCGCGCCGTTCAGCCGGGCCTGCAAAATCGTGTGCGGATTCCGCTGCACGGCGACGCGGTAGGGCGTATCCGGGCAGCGCGCTTCAGGACCGAAGGGCCTCGCCTGGTCCCCGGCGAAAGTTCGCGAAATATCGCGCTCATGCCAACGCGCATTGTGACACGGTATTCATCAAGCGGAGCGACCTGAACAACACATCCGCCCCCGTCGAGTCGGGGCAACCAGGCGCTTGGCTAGGTCACCAGAAACGACAAGCCCGGTAAAGGGCGCGCGATTGTCATACGTTCAAGCTGCTGATCCAGCAAACTGATTTTGCGCCGTCCGACTGTTTCAATTTGTGAAGGCAAAGAATTACGCCGCTTGCGTCCGTTCACGCTGCGCCATCCCCTACTGTATTCCTGCTGCTGCTTGGTGGCCGGTCGCCCAGCCATTTTAAGCCGCTCAGACGAATATCAAACGGTCTTCCAACCCCGCGCCATTACGTCGCCTTCTTGCACCAGATTCGACCGGCGCGCCGCCTCGGACTGGACAGGTAACGCGGCGATCGCGGAAAGTCACGACCGCTGTATTTGTAACGCGCTGCACAAACGGTCGTTGCCGTTACCCTCTGTACGTGCCTGTTCGCATAATATGCAAAAAGGCGACAAAGGCGATCAGCGCATCACCCCCAGCTTTCACAGCGCATGTCGCCGCACGCAAACAGCGGCCTTAAAGAAATTCGTGACGGAGTCCCAAATCTTAGCAGGCAACCAGCGATCTTCGCGCCGTTGATTATCCCAGCACAGGGACCGACCAGGACGGCCGGCCTGCTCTGGTGCAGCCTGCACGCCGCCGGCAAATCAAATCCGTCGGCTCGACTTGCGTTTGCAACAGCATCGCGCCGATGGTCTTTGCCCCTTTCGGTCAGCGGCACGGTACAAGCAGCCTGTGCCACCCTCAATGATCCGCCAGCCGCCGTATGCGCCCGACGTACACGGGCGGGCGCCCTTCAGTGGGGCTGCGCGATGACCGCTTGCTGTCGATCGGCTTCATCCATCGCTGTTTCGAATCACCGAAGCAAGGGTAGCGCGTTTGCCAAAGGTCGCAGAGTTTGACAGCGCACGCAGCCCGGAATCTTGCCTGCCGCGCAAATCATCCGATCGCCGCACAATTCGCAATTCCAGCCGACCGGAAAGTTTGCAGTCGCAGACGCGGTGGCCTGGCTTCTGAAAAGCGGGTGTGATGCAGACTGGTGGCCAGCAGCTTCGGATCACCGTCACAAGGTTTATCATTGCCGCTGATCCGTTGCCGACGCATCGACGGCCTCCTATCCATCGGATAACCACTGGCAGTCAACTGACGACACGGGCGCAAGGTCGGTATCGGCAAGAATTAATCCGACAAAAACGGGCAAGGACGCCGCGCACTGCCCATCCGATCAAGATAGCGGTCACTTGCAATGGCGGCGTTTGTCCTTGGCGGCCGGTTTTTCCACCAGCATCCCTGCCCTTAAGGCACCCCGTTCAACGCGCCCGCATGAGCTTCGGCGCCGCACTGGCCCCATCTCGGCCCACATCGCGGACGGGTTCAAATTTGGCTTTTGCCCGGGTGCCTGCCATGACGACAAGGACCTGCTGTATCCCGTGCATCCCTGACTTGGCAAAGCCTGCAACCAATGCCGCAAGCGACCATGCGCCATGTCGGTGCCGCTGCGCCAGCTTTTCGGCGTTTCCGCATTCAAAAATGGTTCTTCCGAAGAACGCCCCTTGGCCTTGTAAATTCGTTCAAAACGGACAATCCTGCACTTCCTCGCCGCTTTTTCGTCAGGCAATATATTCGAAAGCTACGACCTTTTTGGCCAATCATCACCTAAAAAATAAACTTTTTATAACATTCATCCTGTTGCGCGCTCTCACCAGTGGTCTATCAAGGCGCCGAAATCGACTGGATAAAAGGGTCAGCGCAAATCTCAGGGAACTGGTGCCCGCAACGTCAACTGAGGTCTGCGCGGGTAAAATGCATGGCAAAAAGACGTCAGGATTTGCTGGTCACAATTTTTGCGCAGTTCATTGTTCCCAGATCGCCCGCAGACAATGAGGTGTTTGAACGGCTGGGACCAAGTTCCATAGTTGCCAAACCGCTATAGCAGCAGGAACTGGGGTATAAACGGCCAGTGTCGTTTCGCCAAAGGCCGTAACCCCATCCATAGGACTTGCGATGTCCTCCGAAAGGACTATCGTTGACCTGCGCCCCCACATCCAAGAATGTGTTAGAAGCCCGAGGCCGCAGACTTTAATCGTTGCCGTCACCCCAAACAGGAGAATTATCCGAGCCGCCGCCGCTATAGAATAAACGGTTGTCGTTGGCCGCCTTCACCGTCCATCAATTCGTTGGCCTTGGTGGGCCATACATCCGATCATGCGCCCGATCCCCCCATTGGACGACCTGACTGGCATCCTCCACCAATAGCGCAGTTCGCGGCTTTCTTTGAAGCGGCATAGCCCGCAATCAAGCCGGTCCATGCACCTCGGCCGCCATCGATAAAGTTCGACCCCGATATAACCGGTCGACTCCTGGGGGGTCCGTCGCCGCCATTGCCGGCCAAGGCGTTGTATTAGATCGTTGCCCTTGATCGTATCGTCATCATGGCTGACCCCGAAACATCTTCGAACCCACCGCTGTGGAACAGCTTGAGCGACAGGTTGATTCTTACCGTTCTTGCGGTCACCGTTATGAATCTGGCGGTGCTGTCCGCGCAGGCCTAGATCGTCGGGCTGATAAAGTTACTGAAATCAAGCGCATCACCGGGGTCAATTCAATCAAGGTCGTCAAGGCCGTTGTGCCTTGGTCCGAGTGTTTGTGGGTAGCGCTCGTTCTCGATGGAAATCGCTTCACTAAGACGATCAATGCCAAGGCTTGCCCCCCGCAAAGACATATGGTATCGTCATTCTGTAACCGCCCACACGCCCAGTCATCGCCGCGCCCCCGCCTTCGATCACGTCTTTGCCACCTCCGGTTACGAATGGTGAGCTGCAGACCTGGATCGTGTGGATCAAATCCGGTCAAAGTCATTTTATAGTATTCGCGCTTGCCGTTGTCCGCGAACCCGTCGAGCCGATGATTTGCAACGAATGATGATACTTCGGCGTTGTCGACAACGATCCCGATCACCCCGTCCTCCCATTGAGTGTCATTGCATCCGCCCACCGATCAGCACATCCCCATCGACGCCACCCAGGATCGTGTCATTCGCGGTTTCCGGGCGCACCTGTCAGGGCGGCAAAGTGTGAACACAGCGTTATCGAACACGCGCATGAACGCCCTGATCCCCCAGCACAAGATCGGTATCATGGGTCAACCTGCTGCACCAACATCTGCCTGTATCGGCACCACCGACAATCTGGATACCAGCTAGGCTCGGCGTGTCGCGGTCGTGGTGATACCACTTGCCTTTTGTTGCTGGTAACCGCCCGAATTAATGCGCAGCTCGAATGCATCGCCGCTGACATCGCGGAAGATCACGACGTGGCCGGCAAGGCTTGGGTTCATCGATCAATATTTCGATGAATCACGCGGTAAAAGTGTCGCGCCAGCCGGACTCGTTAGGCTGATCGACCTGGCCAATTGGCAGATACCAGAACGATACCGCCATCCGCGCGCCGCGTCGCGGTCTTCTGCGGTCGATATAAAGATATACTTCATAAGCTGCCAGTGCATAGATGGCATCCAGGCCAGAGACGTCTAACCCCAAGTTCGGACTTGGACTTGGCATAGATTATAGCCGTTGAACAGGCTTGCCATTTCTGGGTGTCTGCGTTGAATCTTGGTCATGATCTTCGACATAGCCGTACGCGCACATATTTGCTGTCCAGATTCCTGACCGACTGTGATGCGGATTGCCTTCGCTTGTCACCATGGAGGGCACATCCACCCATAGGGTCTTGGAATTTTTTTGTACCACCCCAGCCATGATCATTTGCCGTAGGGTTTTGGTGAAGTCGCCTTGATCGACAAAATTCGTCAGCTGCCCCGCCTGCGACAAAGCCTGCCGGAAACATCAACGCCAAGCTCGTCACCTGCCGCCCACAGTTGAAGCGCGTAGTTGCGATCACATCCGCGCCCGAGGTTCGCATCATCCACACCGTTATGTGTCGATAAATATCGCCCGTGGTTGATGTGTCGTCACCGCTGCCCTGCCAATCACCCGATTCCGTACCGTTTCCGGTCAGGATCGTATCGTTTATATATTCGGTGTGGCATCGCCGTTACGGCTGAATAATCTCGCGCAGCTCGCCAAAGCTGACAGGGCCGACCGGACCGTCTCGCAGGAACGTCAGGAGTACCGCCGTCGACCCAGACCGTATCCGCATCAAACGCGACCCATATCGGCATCGCCCGGCGCTGTTGATCATTGTCGCCGCCCGCCCCGCCAAGAATGATATCCCGCCGCCGACCGTCAGGAATAACGTCATCGCCGCCGATGCTGTCCGCCACCGTCTCGAACGTAAATCATCGGGTAAGGACTGACCAACAATTTGCAGGCCCGAGATCACCGGATATCCGGAGCGCTGGTTCGACGGGGATCGACACTCGATGTAATAGAGCCACCCGACAGCCGGTGCCACAACATAGTTCCCCAGACCCGGCGGCATTCTGATCCTGCGACGTCACGCGGATCAGGTCACCCGCAAGTTTAACGCATCCGGATCACTGACAAAGTAGCTTTCGTTCGATGGTGACTGACGCACAGTGCCATATTGCGGCCTTGTCTTACCATCATACGCCGTCAAGAATAACGTAGATGTCGAAGGTCTCCATAGTGGGCGAATCCAACCGCTTAGCGTGATGAGCCAGCGTGTCGTCGTGACCGGTTGTAAAGATAGCCTCTAGAGGCGATCAATCGCAGAGTAACGGCATATGGATTATCGCTGTGGGTATCGTCATTGATCCACCGCATACGGCCTTTGTCGTCCCGTACGCTCCATTTTCGATGGTGAACGTCGCGCAATGATTGCGCGCTGTCGTTTCGCGCACCAATTACGGCCCGTCGTCGGCCAAAAGATAGCCGCGATCATCGCCCACTCGTTCCATGCCTGCCCGTACGCGGTGCGGGTCTGTTGTCTCAGAGGGCGATACGCATCTGCCGCCGAGGACAGCGCGTCATATCGCGTGATGTCCAGCGCGGATACTTGTCCATTGCCCAAAATTAAAGCTGTATTACGCGAATTCCTGACCGATGGATTCAGCAGTCGAAGGCCCGTCAAAACGCCGGTTCTTGTTCAAGGTTGGAATCTTGGCGTTGTCCGCCAAGACGACGTCGGTCAGGTTGTCCACGATGCCCGATTGAATCGCGTCATCACGTTGCCCCCCCAAGCAATGATGTCGGTCGACAGCGAGGCTGTCTGATGCACTAAGGCGTTTGCCCCGCCGAAAGCGGGGGTCAATCGGACACGCAATGTCGCGCAGGGAGAGCGTTGGTAGCTGTCCGGAGTCTCAGGGTTCACAGATGGGTGAGAATCATAGAAAGTGATGTTGATGAATTACGCGGCATCGTGGCGCCAGATGACATACTCGTGGTAAGCCTCTATCATGTTGAGGTGTCAGCTGAGGTAAGAGGTCGCGCAGCAGAGCAAGTCCGTGACAATTCGTATCATCCTTGGCCCGCCAAAGACGAATGTCCATTGCCAGACCTGTGGGTGGATCTATCAATTGGCCGCCGATGGTGGGGTCTTTGCGTGGACACGCTCAAAAGCGCGATTGGAAGATCGCCAAAGTTGGTCACAGTGCTGTCAAAGATCGCAGTGCCGTTGTCGCAAAGAAGATGTTATCACCCTGACCCGCGTCGATCAGGTTCATCGCCCTTGCGCCAAAAGATCGATCGGTGCTCGCGCCTGGCCGATCTGTCGTCGTTGCCCCAAGCATCAGCGATCGACATCAGGGTGCGCAATGCCAGACCAAAAGCTGGGACATTGATTTCGACCGCACCAGATTCAAGGCAGACACTATCACCCAGAACAATGTTCGATCCTTCGAGGCGTAGATTTCCGTCGCGAGTTCAGGAAGGCCACCCGAGGCCCGGATATACGATCGCGCTGCGACCATGTGGTCGGAGTCAACATCGCGGCCGCATAGAGGGGCTTGTGGGTCGATGGAGAAGTGTGAACCAGATAAGCCGTCGACAGGTCGCCGTCTAGGTTCCAGTATGCCCGACCAAATTGTCACCTGAAGACCCAGATTGATCGCTCAGGCTGGGCCGTCGTTTCGCGCCGACATTTTGCCGTGATCATGTCCATGAGCACCACGCGAGGATCAGATTCAGCCCGTAAAGCCCGTCCGAATAATGGTCGTCGCCACGGTTGGCGGGCGACGTGGTCGAAATTTCGACAAGTGGATAGCGAGGTCACCAAAGTTGGCGTGCCTGCGTCTCGAAGATCACATGCCGTTGTCGCCCAAACGATGTTATTGCCCTGCGCGCGTCTATGGTCGTCGCCGGCCTGACGAACCAGAATGATTATCGGTGTTCATCGCCCGTACGGATTTTGTCGGACCCGCCAACTGCGTGTCTTCGATGGGTCCGGATTGTCCCGCAAGTGCCAGACC
>Ga0163217_1050247_pt1 | contig 10083 bp, 8 predicted proteins | sample SynspAceP_FD_185933 | JGI IMG/M metagenome (GOLD analysis project Ga0163217, IMG submission 185933) | Saline lake microbial communities from Ace Lake in Antarctica - Synechococcus sp. Ace-P (PacBio error correction) | ecosystem: Environmental > Aquatic > Non-marine Saline and Alkaline > Saline ...
AAGGCAATAAATGCCACGTTTCTTCTTGATGGAATACGATACACTTGCCAGCCACAGGTAATGCTACGAGATACGGAGACCGGTAGACCCGTTCCAAACGTTTGACCAACAGATTATACGCTAAGTGGATCTTTGCCGGAGAGCGTGTAAATGACAGCGACAACAAAAGACATTGACGTCCGATGACCCTTCCAGTCAAACAGACCCGGGGAAGATGTACAAATGCGTCCTTCAGACACAATTCCAAAACAAAGCAATTGACAATATTCGACAGCAAGGAGTTATGACCACTAATTATCTACCCGGATGCAATACTTTGGTTCGATAAGTAAGAAAGGACAGGGGCCAAAAAGAAAGTATACAACAAGTTTTTTGATTCGCAAGTGCTTAACGCTTTTGCAAAGGCTTTTCCCATCACTATGGGTGGAAGCAAATGATCAGCACGAAAGGCAGAATCAAGGTACGCCAATTTTCCAAGGAGGTAGAGCACTGACAGATCGCTTTCAATTGCGATAGATATGGTCGGATGACTTGTAACTTGGGAAATAAACTGAGCTGATAAGAGTCAATTGCGCGGGTCAGGGAAAATCACTGAAGCCACTGCAACATCCAACGTAATCCGACAAGAGCCAGCTTTCGGCAGGAAAGCAAACTGCTATGGGGAAATCACATTCCAGTTCTCTCAGAGTGACTTATAGAGCTTTTTGACTGAGAAGAGACGATGAGCGAAGTTGATTGGAGAGCAACCACAGAGTGGTGGATCAAAGTCGACAATGCGGGAGAGATCTTTTTATAGGACAGTCGAGTAAAAAAACTAGCGAGATCCGCAAAAGGTGGCCGTACTCATTAGAACATTTCAAGCTTCCCACGTATCTGTGAGACCATATTCCCCTCATAATTCTAAGATTACCGAGCTGAAGGGTGGAGCCGGCGTCCTTTCCCAAAACGCAAGGATATTATCGATACAGATAGATTTGGATATACATTAAAAGCTGCTCTACAAACATAGAGCAGCTTTTCTTTGTCTCTAAATGAGCCTAATTGTGAAATGAAACCTATGTTTCATTCCGGCCAATAGTAGACTGGAGAGCCAGAGAGAGATAATAATGACTATTGAAGGAACGAACACCTGAAATCAATCAAATCATAGTGTTTAGGCTTGGTTTAGTTTCCCCTATAAGTAATTTGGCACATTCATGGCCGATCGTATGGAGCAGGTTTGATTAATAGTCCGTTCAAGGAATGGGTTGAGCAGTCCAGCCAGTGTATTTGCCGAAAGCTAAATGATTTTCAAAATCTTCCAGGAATCCACGCGATTACTTAATATGTATCGTAATCTAACACTGTAACAAGTGTATAAACGTCCGCAATTGCTCATTTTTTCTACGGTTGAACGCAACAAATACTCGCTTATCCTGTGTCGTTGGAACTTACCAAATGCATGTCTGTAATCAAATTTTTATATTTTCTTTCCTCTGACATTACAGCCAAATTTCCCAAAGCTAAAAGCACTAAGGTTCACCAGCCGGTAAGTCCTGCTTTCTTTTTTTATAAGCATTGCCGACGAAATCTAGCCTCTATATCTTATCTGCGTGTCTTTGGCATTGAAAGCTCTTTACTGATCATTAAGAAAAGCTATTTAGCTATTTTCGAGCAACCCTGCTGATTAAGATATGTTCGTTTCCCTTGCGAAGAAGCACTTTCATATCTCATTTGTCAATCAATTCAAGAATTTAGTAGGAATCATCCTGAGCAGATTCACGATTCGAAAAAAGAGTGAAGCGCCCAACGCTCATCGATAGTTTTGTTGGAAGATGAAACAATCACTGGTTTCCACTGCGAAAACTGACATGTTAAACTAAACAAAGCATTTGCAGCAGCTATTGTTTCTAAATTCGCACCGTTTTTAGTTTCAAGGTAAGAATTGCATGAGGCTGATATTTTCTTTTTCAGCGATCCACAGTCTTCGCAAAATCTTTTGGAAGGGTGTATGTATGATTAGATAATCCAAATAAATGATAGCTATACATGTCCTGAGCTAATATACTTTCGAATCGAAAGTCCAGAACAAGGTTTCTGCATCCTTCTCTCACTGATGGGCGAAGAGAAATATATATTATTGATTGGAGACTGGAGTCTGGAGATGAAGTTGAATACCGCTCAGGAATGAATTACTAGCAAAAATTACAGTACTTTTACTTTTTATTTTTCAGCGAAAGACTTCTAGCAAACTGATTTAAGATGGTAATTCAACTTCTCAGCCATCTGGACAACTTTCTTTTTGGTCTCTTACTAATCTCGGTAAGCTATCAATCTAACGTCCAGGGCACGAAGACAACCTGATAGGATCTGGGGCGTCTGCTAATAAGGATTAAAAGTATCAAAGAGCCCCGGTGCTATATTCTTATATGAAGGTTTAATGCCTTCAGCCATGGTGTTTTAGTTGTTTTTGGGTATTTGAAAGTACAACCTTATTAAAGAATTAGTACCAATAGATTTCTCCGAAATGGATTCTTATGTTAAATTCCGTCAAATCGAGTTTTCCCAGTATTAATATCATTAACAGTGGCTAAGAAATCAGCCTTAAATTAAAGTATCGAAAGCCCGAAATTTAACCACTCTTACTATACTCCACAACAAAACATGTCACTTTAGACTGCAATCCACACGACCTTAGACTCATTCTATCAGAAGATTTTCTTTGGCGAGAATGAAATATGCACGAACCCTGTTATCATTATTTATCTAGAGAACACAAAAGCCGCAAAAAATCTTCCGATAATCGATTTATCAACAATCACCTGACTTCGAGTCTCCGACCAAGCCGAGATTTCAAATCAAAAAAAATAAAAACAATGATACAATACATCTATCTTGCGGCAGGGTTTGCGTTGGCAGTGCCCTTTACAGGGCACAGATCACACAGAGTGGCGAGCCATGCGGACTCTGGGAATGAATTCACATATGAGCATTTTATCATACTGGAGGAATGCTCAGATGCTGAAAGAGAAAAATTCCTATGAAATGGGGGACATATAATTCAGAACCGTTCCTTTTACGAATGAGGAATCCACTCTATCATTGGTCTCCCACTTAGATGAACTGGAATGCGCACTAAAGTTGGCATTGTGGAACTCCTAAAAGAATCGATAAGCTTCTGCAAAAGAAAATTTTTAATGATGCGTTCGTAATTTAAAAGATTAAGCTATAATAACTGATGAGTTTTCTACACTGATGACATTGCGCACCTGAGGTTACTCTTTGAATCAAATGAATTAGACAATACACTGTACTGTTACCTACAACAGATGACCCTGACAGGGAGATATATTATTCGGATACTGAGCGATGTCTCTATTGTTGTCACGAAAAGAAAGAGCACAACTCCTGGATCAGCTGAATCCAAATGCTAGACCTGCGGTTCAAGTCAGTAAAAAAGGATTATTTTAATGGCCTGGAGCAAGGAATCGTTATCAACCTAGTAGAACAGCCAAGAAGTGTATCGGGGCCTATTTGGACCGATTAACCACGAAAGCCATTAGTGGTGGGTAATTCCTTATATTTCTGTCCTTTCTCAGGAGCACGCACGGTTTGAAGCCAATAGTATTCCTAAAATCGAATAGGACCATTTTCCATCCGCAAGGTTGGCTAGGTAGACTCGTCTCATGATGTCAATGAGGATTATGGAAGCAGCTATACTTTTTCAAAAGAAATGAATTTCACGACATCACGATAACCTATTTATTCCAAATAAAACACTGTGTTGCTCAAGAAACTCATCAATAAGTGGCAACAACCACTGAATCCATACACACCAAAGTGAATGAGTTCTTTATTAAATATTAAAGACACTTCGCTGCCTTAATGTAAACTTTAAAGTCCGTATTCAACTAAAGGGCTTTTGTGCATAACTTAATACAAATTACCAACTGGACCGCTGTCCTACGGAGAATACTAAACGCCAGGAGCTTTGGAGAATACATAAGGTACCAGAGCAGCATCACGAGGATTAATGATCTATCGATTGGGATTTCTTAGATCACAGACTAAAAGCCAGAGCTGGAATTTTTTAACGTAGCTAACCTCATACTGAGTTCAATCTCACCAAAAAAAAAACCTTGGTCCCTTATTTATTATATGATCATATGTGGATACGCAAACATGGGACTAATGCAGGTCTTTGGCACAAGATAGGAAAATACAAAGAACTGCATGAAAAGGTTCCTTTTCAATATCATAGGAAAAATTTCAATTTTGCGGTTGATTTCCTATAAAGAAAATTTAATCGAATTCCCCCTTTCAAATCTAATCAATGCCTGTTGGTATAATAATACCTCACTTTAATGTAGGTGAAATTTACAAAGAATTAGGACGGTCATGTGTGAAAAAAATCACAAACTGTCTTAACACACTTTTCAACATGGGTTGGTTACTGTTTTATAGGAAACCGCTCCCATCGCACTTTACAAGCGTAGTAGTGTGTACCTATTGCGGCTTTAAGTCCTAAGATACTTGAATATTCTCAGACTGGATTCTGCCAGATTGCAATATAGATCTTGAACAAATGAGTGTCGCCGCGAATAAAAAGGAGTGAGCTTACCAATTGGGATGAAGAACCTCTGTGGCTAGTGCAAGCAACACTTGACATGACATTCCTGCTAGTACGTCAGAACTCAACCAATATCTGGGCCAAAAAAATCTATTATTTTCTGACCTTATTACAATTTCACACACTTTGCAAATCTTAAAAGAATTTATGCTTGGATTCTTTTTTATCACCTCTAAAGGAAAAACTATTGTCTTCAGCAACCCGGTGGCTGCTGGGGGGTATCTAGGTACTGCCATGGTGAAGTATTAGCTACCTCATTGGAGCAACACAATTTTACTTGGGCGAACGGCAATTCCCAAAATCGATTCTTGAAGGCTGAATTATTGAGGCTGGTGGGAAGGCTGGAAAGCCCGTCGCTATTGACGTGAACGGATGAAGAAGCTTTGGGGTCCTTCGATATGCCAGCTTCAAAAAATTCTGGCGGAAATCGACATTTTGATCCAAGGTGCAGGTGGAACATGCCTGGGGGCTTGTTGACTTCGACCTGACGCAGACATTTTTGGACTTAGATTCAGGATGCTTTGAGAAAGTTCGTAGATTTCTCAATTTCCTAGGACTATCCTCCAACCAAGCACACTTTTTCTCCTTGAGCTTGAAATCAGGAAAAGGAAACATATCAACATTTCTCGATGGCAAGCTTCTAGACAAATGCCAGAGTCATGGGCTATGCTGGCGGCAAAAGCGCAGATTGATAATTCTACTAAATGTCTTTTTGGCAGGTTAGAATTGGCCACAAACGCAGGGGCTGGGTTTTTCCGTGTACAATGCTTTGCCCCTCCGCTTAAAGAAGTCGGATCTTCCCGGAACCCGATTTTTCAACTGATATTTCAAGACTCTCTTAGATAACAAAAGCACACCGAAGCTTTTTGCTAAAAGCGATTCGCGTCCCTCCGGTGGAACGGAAGCCTCAAACCACCGAGGAAATAAATCATAAACCCATACAAACCAATGGAAATCGATTGGCAAATCCAAGAAAGATTTGCTGGGAAACATTACACTGGCTTGTGCAACGATAGGCATGCGGCAATTTGTCACTGGACTGTCCAATAGCGGTAGAGTGGTGGATTCAGCGCTTTATTTCTGGCGTATAAACTTCAGCTATTATGATCTAATTTCTAGTCTAAATATTTTCTCTTTAGTCTCCATCTCTAATCGCTAGTCTCCAAATCTCTTTAATTCTCGCAATCTCTATTCTCTGTCTCTTATTCCTCCTTATTCTCGGCAATCCTCGTTAAATTCCTCGCAATCGCCTCTTATTCTCTTGTATTCTCTAAATCTACTTTATTCCACATACGGATCAAAAATAAATGATTAAAAGCAACCAAACCCATGCGGTGGGTTGGCCCTAAGACCCGTGTAGCCTTCGCGACATAAAGACAAAGCTGGCGCAACTGGAATCGTTACTTACTGCCTTACACATGTACCTAATGGTGAAGTATGGAGCCAAGAAGAGATTAAGCGATCGAATAAGAGATCATCGGAAGATTCAGGCCTCCACTTGGTCAGTAGTGGATATCTGTAAAACCCGTTTACACGAAGAAATCAAAAACACCGCTCTGGCAATTAAACCAAAAGCAAAATTGAAAAAACTATCGCAGCAAACCAATTCCGAAACTTAGCTGGCTGAGGGCATTATTTACATTTGCTAACAATTTCATGGCCGATCTTGGATTGGACCCGGACGAACCTTGAAACATGAGCTTCCCAAATGGCGTAAAAGCATTGCTTTTGAGAAAAAAGCAGTCCAGTCTTTTGAGCTCTTTATCCTAAATTCGCTGAGCAAAAGACAGAATTAAGTGAGAAAGAATCGATGAGCTGAAAAAACTTATAACAAATTCATTGACGCCCGGGTAAGCATCAAATGATAATTGAAAATATTCCTCAAGGACTTCCTGATCAGAGATCGGCTACAGATGGAAGTAGTTCAAGGCTAGCTAGCGACGTATAAAGGCATTGATCCTTGCCCAAACTTGCCGATCACCTACGCCCTTTCCTAGATGCGATTCGTCCTGGTGGCAGAAATCCTTGTGGCGTATCCATGGCTATCACGCCTGATGATCCCTCCATTTCGCTCTTTGGTTTAACCCCGAATCATGAAGTACCCCACTACGCCCCGCATCGCAGCAGAGCGGCTGATGCATCCGAGAATCCTTTAAAGATCAACCTAGCCCTTCACAATGGACTTACTTCTCTGCCAACAGGATCATTTGGAAGTTGAGAGCAAGACAAAACCGATCTTCCTGCTATGTTTGCTTGAGTTTGGTTGAATAACAATCCATTTTATTCCATGTTGCGAAGCCCAAACGAGAATGCTGAGGGCAACTTCTTTCTACGAGGATAATCAGCATCGAAGGGGATGTGTGCCAATGATCAGCTGTGATCAGATGAAATCACAACGGGAGTACAAGCCGCTAGAGGGAAAAGCTACCGCAATGCGTCCCATATCATGGGCACCGAGATGCTGGATGATGTTGACCAAAAAAACGAACCAGGCTATTCCGCAATCGGAATGAACTGCCTTAAGGGTCCTTGCAGAATCCGAGAGTGGAAAGCCGCTGTTGATTTTCGTCAAAACAATGACTGAAAAGAGAAAAATAAATGCTTTTCAGGTGAATGGTACCAGCTGGAGAATACCAGAAAGTTGTGGTCAATGAGACGTCCCCTGCAAGCTAGAAAAATCCACCAAAAGCACTCATTGTTCCGATCCAAAGGAGGTGGAATTGACGAGTAGAATTTTGTGAAAAAGCAAATAGTGGGTTTCCAGATGTGAAAAAATGTATTGAATGATTTGAGCCTATGCCTTTATTGCGCTAACGGAGTCAATATCCCAATCGTGGGAGATGAATTGTTTTTTTAATTTCTAACTGTGTAGATATCTCGATGTTCAACAATGTACTCTGGGGCGATTCGGGTTTTTTTGTTTGGCATCCAATATTACGTTCAATTCTATGCTGCGACGCATCCGTTGGAGGCAAAGCCAAAGAGGAGAATTTTGGGAGTTTGGGAAAATCGATCACTATTGGAGATGATGTATGGATGCGGAGGTTCCAGCGTGAATCTGTCCGGAGTGCGACTAATATGAAATCGAGGTAGTTCATCTGTGCAGTGGCTCAGTGGTAACCAAAAGCTTCCAAGAAGATGTAGTTATTGCAGGCTAATCCTGCCCAAAAATATCCGATATTTGGATTAACAACCAGAAATCTATGCAATGCCCAAATTCTATTCACAGAACGGAAAGTTGATTTTCAACTTTTTTTGAAAATCTGGACCTCTTCAAATTAACCCCAGATCCCTATTTCGCAGATCAATAACGAAGGACCTTTCAACTGATTTTGGATTCAGCAGATTCAGATCGCACATAAAAAGCTTCTATGCCCGCACTCGTACTTACCCGCCGGAAATGGACCGGAAAGAAACCACTTGGAAGCAGGAAAGATAAAAAATCCATCCAGAAAATGAAAGCTATCGTAGAAGCAGTTTGGTGAGGATGGATGGATCAATGCGACTTTCTCTTACGGCCGAAGAGGCCAGCAACTCCCTTGGACAATCCATTTTAGCCGCCGGGTTTATCCTTCAAGCGGGCTAATTAATTCTTCTTGCGAGTGTTTTTTTTTTTTTCCTTTTTTTGATCTACAAGGCGCTGGCCAATCTCCTGGATGCGGAGCATTGGCTCAGAGCTGTTGGTAGACAAATTCCACTCCCTAAAATGATAATTCGCCGGAGAGAATGGCAGGGAACCAATGGCCTTGACCGAACACCGCGGGATGCCGGGAAGTTCCTTTGCCCTGAAACTTGAGTACAAGTGCCGACCAGCCCACGGATCAAGGAAGGGAGTTTATTTAATCAACAGGCCAGAAAATTATAATTTCCGTGTGGCGAACCCACAGACGCAAGTAAGATAATGTATATTCACCTCATGCTCGCAAGAATCCAAGGAGCCACCGGCTGGCACTAAAGGTATTTCTTATTCGGTAGTGCCCCTCAATAAAAGAGTCGATTGCAGGAGAGATCCAACGATGTGTTTGACCGAAGGGATTTCAATAAAATGGGTAAACAGGGGGCACCCGATTTGCCACATTTTGATGATCGGTTCCATGAGTGGGCTGGCGAAGGTCACCTTGTGGAAGCCCAATCTAGCGTTTTGAAATATATGTTTCAGAGTGATGAATGAAGCGCGTCTGGGAGTGGGAATGATGCAGTAGCCATTAGCTCGGCAGCATATCAAGTTTCCGCTTCGCTTTATGCGTAAGGAACGACCCCAAGGCAAGAAAAGATGATGAAAAGATCTCAAGCAAACCTTCAAGTCCCGATTCATGTGCTCACGGCAGGATGGTAAAAAAAGATGTTACTTTTTCAAAAAAAGCCATCACTGAAGGCTCCATGGCACTCTTACTCTACTGCACCATGCTGCCGGATGAGAGATCATCGCCATGAGCCAGGATAATGGAGAATCAAAGCCAGAACAAAGAAAGCACTTTTAAAGATCTTTTGACGCCAATCGCAAAAAGCTACCCCTCGGAAATGGGGCTTCAAAGTACTCGGAGCTGTTCAAGTTTTTGGGCGGAGCTGAGTATACGACAGATTTCCGGTAGAGCAATTTACCCAGTGAAGCGGAGAATCCAATCGCGGATCCACGAAGCGAACTACAGGGAATTACGGAATGGATTTATTAGGCAGAAAAGTCCTAATTCAATGATGGGTTGGGTTGGAACAATGTTCAAAATCCAGAAATCTTAAAAAGCATCTCCAAGGCAAATGAACTGTTGGTTGTGAAGCTTTGGCGGCTCACCGCTTAGAAAGCTACTGCCACTACTAATGCTACCGCAAACATAAGTGCTTCAGAAATCAAAAAGAGGTCCATCCATATTCTTGGCAGATGCAACGCTTTTCTTAGAACTTTGCGGGGCCTTTTAGCGATGGGTTGGATGTGGGGGGGAGGTTTTTTGAATCAAGCCCGATCAGCTTAGAGAAAGAATGGCTTATGTAGAGTCAGATCAGAATTTTCTATCTGGGGAAAAAATTGGAAACAGCTAACTACTTTCATGGAATATGAAACTGGTAAAAATCAAATCACTAGCGAGCGATTGAATTCAGTAATTACCACCACCGCCCACAATAGACAATGAAAGAGGATTGGTTTTAACTTAACTAAATTAGGAACACTTCTTTTAATGAACAATTTCCCTATTTTTTGATGAGTGGTTATTTTTTTAACAGATTGTTGAAACATGAAAAAGAATTTAGTAGCGGAGGAGGAGGTTTTTTAAGGAACAGTCAATCTCCTTTGCGACCTTGTCTTTTAAATGAAGGAAATGAGTTTGTGTGTAGAATAATTATTTTTCAACACGCGGAAAACCGAAGAAACATCCATCATCTCTTGGATAATAGACTTTGACGTTACTACTTCGGCAATGGATGTCACTCATTCTCTTTATGTTGAAAGTAGATAGATTTTAATACAAATCTCGCTTTGA
>Ga0163217_1017486_pt1 | contig 10082 bp, 14 predicted proteins | sample SynspAceP_FD_185933 | JGI IMG/M metagenome (GOLD analysis project Ga0163217, IMG submission 185933) | Saline lake microbial communities from Ace Lake in Antarctica - Synechococcus sp. Ace-P (PacBio error correction) | ecosystem: Environmental > Aquatic > Non-marine Saline and Alkaline > Saline ...
GAGAGAGGTGTGGGCAGAGGGCATGGGGGCTTAGGCCGCTAGACGGCTCGCGTGCAAGTCCCCAAAAAAAAAGTTCAAAGTAGGGGAAAAACAAAAAAAAAAACCCCCGCCCCCCCCCGGCCAAGGCAGGCTTTTGCCCTAAAGCCCGGGTCAGTTTTCGCGCTGTTTTTTCAAAGCCCCTCCAATAAACTGCCAAAAATCTCCACAGCACGGCCCTGTGAAAGGCCGACCCGGTCGTAAGTCCACAGCGGGAAACGGGATTCTGGTAGACCCCGGGCAGGCATACTGAACTAGCGCAATAATCCTCATTAAATATAATGAACCAAGGGACGAGCTAGGGCCCATTTTATCTGTCCATTTGCAGGTCAATGATTTATAAGGAATGATGGACCACGATTTATGGGCAGGACTTGGCTTTACGTGACTCGCTCATAAAGACAGTTTTCAAACAGTCAACGTCTGTCTTGATTTTTTGCGGCAGAATTTGTAAAACGTAACGTTGGTTTAAAGGCGTTTTCTACGTAAGGCCTTTATGGGTCCTATCAAGCCATGGCCATTCCTCACCACCGGTAGAATTCCTGATTTGTACGCAAAAAAAACGGGATTTTCTTCCCGCAGCTCCCGGCCCAAACCGGATCTTGCCCGATTGCCATGAACCGCGGCTTTTTTCCAGAGAAGAAAGCAAAAGCTGAACATTCCACGAGGCATTAAGTAGCTGAAATCGGCGGTGTCCTACGTCAAGCGCCTATGGACGTTCCTACTCGGTGAAGCAGTTCGATTACTGCGTCCCGCCCCAGCAGGGCTCGAATTGGCCAATGCCATTGGAACTGGCCTCCAAGGTCAATAGCCTTTTCTAAAACCGCATCACGAAGCTCCATGGCCTTGATGAACTCTGTATACGCAACATAACGCACGCGAAAATTCATAGATATCTTGGCTCTGTTCTGAGGGAATCTTTTCAGATTAGCCCCTGCGAAACTCGCTCGGAAATGTACTCCAATAACTGGCCGTAATATCATTACCGCTAAAATTTTCCTCAACCGATGAACGCCTGGAAGACACATCAATATTGACCTCCAGTGACGCGAATCGTGATCTTCTTCAGGTAGTCCCAGAATTTCGGCGACACCTTCACATCCTGAGCGTGGTGATGTGGTCATAGAAAACTCCCTTCAGGGCCACTGACAGCCTCTGCAGCATATCAAACCGTAGCCGCTGAATGGGCCCATGCCCGTCACTTAGCGCACGAAAAGGCAACACCACAAATCGTTATTCTTTGAATTGGTATGGGCTGTTTACCTTGTTACATCGGCGTTATAGATGCATCCAGCGATGCAAGCTCGTCCCTACCGCCATTCCGCCAACGTCTTCAAACGCTGTGTGCAAGCTTTTGCAGTGATTGTTAAATTCGGGACCTGCAGCATTTTGCGGCTTAAATTTCTGCGTCACGAAAAGATCTTTCTCACTGCTCGAACGAAACACGTTACCAAGAACGAATGAATTTGGTGAGTAGCATCCATTTATTCAGTTCCAAACCAACTGGCGCAACCCGAAAGGTTAAGTCCGAATAAATCTGTCTGATTTACCCAGCTCTCCGCATGTCCGGACGTTTAAATAGGCCAACTCCTTGCATGATGCCACCCGCAACGAAATATGCATCAAAGCCGTGTCAGCGCACCTTTGAATCAGTTGCAACCTCACCTATGGCCAGCATCTGCCCTTTAGGCATCTCGCCCCTCAAGTACGGCTCTTCAGCGACTCGCGATAGATTGCCGGCTCCCGGTTTTCCGCAAAGATAACCGTGCCGCCCAGTGCCGGTAGTAATCCAATGGACCACACAGATGACCATGCGGTGCCCACTTCGAACTACCAAGCTCCGGGGTTGCGCAAATCACTCCGACAGCGTGTCGCGCTTTTTAAGAAGACTGTAATATCGACAGTTTCGAATCGTGTCATCTAATGGCCCGGTTGCAGGCACAGTTTGCGTCTGATATGCTACAAATAGGGTTGGCCAAAACCCTCCAAAATGGATCTGATCCCCGTGCCGGACAAAGTGAAACAGCGAAGTCTGTTGGTTGCACCAATGTGCGGTACGTCGCTGATGTCATGATGGTAAATCAAAACTCACGCGAACGCCAAACGCGCCAATGCGGCAATAATTGTCTTTGATAGTTCGCGGCGCATTGTGCAAATGACAAAACGACCACCCGCACGTGTTCTGCAGAGCGCAATCGAACGGCATCATACTGAAGGCAGCCCCGCTTGTGAATAACGCCCCGATGTCACACATAGGCCATGTAGTGATCCACTAATTCACTCAGCGGCGTAAGTCCGACTGATGAGTCAAAGGTGCCGTTTGTTAACCATGCAGTAAATGGGGTAATTTCATGTCACCCAGGGTCAAGCACCACCTTCATGGGACCTGCGACAAAACGCATGTCTCCGAATCAGGTGTCTTTGGTAGAGCGCGATATGCGAAAGCGCACGGTGCATCTACTCTTGCTATCTTTCCGATTCCATACGCTTATCTCCCAGCGCCCATCAACGCGCGCGATTCTTTTTTTCTCTAAGGTCAACCTTAGCACGACCCAGAGCTGAAATTGCTACCGGATGTTTTCCCGTCAAATCCAACACCATCCACCATCGGTCGCGTGGGGACCTCGACATTGCTTGCGCACTCGTCCGATGCTGATTTTCAGCCAAAACGTTTTTTGAATCCCCCCCATGCTTGATCCGCACTATGCCGGGATCAGGCTTTTGGAATTTTTCCTATACACGTTCAATTGGACAACCAACGATACGCTCTCTTTGGCTGCCCTCGACTCGATTTAGCCTCCATGTCCCGCCCTGGACCTCGCGCGCGGACGTATCCATGGTGTGACGGCTCAAAATCCTGTCTTGTGCTGTTGACGTAGACTAACTGTTAGACCAAGTATCTTACTGTTACACCTGCCTCCGTGAATGTGGCCGAAACCCTGCGCGCGACGATGTAACAGAGAATATTGCCATCGCGAACCTGATCGATCCCTCTGATAGCATCCGAACATAAACTAATCTCGCGTCAGATCAAAACCGACCCGGTAACGCAGAGTGGTGATTAGGGTTCCGGCCCACGGCGCCAACGAGCCAATCTTGTCTCTTCGTGGGCAATGCATTCTCGATCCTATCAAGTGATTTGGGGGCGCCTGCAAAAACAATCGCCGGATCCACAACAACCAACAACAACCCACGATTGAGATTGCCCTGGGGCCGCAATTCGATCCAGCCAAGTTGCCGTATCTGTCGACGCAAAGGACGACGTTGTCGCATGGTCCATCAGTGAGACTGTTCAGGTGCTCGAACCCTTGCCGAAGTCGGTGCCATCTGCAAAGAGGCCGGCGCGTTGTCGTGTCGACGGCGTCAGTCGTCGGCGCTGAAGTGACGATAGGGGCGTGCAATATCGCTTTGTGTCCCAGCTCCAGTTCCAAGGCCAATCGCCTCTATCCCGGTCCTGTCCTTTGTCGTTGACGCGAAAAACATTCAAAACGGCTGAAGCACATGCGGCAAAGACGACCTACCTGACTTGCTACATTCCTATGCTTCCTGAAACCCACACTCCAGGACACCGAATACTCACTCCCGCTGTTCCACTGTTCTCGCACTGGAGCAACACTTACGGGACATCCTGCGCGCAGCGTCAGAACCTAGCACGCATCCAAGCCCGAGCTAACTGCTTCGTTCGCGCGCAGGCTGAACCTCGATTCCTAATCGAGGCGGACATGTTTGATCCCTGACCACTGTACGGGTTCGCCGTCAGATGCTGTGCGCGATCTCCCGCGACAGATTGCGTGAGAATCCACATCACTTCGAGGCAAAGGTGCTTGCGGCAAGGTCTTTCCAGTCGGCAACGTCGGCGAGTTTGTCCGACCCACGAATATCGCTTCTCTGCGCGCTCAAAACTATCGCGTTTGCAAGCCGAAGCGGCCGAACCTCGCGCACCTTAAGGCCTACGCGCACTTTAGTTGTCCTGCCCGATGCCAAACGTTACACAGAAAAGGTGTGTCATGACACGGCAAGTGACCACAACTTTGACCACAAAACCCGCGATGACGAATGGGGTCGTCGTTTGTACGTCACCGCTGGCCATTCCCGCCAATTAATGGGCTGTTGAATCCGCGTTGGATCATCCCCGAACCGGATCACGGCGGCCTCTTTTTGGTGGCTCGTTTGGCGACCGTTGGATCCTTGTTCGGTGGTACCTGCTGTTTTCAATTGCCGCTGCAACTCCTGATCCATCTCATCCACATCCTCCGATGCATGACCGACACAAATGCACGCACCGGTGCCGCGTGTCCCCGCAAGTAGTTTTATATGATCGCCTGACCGACTCAGGTGCCGGTGGGTTGTGGTTTCGGGGCCCGTCGGATACGCCGCTTATGCTTCAGACCGAGAGCGTTGTACCTGCTTAATTCCTCCTATATCGGCACACGTTCTACGGTTGCCGGATATGCCCAATACGTGGCACTTGAAATCGAAACGGCATGTGACCTCAGATTACCGATGAACATGCGAGTTTCGAAAAAAGGTGAAAAAATGGCCGGTTTGGGCTTTGGTCCACGTGCCAACTTTGAAGTGCTTTTCTTGCCGAAACACCGCAAATTCTCGCATTCGATGAACGGCGGTGTCATCTTCATGCTCTCAGCAGCGCTGATCTTATGAATCAAAGGTCCCCATGCCTTGGGTTTTTGCGCAGCCAGCGTTCTGGCATCTCAAGTCATGGCAAAGAGGCACAGAACACGGGGAAAACCCAAAATGGCCACTATAAAAATAAGCACCCACAACTCCCTAATAAAAGACAATCAGAATGAAAATGAATCAATCGCCCGCCTATGCAGTCAATTCTGCCGCAGCATCGCTCGCGCTCACCCTTTTAACGACAACTGCCCGAAAAGCTTTGCCGTCGGCGAGTCCGTTATTCTGGAACGATGCCTCCGCAATTGTCTGAGTTGCGCATATCACAGTTCGTATTGGTGCTGGGCATCGCGGGACGAAGATTCAGCAGTTTCTCACAAGAACATTCGAGCTTCGCGTCACCTAATGTTAACAAACCTGAGCGTTTATCGCGAGACAACAACAGCATTCCTATGTTGCTCGAAAGCTATTGGCACTGCCGACTTTTATCAAAGTTCGACGCGGACGGTGTTGGATGCTGAAATTTTACGCAACTTATGATAGTGACCATCCAACGTAATTGGCATTGAAATCCAAAACATTGCGCTTGGACGAGAGGTCAAAGTCATCAACCGACGGACCAGATGCAGATCTGAAGTAGGCAAATCGGTTTGATCCCAAATTGCTATGGTAATCATCGGATTGAGAAAATCAGTGCCCAAAGAACAGGCCCGTCGCTCTTGGCTTGAACTACTGAAATAGATGGAGAGCATGAAACCATTTTCCAAGGATTTACTACGAGGCGCTTGAACGGTTGGTGGTGAAAGGAACAGCCTTCTTTGCGCTCGATACTCCACCGTTGTGAGCTGGACAGAGAATTGATACGGCGCAGGATTACGCTGCACAAATGCGATATTGGGAACGGCCAATCATCAACCAATATTTCGCGTGCGCAAACAAAGGACTGAATCGACGAAGCTGCTGAGACAGGCCACGCTGGCGTAGCCCATCAAGTCAACACCATCCCCCCTCGACAGGCAACGGGTGGACGATCGCAGTCAAGCTGCTGCCCACAACGGCCAGATCGCTGCATTTTGAAGACACAATGCTAAAGGTAAAACAGCAACGAAAGGCGAAGAAAACCAAACACAGAGAAAGCCGAAGTTTCTGCACTGCGAATCTCTAATGCGAAAAACCTGCGCTTTCGATTCTGGTAAGACGTGAATAACTCCCGGGATCAAGAGCAAAGAACTGATCTTTGGAATGAAAAATCCGAAGAAATATGTTCGGTGGCCTTTCAGTGGGTCTGTCAGCGCAACCAGCCTCTAATATTGCATCGGTTCGGCGAAAGTGCCAATAGAGTCTAACAGCGGCCACCCGACCTCGGAAACCTTTGAAAGAAGCATTTCCATAACAATCAGCACTTAACAGAACCGTGTCTTGGTGCGCAAAGCATCGAAGAAGAAAGAAAAGACTTCCGGCGGTCTGATCATTCCCCAAAACCGCAAAAAAAAGGGGTGTTTCGTATATAAAGTGGTCCGCTAACGGGCAAAGTCGCCGTTGGTCGAACACCCGAAATGACAATCCTCGACTCGCTCGCTTTCTCAAAGTATCCAGTTCGTGCGTTTTTGATCCACCATTCGCGGCTTCCTAACGCACGCTGGATCGTCATTTCTTTTGGCAAAAAAACGCGTAGAAAGAAAGACCTACGTCTATCCCTTTGCGATCTTGTCATTCAGACCGCGACGCCTTTGTTTCTTAAGGTTCTCTCTACTGTTTGCCGCTCCTAGGGAAAAATGACCATGTGGAACATAAGCGCGAACTGACGAAGGCGTCACTTGGGATATTGTCGGTGTGCCACTCCGAGCTGCATTCGTTGAACACGCTTTCACACAGAATAGGTGTTACGACGACCGGAATCAGTTCTGCGGCTGTCATTCCAGCGCAACATGCAGGGTCTGAAATGGCCCCCATCGGCTGGGAGCGAATGGGGTTCAACAACCGGCAATCTGCTTGGGCCCATCGGAAACATCCCGCCAAGCGGACGCTGGACGAGAAAAATACATTCAAGAATGTGCGGTCTTTTTTTTAGTACTACAGTTTTCTATCGCAGCCAGTAAATCGGTGTCGGCAAAGGTTTTGTCAGAAACTTGCAGTTTCCCAAGGTCCGCAGCAAGAGGCTACTTGGACGCCGCCAGTGCGCGAAGACCACCGGCAGATCAGTTATTCAGTTCCCTGGCTCCTTTGGCGAGCTTCTTCCCGGACCGATCTGGTAAGCCGACATCAGTGATCAACACCATCACATCTTCCGCTTTCAAAAGATCGAGCGCACTTCTGCATTTTTCTCTCGAGAACGCAAGCCAGCTTCGCGCAACACTCCCGAATATCCATTCCGGGTATCAAATGCATCATCATTCGCACGAATCAGCAAGGCCGTAGCCTGCCGGTCCATGTGATACTTTCCGATTCTGCTTGATCGTTTTCGAGTGTCATTTCTGCGGGCAACATCGGCGAGCGAACCCTTCGTATCCAAGAACTTTCCGCACCTTGTGGCTAATTCAACCTGCGAGTACGCTTGCTGATCAGCTCGAACTCCGTCAACCCAGACGACCGTCATGAACGACTTACATCTTGTACAAATTCCAACGTGACAGCCACGGTATATCAGGACGCAATTTAAAGCCTGTGTTGCCAGTTCGTGCCCGTTCATCTTGTGCCTGGCAATCACGACACTCCGTGAATAAGAGGATCAATGGCAGACATCGACCAAAATCAGCTAACGCCCGTTCCGCATTGGATGCTGAAGAAACCTAATATCAAAGCTCTGCCCCAAAGCCCAAGTGGAACGCGGTCGCAACTCGCGACTACGCTCGTCGTCGTCCTCGGCAAGTACAGAAGATCGTTTCTGTCCTCGCCTTTTTAAGCCCACTGATCAGCGTTGAGAACGCGTGTACGCTTTCAGCTTCGAGAGACGGGCGAGTGAATACATATGGTGGGCGTGCCGTTCACCAGCTATCTGCAACGTCATATGAGCGCCACCGATCTGTTTTGCGAACACTAACCATGGAAGCGAGAGCCGAGCCCGGTTCCGTGGCCGTTTCCCTTGGATTGTAAAAAACGGCTCGTAATAGCGATCAGCGTGTCTTGTGACAATGCACGCGAGCAGTCCCGTATCGTAACCGACCAACCATATGTATTGGCCTGCTTCTTACGTCCGGTATGGTAGAACAAAGTCCATACTCCCGCTCCCATGCGCCTCATTAGACGCAATGTAATCGTTAGCTCCCTTTCCCGTCCACGCGTCACGCCGCATTTATAACGAGGTTGAGCAGAGCCACTCTTCCATACTGTGATCCAACGCTCGTATTCCAATAGACCCTGTCGTCTAAATCAGGTCCAAGCTCCACGCCTTCACTGACGGCCGCTGCGCAATATCTCTATGGTAATCTTCTATCAAAGCGGCTACCCAGCTATCACCACACGGGGCAAAGGCTGTTGCGGCGAAGGACAAAAGTTGAGAGGCCAGCGGTCGCCCCCGCTTCACGCTTGACAGCCTGTTCCAAATCGCCTCTAATGGTCGAATTTTCGGCATACTGCGACATCGCAATCTGCAAGCTTACCCCATCACACAACGTCGACCAGAAGGTTGTTTGAAATCGGGGCAATTCCAACCGGCAGTACGAATAGTCTCAAGTTTTTGGCGCTTTGGACGCAATCCGCGTCAACCGCACTCCAGTTCACAGGTTTCTTTTTCAACCCGCTCTTCAAAGCGTTGGAATATTAGAGCTGATAACCGCTTCGGCATTTTTCCGGTCTTCCGACTATCGGGGTTTCGTGCAAACCCAACCTGTCAAAGTCCCGTACATTGGCGAAGTGCAAGGGGGTGCGCCGTACAAAGGTGCCAACCCGAAAGCTGCATCTTGCTTTCGGATTGCGAAATCCAGTTCATAGCCTTCGCTTTCTGGTCGCATCGGTCCAGTTTTCAACTGCCTAGCCCCAAGACGTCAGGATGGACGACACGCCCCCAATCGGCCCTCCCATAAAGCTCGCCCTCTCGTAGCCCCGTAAATTCGTAGATACGCAACATTTAGCCAGTTCAACCCGCCATCATATGATCGGTCACGTCCAGACAATGAACTGAGCATCGTCTGCCATCGTTCTAAATTTTCGCGCAGTACAAGTTGAGCGCGGCTTCGGCGGTTTTCTGATCAGTTTTAACTTCGAGTGGCCTTGGACAAAGATGCCCATGTCGGCAAGGGCACCGAACAGTATGTCCTTCAGGGTAAAAATATGAATCAACAAAGCGCTTCTCAAGCCGGCACGTCGTGGTGAGGCGCGGAGTAAAACTCGCTGACGATCGACCTTGACCGAGACGGGCTCGCCTGACTGAAACAGCTGATCAAGCATCTCATAGAACCTTGTCCCTCAATGCTGGCATGCCTCTACGCACGATAGGCCAACACATCCGAAGCGCGCCAATCACAAGTCGGTATAGGCCTGGTCACAAACTGAAAGACGGTTAATGCGACCCGTTCAATCGGACTAGCCATGAAACCGACAGGCCCTTGAGATCGACAGGCAGATTAAAGAATTCCGTGGCCTATCCTCGAAGCTCCAGGTTTTGCGCATGCAACTGCTCGGCGGGCGCTGACGCAAAAGCCCTGCATTGCCGTAAGATGTCTTTGGGGTTTTATCGGCCTGTGGGCCAGATAAAGGTCCGGTTAACCAGTCAACAGTATTTCCTGGCAAGGATAAATTCGACACGCCTTCCTCTATTCAGCACACGGGGTAGCGACCCAAAAAGCGTTCACAACAAGATGACCACCGCAGCCCTTTAAATAGGGAGGGGATCAGAGAAGATGACAGGTTTTCCGTTCGCGCAACACACGTTTGAAAGAACGCGCGCAAGCATTTTGTCAAGAGACAGCAGTCCGGCTGGCTGGGAATCTCCTCATTTATCGAGGCGGCCCGATAATGGAACTCGAGCGGTTCTCCTGTGACGTCAAGATAGCATTATTGCCCACACCAAATCCTAAGATCAGGATCGAGGCAAATAAGGTGAAGGTGCATTCGCAAAGATTGCGTCCAGATCAATATCCAACGCGTAGATCTTCTGACTCATGTCAGCTGTGATTTTTCATGAAAAAGGTTATCCGCAACTTATTCACCCTACCGTGACATATAACACATATGAAAAATAGGGAAGCGGCAATCCCGCCCTGATAGTTAGCTTGAAATTGTACAATTCGTCCAACTGAGAGTCGCAGTGGGTGTATTGACATCCCGCGCAGACCGTCCGAAAGCCGCTGAAACGGCCCAAACCGACCTTGGTCTATTGCGCAGCTAATGGCAGGGGCAAGAGCCCACATCGACCGATGTGCCGCGATCCAGGATGTCCGCTGTCGCGAGAACAGCTTAAAACGTTCAACAAG
>Ga0163217_1030844_pt1 | contig 10082 bp, 10 predicted proteins | sample SynspAceP_FD_185933 | JGI IMG/M metagenome (GOLD analysis project Ga0163217, IMG submission 185933) | Saline lake microbial communities from Ace Lake in Antarctica - Synechococcus sp. Ace-P (PacBio error correction) | ecosystem: Environmental > Aquatic > Non-marine Saline and Alkaline > Saline ...
AAGCAAAGGCCAGAATCAGAGCTGGAAATCCCCAAAGATGTCCCCCTGCTGAAAACTGTGGGGCCCCGCTGCGGCCCTTTCCCCTTCAGCAAAAGCGAACCGCTCGATCAACGAGTACAGGCCCGAGCGCATCTGAAGGTGTTCCCCTCCCGTCCCAATCACAAGCCTGCGCCCTGGAAAATCCCCCCTCGCAACAGGCGACAAAGCCCTGAGATGCCTGATCCAACCGAAATCTTGGCCGGCGTCGATGGGCCAAGACCGGGGACTGGAATGGAAGCAACCGCTTTGCTGCCTGCCCTGAGGTCCCGGCTTGTGCAAAGCGGGCCGGCAATCAGCCCCTCACCCTCGGCGGGTGGAGCCCCCACCTATTGCCTTTGAGCCGACAGGCGCCCCGCCGAATGGGACGGTGGCAGCCGATGGGCCGACCACAACTCACCTTACGCCCCTGCGCCCTGGCCCCCAAGGTAGCTGCGTCTCAGGTCGCCTGGCAGCAACCGTTGAATGTATTGCCCGGCAAGCCGTTACGACGGCGAAGTCAATCCCGCCTGGGCGTTGCGCTGATCACCGGCCCGACGCCACGCCAAGTGGTGCACTGGCCCAGGAATGCCGATCCCGCCTCCTCCCCCCGGCCAGGGACGAAACACGAAACCGAAGCTCAAAGAAGGCCAAAACCTGGCCCTGCCAAGCAGGCCGAGCCTTCTCGAGCGATCGGTCGGCCCTCTGGGCTGGCCGCCTGCCACCCGCCAAAGCTGCGCGATCCTCCCCTGCTGACACCGTCTGCCCGGCGCTCCTGCCACATCAGCGAAACCGGAGACCGCCCGAGGCCGCTGATCCGCCCGGCTGCAGCGGCCCGCTGGCCCTGGCCAAGGAACCTCGCAACCTGTGAGGCACGGGCCCGCCCCGGCCCTGCCCTGCCGCTCCAATCCCTTTCCCGAGGCGGGTGCTGCGCCAGTGCTCCCCTGGAGATCACAGCCGATGGCTGAACCCTTTTTCCTCCCTCCCCTGGCCGCGCCAGCCGCTGCAAACAACTGCTGGAGTGATCGCCACGGCCAGTGCCGGCTGAGTCGGCCGGAGCGAGCGCGTCTTGCCGATCGACATGGACGGCCACTGGCAAGGTGCCCTCGCCTGACGGCCGATCCCGTGGTGCTGGAGTTGAACCTGCCGTCTTGCCACAGCTGGGCGATACGCCGCTTGATCCACGACCCGCGATACCGTCGGCGCGCTGGTTGGACTGCGTCCTGGAAGCGCAACGCAACTCGATCGAGGCAACCGGCGGTGGCAATCAACCTGCTCTGGGCGACCAAACTGGAGCAGAACCCATTCTTCGGCAGCCCGCCTGGCTGATTGGAATCCTCCTGCGGTTCGGCAGCACCACCTCCAAGCCTTCCTATCTTTCGCACCGTTCGGTCGTCCGGCCTCGCATACCCCGGCTCGATAGCGCGCCAGCCGCCCTCGATCTGAACCCTGACACAAACCGCAATCGAAGCGCGCCGGAGGGCGATCAACGCCAACTGATCCGCGGGAAACCCCTGCGCACACCAACGCCGATCGCACGCAACAACCCACCGCAGTGAAATCAGCTTCGACAATTCTGGAATCCCGCCTGGGGCGCGGCCTGCCAGGGCCTGACGAATATCCGGGCGTTCGAAAGCCTGCCGCAGCCGCAATGGGACCGCCACATCGCCCTGCTTCTGGACCGCGCCGGCGAGCCCACCTGCTGGAAGCCCAGCCATCGTCCAAGCGTCTGGAGCCGTTCGGTGAGCGGCTCCACGACGATATCCTTCTCCCCTGCCGCCCTCCCTGGAGTGACCTTGAAGCCTGATGCCCGCCTCGCGGCGATGACTGCCGTCTTGAGTAACGGCTCCGTTCCGCCAGATCTGAGTGGCGCTTTCCCGCTGTTGCTCATTGCACGCGCGACGAGCCAGCCTGGAGATCCGCCGCCTGGACCGCTGCCCCGCCTGCGACACCTCCGGTGAGGGCGGCAGCACGAGCCGCTGGACAGTTCGCTGCCAGCGCCTTGGATCAAGCAATGCGAGCGTTTCTCGCCAACACCGCCGCGCCTCTAACGGCCGGGTGCTGCCCCTCGGCGACGCTGGCTGGGCCTGCGCAACCGGCACCAGCAGCCTCTACCCCTCGCTGCTCCCTGCATGAGCCCCACCTGCCCCTGCAATTGGCCCATTGAAGCAAACCCAACCTGCAGGATCTCCCACGCGCTTCGTGCTCTGAAATGGCACGGGCGAGGCAGGGATGCTTTCAGCCGTTGAGCCCTTCCAGGAACGCGCGCAAGAAAAGCAGTAAGATGCAGCGCCCCCTGGCCAGCGATGCAGCGACTGGCCGAGCCAGCTGGAGGCTGCCGGACGCTTCGTCTGCGCCTGGCCTAACCAGATTGAGTTTGGCTTAACCAGCTTGAAACTTGGCGCAGATGTCCAGCATTGGTTACTTCCTTTGCAGGATCTGCTGCTTTTATAACTGGCAAAAATCTTGATTTAATGGCACGGCTTTTAGATAAACAGCAAGGAGAATCGGCAATCGCTTTTGGCTCAATGGTGTTTCCAATCCAGCCTGCCCACGCCTGCTGATCACCTGACGGGCTTCATCGGCAGTCCAACACCGCTCTGGTTTGCGGAGCCTCCCCGCCTGGTGGTCTGGATGATTCAACGGCTCTCCCAAAACCGCTGCGCCGGGTGGCCGAGCTGGCCGCGCAGACGCAGAGCGTCGCTGAGGTGATCGAGGGGGGACATCCGCGATCCGCAGCCCTGGCGCGGGCCTTCCGGCAGCGTGCCGATCGACGCGGATTCATTTCGCCGCCTCAAGGCCGTGCGGAACGGTGGCGATCCGCCCGTTACTGGATGTAATGTCCTGCGGCACCCACGGCTGCTGATGCGATGGCGAAGGCGGGCTGCCACATCGTGGTTCAGCAGCACGCCAACCCTCCTACGCCTGCCGAAACGTGCCATCCCGGAAATCGGGCCGCTTGCGACCGTCAATCCCTATGCCGACAGCAAAGGCCGCCGCCCGGAAAGGCCCCCCCGCTGCTGCCGATGTGGCCGGCCAGCGAAGACCGCTGGCGCAATCGCACTGCCGCGCTATTTCATCCGGTGGGCTCCCACCTCCATGGCCGCATCGGCGAAGACCCCGGCGGCACCAAAACTTTCCCTTCCTCACCAGGTGGCGTGGGCGCGGCCCATCTCGAGGTCTCGCATGACTGGCCCACCGCCGACATGGCACCGCGTGCGCGACTACATCACGTGATGAATCTGGCTGAGGTCACCGCGCCGCCCTCGACGTCTGCTCGCCTGAGGGGGCGCCCCAGCCACCTCATCCTCAACCTCGGCACGGCCAGGGCCATTCGGTGCTGGAGCTGGTGCACGCCTTTTGAGCGGGCCTGCGTCCACCCGATCGCGCCACCGACTGTGGCGCGGCGGCGGGCGATGGTGGCGATACGGTGGCGGATCCCGCCTGGCCGGCGAAACGCCTCGCCCTGGGCGCACCCAGCGCGGACTCGATACATCTGCCGCATGCTGGGCCTGGCAGCGGGCCAAATCCCGCGCTATTGAAGGTCCACCAACCCGCCCAACCCACCACTGGTGCTGGCCGTGGTGGTCACAGCCACGCCCTGTGTTCGCGCACCTGGGCCATGGCCAGAGCACAGGGTAACAGCAAGAACGGCCCTCCTGCCCACGCCCTGATTCACCCTGGTGAGCCGCAGCAGCACGGCCCTCTACAGGCGGTCATGGTGCCTGGCCTAATCGCCGGGCTCTATCCGGGAGGCCTGCAGCAATTGACGCGCCCGGCCTCGCGCACAGGCGGGGTGAGCTTCGTCTGCGCCGCGATCACCGCCTGGACCTGACGAGGCAGGAGCTGCAGCTGGCGGACCGCCCCCCTTGCGCTGGGACCGACTCAGCCTTGATGTATCGGGGTGTGAGCGCCCCTGCCCCGGCGCGCCTGCGGGAGGCGACGGCAGAGGCGACTGCTGTGGCCCGACAATCGCCATCAAGACCGTTGGAGCCTTCTGGCTGTGTGAGCCCAGATTCCACTTCCGCCGCGTTGGCGTACTGGGGGACGGGCGGCCGTGCTGAGGGGCCCTCGCCCTGGCGCAGGCGCTTCGGCCGGGCGGTCGTTGGCGATCGAGCGCGGCCCCACGGGCCCTGCCAGCTGGGCTCAGCCGGAAGCGACCCGTTGCGGCGAAAGGCTGCTGGCCCGCCGCGGCATCCGCATCGGAGCCGCCGAGCCCGAAACCCAGCGGGTGCTCTGCACGGCAGCCGGCACCGGCCTGGTGCCGGCCGCCGGTCTGGCCCACCGATCCGGCCACGGCCATCGTGTGGTACCGAATCCAGCCTCAGGTGGAGGGCCAAAAGGCGATTTTCGCAGCGGCGACGCGGCTGATCCGAACGGCACCGCCCCGGCCCAGCGGGGTTGGGCGGTGCCGCGCGCAACCCGTGCTGGCGACCAATCTGCGGCCGCAGCTTTGAGCCCGCTGCACGCCTCTGCGCCCTGGCGTCCCCAGTCGGCAGCTTTGCGGCTGCTCGGCGCCGGCTGGAAATACGTGCGGACACAAGCGCTCAACCCAGGCGGTCGCGTCTGGGGCCCCTGGCCGTGGCCCGAAGCCGCTGGCGTGGCTGAAAAGCACACCTGATCAGCTGCTTCCATGGACGGCTTCGAAGACGTCGCATAGGCCAGCCCGCCAGTCGCCTATCGCCAAGTGGCCCTGCCGAGCTGTGCGGCCAAATGTGCCGGCCGCGCTCGCTCTCCGTGCCCTGGCGGCGCGCTGGCCGGCCTGGCCGGAGGCCAGTCAGGCGGATCGCAACCGCACAAACCGCCGAAGACGCGGTGATATCGGCCGCAGCCGATGGCTCCCGCTGGCTGCAGAGCCCGATGGCTTTCCTCCGCCCTGGTGGACGACCGGCTGAAGGGCCGCCTCAAACCACCCCCTTCGCAAGCCTGCTCGACCTCGGGCCTGCGGCGGCCGGTGGAAGTGCCCAGGCCCTGGTGACCCCTGCCCCAGATCGGCCGATTCACTCCAGGAAGACCTGCTGTTGCTGCAGACCCTGGCCGGGGTGCGCTCGGATGCTCGAACGACCTGGGCGCGAGCTGCTGGCGGCCACACCTCTGCCAGCAGCTACAGGCTGGCGAAGGCTGAGTCTGGCCCTCTGCGTCAACGCACACCGCCGCCCTGCCGCTCTGGCCAGGGCGGCCTCCGGGCCGGCGATGCCCTGATCCTCAACGCGACGATCGTCACGGGAGTGCTGTCGCGCGGCCATGGCCGCCGGCCGGGCCGGCGCCAGCTGGATCGATCAGGCCCTGACCGTGATGCAGCAGAGCCAGCGGTGCTGGTCGGAGCAGCTGCCCGCCCACGGCCTGCACGGCTGCACCGACATCACCGTTTCCGGCTGCTGGCCACCTGGGCGAAATGCGCCTCGCGCCGGGGAGCTGACCGTTGATCTCGAGGGGAGGCCGATGCGGTCCTGCAGGTGTCTGGGCGCTGCTGGCCGGGGGCTCTCCAGCAGCCTGCGCCATCCCACCGGCAGGCGCGGGATTGGCTGAGTGCGGGCTGTGGTCGGTTCAGACCGCAGCACAACACCGAGCGCTCAAAGGCTGCGATCGATCCACCAGACCATCGCCCTTGCTGGCGGCCTTGCAGCCGAACGGCCGCCAGCCCGCGCTAGGGAGCTAAGGGCCAGTTGGCTTCGAGCAGCCGCCGCTGTGAATCGGCCGGGTGCTGGCGCGCTGAGCTGGCTGACGGTCGCTGCGGCCATAGCGACTTCAAAAAACGGACGATGTCGTCTTCGGCCAAGATAAGGGGCCTAGCTCTGCACCTCGATCGCTCCACCGGATCTGCCTGGGTTGACAGGCGATGCCTGGACCAAGCGGGATGTAGGTGCTTCGTTCTCGCCAACCAACTCCTCGACTCCCCGTCCTTTTCAACTAAGCCGTGCCCTTGACCACTACCCCAGTGCTCGGCGGGTGATGGTGCATTCTGCAGCGACAGGCACGGCCCCAGGTTTCCACACCAGGATCTTCTTCAACCTGCCGCGCTCCCCTTCGACCACGCCGTCGTAGTGCCCCAGGGCCGTGAATGGCGGCGGTGGGCCTTGCCTTCAGGAGGCAACGGCGGCTTCAAGCTGGCGAACGACGTCTTGTACCTCTGGGCCCGGTCGCGGTGCAAACGAGCACGGCTCATCGGTTTCGATCACCACCAGATCATCGACGCCGAGCCCAACCAACTCAGGCGTAGCTCGTGCGCAGGGTAACAGTTGCGGCTGCCCCTCGCTGATCAACCCGCCCGCGCAAGACGTTTGCCGCGGAATCCTTATCGGCGGTTTCCCAAAGCCTTTCCAGCTCCACATCGCTCCAGCCCGCCTCCAGGGGCAACTACAGACCCCAGCAGGGTGCGCTCCATCACCGCCACATCGATCGCCACGTTTGGCGCAGCGCGCAAAGGCCCTTCGCGCTTCCAGCCGCAAAACTCAGATCGCGCTGTCGGATCGAGTGCGCGCGGCAATGCTGACCAGCTCAGGAGAGAGCCCGTTCAAGCTCAGCCAGGATGCGCTGGCCCCGAAACAAGAACATGGGCCGCTGTTCCAGGTGAAGCGCCGGTGAGAGGAACTGCTCGGCCCGGGCGCATCGGTTCTCAACAAAGCGGGGGCGATCGCACCGGCGGCGGGATTGCCCGAGTCGGGCGAGCCGGAGCGGCAACGGCTCGACGCCTCGATGTAGCCGTAAAGCCGGTTTCAGGGCGTGGGCACGAATGCCGAAGGTGACCAGGCGCCGCTTCGCGGCGCGCGCGGCCTCGACGGTGCCCGCGAAAACGGGCAGCGTCGCGGATCACTGGTTCTGGCGGCGAGCACGACAGCAACAGGGTCGTCGCCAAAGCCGTGCATGGAGGGTCCGCCCACCGCGATCGCCGAGCCGTGTTGCGGCCGATCGGCTCCAGCAGGAAGGCGGCGGGATCCACACCGATCTGCCGCATCAACTGCCTCAAGCGACGATGAAGCGGTGAATCCGTTGCAGATCAGCAACGGGGCGCCCAGATTGGGCGAGCCCTTCCGACCGCGCTGGGTCCCTCTGCACAGGTTTATCTTCGCCCAGGCCGGCCAGGGCCAGTAACTAGCTTGGGATAGAGGCGCGTGAAGAGCGGCCAAAGGCGGTACCGGTGCCGCCAACGAGGGATGACCGGCACCAGGAGCACTGGGCTCACATGGTCGAACATCGCATCGCGCCGAGGTTGATGAATGCAAAAATAGTCCGGAAATCTCGTTGCTTATGGTCGAGCAGCCTGGTGCGGCTGTGATCTCTCCCCCCAGCCAACCTCGCCGACGTTGACCCGCGGCACATCGCAAGCAACAAACGGGATCAAGACGCGACGGAAGCCTTGGCGACGTTTTCGCACGTCTGCCAAAGTTTTTGCCCGGCAGCTTGGCCGAATCCCTGGTTGCTCTGGGGGCTGCTCGTGGCTCTCCGGGCATCAGTTTCACTCCAAAGGTCGTTGCGGCGTGGATTTCAGGTCGACCACTGTTCCGATCACGGTGCCCTCCGCGGAGCGCACGCCCAGTCCCTGGAGGTCGAGCAGGTGAATTCACTTCGCCAGGGGAGGGCGAATCCTCCGCCTCAACCAAGCAGGTCCATGGCGAACCAGGTTCGGTCCGCCTCGCGGCTGTGGATGCCCCGCAACGGCGCACGAAGAACAGCTTCCCGGCCAGGCAGCTGACGGCCGCTGGGCAACTGCACCTGCCCGCGCGTCGCGCTTTGTGGCGCAACCAGCGACGGCCAGGCCGGTGAACGTGCCGGGAAAATCGGTGCGGGCAGCATGCGCATTTCACCCTGCAGGCCGCTGGCCCAGACGACGCGGCCTCAGCACCAGCCACTCGGTCTTACCTCTGAGTCCCGCCACTGTGCTTTCGCTGAGCCCGCCCCTGCCCCGTCCGCCGCTTGATCGCCGCTGTCCATCACACCATTTTTTCAGCTCCAGGCTCGATAAGGGAACGAAACCCGATGCAATCGATTGATGCTGCGTCCTGGAACCTGCCGATCCTGCGGGCACCGGTGAACCGTGCGTGACGGCCGCTCGATTCTACAAACGGCCCTACCGGCGGTTTTCGTTTGCAGCGGAATCAGCGGAGCGAAGGGCGCGGTCTTCTTCGCAGGCGGCAACTGGGACAAGCTCGTCACGATTTCCGCTCAGGCGCCCTCGATCCAGGGGCTGGAGTTGACACCGCAGCTCGATCCGGCCAAAAGGCAGCCCGGGCCCGCCTCTGCCAGACTCGCCGCCGCGATCCCCAGCCCCGGCCAGGCGCTGTGCCTTCGAGTTCCACCCAGCAGTGGAAGCGAACGGGGATCGCCATGGAGCTGGCTTGCGCTTCCTCCACCCGGTGTGGGGCAGTCCCCGGGCTTCGGCCTGGCTTCATTCCCTGCAAGGCCCCGATTTCCAGTTGTGGCGATGGGGACGCGCAGTTCGGCGATGCCGCGCTTCCCAGGTGGGGGCAACAGCAGCGGTGCACCGCCCGCAGGTTGCCCCAGGCCGTAGAGCCCGCCCCAGAGCTTCGCAGGATTCAGCGCGGATCGTGCGGCTGGCGGCTGGTCCGCCGATGGGCCAGTGCCCCAGGCGCACCACCCGGTCGATGCCGGCAAGGTTGCGCCCTAGTTTCCGCCAGCCAGCGATCGGGACGATCTGGGGCGCGCAATTCCGAGCAGGCCAACGCTGAGCTCGGATGGTGCCTGCTGAGAATACTGCCGAGGCGCCAGGCGCAGCACGGCATCCCCGAGGAAATTCAGCCGTTCGTGGTTCAGGCCAGACCAGCCCGAGCCTGTGGGTGAGGCCTCCTCGATCGGCGCCAGATCGGGCTCAATCGGCGGGGAAGGCGCGCCTGGCTCGGCCAGCCGCTTCGAGCAACGCCGATCTCAGCGAAAAGCTGATCAAGTCTGGGAGCGCTTTGGGGGCATTCGCAGGCGAGCGGGGCGCGGGCAATTGGGGTGAAGCAGGACGTAAGCCGGTTCGTTCGGCAGGCCGAAGCCTGCCCGGGGCGATCACTTATCTGGGACCGCTGTTACCGACGGCCCTCGAGCGGCGCACTGTGTCGGGACGGGTGTCATGGCCAAAACCGTTTGTCCCTGGCCTTGCTCCGCAGCGGGGTTTACCGCAGCCAGCACCTCTCGATGCTGACCTGGTGCGCTCTTAACTGCAACCTTGCACCTTACCTTCGGTTGTTTGTGTGCAGCGGGCGAACCGGTAAGCCATCGGCCGGTGGTGTTTCTGTGGTCAGCGTTCCCCACGGTCGCCCAACTGGGCGTTACCACCGCAAGTGCCTGGCCATTGGGGACCCGGACTTTCCTCAACGGACCACAGTCCACCGACCAGGCAGGCAATGTTCCACTCCGATTGCGACCACCGTCGCCTGCTTCAACCCCAGACTTTTAGGCCGGGTGCCAGCCCTGCTCAACGGAAAGTCGACGAGGAAGGAGCAGCGAGTGTCACACCCGCGGGCCAGCGGCTGGGAGCGCTCGAGCTGAATAATGGAACCAACCTTGGGCTGTAGTCAGTCAGGAAATAGAGCGACGTTGTCCTAAAACGCGATAGGCTCCGTGGTAGACCGTCACGCAGCCCGTGCTTCTAAAGCCCATCGCTACAGGGGTTTCACGTAAGTCAGGCTTACGGTAAACCGCTGACGTAACTTGTGCGGGCTCCCCAGCGCGCCGCGTTGAGCAAAGACTAGGCAATCGTGCCCGGATGACCACCATTATCAAATGAAGCTAGGCGCCAATCCTGTGCCTGCCTTCGACCCTCTGGCTGGGCCAAAAGCGGCTCCGCCGCCTGCTGTAGGATCGAGCCAGCATAGGCGTTCGTAGGCAAAAAGGCGATTGCCCTGGCCGCTCTGGTGCTTTTTCCCGCCGCGATACGTAGTGCCCCAGACCAGTCCTTTTGCCAGGGGCTTTGCCCGTGGTGGGAAAGCTCAGGTTCATACGGCGGCGCTGAGCTTGGCCCGATGCTGGTTCGTGCCCGCCCGCAGAAGGGCCTGCGCAATAAAAACCTGGCGAACGTTCTGGGCCCCGGATCGCCCATCCCGCTCAACAGCGGCGGCTTCGTA
>Ga0163217_1037714_pt1 | contig 10082 bp, 15 predicted proteins | sample SynspAceP_FD_185933 | JGI IMG/M metagenome (GOLD analysis project Ga0163217, IMG submission 185933) | Saline lake microbial communities from Ace Lake in Antarctica - Synechococcus sp. Ace-P (PacBio error correction) | ecosystem: Environmental > Aquatic > Non-marine Saline and Alkaline > Saline ...
GCCGCACGTGTTTTTTTGTAATCTGACATAGATCCTTCTCAAGGAATCTGCTTTCATGTTCAATCGCAACTTGTACTTCCCTATTCTGAATCATCAACCCCGCCATATCGGCCGCCAGGACGTGCTGCACCAACTGGCCGAGCTGTTCAAGGCATTGAAGCAGAAGGTTTGAGTGTTGCCACCGCCTCCATGCGAAAAGAGGGCCGACATGATCGCAGAAGCGCATCGCGCTTGCGTGCATCCTCTTTACCGCCGACCAGGAAGGATTCTTGAGCAGGTTAAAGCGCTGTTCCTCGCCGCCCCCATCACCTCACCTAGCTCCCCCATCATGGGCCCTAGCACGCTCAGAGCCTGGATAACACAAGCTTCAGCGCACTGCGGTGATCTGCATCACTACCGGCATCATTTTACCTGTTTAAAAGATACCCTCCCTTATATCGCCGGGCAGATCGCTCGCACCGCTCAGGCCCTAATTCTTGCCAAGTTGCGCGCGCTCTGTTTTTCAGGCCCTGCTGACTACACCGGCCGCGCCAGTCATCTCCTGGCTTCACCCGGCATGGCTGCGGCGTGGCCTTCGCAAGAGCCCGTTGCCGCGCTTTTTTCATGACTTTTTCGGAGAAAAACACCTGCCTCTGACCTCCTCCGTGTCCGTCCTCCGCCTGGTTCACTTGCTGGACGCACAATGGCCCTATCGCAGAGCGGAAGCCAATACGCACGCCACCTTTGCGCCAGTCACAGTTCTATGTCTCAACGGCACTCCACGGCTAACAAATTCATCTGGCATGCTGTCACCGCGACGATGTGTGCTGTGGATCGAACTGCCATAAATCGATTCTGCACGCGATCATCAATGACTGCGCATACCCGTGTACCCTGACAGGGTCGCGCAATGACTACGGCCATATTCGGACCGATCAGCCTGGACTCCCTTCGCCCCGCCAAATCTCTGCGTCGCGTTGCCGAACATCCGCTGCTGGCAGGGCCGCGACGCCCTGCATTCGACTGGCTGTATGACAATTCGACCTATTACGGCCTTGCTACACGCCGACGCGATCAAGGACGAACTGGAGACCCGTCGATAATACTGCCACTTTGTATGGAGGCCTGTACGGCTACGCGCCGTTCCCAACGAAATTTCTATGCCGGCCGCACGGCATGGCAGCAAGCGCGCTTCGAACGCGCCAACATCCCCCTGGTGTTCCCAACCATCACCGCACAAGGTCCTCGCGCCACCTGTCCCCAGGCTCGATCATCCTGGCCGAGACAGCCTCGAACAACCCTTGACTGAACGTTCAACGAACCTTCAAATGATGCACCACATCCACCTCGCCCTGCATTACTTCGCATCATCGCGTCTTGAGTCGCGAACCGCATGGATGCTGCGATCCCGGCGCTCACGTGGTTACAGCGAGACCCTTGATGAGGCGCTGTCATTCCGCCCGCCGATGCAGCAGACCGCCGACCGGCTTGAGAGGACAGCTGGTGTTGACGTCTGGAACCCAGGATGCGCCTGGAACGGCGAGCAGGTTTCAGGCCACGACTGGACACTGACGATAACGAACACTGGCACGTTTCGGACCCGATGCCGAAGATTTATCGCCGCTCGACCCCATCTAAGTCACCCTACTCCCCCCGCGTGAAGAAGAAAGGGCCGCCTGGCCGAGAGCGGCATTCCGGGCGGCGTATTACCCGTTTATTCTCGCCGAACGCGGCTGGTCGGGAAAAGCCGGCCTGTACTCTGTTTCTGATCTGTTCTCGCTGGTATCACCAAGGGCAAGTGGAAGCAACACTGTTTCGGAACTGCAGGAGTTCAAGCGCCTTAACGAATGCCTAACGGCGCCGCTGACAGCGAACCTACCTGGATCGCCGCTACCGCCATTATCGCGGCCTGGGTTAACAGGATATTTGCCAGCAATTGCTATGCGTTCTTACAGGAGCACGCATGGTCGCATCCTTTCCAGAGTCTATAACGGAGCGCCGGAGATGGTCATCCGCCCCGCCGATGCCTTGCCACGCAGATGGTCCGCGGTCAGTGGAATGGGTCCCGGTAGATCAGTTGCCGCACGCATCACGGGTCAAATGCTGGTGCCCTACCCCCCGGCATTCCGGTAATCATGGCCCGGTAACCTTTGCCCTCCGACAGCAACCGCAATTACCCGATTTCCTGCAGGTGGCCAAAACCAAGCGACGCGCAGTTTCCTGGCTTGAAAGCGATATCCATGGCTTGCGACCGCATTCATACCCAGACCGCAGTAACCTCATCTTCTGTGTCCGATTGGTCTGGTAGATATTCAGATAAAATCCGATGCCAAACCTGAACGCTATTGGCTACATTGCCACACTGTCTATCCTCATTCCGCCGAAAAGCGAATCCAAGCGGAACTTGACTCCCAACCGCCGCTTCCACGCACAATAACACACAAACCGACTGTTACAACCCCACCCATGAACCCCCTTATCGCGATGGATGACGTTTCTGGCGATAACGGTGTATCGGCCAAACCAATAGCTACACCCCAAAACCCATCACTCCCGCCCCAGCCCACCATTCCGCTTTTGCCCCCTCATTCCACACCTATACTACCACCGTCACTCCCACCGCTTCATCCCGCCCCCGCTCTCATCATTCCCCCGTTCCACCCCCGTCATTCCCGGAAGGCGCACTGCTGTCCCGGAATAAATTCATAAGCGGTCAGCGCTCCTTGAACCCGTTGCCATTCCAGCCGCTTCTTTTCCCTTCGTTTGCAGCAGTTCAATGGTCGTTTTCGTCGTGGAACAGGCCCCGCCTCAGCTCAGTTCCAAGGCCCCCCCCCCCAAAAATGGGCCCCGCAAGCCCTTGCCTTTTTGGGGGGGGTTTTCTTTTTTTCATTGGGGCCCCCCCCCGCCTTTTTTTGGGAGCCACGGGGGTGGGGGGGGGGGAAAAATGGTTTTAAAGTTGCAGCAGCAAGATACGTGATCAGGCAGGTCAAATATCTGAACCTTGACCGCATTTTCGCTGCGGCCAAAAAGAAACTTGCGGATCTTCAAAACTTCTGCTTCAAAACCCCCTGAAGAACAATTCAAATCCCCCAGCGCGCTTTGCTAGCGATTCAACGATGATGCAGACCGCGTTCCAAGGTCCGTTTGTCGCTAGCACCAAGGGTCCTTTCCGCCCTCTCGATGACGGTCACCCGACGTAGTAATGTGCCGTGATAGTGTTGATGCGCTTGCCGCCGGGGCGTCTTGGTTTTTTTGATGCTAACGAGCTGCCTCGCCCCACGAATTTTCCTCAGCGATCTTCCTCGCTTATTTCTCTTTCTTGCTTGAGTCTCAATGCCTGCATGCTCTTGAATCGCGTAAACGAAGTTAAGCGCCCGTGGCCAGTGGATCTGGTGCCACCAGTTGGTAACATATCGCACACCTGATCCCTTGTTCGAAAGACAATCACCTAGGCCGCTCTCATTATGGCACTGCGCCCTATTTCGATGTTCTGTTTCACAATTAGGGCCGCGGTGATGAATGCTTTCCACAGGCGTCCAGCTATCGGATGTCATCATACATTTTACCTTCAGCCCTCGCGTGCCGGTGGGCTGTGGTTTGCCTTTGGTCCCAGTCGTCGTACCCCAATCCCTTTCAAGAGGACTCGGAGTGGAATCGAGCAGGTAGAGAAAATCGCCGCACCCCTGCCGCAAGTGCGACCGGCCCATCTTGGCATCAGGTGTTGGCAAACCCCCTTCAAACAGAAGCTGCCGGGGCGCTTGTTTGCACAGCCAGCGTTGACGCGATCTGCGCGTTCCAAGGTGGTAGTGGTGATTCTTCTGGCTATTAAAGCCCGCTTCCACGCTTCCGCAGGCTGACTGGCCATTGCCCGGAAACTCTGCGCACTGCCTAACATCCTCATCCGAGTAGATCCCAGTAGAAAATTCGCCAAGAGCGTGCCCTGAGCGCCTTCTTCCATTGTCTTTAGCAGAAGAAAGGCTGGTTAGTACTGCCGAGCGTATTTTTTCAAAAACCGGACGTGCAAGCCTTTTCAAAATTTCGGCAAATCGGGAATCTCATACATGTTTGCCCCCGCTGAGTTGTTGATCGCATCAACGGGTTTTACCTCAGACCTGCTAGCGGCTGCAACCCTCCAGAAACCCTCCCCAATTTATTCCGGACAGCAGTGCGGCGAAGCGGGAATCCAAGCGGACTTTAATTTTCCCATGCCCGCCCGCCCACCCTACACACCCACCTCGCAAACTTCTTGCAACCATCCCTTGATCTGATTGCCCTTTCAATCCACACCCCGTCCTTTTGCGACTGGCCTTCACACCTTCGCCTGCCATCTGCGATAATCTGCGCGCAGCCAAGCAAGCCCGCCTTGCTTTAGCCAGACTCAGCACTCCTACTGCACAAGGAAACATCGATGTCGCGCCGCCAACTCAGTGCCCCTTCACCCCGCTATTCCCCGGCATCAGCCAAAAGACTCAAAAGTCCTGTCCTTCCGAGGGCGTCGAGCAATCACCCAGCCGTACCATTTCCAGCTGGAAGCTGGCGCGAACGCCCGGATCTGGATATTCGATCGCCTGCTCAACAACCGGCCCCTTTTTCAGGCTTGCAGGCCCAAAGGGCAAGGCATTCACTGGCCTGATCCACCGCGTCGCCCACGGCGATGCGGCAAGCGCTGACGCCGCTACCATATCGACCTGGTCCCGCACCCTGTTTTACTGGGCCACGAAACCAACCAGCGCATCTTCAGCACCTGACTTGTGGCCGCAGATCATCGCCCGCACTCAACGATTCAACGCATCCCAGGCCGATGCCTACCGCTTTCAGATTGAAATACGGACTACCGCCAGCGCGACTTACTGCACCAGTAAACGATGAAACCGACCTGCACTTTATTCCAGCGCTGTGCGACGAAGAGCCATCCCTAACCATTTCGAACACACTACCGATAATCACCTGCTGGTGTTTTTTTGGCGACACCAGACGCTTCCCACTGCCCCGTCCTACCGCATACATTCAGGACAGCGGCCTGGTTGCCGACGAACCGGTGATCAAACGCTTCGCGAGCGCGTCGAAACCCGCCCCAGCCGTCACCCGCCGGATCTACGTACTTCGAAAACGCCCCATCTGCTGATGGGATGCCCGCGCCATAAGACCGAGCAAAGCCCTGCCGACGATGATCACAGCCCATTCCCGCCTACCCCGACCTGGAAGACTAGAACTACCCTGCTGTTCAGCGAACGCACGCGCGGCAAACACATCTTTGGCCAACGCGCCTGGAACGTCCACGCAGCGAACTACCGCCCTGGCCGAAGGCAAGAGCGATGTCCCCACACGATCAGCGCCATTTCTTTATCATTGTCCGAACACCCCAGTAGCCGACTGGAAAACGACCTGTGGTGGTCATCAAGCTGCACCACAAGGCAAACAACCCAGTCTCGAAGAGTCCGTCACAGCGACGTCAAAACTCCGATGGCTTTACCCAGGGCTACCGCAACCAGTTCAGCCCGGCCACCCCTGGGATGGTACCTTTTCCGCCCCCAGCTGAAATCACCGCAACCAAAAGTATTGGGCAGTCCAAACCCGCCGTCGTCACCGGCCCCGCAGGCGAAGAAATCCACTGCGACCAATACGGCCCGCATCAGGGCATTTCCTACTGGGACCGCGAATGGCTCAGGGCAACGATCAAAACCAAGCTGCGCTCAGAGTTTCCTTCCAGTTGGCTGGCAATACTACGGCGGCATCGCCTATCCCAGAATCGGTATGGAAGTACTGATCACCTTCTTGAGGCGACCGGGGGGGGCGGGGGGAGAGGGAGGGGGGGGGGGGGATGAATGAGGACCAACCGCTGGTCACCGTTGCCTTATCACAGGACCCACCCCTCCGTATGAACTACCCCCACAAGACCCGCATCGTGTCAAGACCCTCAGCACTGCAAGCGCGCGGAGGCGATGGCTACAACGACCATACTGCGCATCGAGGACAAGAAAGGCGAAGAGCAGATCTATGTGCCACGCGAGCGCACTGGACGAAAGAATATCGATACATGACCAAAAAAATCCGCCGTGGGTAACGAACGCCATGATCGCGTCGAGGCCAACAACTACACGGAATTGGATGGCTGAAGAGCACCACACCACCCCAGTGACCGCAAGACCGAGATCAAGGCTGAATGGATCATTCTGACCGTTGCAAACAGCCAGCATATCAAAACTGGTACCGGCCAGTTCACCCCTCGGGCCAGGTACCGAAATCCATTACTACGCCGCGACAAGGTGGTCTTCGAGCGGCATGGAATTATGCCAAGGGTGGCGCAGCTTATCAAGCTCGATCCCAGCGCATCACCCTGAGCGGCCGGAGATCAAGATCAATGTGGGAGGCCAGCCGGGGAAAGGCAGTATGGCCGCGTCCTGCACCAGGCCGAGGTGCAGCACAGATCATGTCACCGGGTACTGCTGAGCCAGTCCCCTTTGCCAACTCACCTACCTGCAAGTCCCCAAGAACATTGTCTTGAGTGCTGGGCGCAAGCCGTGCATGAAAACCAGCCCATGCCGATGGAGAATAGTCATTGCAGCAACATCCAACTGCAGAGCCTGGCGCCACGTGGCTGAGCACATTATGCGATCATCGAACAGTTCCACTATTCAGCCAAATCAGCGGACCTGGTGCGAGCATTCCAGACTCCCGCGCAGCCCCTGATGCATCAGCCGGCATTCGCCCCTAAACAGGAGGAAGCCCTGGCTGTAAGCGCTGGGATGATGACGTCGCATCGCGATAGCACAATTTGCAGGCAACCTTGGGCGACAAGCGATACAGGGCTGGCTATCAAGCCATCTGCCGCTGGAGGAGCCTGAGTCGGCACCCTCGCGAATACTCTGTAGCACAGACCGCCGAGGGCCAGGCCCTGCGCTGCGCAGTTATTCAGCCAAGCTCTACGCGCTCATGCCCGCGAGATGCGCCTGGCCTGCAGCCTGTTCGGCAGATCAACAACTGGTGCTGCCTGCAAGTGAAACAATGACGTCCCCGCAGTATCCGGTGGAGGCTGACAACGCTTCCCGAGCCTATTCCCATAACCTCGATGCTCCGCTGATCGGCAAAGCTCTGCCATGGACCCGCAGCCCTGGCAATTGCCTGGACGATGCAGCCAGCGCCCCACAGTATTTTCCCAGACCTGTCATCGGAGGAGCGTCCTCGCCCAGGTACGAAGCTCTCGAAACAGGCCCAAGGCAGCCCGTCTCGGCCATAAGGGATGACAACACGTCTATGCCGCGCTGACACCTACTTGAGCAATATCACCCGACACACAGGACTCCTGGCATGAATTCTTATGGATGATCACGAAGAACAGCACACACTTGGCCAAGCCCTCGACTGTAATGATCTTGAGACGCATGATGTAGTCATCAGCTCCCTGCCCCCATCTATCTGGAACCCAACGCCCTGGACCGCGTCTGCGACAGAAATGGCTCACCTGCCACCTCACCCTGCGCTGGTCGCTGATATCCTGTTCACCTGTCCCTGACGGCGGACATTACCTGCTCTGGCAAGTACCTAGCGGCCCGTCAGGGCGGCGCCTGTACAGCCATAACCATACGGATAGACCGGATCTTCAGTTACTGGTCAATGATCGGTGGGGCGGCAATGCCTCCGCTCACGGAGGCGGTGGTGCTGCCCCTGCTGCTCACGTATCCGGGCGATACGCTTGAAGAGTCGTATGGACCGTCAGCCGAACCAGAGAGTCAGGCCGACCGGGGCTTGCAGGAAAGAAACGCCACGAACCTGAATATACCAAACCCGCCAGACAGCGTGAAGACCCAGTACCTGCATGTGCATTTTCTTCCAAGGCAAACCAGGTGCGGCCTGGCCTGGAATTATACCGTTGCCAGCCCCTCGCTCAGGAAGGCTGTCCGAACGCTATCCGAGAAAAACGCCAATGATACGACTCTGTGATAGCTTCCTACTCGCACAGCACCCAAGCACCTAGAGCCACACCGCCTGTTACACCCTATGCCCACCGGCAGGCAGGTGGCCGGTATGAAGGCTTTCTGCGACAGAATGGCTCAAGCTTGCGCGGCCCCTCGCTTGCGCTGTCGCTGATCGATTCCTGTCTAACCTGTCCCTGAACGCGGCTACCTGCTCTGGCAATACCAGCGCCCCATCAGGCGCGGCCAACTTACGGGCACCCATACGGACCGGCCGATTTCAGTTAACTGTCAATGACAATTGGGGTGGAAATGGCGGCGTTACCCTGCCTGCTGCGTATATCCGAGGCGAAGTACTGGAGGTTTCATGATGTAAGCCTGTAACGCGAGCACAACTGGAGCAGGGGCCTGGAGCGAAGAGGCACCACAAACTGAAACTTCCCAACCCGCCCAGACAGCGTGAAGACACACTACTGCATGTACATTTCTTTCAGACAATCAAGTCAGACTGGTCCTGTGAGTTTCCAAACCACGAACTCCACCCTAATGAGCACTCTTGTTGCTGCTCCAACAAGGGCGCAAGGAGAGGCAATGAGTACCTTGAAAACTATTTTTTTTTTTTTTTTTTTTTTTTTTTTTTCTTTTTTTTTTTTTTTTTTTTTTTTTTTCTTTTTTTTTTTTTTTTTTTTTTTTTTTTTTTTTTTTTTTTTTTTTTTTTTTTTTTTTTTTTTTTTTTTTTTTTTTTTTTTTTTTTTTGTTTTACAACGGCGCAAGCCATGCCGCTCTGCAGCCGTAATCCCCTGATAACACCTTAATCTCCGCCAAACTGCGGGAAAACCTTGCATATGCGTTTTTTTCTTCGATGGATTTGGCCCGACACTTTGGAGAATGATTTCAGAGAAAACAGGGGTAAGCATATTTGGCGGCTCTTCTGCCCCATAACTGGATCAGCCGGCGTTGCACGCCAACCCTTCATCTATCTCGTAAACTCATCTTTCCGGCCTCGGCGCCGACTCTGACGCTCTCCCTTGGCGCCCAGATCGGCGGAACAGCTCGCACCGCCACCTCGGAAATACTGGATATGCCAACAGATATAGCCGCGGATCAGGCTTTGAAGGGGTCAGGATACATCTGGCTGGCCGCAGTTGTGGCAACGTTGCAACGTGGACTTGGGCGAGTTGAGAAACAAGGCCGTTACAAGGGTTTGAAGTATCAACGGATGCCGCACTCAACACGCGCTGCCGGAGAGTGGCGAACCCATACGTGATTCACGCTGGCGGCTCACTACCTGAAAACCGGTGTGGTATACCGCTTGCAAGGCGCTCTAACGAGCTGGACAGCCACAATAAATAGTGTTTGCGCAGGGAGAAGCAGCATGCCTTCTACGCACGCATCAAGATTTCAGTATTCAGGCTTCGATTTTGGTGGCCACCGCTGGCCCGGCTTTGTTCATAACTCTGTTCGAGGCGCTGATGCCAGAAACGCAAGGTTGAATACTCTATCAGGATGCTCGGGTCGAGTGTGTTTTCGCGGGCTGTGTCGATGCGGTGGACCTGCACCTCGGCGGAGGCTTGCCCGCCGCTGGAGTTCTTCTGCCGACCACCATGCCCTGAACGACGGCGGGCTGATCCAATCCCGAGGTCCAAGGCGGTGCTGCATCTGTTGGCCCTCGCCCATGATCGCGCGCTTCTATCGTCGTGCCGGCTGCTGGAGAAATTCTCGGAACTGGCGCGAGGAACTGATGCCCGGCGTCAGCGAGGATATGCGGCGGTATCGCCCCCGGCCGAGCAAGAGCCAGCAATGAATTGGCACTGGTTACCCTGCATCAGATGTATTCGGGCGGCACTGTCGCGCGGGAGCCGCATTACCCGCGCTACTCGTCTACCAAATTCTAGAGTACAAAGAATGTACAGACGTAGCACAACGAGAAGAGAGCGAGCGAGAGACCAGCAGCGGGCCGCGAGGCAGGCCACCCGCAATACCGCCGCTATTGAGTGCGCGTGACAGAGCGACCCGAATCTTAAGAGCGTTGATATACCTGCACTGCGCTATTACACTAACGTCATGGCTGGCCAAAACTAAGCGTACAAAAAAGAAGTTTGGAGAGCCTGGGCGAACAGGAGGATGCCTTGGATCAAAGCAGTTCGCCGATCATCTGGACTATCTGCCCAGAGTAATTTCGCCTGGGCA
>Ga0163217_1052545_pt1 | contig 10082 bp, 9 predicted proteins | sample SynspAceP_FD_185933 | JGI IMG/M metagenome (GOLD analysis project Ga0163217, IMG submission 185933) | Saline lake microbial communities from Ace Lake in Antarctica - Synechococcus sp. Ace-P (PacBio error correction) | ecosystem: Environmental > Aquatic > Non-marine Saline and Alkaline > Saline ...
AAAGAAGAAGAGGATCTGGCGGGACATAGCCCTTTTTTTGGCCCCCAAAAAAAAAAAATAGCTTCCCCCCTTTTTTTTCCGCCCCTTCCAAAAAAAATAAAAAAAGAAAGCCGTTGCCCCCGGGATAAATCAAATCCGACCGAAATGTCCCCCCGGGGCCTGCACAGTTCTTGGCAAAACATCTTGGAACAAGGGGGTTTTTCCGCGCGCAAGATAGGACCCAAGGCCGCCCCTGCCGGGCCCCCCCTGTCAAGAAACCAAGTTTTTTCTTTCATCATGTGTCCCCTTCCCTTCCGCACTTGTCATTTTTGCGCGGCCTGTGCCGATGGTTAAAATGGGGCCGGAATGCAAGGGGTGTTTTGCTCGGCCATGGTAGTCATTGAAGGCAAGGCGGATCAATCACCGCGGGCTTTCTTTCGATCAGTCCACGACTGGGTTTTTTGGCTCGATCCGGCGGTAGGGCCATAAGGGATTCAGGTCAGCGTGGCGGTTATGCGCCATAGGCGATCCATTCAGCGGATCCGCGCCCCACGAGGGGGCCCCTGCTTGTAAAGCCCGTGACCTTGAGAAGCGTTCAGCACACAGGAAATTTCGGACGCACGCCTGTGGGGGCCGACAATCGCGTTCTGGTCAGTGTATTAATAATCATAAGTGCCGACCCTTCATTTGATGAACTTTGACCTGAGCGAACTGTGGGGATACGGGTCGCGAATGCGGGCCAGACTTGTCTTCCCCACAGGCCTGTGGTCAAAGGCAAAAGTCGTCAATAGGGCACGGCAAAGGGGTCTCGTGCGTTTGTTTGTCCGGCCATATAGTAAATTTCCCTTTCGGTTCTGAAATGCACGCCCGAGGGGTCGATCGTCAGCGCAGGTCGCGGTCCAGCGGCTGGCGGCATCGAATCACAAAGTATAAGCGTTTGCGCGGCTCGACGGCAGGGTGATCCCGGCCATGCCGCCGTCGGCAGCCAGCAGCGGACCAAGAGGCATGACCACGGTCCCGCAGGCCACGTGTCCGCGGGCGGATTTTTCAGGCGTCACTGTTGTGGACGATTTGCATCGGCCGGCTTTTTCGCTCATCGCAGTCACTTCGTCGTACAGATAATTCCACCCCGTTGCGGCGGGCCATGCGTTTTGAACCAGTCAACCATGCGGTGCCGGCGTCAAAATAGCCTTGCGTCCACACGGTTGTGGATTGCGGCTAGAATGTCAATCAAGCTTGGTAGAAAGGATAAAGCGGGGCGGCGACTCGGCGGGGGTGCATGGTTGCGTGCCGCCCAATGCCATTTGGATTTTCTGGTTTGCTTGCAGGTCTTTGCGAACCTCGGGCGTGTCAGCCGAGGTAAAGATAGCCAAAAGCTTTGCAGCGCCAGATGCGGCAACCTCTGGACATCGCCCATAAACGGCGGAAGTTCTTGCTGAATTGGCCCCGAACTTGAGGGCGACACTCGCCGTTACTTGCTTGAACTGAAACTGCTTGCCGGAATGCAGCTGTTGGTATGGCTTGGTGGCCCGCAAATTCTAGGTCGGGTCGCGCTCAACACCGAGACCTTAAACCGTCAAAACCGGCATTCTGCGGTCCAGCCACCAATAGCGACGACGCATCCAAAGATCGCGCCGCCAATGATGACAACCGTCGTATGGTGTGGTGTGTCGGGTGCGGGCATTGCGATGCTCCTTTCGTGACTTGCAAGCAGCCTTGGCGCGATTGCGCCGCTGGCCAGCCATGGCCCGACTAAACGCGCCAAGATTGCGCTGCGTCCATAGCTTGTGAACATGGGCAATCCATTTCCTGAGGCCTCGGCGGCGAACCGGATTAACGCATTGGCCAAATGCTGAAGCTGGGTAACAAAGCTGTCCGATGTTAATTGCTGTGCTGGACAAATGTAGTGAGTGCCGTAGGTTTCCCGGCGTAACGCTGAAACACGTTCGGTGGAGAGATGGCCGCGTGCAAATGGACCGACAAGAGATTCGAAAACTTGATTGGCCCCGTGTCGCATTGAACGACCGCGCTGGCTTTTGACCACTGTAGTGATCGCGTTCTGCGAAACTTTTCGGGGTTTCGTCTGCGTGTGTTGAACAACGCGCCCGCAGCAGAGGACGGCATGGCAAGACAGTTTGTCAAAATCTGGAACAATGCCGACAAGTACATGCGAATGGTCTTTAGCCCGCATGTACGTGGTTGATACGATTGCGCGGATACGTCGATTGACCGGCTGCGCGCGCGTAAAAAAGGCCATCAGGATGTGAAAACACGCCCGGCTTTTGAACTATGGTTGGTCGCCCGGTCCACGCCGGAACAATATGCCGTGGCCTCGTCCGAGGCGCTCGCGCCTTTCGGGGTGTCTTGATACGCTAGAAGAAGCCGCGGCAGCGCCTTCGCGGGGCCTAGCTGGACGGCGATGACTATTCGATCTGGCCGAACGCTTTTGGTGTCCGCTGAACACGATGCGCACATGGCTTGCGCCGTGGCCTGAATCGCCCTGCGGGAGTGTATGCGGCCATGACCCAAACGCCTGAAATACCCGATGACGATGTGCCCTCGCCGGCTGAAAGAGTCGGCTGCCGCCGCCGCAAAATTGGAAACCGAGCGTGATTTTCGCTGACCGCGTTGTGGTTTCTGGCAGGAACGCCATGACGCGATGACCGACGGGATTGACCTGTCGCACCGCCTGCCGCGGATCAAGAAAAAGCTGATGGCACAGGTTTCCCGACAAACAGCGGGGTGACGATCCGCAGCGCCTGTGGCTGTGGGCAAAGGGTGTGGGCGATGCATCGGCTGCTTTTCGCGGGCTACTTGGGGTGCAATGCTTTGAGGCTCAACACGCGACCCTGAATGGTCAGTGCCGATCGCTGTCTGGCCGGCGCAGCTGGTCAGGTGAGAGCAGCCGCTTGAAATGTTTGCCGTCGTCGGACCCCGTCAAGCACGAGATCGCGCTGCGCCGCGGTCGCGGGGCGAGCCCAATTCCGGGCCGGTTGCGTGTTTTGAAGTTTGGGCGATTTTGCCGGATCAAGGCCCTGTATCGCTGGGTTGGACTTGCCAGACAGTGAAACGGACCACGGGATTCTTTACGCAGAACTACGCAGTTCGCCGCCGCGCAAATCACGCTTGCGATTTCCCGGACGAACCGATCGGCTCGGCTCGCCAACGGGTGCACCTACCGGCGCATGTGGGCTGCCGCAGGTTGCATGGTCTGAACTAGACCCCCGCATTTAAACGGTAACACAGTATGTATTCGGGGTTTCGCGCGCTTAGAGCGGGCGAAAACTTCTGTTTATAAAAGTTTTTCAAGAAAGTTGACTAAAAGCTGCGATTTTTTTTCGTTCGCAGCGAACTTCTTTATTTCCATCTTCCGTGTATTGCTCATCAACTTCAGGTCGACACAGGCACGCGCCATGTCGGCTGAGGGTCGCGCGTTTTTTGTTTGCGCGTGGTTTGGTAACAAGTTGTTGTCGCGGAAACTTGTGTTCGCCAACGGGTTTATCCAGTAACGGCACCTTTGTGTCTAGGTACGAGTACCGCGATGACTGCGGCCCTGCGCAACATCCGTTTGCGGCCCCTTCCAACAGACACACAGTTCTAATCGCACAGACGCACCACCTTAAGGGGGCACTATGAAACGCCGGAATTTTTTGAAATGCCAACAACAACTGACCGTAGCGCTTTCCTCCGTTTGGCGTAGGGGCCGGCGGCGCAGGCCGGCACGGCTGGCAGAGGGAAGGTTCGACGTCAGCCAGAACGCTGATCAATTGGCCGCGCACAGCTGGGCGACTGATGCCTATGCGGTCTTCGCGTGAGGGTGACACCGAACGCGGCGTTTACGCCCGCTGAACGACGAGTCCCCGCCGCACGCGTGTTTTCCATTGCAAAGGGGTGTGACATCAGGCGCTTTATAGCTCGAAACCAAAAATCAAAAGTGGCACGGCTGGCCAGTTTTTTCCTTTGCGCCGCGAACGATGCCGTCGAACGATGCCCGACAAGGGGTTCTTTACAACGCGTACCGAGGTCCATGCGATCGTTGTGGCGGGGCATCTGGGGCATGTGTTTGACGACGGTCCGCACCCACTGGCAACGTCACTGCATCAACGGGTCTGGCCATGACCTTTGCGCCTGCCCGCCGCCTGATGTCGCAGGTGTCGTCGATTGTGATTTACGTGGGCGGCCTGCTTTGGGCGGCCCTTTGTGTGTTTTGCGGGGTGTGTGGCAAAAGCTCGGTTGATCCCGCTGCAGGCGCAAGCCTTGGTTGGGCAAGAGCGCGGTTTTGCCCCGTTTTGCTGGTTTTTGGCCAGCCCGATGTGTTAACGGGGTGGGCCCGCACTGCTTGAGCTGCGTGTTTCGACTATGGCTTATTGGCCCCGATGGAAGGGTCTTTTGCGCCTGGCGCTGTATTCTATGGGGCGAGGTGTTTCACTTATCCCTGATGATCCGTGCAGATGTCGATTTGTCAAGAAACTGGGCGATTGGCGGCGGGCCTGCTGTCTTGCCTGGCCACGCCGCGACAAAAACTGCAGCTTAGGTGCGCGTGCTTGAACCGCGCAGCGTCGGGTCGGCCTGCGTGGATCTTCGGCGGCCAGGGGTGACGCGGATAACGGGCGCGGCAATTTCCCTTGGCACTGGTGTCGGCATAGGACCCGCCAGAACCCGGGCAAATCGGTCGTGACCTGCACCGGACGCTGCCGCGGGCGACAAAAAGTTGTGACCTGTAAGGGTGGCCTGTGCGATCATCGGGTGGCGCGTCGTGCCAAGACCTCTTTGAGGCGCAGGCGATTGGGGTGCGCGGCACGTAATCATCGCGATCTTGCGGCCCCCAACGGGGTGGTGAAATGCCGCAGAGGGCGGCCCACGGTCGAAGCGCTGCTGGTCGTCGCCAGCTTAAGCGTGCGTCAGGGCGGGCAGGCAGTCGATACGCGAACCGTTCCAGTCCGGCGGTGATAGAGAGCCTTCAGATTGTCCGGAGCCAGTCTCCAATGTCTCTGAGCGAAATGGATCCTCGCTGGAAAGCCGGGAAAACTCGTCGACCCATAGGTATCAGCACCCGCGACCCGGCACGCAGAGCGCCTTGGCCCGGCATAAGCCCCAGCTGGCGCCCGTCAGCAATGGGCGTATAGAGATAGATTTCCGCAGGCGCGTCGGACAGCCCTGTCGTCCAGTCACAAGCGCACCAAAAGCGTTCGGTGCTGCCTAGGCGCCCAACCCACGGCTGCTCGCGTGGGGACGCGGTAGACACGGCAGACCTGATGCACATTGCAGATCTGGTCGGGGGGAAACGATCGGCTGGAGACGCTGTCGGACAGGCGCGGGGCGGCCATGACGGATGGGCTCGCTCGCGCGGGTGCGCATCAGTCGGTCGCCACCAGCAAACGTTTCCCCGGGCCGTTCAAGGGGAGTGCACCATCGGCCGCAATATAGCGCTTTGCGCCGGACATCACAAACGCGCGGCGCGTCCCCTTTGCGCCGCAGCGGCGCCTTCTGTCGGGATAGGCGAGCGCTGCGAGCACCCAAGCGTGCGTCGGGCCCGGTGCCAAGAGAGGCCCGCGTGCCATAGCCGTTTTGCGTCCCTTGGTTTGAATGCGGGCAAGGGCGGGCGTGGTTTGACCTCGGCGGGAACATGTTGCCCGGGGGCAGACGCAGCCCCAAATCGACAGAGCCGCCGCGCAACGGGTCCACGTTCCGACAGGATCGCAAAGCAAGGGTCGGGGCGCTGCACGGGTCGCCCTGTGTGGGCAACATTATTGGGCCATCGCGGGTGCAAACCGGCATCTTGGCCAAAACGCGGCCATGGCGGTGATCGCGGCCCGTCGCATCCAGTCGCCCCGAGATATGCATGCACAGCTGGGGAGACGGCCTTCGTGGGGCGGGTCACAAAATTTCAGATCGCTGGCCTGTGGGCGCCCCAGACCGGCCAGTTCCCCACGCAAGACAATATATAGATTCGGCCCGCCTCGTAATCTCGGCGGGGGGGTAGGACGGCAAGGCGCACTTCCCGCCGCGGTGTCCAAAGCTTGGAACGCGGTCCTTCGGATACACGCCCCGCACGGGCCGCGCGCTGGCGTCGCCTCGGGCGCGGTCCACGCGGTCGAGATGCACCACCGCGACAGTGCCGCGAAGAGGATCGAACTGCACCCGGCGCGCGTGCGCGGGCGGCCGTCGCAAGCCGCGGAATTGGCACCGGTTCGATGTCGCGGAGGTGTTCCGCGATAGAAGGTCGCAGCACACGTTTGGCGCCCGTTTTGGGGGGGCATTCGCAAGGCGGCGGCGGCTGGGAGATCCATCGCGCCGAAGAACCGGAGGCAGCGTGCATCCGCGGGCAGCCGTCGGTCAGCGCGGCTCGCACGCGCCGTATCTCGTGTCGCCCGGGAGAAAGAACCAGCGCCGACGCGGGAGGCAGGTGGAGGAGCGCATGGCACGGACCAAGTCGGCAACGGCCTGTTCAAACCGTTGCTTGGCCGATGGGGCGGTCGCAGCCAATTGGATTGTGACCGGAAAACTGCGCCCGTTGGTACGTTACAAAGGGCGGGCCATCAGTCGCGGCAGACGGGGCCAGCACATCCAATGTGGCGGACATGGTCGACGATCAACAGGTCACGCGCAAGCGCCTCGGCGCACCTCCAAACACGAGGGCGAGGTCCCAGATCAAGCATTGAGGGACTTTCCGTGGAATTCGTCAAAGAATAACCGCACCGACACCGGGCAGGTCGGGGTCGTCTTTTTGCAAACAATGCGGGTCAGGAATGCCCCTCAGGTCACGACCTCGATCCGCGTGGCCTTGCTGTGGCGGCTGGCACCCCGCGCCACGCGAAAGCCCACGGTTTGGCCTGAGGTTCTTCTGCACGCAGTGTCGCTGCCATGGCGTTCCGCGCGGCGGCACGCGCGGGCAAGGCGGCGCGGTTCCAGCATCAGGAGCGGCAGCAGGTCAGCCTGCGTCCAGCATTGCCAGTGGGACGCGGGTGGGTCTTGCCCGCAACCGGGGGGGGACGCTTGCAACACCACGCCGGCCCACTGCTGCCGCAGCGCGGTCGAAATTTCACCCTGTGGCATGACGTGGCTCTATGAGGAAAGGGTAAAAGCCATATCCGTGGCTTATGGGCGAAAGCGCGGCGGGGCCAAGGGGCCGCCTGCGGTCTGGACATTTGGCCCTGTGGGATTGAAACATGGGGCAAGAGGCGCGAGGGGGCAGAACCTATGAACATCGATGAATTTGGGCAAGGGCATTGGCAGCAGGCGAACGCCGTGCGTTTGGCACGGGGGATCACGCTGGTCGATCCGGGCGTGAAGGATCACCGCGCACAGGCAAACGAACTGCTCGCAGCTTCTGCCAAAGGACGCGAGGCGCTTGCGGAATTGGTCTTTCGGGCACCCGGGGGTTGGGAATCCACGTTTTATTCGAAAGTTTGGGATGATGCTGATCCGCCGCGGCCTTAAGGTTGGCTGTCTGGCGAGTATCGACCCGTCTTCTTCGCGGTCCGGCGGGTCGATACTGGGGGATAAGAACGCGCGCATGGAATTTGCCTGGCGCGCGAACGTGAAATGCGTTTATCCGTCCGTCGCCCAGCAGACCCATTTGGGCGCGGCGTTGCCCGCCGCACCCGCGAGCGGTGACCCTGTGCGAGGCGGCTGGCTTTGACGTGGTACTGATCGAACGGTCCCGGTGTCGGACAGTCCGAGACCGTGGTGGCGAAAATGTCAGATGTGGGTTCTTGCTGGTTGCGCCCCCGCAGGCGTGGCGAACTGCAAGGTGTCCAAGCGCGGCGCATCAGGGAATGGCGGATATACGTGATCAACAAAGCCGATGGGACCTGAACACCCGCCGCGTCGCGAGCGTGCTGGCCGACTATGCGCGCGCCCCTGCGCTTGCTGCGCAAACGGCCGCAAGATCCCAAGGCTTTCAAAGGCGATGATGGTCTCTGCGTTAACAGGAAAACGGGCTTGGACGAAGCGTGGGCAGAGGTAGCGACGCTGACAGACTTGGCGGCGTGCCCAAGGGGTCTGGCAACACCCCGTTGCCAACGCAGGCTTAGATGTTAGATTGTATGTGCGGGTAAAACAAGCGTGTTGGCGCAGTTTGGAAAAGCCAAAGGCAAGGCCGCGCTGGACCGAGCTTGAGCGACCCGTGTGGCGCAGGGGGCTGCCGAACCCGACCAAAGCGCGCAGGATTTTCGTCACGCAGCTGGACCGTTTAACTGCCGCCCGCCCGCCTTTGGGGTGGGCGGCGGGTTCTAGACATCCATCAGACGCGCGGTATCGGGAAACGGCGTATAGGCTTTGGTGTGACAGCGACGCAAAGGCCCAATGAGCTCTTGGTCGCACGCAAACGCCGGCCCGCATCCAGGCAAGAATGTGTAGCAAGCTGTGGCGCAGCGCGTGGGGTGTGGCGCTGGCGGGCAGGCCAAGCTGCAAATCCGTGCGTCCGCCATGACCTGCGATATCGCCCGCGCGGCAAGGGGCCCGCCACGCAACGCGCGAAACGCATCGCGGTTCGGCGAGTAGGGGCAAGACCTGCAAATAGGCCGTCCACCGCATCGCGTGCCGCGGGCAGGAAACAGCACCCCCGTTCCTTGCCCCCTTGCCGACGATGCGCAGTACTTTGGGCAGGGGCGCCGTTCGGCACCGGGGGAGGCCAAGCGCCTCGGATATGCGCAGGCCCGCAGCCCAACAGCAGGGTCCCAGCACCCGGCCCCATCCGCGCCGGCCACCTCACGCAATGGCGCGATTGCATTTCAATCGCTGTCGATCAGCAGCTTGCGCCGCATCAAATTGCAGCGGAACGCGGTAGCTTTTTTTGGGGGAATTTCGGTGATCTGGTCGACAGCACGGCGGTGGGCTGCGAACCCCTCACGCTCTGCCAGCCAGGGTAAGAAGCCTTGACCGCGACAGTTTGCTGGCCATCGACCGCGGTCCGACATCGGTCGCTGCCGTCCCTGCGCCATCACAAGCGCGCATGTCTGATGATGGTGATCTTTGACAGCGGCGCCCAGACCTGGCTGTCGCCTTTGTGCCAGGGTCATGAAAGCGGGAAATCGATCAAATCTCACCGATCTGGCAGTAATCGTAGTTTCAGGCCGCGACCTTGAGCGCGCGCTGATGGACGCAGCCAGTTTTGCAGGGCGTCGCCCGCGCGGCGGGGCTGATCAAAATCGCGTTTGCCGGCGCTTCAAAGACAGCCAGCGGCGCATTGTCCGCGAACACCACGGCGAAGAACCCCACAGCAGGTTCGGTTGCCTTGTGCGGCTGAAACATATGGGGGGTCTTCGACCCGAGAATCAGCAGGCCCGGCAAACGGCCCGCACCAAAGTTCAGCTTGGAGGCGGCTTCGGACCGGTCCAGTCCGGAAATCCGCCGTAGATATGTTCGGGGCTGTGCTGGATCACCGCGCAAGGTAAACCTGCACGCACCGTGCCGCCGCGCCCGTTTGACAGATAGTCGTCGATGAACCCCGGCCTTCTGCTACGTGAGAACGTCGCCCCAAGCGCTTGATCGCGGGAAATCGTGGTCATTCTCCGGCAGATTCCAAACCCCGTTCAGCACCGCATCGACGCCGCAGGAATATCGGCAACCTCGCCCCCAAGATCTTGAGGAAGGGTTGAAATCACGGGGTCAAGCATGCGCAGGATCGCACGGTGAATCTGGGGTTGGGTCCCCGCATAGGTTTTTCATAGGCGGGGCGGCGATGACATTGCGCGGTGCGTATGCCCTCAAGCCGTCCAGACCGGGTCCTCAGGGCGTCCATGCGATTGCGCGCAGAATCGACGATGTTGCCCCCCATCGCGCGTTTCATTCGCCGCGATCAGGGCCTGCATCACGTCGTTTGTCGTCAAGGATGAACGTCCGGGCTGTGAAATAAATCGCTTCCCGAAGGGAATCTTTCGATTTATGGTTACTGCTCATAGCGGGCTCTTTTTTATATTTGGCACTGACATAGCAATGCGCGTCAGGCTAAATCTGCTTTTTTCTTTTGGTATATGGGTGGTATTTTCGGCGTCAAACCGCCCGTTTTGCGATGCAACGGCGGGGCGGAGGCAAGGCAACGTTGGCGCGGCTTTTGATCGGGGCGCAAATGTGGCAGCTGTCGCGTGACTGCGGGGTGG
>Ga0163217_1119513_pt1 | contig 10082 bp, 7 predicted proteins | sample SynspAceP_FD_185933 | JGI IMG/M metagenome (GOLD analysis project Ga0163217, IMG submission 185933) | Saline lake microbial communities from Ace Lake in Antarctica - Synechococcus sp. Ace-P (PacBio error correction) | ecosystem: Environmental > Aquatic > Non-marine Saline and Alkaline > Saline ...
TGGATGGGCTCGAGAATGAGATTTGTATGGATGTATTTGGTTGAAAGAGTGCACAATCGCTCCAGGTAGTTGGATTTGCTTTGGAATATACTACAGACTCGAATTACTCTTCGCTTTACTCTTGCCTCCGTTTTGGGTTGGTTCATTCACATTCAAAGAGCCGTATAGAGCAGCTTTGCACACCTTATAAATAATTGATTTGCACTTATAATGGGGCATCAACAACTTTTGTGAGTATGTTTGAGAAATGTGAGGAAGAGGTTTTTCCTTGTTGCTTCTGATTCGTCTCTCATTCGTTTGAAAACTAAGAAAGTGCTACTCTCATAACTCCGAAGATGAATAGAAGCCTTTCCTGTGCGAATGTGTAGAGCGATTGATTAAGCGTTCCAGCAAAGAGGGAGTGTAAGACCCGGCGGTCCGAACGCATTTTTAGTAGGTGAGACGTTTTATGCGAGCGGATGAATCCTGTTCCCTTGGCCCCCGGGGTAAGATCCCAGAATCGCCGAAGCCTGAAAAATTATATTTTCAAAGTCATAGTGAACCGCGTAATGAATCAAGATGGCCATAACGAAGAAATGAACAGTAAGGAATTTGTAAAAGTTATGATAAACCCGCAATAGTTACCGTATAGCATAGCAAGTATGTTGTTCATTTTTACCTTGCAGAGTACGGGGTTCTTGGTTTTTTATAGATGAGAAGTATTGTACTTAGAAGGTAAACATACAAAATCCTTAATGCTGAGAATGGCCCCCCGATGGAGTTGTTTGGCTTGCGGGTCTTGGGTGGCTGTATCATTCTTAACTGCTATGTGGTTGGTGTATTTGTTTTAATTCACACCCGCAGAGATGAAACTACCTTAAAGTCAAGTAGCACCGTAGTGTAAGTCTAAGTGTGTTGCTCCCAAAAGGACCCCCCAATATAGGAGGGCCGGTCCCCGCCGATACCCACGGGAGCGGATTCTGTGTTTGGTTAATCCTAAACGCCCCAAAGCCCACCCCCCTAAAAATTTCCCAATATTTTTGCTTGTTTTAGTTTTACTTTTGGTTTTTTTTTCCACCACGTCACCACGCACTTATCATGAACGAACATCAGCGTATTCCGAGCGTAAGTTCTACAAGGGTTTTTATTACTTCCCCACTGGATGACAATTATACCCCCCCCCCCACCCGCGTTGGGTTGTAGCCTTTCCCGTGGTTCCGTCGGCACACCCCCCCGGAATAAAGGCCCCCCCCGTTCAAACACCCCCGGTTATACCCCACCGGTCAAACATGAAAATAACCTGGCCCTTTGGGGCCCCAAATTAAGAAAAAAGTTATTAGACAATTTTTTTGAAGAGGGTTATCGTCCCCAAGCCCATTGTTAATGTTTGGGTTCTCTTCCAAAGGGTTTTTTAGACTCACAGACCAAATTAAAAAGTGGAAAACCCCCCCCTAATTTTCCCCCCCCCCGGAAAGGCTGTGTTCTCCGCCTCCGCGTCTTCCCTCGGGCGTTTTTTATGTTATATACACCGTCTGAAACCACAAAGACAAGCACTATCCCCGGAAGGCCCGGGTGAATTTTACGGTTTACTTTTGTTGTTTCTGGCCCCTCCCGCCGCTCATATTCAAATTTGCTATTTTAGGAGGGCCGCTCCCTAACGACCCACGACCTGAGGGTTAAAATAAATCAGATTTTCCCCGGGTGGGGTTTATTTAACAACAACTACCTGAACCCCCTTTGTAAATTAGTGTGGGGACCCCCGATCAGAAAGGTGACAAAATTAGTTTTATTTTCTTTAATTTGAATTGTCACAACCGGCTGTGAGGGGGTAAGAGAGAATTCAATTTACCCTGCGTCTGAGGGGCGAAAATTAAAATTTGTGAGTGCCTCCGCTGGAAAATTAGATTTGGAAAAATATACGTTTGGCCATATCGCAGAGATTGAATCTTGTTGGGTGGGTGGCCCCCATGGGCCGGGAACCGCCCATCAGTGGTTCCAAAAGTGGACCCTAAATCACACCGGACGGATGGAATTTAGTACATCCCCCTCCAAAAAAAAAATTTATTCGGGTCCGGGGAAAAAAAAAAGCCCCCCTTTGTGAGAAAATCTAGTAATCCCCCAAGGGTGCGAAATTTTGATCCGTTCCAAAAACGCTGTTGCACAAAATAAAAATATAAATGGGTCGTTTGGTCTGAAAAAATAAAAACGAACACGGAGCAATCAGGGTACAAAAGTATTGCTGGGAAAACTTTCCCAAATTGCAACCTTGTTCGCCGCTTACTTTAATGGCATAATAAATTTCGGTTTTTATGGATTTTAAAGTTTTTTTTTTTTTTTAAATTAAATAAAGGGCCCCGTCCCAGGTCTGCTTTTTTTAAAGATTTCTCATGTTCAAGCTAATCATTATACCCCCATAATTATTTAAATTGTGGGGTGTTTTATGGGAGGAAGTACCAAAAATTTTTTGGGAGAGGCCCCCCCAACCCAAAGAAATTTGTGTGGTCCCACCTTTAATGAAAAAGTGCTCCAAGCAAGAACCCAAGGTAATATAACAAAAAAATTAAATATCCCCGTTTTTGTGGGACCGAATGGGCCCCCAACTAACTTGAAATTACACACGCACCGAAAGCAACGGTATAATGGAAAAAATCCCCACTAAGGGTTCGGGAAAATACGCGACTGCGGTAGCTCCTCATATTTTATCCTCTGAAGACTTTAAAGGTTAACCCCGTCAAGACTCACTCTGTGTTCCTCCAGAAGGCGGCGGCCGAGAGAAATTTCACCTTCAAACCGACTGATTCAAATATGCTTTTCACTGCATCTGGTCAGCCCCAACCCACCAATCTTTTTTGTTCAAAGGTTTATTTCCTATACTAGTTCCGCATGTATGTGTGGCAGGTCGTCCGCCCCCACTATGAAACCTCACCAAAAATACTATTGGAGTATCTTGAATCATACGGAACTTTACACGTGAATGTTTGGTTTTGTTATGAGTTTGATAAAGTTTTTATTCCTTGGCTCTAATTTTGTGACCTGTATTAAAACCACTTAGTTGAAAAAAATAACCCCCAAATAAGGCAACCCCGCCCACCTTTACCCCTGACGTCAATTGTATCCTTTGGGAATGTCTCTATATTTATTATTGCCACAAGAGAGGCACGAACCACCCACAGTTTATGACGCGGGGGAAAACAGTCTGGCCCCCCCCCCCCACCTACATTTTCTAGGGATAGCGCGTCAAGCTGTCTTAGACAATAGCAACCGGTAAAAAGCGCAATTTTGTCCGAGCCGCCATGCCCCCGGGTCCACACCCTGGTTGCATATATAGATATAAACCACGTTCCACCCGTTTTCTCCCGGGCGTTCCTTTAAAACCATTCTCTTGAGAGCCACTAGAAATTGATTCTCTTGGTTATCTCACTTGTCACCCCCGCAACAGCCCTTAACCGTGGTCTGATGATAGTAATGCCCCCAGGCGATTTATCTTGGTTTCCAGTAGTATGCGCTTTAGTGAATTTGCTTCTGCCCCCGGCGAAGCTCAGTAAATTAAAAAGTTTAAAACGTATTCGAACGCGGAGTCGCACCCTTCCTGGTGTGACCGCCTCCCCTATATGTCTGGGAGAGAAAAAAACACACACTTCCACCCCGTTTCCCAAGTGTTGTTGCCACCCCCGAAAAAATAGAGGCCCCCACTGCTCAACACGGCTCGTTAAGAGTATTAAGGAATTTTCGTACCTCTACATAATCATCTCATTATCCGGCCTTTTGATTGCCATCCCCCCTCCTGCCCATTATTGCACCCGCGAAACTGCCCCAGGAACATTTTCCCCCAAACTGTATGGGGAGTCGTGGGATCCAATATCAAATACATAGTAAGTTAATCGATATGCACTTTGGGAAAAAAAACCCAAGGTTTTCCTTTTTGAAAAAGCCCCGACGTTTGATGATTATTCTTCCCCCCAAACCTTTATATCGCCGGCATAAAATTTTTATTACTTCCAGTATTTCTTCAGCAAAAAATTGGCCTACGAAACCCCTTTCAACCAAGTTATAATTTTTTCCTCAACCATTAATATTTTTTAACCTCTTTTCCCAACACATTTTGCCCCTCCCACCTTAATTAATCCCTGGGTTTTCCCCCAAAATCGGAATTGCCCCCCGAAAATGAAAAAAAGCCCCCCGGGATTTAAAAAAAGCCTGAAAAATTAAACCAAAGCCAGCCCAAAGGCCGACCTTGTTACACCAAACCCTCCGGAATTTCATGTTAAATTTTCCCTTCTATTAGAATCCTAATTTGGGGCCCCCCCCCCAAAACGAATTTATTATCTTTTTTATTTAGCTTTACGAAAGCGTTTTCCCCATCTAAAACAACCTTAAGCCCCCCCAAAAATAAAGAAAACTCAATTTCCGGTTGGTTGGGTTGCCCCGCCTTGTTTCGTTTGGAGTTTTGCCACCCCTCCTGCCACACAACAAGAGAGCTGGGGGGGCGCCGCCCTCGGCCCGAACTCCAGTAAAAATACCTGGAAACAACCAACAAACCCCGAAAAAAAAAAAAGCCTCTCGGGATCTTTAAAAACCCCAAAAATGGGCCTTGTCTAAGAGCGAACAAGAAAGTTTTGGAAAAAGGATAAAGGGAGTAAATCGTAAAACCGGGTTTAAAACTTGCCGATTAAAAGTTTTGTATCCCTTAAAGCCCGGGCAACGAATTTATACCAAATATAAACTAATTCCCGGAATGGGGGGGAAAAAAAATGGGGATTTGCTTTCCCCTATATTGTTTGCCCTAACCGGCGACCGGAACAACAATAACTTGAAATAAGAACAACTTACGGAGGGACGAATGAGACCTTACTGAAATAATAGACTATACAGAAGTCACGCCCCCTTTACAAGATACAATACTTTTAGCACCAACCTTTTACTTTAACCAGTAGAGATTAACCAGATCGGTATCCGCTTGGTATATAATGTAACCTATACGAAAATGAAGAATAAATTAATTTCTTGGGCTCTCTGCCCAACCTGTTTCCTGACCCGCCTTTTGAATGATTAAACTAGGTAAGGTCAATTTTTGGGGGTGGGAACCAATAATGAGGAGACTTAAAGATTGGTAAGGTCGGCACCAACTAGCGCAAGGATGCATCCGAGGACCCCCCCATAAGAGAAAAAAAGAGTCATTTTGAGGGTAGAGTTTACCAGGCACTAAACCCTCTTATTGGTCGCCCCCCCCGAGCTGAGAGATCATTACTTGACCGATAGAACCGGAACGCACGGGCGCTAAATTGGTGTATTTCAAAAAGAGACCGGTCTAAGAGAAATGAAGTATAATACGTCGACAATCTTTTGAATTAATTTTTTCGAGACCTTTTCGGCAGATAAAGCCAGGCACTACTAAGCGGAGGGGGTCTGGTAGGGTCTGCCGGCGAGTGGTTGATTTTTCGTAAACACTAAAGATTGCCCTGTCCCCTCCTCCTGTGAGTAGAATGTATTTAATATCACTCAACTAACTATTCTGGTTGCGCCACCGGTAAGCTAGAGTCTTACTTTTTATCTATATTTAATATAGGTCACAACCTCGCCCGGCCCGCTGCTCTTTTGTCGTGCCCCCCTAACACCACCACAATGCTACTCTTATCGGGTAGACGGTTTCGGGGGCATCACGCAACTATTTCAACTCCCCGTAATATGTTATCAAAAAAGTGGACATGCCGTCAACCAAAATCGTTGTAATTATGTCATCGTCTTGTTTGGCTTCGGTAAGGTCCGACTTTGCCTAGGGTTCCCAATTACCTGATAGCTGTTTCTGAGCGGTGCGCCCAAAATGGTATTCACGAGAAAATGAGATGCTAATGTCCCCTCCCATCCAATAACAAGCCAATCCCTCCAATATAATTAAAACTAAACGGTTTTACGTTAGTCCCCTTTATTTATTTTCTTCCCCTCGCCCGTCAATTGAATGATTTTCCCCCTCACCCCTCCCCCGAGAGCACCTTAATCGAGTAAACGAAATTTATGATCTTCCCTGTTTTTTCAATCTGTGTATACCATCAGGCATTGTTTATCGACTCTTTCCTCTCTCGGTGTTGCGCAATTCTGGGTTATAAACGCCATAGAATCAAATGAGAGAGCCTGGGAGGGCCCACACCCCTCGCTCTGAATGGAGCAAATTCACGACCACAACATCGCACTTCCTTTAGACTGTTCGGCTAAGTTAGTCTTTAGATGACTCGGTTAAGCTAGAGTAGAAGACAATATTCGTATTTTTTGTGTGCCCTAATGCCGCACATAGAAAGCCCGTTCTATATAAGGAGAGAGAACATTTTATCTGACGTATGGACGAGGTCGCCCCTCGTGCAGAAGTCGCCTCCTAGCCGGCGCCCCCTCACATGTTATGTATTATTCAAAGCACGGAAAGACCTCCGCGGTATCGCCTTCCTCCTTCCATCCGGCATTCCGATCGCAACCCCCGTAAGTGAGCAGATTGAATGTATATTATACTATGGCGCAGGAAAAGTGTACGTTGAGGGTCTATGCCAATCTTGGACGAAATAACCACATATTCGCAAGTTGAGGTAAACAAAGTTTTTCAAGGTTCCACCTTGTTTCAAACTCTTTTAGAAATTATTGATGCCCCCTTTCTCTACAGTAGCAGATTCATGAATTACTGCTCAGTTCTCCGCCTGCGAAATATAGAGAGGCTGCCAACCCCAGATTTGTGACGTAATTCCGGGGAGTAACGTGTCGGTCTTTGGGGGGAGACCACCTCCCGACAACCAAATAACGGTGTTTCAGAATTTAAGCGCCATGTCGGGGCAGAACTGGTTAAATATTATTATTGAAACAATTACTCACACGGAAACAAAACATATAGAGGTCATTCCCCCCATAAAAATCTGCCCGGAATATCTCCTTCCCCCTCTATTGCTACAACCCCCGAAATGTTGTGGGAAAATCTAAATATCGCGGACGTTTCTGTTACGGTGCTTGCAGTCGCAGTATTGCGCTTCTTCGCCTGTTCACACCGGGCCTTCAATAGCAATCCTACTCTCCGAGCATTTTAATTTTCCCCCGCTACTTGTACTTCGTGCCAATCCTGAGAGAGAGTTCAAAAGACCGGGTTTAATCTGCTGGGATTGTTGTATACAAAGAGAGCAATTCCCGTCTATTAATTCTAAATATATCTCTTTAATTCTCTAAACCATACGTATTCTCCACAGTTGACGGCTCGTCTGGGACTTCTTAGACAAACTAGAGTGTATAATCTTCTCACCACACATGAATTAGCGACTCTATTGCCGCTCCCATTTAATCTGAAAGGTGTGAAGTTACCCTCAGCCATACTGTAAAAGACGAGACGGAGTTGAACTATCAAGAAAATGCGATCACGATTTTTCAACGTGCTCTTCTGGCCGTATTCAGTGCTCTTCCCGGAGGTTTGGTTCCCCCACATACAGAGTACACACATTAACGGAAAATCAAAATCATTTAGTGCTTGTCTTAATTCTCAAGGTTGACACAATTTTCTATTCTCCGCTAAGTTCCCGCCGAATCCCGCGCGAGAGATGAAAATTGAGTCCAACATCACCATTTAATAGTTAATTTGACAAAGGAAAGAGAACCCTCTCGTGGAGAAGCCAGGCGTCGACCACTACTCGAACTACTATATAATTTTCGGCCTCATCCAAACAATGATAAATTATTGCAACCAAGACTACCAAGCACATTTCGAATAGTGCGTGGTTCACCCTTCACTAAATATCGTGCCGCGCTTAGCGAGGAACAGAGAGCGCGAGACATTTACTCACCTGTGGCTTTAAACTTTTTCTTCCGCCCCCCTTTGTGTCCAAAGAGTGCTCTAATAGAATATACATTGTTTGCACAGCCTTAGCCTCCCCCCTCCCAACAGGACCCGAAAAAATCTTAGGTTTAAATCTGATAGCACTTGGGTGCACGGAAACGTTCTACACATTTGACAACATTACAGCATTCTCTATTGCAGCCCTCAGACCTTCAGATTACGCTCAAACTAACATCTCCATTCCCGACACAGAACGTGAGTTTTGTGAGAATCGTTATTTCCGAAAGAAAATAAATTTCCAACGCTTCCGCCAAAAGAGACTTGGTGAGTGCTCGGGAATCCTCTCTATTACATAAGTCAGTGTTGTTCTACCCACGACCAATACCCCGAGTTATTCGGTGAATGCCGCACTCTAACCGAGCGCAATAGAGCACAAGATCTAACGGTTATCGCTGCTGCCTGCGTGCCGTACAAATCTACACTTTAAATTCTGCGACCCCGAATTAGACGTTATAAGACACGAGACCGAACATAAACTCCGATCCATTGAATGTGCACGTATTTGGTTGGATATTATTTATTTAATAAAATAAGTCTCATGAACCACCACATAATATGCTGTGATTTTTTGAGCTTGTTGCGGGGTAACCTAGGGTATATTACCCCTTTTTTTCCCTTTGGGCAGCTTTTTTTGGGGCCCCCGCTGCCTTTTTTCTTGCACTTAAGCCCTGCGGCTGCTAGAGTAAGGACCAATAAAAATAATAGCATTTGTCCCCCCCCCCTCGGCCCTGCGGACCTTGTAAAGATGCGCATCCCCCAAAGTGCGTCCCCATTGAACCCGAAATTTCCATATTGGCCAAATTTATGCCCTTTTTTTCCATCTCTTTCATCTATTTATCCCCCAAATTACGCACCCGACAATCACCCTATCATTGCTTGCAAAACCTTTCCCAGGGTTTCCCCCTTCCAAATCCCCGGAAAGAAGAAAAGAAAAAAAGTTAAAAACCATATCCGGATACCCTTCCTCTCTTTACATAGCCCCCCGAGCCCCCCAAATGGAAATACCCGCCCATCCCATCCTACACAAAATAGCCGGGGGAAATTCGGGCGGTTTAATTTCATCAGAAGGACATGGCAGCCCCGTTTTTCTGGTTTCGCCGGTTGTATAAACCCTTTGGGGGTTCCCCCGGCCCAAACCCCCAAGTAATATGCAACCACTCCCCCAAACAAATACCAAGGTTTTTTTGGCCCCCCCGTTTTGCTTAAATTTTTTTTTTTTTGACGGGGCCGCCGAAGTTAATAAAGCCCATATTTTTTTCCAATAATAAACGGCCCTTTTAAGGCCCCATTGTATTCCCGCCCCCTTGGGTTAAAACCCCTTCCCCAAAACCGGGATAACAGTTTTTTTTAGCCCGAAACATTATAAAAACAATCAAGAGCCCATGCAGATCCAAAGCGAACCGAAAAAGGGTTGATTTTTATTTCCAAAATTAGGAGAAATAGGGCCCATCAACGTAAACTACCCCTGGGATGTCCCCCCCCGGGTACCCCTAGTTGGTTTTATTTTTTGGGGGCCCCCCCCCCCTCCTTGTTTTGATTGTAATTCCACCCAAATTTTGAAGTGGCTCCGGTTTCCCGAAATTTCTTTTCCCCCTTTCCCGGCAGCCATAAACTTTTCCCCCCCAAAATTTTTAACCCTACGGGGCCCGAGCCCCCCATTTGTCGGGCATGAACCCCCCGCCCCCTGTTTTTTGAAAGCCCAAATGGGGGTCCGATCCGAGCATTTTTGAAAAGTCTTTCTTTTTTCCATTTTGTTTTTTCTTCGAAATCAATCAACCCTAACCCAAAACACGACCCCCAATTTGGTTTTATATTTAGTCACGTTTAATTTTCAAGCCCTGCCCATTTATTTTGGGGGGGTAATAATTCCCATTTGGCTTTTGGAATAGTACATAAAAAGTTTGCCCCCGGGGGTATCCCATTTTTGTAACGTTAAAAGGGCCCCACCAAATTATCAAATTGGGGTAAGCCCCCGCCTTTTCAATTATCCTCCCTTTACCCTCCCCAAAACAAACCAAACAAACCGGAAAGGGGGAAGGGGGGAAGGAAAAAGAGGAGAGATAATGAAGCGGCCTTACAAATTGAATATGCCCCCCCCCCCCTTACCCCGTAAAAAATGGAATTAACGCACATTTTCATTGGTTACTTCCCCAAGCCAATGGAATTTGGATAACACACAAATTATGCCCCAGGCCTTGAAATACGGGGTAACCTTAAAAACAAATGGTCGGGGGGGTGTTTTGGG
>Ga0163217_1012216_pt1 | contig 10081 bp, 8 predicted proteins | sample SynspAceP_FD_185933 | JGI IMG/M metagenome (GOLD analysis project Ga0163217, IMG submission 185933) | Saline lake microbial communities from Ace Lake in Antarctica - Synechococcus sp. Ace-P (PacBio error correction) | ecosystem: Environmental > Aquatic > Non-marine Saline and Alkaline > Saline ...
AAGTATCACAGGAGTAGGAGAGAATAATTGGGGTTTCCCGGGAATGGGGGGGCCAAAAAATTTGTTAGGAAAAAAGGACCGGCCAAACCCCCCCCCCGAAAAAATAGGCTTCCCAAAGTGGCCCGGAAAATTTTTGGCAAAAAAATTAAAAAAAACCCTTGGCCCGACCAGGTTGCCAGGCAAGAAAAAACCCACGGGTTCATGGGGCCATGCCTGAAATTCGCATGGGGCAAAAAGCCCATCAACGCCTCTCGCGCCCCCCCCCACTTAGCAAAAAAAAATTTAACCCACGGATTTTTTTCTTTCCTCGTGGCGCCGGGGCCCTTCACCACTCCGGTTGCCCGACTTCGCGGTTCTTCAACCTAAAACGATCCTGAAAAACCACAGCTACCTTTACGAGCGTGAGCTTGGTGCCCCAATGAAATGAATGGGCAGATTTGGCCGGTGGCCAAAAATCGTTATTAACCCACCTATTCACGCATTCCAAAAACTAGAGAACGGAAATCGAACTGGTCGAGGGTGGAAGGATGCTGCTTAGAGGGCCGCACAAGGCGAAGCAACTCCGACACCTGGAAAAACTGAACAGCCAAATGATCCAGCGAGTCTGCCTGACCTCATGGGTTTTTTGCAGCAACATCAATGGGTAAATTAAATGATGAAGCGCAACCATTGCTACCGCGAAAAAACCAGGAGATCTGGATGACGACCTAAAAGGAAGACGCAAAAGGAAAGATGGCCGGAAGGAAAAATTGTTTTTACGCGGGCTGCCCGGCTGTGGATTTCTGGACTCGAAGCCGTCAACCGGCAAACTGAAAGTGCCCGAGTATTTATTTATCAGCACACCTTTTTTTCTGGCGCGGTCGCGGTTAATGCCGAGGGCACAACTGTTTCCCATGGGACCGAATGAGTGATTTTTCGCTGATGGATGCGAATCGAGTGCGGTATCGTCAAACTGCCCTCGTGTACCTGGTCCTCTGAACAATATCTCAATAGTGAATGCCCATGTTCCGCAACTGTTGGGATCACATTGGTAAAGTAAAGATGCCGAAAAAGGGTCGCCGGTTAAAGCTGAAAGCCTCGACCCCATGGACTTGCCCAGCGCAATTACTACCAGCTCTAGAGCGCTGTACGTCACCTATGAACAGAACCTTCGACTGTGGAAAAAAGCTGGCAATCAAGGGTTCCGCCCTGTTTTTCATCGTGGTTTGTAACAATACGGCACTTTCGACGCTTTGTTTTATTGACTACATCTCAGGCTTCCAACCGTACTAACTCCGACAGCAGTGAATCGCCGATTTGGCTGGACGTTTTTGGCCTTTATTTCGTAAATCAAGATGAACACGTAACGGAATTTGGGCGCCCACGTCTTTGTTGATCGACAGTGAACAACTTGAGTCGGGCGACGCGCGTTGATGAAAAGTTTCGGACAATGGCTAGGCCCAGAGATCGAAGCGTTACCGAGGGCAAATTGGGTTGAAGCGCACCCTGCGATGCGCAAAGCTGGCAGACATGACCGAATCAGGATTGCTTGCGAGAGGTAATGAACACACGTCCGGCAAGGCCAGGGCGTTTGGGATTCCATCCGCTGCGTAGTCTCCGTCTCCATGTTGACTGAAGGTGGGATGCCAAACCGGTGACTCAACGTGCTGGGGGGTTCGTCCGTTTGCACCACAAGTTGTTGTGCGAACAGGTTTTATCGGCCGTTGCACTCCGCGGCAGTCTTTACGACCCTAAATGAGGAAGGCGCTTTTCAAACGTTGAGTATGCCGAGTGGTTTGGCATACGTTTCAATTTTGCAAGCCAAGCGTCGTTGCTCCTCTCACACCCCGAGGGAACAATCCATGTCAGAGAGTCGCCTGACCGGTGACTCCTTGAAATCGCTTCCCGTTTCTGGGCTACAGAACAAGAAACTTCCTGAGAGCGTCTTCACTGCGTTTATTTAGTGACGATGCTTACATGGACCTCACGCCCTGAAACTAGTCCGGTGGCCACTCACACGACTAGCAACTCTGGCATTATTGGTGGCGGGTTGTATCCTTAACCCTTGCAACACAACTCAAAGACGTTCGCCCTTCACAGGTCGTTGTATGTTTGACTTCGCACTTGGTCAACCCAAGGTGGAGATGGTAACGGTGACCCGCAGCTTCCACCTATTTGGCAACTCAAAACGCAAATTGCACGACAATGGCTGGACAATATCTGGGTCTGCAAAGGTGGCACTTATCCGCTCAATTAGTTCTACAAACTTGGCTGACCAAGACCTGTGAAAAAATCACGCTGGCATCCACTAGGTCGCTGATCGGTAGCACCCTATCAAGGCGGTCCTTGGAACCTAACAACCGACAGGTAGTACCAAACGATGTGAAACTTCAATACGTCTAAGGACTGAACGTTATGAACCAGTAGCGAACGCTGTCCACGTGAATTGGGCAATCTTGGACAGCGATTGGGAAGGAGAGTTTTTGTCGAGTTGCAGAGTCGCATCCCAAGTTTGGCATACGTAAAAAACGCATAATTTAGGATTTGAAAGGTGCCATATAGATTACTTGCTGAATCGCGCAGATATCGACACCAACTTTATCGTTTTAGTGGACGACGGCAAAGGTCCAAGATGATCTTTTGCATCTATCCGTCGACGATCAAAGGTTTCAGAGGCGAAGATGCCCGCGTGTTGAAAAAGAGACATGGAACGTCTACTTGGGTGCCGGGTTGTCCAAACAATTTGGGAACACACCGGCCGCTGCGTTTGCCGAATTTACAGATGTTTGGCAAATCGAATCTGATTTTTCCTACAAGGGTGGCAGCTTGAATTTCAACAAAATGATCGAACCATGTTGGGCATCTTGCACTTCAGGGAAGAACTGAACTGGTGACCAGGAAACAATAAAACTGTCGAGCGTTCAAGCATGAAGACGCTAAACGCAAAAAATATTCCCTTCAGCCGAACAACAAGTCTTTTTGTGCAGCGTGATCACAAAGACATTAAGCAAAAGCGTTTATCCGCGTAACACGACCTGGATCCTGCAACTGGTATGGCGTGGGCAAGACGAGCAGGATTGGTTCCTGGACCCTGGTTGTTACGCCCACTTTGTATATTTCAAGAAGAAAGTTCACGCCGAAAGCTTTTTATCGATGATTTATTACGGCAGTCGCGTGCAAAGCGAATATGAGTCAGGCCAGAATAACCGCCGACTTGTTTTCTTGACTTTACGGCATACCCAAGGATGACTGACAAAACCGCGTTTTTACCAGCATGACAAATTGGACTAAATCGCATGATTCTTGGCGACAGCCTTCAAGTCTGCAAGTCTCGCTGAGCGTGCGGGACTGCGAGGCAAAGTGCAGTGAATCTATTTCGATTCCACCTTATGGATCAAGTTTCAACAGCAACTTCCAGTGGTCAACCACTATGTCGAGACGTCAAAGACGGCAAGGCCGACCATATACCCCGCGAGCCTGAGCAGGTTTGAAAGGCCATTTCGCGAAACTTGGCGAGATGGGGGATTTACAGGGCTACCTTCTACGTATCTCCGGATCGGGCTCACTGTTGCCCCGCGATCCTGCTGACGGACAATGGTTCATTTATTTTGTGCAAATCGGTTGATGAGAATGTTCATCCTTGTTAGAAATTTGCTGGAGAGATTTTTGGCGCCGAGAACTTTAATATCCCTTTATCGCGTTCACCAAAACATCTGGTCTTGGTAGCACCGGCAACTGGCAGGACGTTTTGATTTAATTCTCTGGTGCGGCAAAAAGCGAAACCTTAAGTACCGGGCTCTTTTTTGAGGTCCAGAGGATTCATGAGAGCGGCTATACCGTATTGACGAAAATCGGCGAAGCTTATGGCCCGAATATGAGGCGCTGATCTGACCAAACTGGACCAGGACAGAAAGTATGAAGTCACTCACTTTGGCCGAACTTCTTCCTGGTGCGTGGTGGGGCTATCACCCTGAGGCTATCCGCGTATGTAAAAGCTGCGACCGACTGGAGCCGGCGACTTCCACCATTCGGCTTCAAAAAGTTTTACAAAGACTAAACCCGCTAACAGCTATTAACAATCTCTGGACAGGGTTTGGTGGAGCCAAAGACCCGCAATTATGTAGTGGAGACCTACAGAGCTCATTGTCCAGCGATGCATCTGTGGCCACCGACCCCGGGTGACCTCGTGCTTTCGGATCCACCTGCGGTTCTGGCACAAGCGCTAAAGTAGCCGAACAATGGGGCCGCCGTTGGGTGACCGGTGTGATACTTCACGCGTGGCGCTAGCGCTGACCGCGCCCGCATTCATGGCCAGCGCTACCCTTTTACCTGCTTGCCGATTCGCGCGGATTGCCAGATCAAAGAAGCGAAGTCACCCACAGCGGCGCCGAGCACCCAGCTGTGCACGGGAAATGTTCGCCATGGTTTTTCGTCTATGAGCGTGCACCAACATCACCCCAAAGTCCTTGCCATATGTGGAGATCGATGTTATGTGGGAGCATGAGCAGAAGCTGGAGCCAATTGCGTGAACATTAAATGCGTCGCTTGAAAAGTCATGGCAGGAATGGGAAGGTTCCCCGCGAGCCCTAGCAAGGAATGGCCCGACGTTACCAGAAAACTGCATGCTGAATGGTGGCAAGGCCGTATTTGCTAGGCAACAAGAAATCGACGACTCTATCGCTACCAAGCGCCGATTTCGGCCACTCTAAGCCGACAAGCCCTACGAAAACAGAAGGCGGTACGGTGTTGCTGGTCCCTTTAGCAGTCCGAAGAGTTTGAGTCCTCACCGTACGCTGGTGAGTGATGAAAACGACAAAGCTTTATATCGATGCTCGTCCGTGGACTCAAGCGTGAGTATGCTGCTAAGCAAAGTTTCGAACAAATATCCTTGAGAACCTAAAAATATGGCGGGAGTTCAGCAGGCACAAAAATAAGGAGACCGATCCTTTCAACATCGCTGATGCCCTGCCTGGCACGCTGGTTTGCGCTGAAAGCTGCTATTTTGAGGGTGGCGAAGACTCAGTACAAAAGAGGCGAGCCGCCATTTTCATTGGTCCGGAGTTTGGTACCGTTCAGCGCCGCGTGACCTCGTCGAGGCTGCCCGCGAAGCTGCGGATGCAGGTTTCGATGCGCTAAATTGGCTGTGCTTCAATTACGAAGCTCAAAAATGCAACGGAGTTCAACAATGGGCCGGATACCAAGTTTTGAAAGGCGCGTATGAACGCTGATCTGCATATGGCTGAGGACCTCAGAATACAGGCAAGGAAACGCTTTGTCATATTCGGTGAGCCTGAACATCACAGTGGCTAGATGAGTCTGATGGGCGCATTTCGCGTAAGGTGAACGGTGTTTGGACGTGTTTAAACCCGCAAACCGGCGACGGGTAATTAGCGGACAATAGCAGACGGCATAGCCTGTTTGGTTTATTGACACCGACTATTACGAAGAAAGCTTCTTCCGTCCGGATGCCTACTTCTTGGTCGGCCAAACGACCCTTACGTTCTTTGAAGACTACGCTCAAGGCCGAAATCAAGCTGATGGCCATGGGCAACTTAATAGCGAACTCACGTGCATTTGACAAACCCAGAGTGTCGTTTCGCTGTCAAGGTGTATAAACCACCTTGGGCGATGAATTATGAAGGTGGTTAAGGTACTCATGACAGTGGCGTAATTGGAGCTGACCATGGATTTCGCATGCAAGACACCTTCACTGACAGCTTGGCTCGTTGACAAAAGATGAGCAAAAAGTAGTCAAGACCACTGCATCGACATGCAGATGAAAACCCGGCTAGCCAGGCTTGAGCTTTCACAAGCTAGAAAAAGTGCAAGGACAAAAAATTTTTGGTCTAATCAGGGTGAGTGGGAATGACATAACGCCCTCAATCATTTCATAAAACAAGGCAACAACTTGGATAGCTTTGCTTATTGGACCATCCACGACAGAGGCTTACAGAAATGGGCTGAACGTCGAAAGTTAGAAACGCACCCAAGACTGGTGCTGCACAGTGGTGGAGGTAAGCGTGAAGGGTAGAAGAAATAACGCGTGCCCATGTAACGTTCCTGAAAGCCACCAATAAATAGGCCTGGCTGGATCATACGCTCTTGTCGCTGTAAAGCATGTCCCGTTTTGCGGGTCGCCACTGAAAGAAAGAACTGCTGGTCCTATGGCGTTCCTGACCGGAGTGGCTTTTGATGACGTCATGGTTGCCGACGAGGATTCTTTATTGGAGTTGGTGTCGCATCTGCCTTCAGAAAGCAGCCGAAGCCTGCTGGAACTGGCCCGGTTGGCGGCAACCGCAGAGGCTGAGCCTGTGCAGCTGGTGCTGATTTCCCGTTCAGTCCATCCGGATGCGCAGCGACGTTTCCGCGTCCATGAATGAATAGAAAGAGTTAGAACGGTTGCTCTCGCTTTCCCTTTTGACCAATGGGAACACATTCCTGCACCTGCCCAAGCAATTGGGTAGAACGTGGCTATAACGGCCCGGCACGGGTTCTGGTTCGGTCTGGTACTGGAAAACAGTTGTAGCTTTGCACCGTGCCTGTGTTTTCCTGGCTCGCCGTAATCCAGACGGCAAGGGTTTTGCTTACAACATTCTCCGATACAACTCGCAACGCATTACGTTCAAAAAACTGCACAGACTGATCAGCAATGAACCCCCGTTTTGGCCGACGTCTAGGAAGTTCACCAGAATGCCGTTGGGGGCTTCGGTTTGTACGAGATGCAGTTTTGGTTCCCACAAATGCTGAGCCGTGATCACTGCAAAAAATGGGTTACGGCAGGAATCTTCAAAAATTACAAGGTTTCAAAGTTCAGCGCAGTTTTCGTGCTTAAGTGAATGGACCGATCTCGTCGATACTTGGCAGTTGAACTCTTGGGAGCAATATCGAGACGTGAAGCGGTTTGGGGTAGGAAAACCCGATTGAGTGAGCCGCAGCGCAAATGCTTCTGGCAAGTGTTTTAAGGGTGTTTTGCAGCAGATTCAGCATGCAGGAACGCGTCACAATGGCAACGCTTATTTTCGGTGCTTGCTGTTGAGAATGAGATTCAAAGAAGGCACACCTGTTTTTTGATTACGTTGTCGTGACGAAGCAAGGACAATCAGCGGTCTCACATTTGGAGATTCTTAGCCGCAATGGCGGGGTGGCAGACCGGGACGGGACTCTTTTTCGCGGGAGACTTGGGTCAACGCTTTTCCAAACGCCTTTTTCCTTGGAAGTCGGTAGGCGTTGATGAACGTGGTCGATCTCGGAATTTTGAGTGTCAACTACCGGCACATCGCATCAATCCGTATGCAAGGCCGACAGATTGCTAGGTCCTGAGGTTTACGGATGTTACGGTATTGTAGAAAACCGCAAAGGCACTTGTTTCTGTTTCGCACGGTCCTGCTCCTGTGGTTACGGGATCACAAGACGGGATGCTGGAAAAAAAAAAACATCATGGCAGTGGTTGATTGGTAAAAATCGAGGCGCGCAGAAGTTTTAGAGTTCATGAGATAGCGATTTATTTGTACGTTCAGATGAGCAATTGGTAGAGCAGTTGCCGTAATGCAACAAGCCGACGTAGCGTTTACCCGTACTGGATGAGAAGCAACGACGGTACTGCAAGGCGCAGTGTCCATTTCCAATAGCACCTTGCCAAAGGCCTAGAGTTCCGTGGGCAGTTTTGGCTGTCATGGCTTGTGAAGACGAAGTTATTCCGCTTCAGGCGGATTCGAATCCATTAACAGACAATGCAGATTTGGAAGAGGTTTACAACAACACCGAAAGGCAAGCTTACTTTAATGTCGCGTGCACACGGGCACGGGATCAGTTGATGGTCAGCGGTGTAGAGCCAACGTCAGAGTTTCTGAACGAATTTCGCTAACTGAGTGCATGAACCATGAAAAGTGGCTTATTTATTAAGCATGCACAAATCGGGTAGCAATCATTCGTCGGATTTGTGCTGTTGCTGCCGGCTTGTTGCTTTATGCACATATGGAATCAGACGAGGAGCACTGGTTGCGATACAAAAATAATTTTAGTGGCATAACGCTTTGCTTTTGATGGAGATATTGATACAACAACATTCACTAACAGCTTTTCAAATTCGAACCCTTTAACGAACATATAAGAATAGAGGATATGAGGTTACTGACGTTGTTGAGTTGTTAAAGAATAATACATGACGTAAAACCATTATGACTGAAGATTATTTCAATAAGAGAAAATTGCTTTGCATATGCTGGCAATTTGGAAACCACTAGTTAAATGAGTTCAGCAGCGTTTAACGCTTCAATTTGTAAATTTACTGTCACATTCTCTGAGTTTGTTTTGAATACTCTGTGCCCAGCCATTCTGCTAGCAGCAAACACACTCACTCCACGCTGACTAAGTGCAGTAAGCCAAGTGCGTCTGCCACTGTGTGGACGTAGCACCACTAATGCCAGCACGTGTCGTGCGTACAATTCGTTGTAGGTGCTTGTGTAGTGTGGCCCCCCTCTCTCAACAAAAGATGTCCCCAGCGTTTATTTAGTTTTTTTACCTTGGGGCGGATGGAGTAAAGCAATGCCATCCCTACAATATCAGTTCAAAGAACAAGCGGTGCGTCGTCTGATGCCACCGAACAGTCAAACAGTTTTTCTGGTTAGGCGGGGATTGGCCATTGCTGCCTCCGACCTCTAGCTAATGCCCTTGGAAGCGTCATTTTGAGTCTAACAAGGATTTCTGGTGCCTGCCAATTCTCTACCTGGAGAAGTGGGACGCGAAGTTCCAAGCTTGGCCTGCATTATTCAGACAAGCATCGATGACGAAGCTGAGCGATCGGTGTATTGCCCGCGACGCATGGGCTTTTACCTGAGCAAGCTGATGCTTAGGAAAAAAGCCGCTATTTGTCGGCTACACATGATGGCGAGCCCGATCAGCAAGGCTGCGTTAGCGGCTGACGAAGAAAATAAGATACTAGAGCGGGAACTGCGCAGAAAGGAGAAGGCAGCTGGCTGAGGACCGCTGCTTGCTGAGCCTGTCCCAAAAAAAGCCCGGGCATCTGGGGTGGTCAACGGGATGATTGAGTTCCTTTGGAAGACCAAGCAGGTGCCATGACCTTTGATTGTGAAAGCGGTAGCAAGCCCGGTGCTCGCCAGCGTCTTGGCTTGGTGGGCGTGCTGGGTATCTTCTGGCCGACCTTGCGTCGTTGCAAGCGGCCGCTAGTGGACTTGGCTGACAAACGTCGTTGGTGGCCAGTGGCTGCACGACGCAACGCTTTTGACCGAAGAAGAAAGGCTCGACATGTTGAGGATGCAATAAGCCTCAGTACGAGAGCTTTGGCGCTCATCGCAGATCGTGCCCTGCTGGCTGACGAGGGCCAGTATTTTTGGTTCGGTTGCTTTCCTTTATCGGGTTTCTTCATGACTTTCATCCAGGCCAAACGCCGTGGCAAGCACATCCTACGCGCGAGTCGTGACTAAACCCAAAAGCTTGGGTGGCGAGCAAACCCCACTGCCTGTGGTCGTGGGACATTACGTTTTAAGCCGACATGCATACGCGTGGAGTTTTTCTGAAGCTGTACATGGTCGTGGATTCTTTAGGCCGACTGGGTGGTGGGGCGTGGGAATACACGAAAGACGAGAGCGCTGGAACCATGCTTCTACACTGATGGAAAAGGCCTGTTTTGAAGCACGGTGTTCATCCGAACCAGCTGGCGTTCATTCAGACAATGGCAGCCCCATGAAGGCACCACCATGCTGGCTGACCACTCCAACGGTGGGTGTCATGCCGTCCTTTAGGCCGTCCCTCGTCAGCGATGATAATCTACTTCAGAATCGCTCTTCCGGACCTTGAAAACTTGCCCGCCATTACCACCAACAAAGCCATTTTGCGACATCGGGGTTGCCCGGCAGTGGTGCACACACGTTCGTGAACTGGTATATACAACGAGCATCGCCACAGCGGCATCAAGTTCGTAAGACGCCAGCGCAGCGTCATCACGGCAAGACCGACAAATTCGTTGAAAACCGACACGCGTCCACGAGACTGCTAACTAGCAAGACCCTGATGCGCGGAGAAAAACCGGTCAAACCCGGGCTGAGTCGGTCGAAAAAGTTTATCTAAATCCCGTCAAAAGAGC
>Ga0163217_1038989_pt1 | contig 10081 bp, 8 predicted proteins | sample SynspAceP_FD_185933 | JGI IMG/M metagenome (GOLD analysis project Ga0163217, IMG submission 185933) | Saline lake microbial communities from Ace Lake in Antarctica - Synechococcus sp. Ace-P (PacBio error correction) | ecosystem: Environmental > Aquatic > Non-marine Saline and Alkaline > Saline ...
GAGATTTCCCTCCTGCAACTTGAGTATGCAAGCGGGTAACTGACTAACCTGATACGCTTCTTGGCCTTAGCCATGGCGTCCATATAATCCATACTCGCAGCCCCACTTAACCCCTGCGTAAGTTATGTGTCGACGTTGTGAGATATTCTGCGTGCACAAAACAATGCCCAACTTGCTCAAAGCTACTTGTGGCCGCATATTCTGTCTCGCCTTCTCCCGCACGCTTTGAGGATGATCAACGTGAGGTTCACACTCCAGCAATGCGCGGCGGGTGCAAAACCGGGACGCGCTCGAGCACACAATCCTTGTGTGAAATCTGTAACTCGGTGAAGTAACTAAGCGTGTGCAAAACTTAGTAGAGCGGTTAGAGAAGGCCGCATTGCCCTATGCGCGTCTCAGCAGCATTGGAAACTCACGCGAGTCACACAAGCTGCTTCGGCGTGCAAACCCGTTTTGTTAAGGCGGTCGATACGCCAAACGCTTTTATCAGTCGCACCTCGCCCATACCCCGGTTTCTGGGATACACCACACAAAGCTTTTGCCGGAGAATCGTGAAACACAACGCAGAGCGTAAACGGGCAATTCAATTCAGTTTGGAGTGTGTACGTAATCCGATGAACAGGCCTTCCACCCTATGCGCGCTGCTTAATGCTGCATGATGGAAATTGATCACGGGTTAACTCGACTAACGGGGTGAATCTTAGGTATAACGGACAGCGGGATGAAAAAAAGATTTCCCTTTTCTCCCAGCCAGCGGTTCCCAGGAGCTGTGATCCATACGTGCGCCGTCTGGCTCCTATTTTCGCTTTCCCGCTTCGCACGTCTTTCGTGACGGATTTAGGGAAATGCTGGCAGAACGTGGGATCGATGTGAGCTATGAAACAATTTCCGCCGCTCTGGATTTTGAAAAATTCGGTTCCGCGGTTGCCGCAAATGTCAGATCCTGCAGAAGCTTCAGCCGTCAGGAATCTGGCATCTTGATGAGGTTTTTTGTCTGCATTGGTGACCAAAGCCGGACCTAATCTGTGGCCGCGCGGCTTGACGATGAATGGCGAGGTTTTGAGAAGTCCTGGCCCAATCTCCGCGAAACTAGCGCGCGGGCCCACTTTAAACTTATGCGGAAACTCCTTGAACAAAGACAGGGGTAACATTCGGAACAAAGAACTGTCTACCATGACAAAGCTTGGGGGTCAACTATTTTGCATAGCGGCTCTCGAGATTGGTCTGGAGCACCATCATGTCACGGGTGGTCGTTGAACAATGTGCCGAAATATCACACCGCCGACGCCTGCGACGCGAAACTGCCGAATCTGGCCGTTAAACTCGGCCCGGGTCGATGCAAGACGTTTCTGTCGTCACGAAGTGGTCATCTACAATCATTTCAATGTCCAACGACATCTGATCTTTAACCAACTCTCTTCGTCAAAGCGCCGCCGCCGAGGCGTTCGCCGTCTGCATCAATTGTGGCTTGCTTTCGATCCTGGGGTAAAGATCGGCATTTTTGGGTTCATCTGAGTTAACGTGACAAAGCCTTTAAGCTGGCTCTTGGTCCAAAACCCTAAACGTCAGTCAGCGGGGGGCCTCTACCTTTTCGCGAGTTAAGTATGCTGTTCTCAGAAACCGATTTTTGGCGTTGATGGCTCCATGAACTCAAAGCCACATAAATCAATTTGAATAAATTCTCAATACATTCCCGCATAGCACGTTTGGATGGAATTGCCAGATGTGTCTGCATTGGGCAATCCCTAGCGCCTTCAGAATCCTGTAATCTAATGCATTCAAAATAAGCACCAATGCTCATACAGCTGAAACTGAAACTGTTTACTCAAAATCAAGACGCGAACAAAGCCGAGTGCAAATTGATTCTTTCAATTTTCGGATCCACAAAGGAAATAAATAAACACATGAAAAGCATTCTTGCTGGCAGATGCAATAGCTCGATTGAAACGCCATGTCGCGCGCCACATAATCATCCAGGGTCGATGTCCACACTACTCATGTTTCAAGGTGTACTTTCGAGCAATGTCATATCGTCTTCGTTACGATGAAGCGCCCGCAAGAGCTGAAAGTTCCACTTTCCTAGAATATTTCGTAGCTCGGTACAGCTTCCGTAAAAATCTTCTGGTTGGTGCGAATAGCCGTCGAGATGCTCAAAAAGCGTGTCATTTTCCAGAGATGCGACCGAAGAGCACCCTTGCCGTTGCTGAGAAAAAGAGCCCTTCGTGACGGAGTCGAGCACGGCTTCTCGAACCACGACCCTCGACTTTAACTTCGTGGGTAGTTACAAAGTTCCTGTTCTGTCGCAATTTTCCTTCCCGTCGTAAGCTCGCCCTTCACGCATCTTCACCGGATATTATCCCGCAATGATTTTCAGGAAGATCGGCCATTGGGCTCGCTTGAGCCTGCAGGTGTCCCCACTAAGTCGGTTTTCACCGTTCAATCTCCCGGTATCTGTTCAATTTAAGACGCCTAGCTGGCCTTCAGACCACCGTCATCAGAAAGTCACCAACTGACACAAAAACACCGATTGAGGCCCGACCAAATACGCAACAAGCCCACCAACCTCCTCGACGGTTCCTATTCTGCAATTACGCGTGCGATCGGCCAAACGCTCGAAGCTGTTTTCTTTTCCTGATCTTCATCGATCTGTGAGAGTTTTCCGGGCCGCATACTCCAAGCAAGTGGCGTTCGGAATTTTTCCGAAAAACGCTGGTGAAATCGAATTCACGCGCACGTCACCGTCTTTCGCAACAATCAACCGGCCATAGCGCGCGTCATGCGCATGAATGGCACCTTTACTGTGCGTAGGAAGCACGTTGTTCTGATTGGAGTGGTCCTGTAACCGATTGCAATGTTGACGATTGCAAGCTGCTTTCCGGGATGATAGCAACGGATACAATAATTGCGACATATAAGAAATAGCCAGACTAATATTAACGTCAATGACCCGCCCGCCCACGCTCGGGGTCGTGGTTGAAATGGTTCCATAAGGCTGTAGCCGCGCAATTTACCAATGCATCTATACCGTCGATGGTCGGTGCAGAGGCTATTTGCCAAAACCTTCACCGCATTCTCTTGAGAACACGTCAATGTTGCATCAATTTTATTTTGGCTTGCTGTTCTAGTACTTTCTGGCTGCCTTGGCATTTTTCGGTTGGCATCAATGCTACAAAGAACAATTATCCTAAATTCTCATTCTGAGTTCAATCCTTTGAATGTACGCCCCAAACATCCCAGATGATCCCGTAACAACTTGGCAAATCTTTCCTGATTCTTCCAGTTCATCATATTCACCTTCATTTGTTAGCGCGGTTGACGCCATCCTGTACTTGTCGATCGACGATGATTGCAACGATGAGAACGGTCCCCTGAGGACCCACTGCCAGAAGGGTTCTACGCCAAACCCAAATTCAATCCATTGCCCCAGAACCGCGATGCTCAAAGCACCGATTATTGTCCTATGAATTCCGTCCTTCACCACAGAAACAAGCTTGGTACCACCGATGATGACAGCCGCGATGACCTTGCAGCTCAAACCCGATGCAACATTAGGGTCCGCCCACGCCAACGCGGTGAGGAAACACGATACCAGCCAGCGGCAGCGAAGCTCCACAACAGCAGATAAAGCCAGTATACAACCGTGCGCCGAAACACATGAGACCGAACAGGGCGGCTCCTCATTTCCCGCCAACCGCATAATGGCCGCTTTGCCAAACTGTCGTTTGGACTCATCCCCGGACATGGAAAAAACAGGGCGACTAACGCCGCAATGTATCAAATGTCGGTTAACGGGCAGTTCCAATGACTTTGCTTGTTCCAAGGTCGCTCCAATTGCTGGAGACCACCCATATTGCGCTTGGCGTAATCAGTAGGGATACCGGGGTAATGTTGAAGCATCCCCAGGGTTCGATAATCGGGCTATACCGATATCTTTTGCAATTATAAGCCCATTCAAAGTCCGACAAACGCACCAAACAGAAACGCCAACGCGAAGAGCGATAGTTAAGGGAAAGCCCGCTACCGCGAGTGATGCAGCCCAGAACAGAACTGCCGCCAAGACACTACCGACCGAAAAGATCTAGTCCGCGGGCGATCATGACTGCGGTCATTTCCGACAACTTCGCAATTAATCAGCGGGGCCGCATTTCTCATACATTCTGAAATTGGAAAGATCGTGAAATAATCTGTCACTGAATGTGCGAAAACCGGCGCTCATCAAAAACGCACAGTAAGTGGTGGCTACAGTCTTGAAAGGTTGTGGCTGTTTTTTTAACATGCCCATTATCTTGAAAAATCCGTTCTTGCTGGAAAGGCCGGCATTTCTTTTTTCAAATCTCTGTACTCGCCTCTATTTTTCATTTTTGGGCTCCGACGGCGTCGCGTGCCATGTTGTCATTGAAAGCGCCACAATAGCCTCTTCGCTGGTGTCGCCGGAAGTTACCACCACTTCACCCGAGTTCATCACGATGATTGCGAACAGCCAATCCCAGAAGCTTCGGATAATTCGGATGACACAGAACAATGGCTATGCCCTGTTGCGAGAGTTCGCACATGAAATCTGAATAGGATTTCTCGGTTTTCGGCTCAACATCAATGCTCGGGTCGGCTCATGAGCAACAACACAGTAAGTTTTCGGCCCAAGCAACCATTTGGGCTTAGAACGACTTTTCTGCTGGTTGCCGCGCTCAGCTTCGAGATGCGTTGTGACAGGCCTTGGCGTTTTTTTGAACATTCAATCGACTAATTACATCACGCATTGCGCGTGGTTTCAGGTTGAACTGCTCTCCCGGTCAGGAAAAACTCGTGCCCAGACAAGAGCTGCATTTTCATACCACTGACAGGATGGGAATAAGGCCTTGCTACCGGCCCCGGTTTTTCTCAGGCACCAAAGCACAAGCTGCTCTGATGCGATGCAGCCGTTGGAATTAACGTTATTTCGCCGCCCATTAACTTCGATCGAACCACTTCTCACAGGGTCGGCACCGAATATCCGATCTAGCACACTCAGTTCTGCTGCTCACAAGTCCTTACTTCCGAACCCCAAAACCTCACCCCGGCAACTTCCAGGCTCAACATTCTTGAATCTTCGGCCCACTGATATTTGTAACCTTCAAAAGAATCTCCGGGCGTGTTGTGTCGTTTCGGGAAACATTTCATTGATCTGACGGCCTAACATCAAGCGTACCAAGTTTCGCTATTGGCCCTCGCCCGCGGCACCGTCGCGACTCGAGCGCATCCTTGAACACTGTGATACGAATCCCAAGCTCATCATGCTCGCGCATCTTGTGGGCACGTAGATGATGGCCCTTGCCTGCTGATTTGAGTTGCTGGTACGTTTGAAGAGCTTCCGGGACTCGCGTCCCTCGAGCGGGGATGTCGGCTCCTCATAAATGATGCTCTTGCCGTTTTGCCGCAGCGCTCGCGATCATCACTGGCCTGCTTCTCTGAAAGTCGAGAGACGCACCACAGATTTGTGTCTCGTCAAACTTCCGGAAACCCTATTTCTGTCAGCAATTGCCGAGCGAATTTTCTGTGAGGTTAACCACCCTGTCGAAAAACCCATTCGGGTTGGTTTCGGCTCCCACCGCACGATTATTCTTCTGCATCGTCATCGCCACAACAATTCAATCCTGAAAATGCACGCGACACCGGCCAATGTTGCCGCATCCAGGAGGTTTTGGATGCTCATTCCTCTTTGCCATCCAGCACGAATTAAACCTGCTCCTGCGGCTGCGCTCCCTGCAAGTATCTTGACGAGCGTTGATTTTCCTGCGCCGTTCTCTTCCGTCACAATGAACCTCGCGGAGTTGACATCGAAATCAATCGCTCGACAAAGCCTGAACCCCGGGGAAGGCCTTGCGACAGCCCTTTACCTCTAAGAGGGGACTGGAAACCCATAGTTGCTTTCCTTTTTTGACTCTCTGCAAGATGGTCGTATGGCAATAATTATAGCCCCGCTCCACGCTTGAAGACAGCGGCGGAACCATGGGCCGCGCGCTGTAATTCAATTACCGCGGATACTGCTGATCAGCAACTCGCGATAACCTTCTCCTGTCGGCAACACCGGGCGGGTATCCAAACTACACCTGAAGTGTTTTCGTCCAGCATCTCCAGATAAAGTAGCAGCGAGGAGATTTGAAGGTTGCAATGCCTGAAAATCATACGGAGGATCATCCGCTTTCAGCCTTCAATGGTGAATCGTTGCTGCCCAAGTTCAGCATGACTGGCTCAGATCCGTCACGTGAGGAGACCACAACCCCAATCGGCAGATATAATTGCCTGTTGCGGCGAAGTGCTGCCACGCACAAGCGAACTGTCGTTGTTGATACCAAAATCACATTGATATCGAATGCGCCTGCAACATATCGGGCGCCGCCTGCGTTTGCCGATCGAATAACAGCACGACCATCACCTCTGAAAGCGACAGTTGCAGTCGGAATTAAAAGACAATGAATCCGTACAGGAAGCCCGTTTCTGCGGTCTTGAACCTGGGGCATACTGAGGATAGTTTCCACCGCCAAACCGAGGTTTTTCCCAAAGCGCTCAAAGATCGTAGCTCGCGGTATTGCCGCCACAACGAGGGCCGTCAAATCATTCGCGAGACACGAGGCGCCAACCATGTGCGAGGGCTGCACATTATAGGTACACCGCATTCCTCATGCCTGCATGCGCTTGACTTTTGTGAACAGGCCGCGTCAACTGGGTCAGGCCGAGCCAAAGCCACGCGTCTGGAGCCCAAGGAATGAAATCATCCTACAAGGGTTGACATATTCTGCATCGAAACGACCGTCAATGCACTCTCAGTTCGAAATCGTATTTTTTCTCAAGTCGCTCTCCAAATGTTTGAGATTGGCAAGGAAATAGGAGTTGACTCAACCCATAACAGATCAGCGCAACACGCTTATCCCGCAGCCAACGTTACTTCAGGCTCTGACGCCAGTCAAACCAGCAGCCGACTCATGCCGGTAACTGGAAACGCAGCGGAAATATCAGCTAAGCTGCGGGTGGGATCAAGTACTGCGCATAGCTCTGTCTGAAAATTGTAATTGGCGAATCGATACCGCATCTGCGCGTAGCCCCCCGGCGGTATCCGATGCATTATCGCGCAGCCTAAAGGTACTTTTTTCAATTCCTAAACATATGTAGTCTACCTCCAATCCCTTGTAGCGGCACATCTGATGGGAAATAATTTCCGTTGGCCCATCGGACCAATGTTTAGGTTTATATGACTGATATAAGTTGCAAGGATGTTTCATGAAATTCGACAGTGCGGAGACAGTGTGGTAAAAAGAAAGAATGAGGCAACTGGAATTATTTATAGGTGACGGATTAAGTTTTATCGTGCAACTCATTTATTCATAGTCCCTTGTGAAAGAAGAGATAAATTCTCGCACATAAACAACGCAATCACTCTCGCGGTGAAACTTTTTAAGGAGGATCTCCGACAAAAGTACTTATCATCACAATGTTATCAATCTCAATCGTTTTCTTGAATACCTCAGTAGGACAATGACATGTACCGTGAGAGGAATTTGAAATAAAATGTGATCTCCATTTATTAGCAAAGTAACCATCATTGTCTTATTGACATACCATCAAAGTAGTGGCGGGTATTGGGCAAGCAAGTTCCTCCTGGTAGATGCAGCTGTGGAATGCTATATGCAAAAGTGACGGAAGGTGCTCGCTTCTCTCAGTGTGCTTGTGATAGAGAGTGCAAGCAGATGCTATATATAGTGCGCGTAAGACCAGACTATAAATAACGAATTGAGGAGGTTGATCATAGGAGGGCTATTTCAATGGGTGGTATAGATGAAATTACATGAAGAGCGAATAAATACACCTCGGAAATTCCGCCACTGAACGCATGAGTCGACATAATGCTCATCAACAATGCACGATCATGACAAGCTGAGAATTGATAAAGAGATCGTTATGTTCGTGGGTTTAGCGAGGATTTCTAGATGTCTGCCATTTAGTTTTTTTGGAAAAAATAGGAATCCCAATTGACCAAGCACAGCACACGTCACTAGTACGACCGGAAACCATGGAAACATAACTTTTAGAGAATTTGTATTTTGGCCGGAGTAATATGTGGGAGGAATGGAAACATAAATGGATTTATAGAAAACTCAGGTACATGCTCGAATAATTAATTGAGAATATTGTAAAAAATAATAAAATCACTTAACAGGCAGTTAAACTAGGGCAACTTGCCTGTTAAGGTGATGGATTTTTAGACCGTTTCCATTTTTTGGCAATCTGTCCAAAAGCTTCTATATAATAATAATGGCTAGATCAAGGCCACAATCAAAATTTCTTTGGCCCAGCGATTTTGCACCATAGAATGCAATAAACATCAGCCTGCCCACCAGAATATTCTCGAGACCAGGATTCCCAACATCTGCATTGCGGCATTGTAAATACTTTTCTGCTTCCTTTCTATTCTTACTAAGTGCTCAGTTCCACAGGCGCTGAAGCTACTATGGCTGCCGCGGGAGGCAATCGCGTTCCTCTCTTTCTTAAGTTAGGTCACAATCAAAATCGCAATGAGGTATATACTGCGGAAGTAATTTCCGAGATATTTATTCCGTTACCTTTGTTTGTGCAAATCCAAGAATTTTTTATCTCATTCCTCCTATATACCATAGTGTTCCATAAATACCCCATTGCCTGTCCACGTGACCATCGAACTGTTCTGCATAGCTGTTTTGGTATGTCTGTTCAATACTTTGTTCCCGAAAATGGAATCATATCAATAACATATGCCAAGAAGTAATAATTGGTCTAAAATGATTTTCACAATAGTAGTGCTCCGCATGTTTTACGGCTATATCATAAAATTCTTGATACCGCATTCTTTGCTGCCCAGAACAAAAGTTCTAAATTTAAGCATTTTGTCGATTATAGTCCCATATGTTTGGCGCCATCGTGGATGCATTACATTGACCAAAGACTTTATAGTTCCTACTTTTGGATTAAACCTACTAGCTAGGATTCAGCAGATTTTAGAAGAATGTCCTGTATCTTTTTTGTTCAACTATATCCATTACCATAGGCCGGGAACATATAAACGCCAATATCGTGTGTTCATTGATAGTTTTAAAACTCAAACTTCGTTCTCTTTATAGCTTCCTCTTTCCACTTTTCGATCCTTAGTAAGGTCGTACATATACAAGGATTCCTGGATAAAATCCAGAAGTCCACACAATCTCCCGTTGGTATTTCTTTCATTCTGTTTCTTGGTTTCGATCAGACGTGATGTTGGATAGATCGGTAAGTTTAGAACGGCTTGGTTTTTAAATTGATCTTCATCAGTTATTAATATTCCTTTTTTTAGATAAAAGAAATTAATGTTCTTGGCTGTATTTATCTACTTTAAATAATTTTGCTTCTTGGATAACTCTGACAACTGTTACACACAATAAGTTTAAGGATACAAAGTAATAGTTTCATAGGATATAAATTTTATTTATTTGGATAATTTTTTTAGAGGAATCCCGTTAATTAGGAAGACTTCAGAATAGTTTGTTTTGCCCTTTGTTGATTTCGAAGAACTATTTATTTCTTCAGTAATACTTTGTGAAATTTACCTATTTGAAACCTGGCTGATCAAATGGTGTCAATGAGGGATCTATTATTCCGTAAATAGCTCATTTCTGAATCCCCAAGGCAATATCAATCTGAATTCTTATTCCTTTATTTTTAAAATACTTCTTGCACTATTGCTTGCAATATCATTTGCTGAAAATAGACCATCTATTTTCTGAGGTAAGGAAAGCAGGTTTTTTGCCCCTTCCGCACCGTCGAACTCCATTAAACTTGAACGGAGAAACTAGCTCTGGTCTATATGGAAATATTAGTTTCTCCAAAGCTTTTTATATATCCAGCTTTTGTCTATTCCCCGTAATGGCTAATCCTGAGGGCCAGAAAAATGACCTATATTTTTTACATCCATTTAAAATTAACTGCTCAGTAAGCTCCAAACCACCTTGAAAATCATCTATAAGCACACTGCTAATTCGTCTATATCACATGCCTATCAAAAAAAAGAGAAGGTGTACGATAATATTTTAATATTACA
>Ga0163217_1049886_pt1 | contig 10080 bp, 5 predicted proteins | sample SynspAceP_FD_185933 | JGI IMG/M metagenome (GOLD analysis project Ga0163217, IMG submission 185933) | Saline lake microbial communities from Ace Lake in Antarctica - Synechococcus sp. Ace-P (PacBio error correction) | ecosystem: Environmental > Aquatic > Non-marine Saline and Alkaline > Saline ...
TTTTTAGTTACGTTTCTAATTCTGTTCTTCCTATTTGCCTTGCAAGAAAATTTTTATCAAAATAATTCCACCTATGTCCCGCATCATTTCTTTTTTTCATTAGATCATAAGAAAAGCTCCTATTTTCAGGGCAATACAAAGACGTCCTCATCGCTTTTTAGTTTTTGTCTAAGGTATTTTCAGTTCGGTCGGCCGGATCTGCATTAGGCCGAACTGTAACCTGTTTGTTGATGATTTTATTATAATGGTCTTGCCCGACACAGTACTTCAAGAACCGCTTAAAAAGGGATTTAAAAAAAGACAAGCCAAGAAAATTGGCAGATGGGGCCGATTTTATCCAATAATTTTCCCAGGTGTGACGATGGACACCACCTAAAAGAACAATGCCCGCAGGGGCCCTAATGGACTGAGCCTTGTACACGGGTATGGCTGACTGAACGTAAAATGAATCTTTAAAAAGCCCCGACCGCCAACCATAAATGAGGGACAACCCAACTTACTGTGAATCTGAGCAATCTGTGGTTTGAGGAGCAATCGGAAATGCTTCAGATTAAATGTCCACTAGTATCCGCTGGTGAAACCACTGTAAACGGCACCCATCGAAACAAAAAACGACACACATAACGTCACTCATCCACAAAGTTAGTTGATAAATATCGTGGTACAGTTCGCCTCAGCTCCCTTAGGGATGCAACAGCGCAAGACTACCCAGGACTGCCAATACCATTGGCTGCACGTAATAAAGCCAGGAACCGGGATAAGGCTTGCAAAATATTTTTTTTCATTTTTTAAATGGAGAATAGAGAGTTAGTAATTTATAGTTCAATATATTGCTATCAGAACTCTAGGGTCATTTATTCACATTTCCTTGCACAATCTTGAGCGCCGTCCGAAAAAATCCTAATTGCAGTCATCTTGTTAAATGGAAATTGAAATTTTTATTCCGCATAAGTGCCTTAATATTTCCTCCAAAGTGTTAGCTTACCAGGCACATAGGCATAGAAAATCATGACCATGTTGCAGGTGTATTGTCCATAGTACATCTAGATGTTGATTAAAAGTGTGCTGCGATAATTAACCGTAGTGCGGTGAATGCGTAAGTATTTTGGCTGAATAATTATATAAAGAAACAAAATAACCTATAACACATATTGAGAAATCTTTAAACGCTAAGCATATTTTTGAGAGCTGTTGTATTATATACGTTTAGGGAAACTGCACAATTCAATATCATTTCTATCCTCGTGTCAAACTGAAAATATTTTATAAGTTTCGGGAAATGTCCGCAAAGATCCAATAGATAGACCAAACCTTCCTTCAATAGGATAAATCTTTCATCATAGGTCTTTACATATACATCGCAGTCACGCACTTTTGGCACATATGTTCGCAAGTCTGAGAAATCTTCAAGGCCCTATCTCGAGGACCTGCTGCTTAGAGCAATCAACTTCAAAAAACATGGAAGTCGCTTCGTGTAATTTTCGCCCCTTGCGCCTTGTCGTGTACTTACCACTCCTTTAAACAAGCGATCTAAGTTCGTGTGGCAACCCCAGTAGCAGTATCTCTCTTCACATATTACACGCTTGCAGGCCTTAGGATGCACCCTATGTGATCAAACATCATGGCACGGGCACTGTGTGCACCATCGGCTCCCAGTGCCCTATCGCCCTGGCCATATGTAAATCCGGTAACATCTTTCCTGCAGACACGATACCTTTTATATCATTTTTTTCAATCCGAAACCTCCAAGGTACGTGCACAAAAACAACCTTCAGCGCAAGGCATGCCCATCTGTATTCGAAATATTCGAACCGGAGCGGCACCAGTCCGCTTCTCCACCATCCACAGGATAAATAAATCTGGAGTTAAGCGCTGGATAAATAAATCATGTGTGAGCCTTCGACAAGAAATCCATAAATTCCTTGTTTCCTACGAATGCACAAATTGAACCACCAGTAGGTTTCCATCGATAGTCGGCCAAGTTCTTTATATAAAATAGCATTGAAATGAATGGGTCTGCAAAAGCGGAATGCGATGGAGGGTGAATGAAGCTGCTAATACCTGTTTTTATTATGCCCGATGCTTTGCTATTCCGTCCTATTCTTTGATCGCTGGCAAAATTCCCCCCCGTGACCGGGATTGCCCCCTTTTGACAGTCATTTTATTTTCAATCATTTTAACCGGAAGTGTCTAAAGCAGTTCTTCACGAAACAAGCTCTTATTCATTAAAAGCTGCCATCAAACCGTCTAGTACAGCCGAAATAGCCTGTAATTACCATTTGCCAGATTCAGGTCTCCGCCATATTTCAGATGATTATCGCTGAACCTACCCACACCGTAATTATGGGCGAAATTCACCTCATTTTTAGCCACCCTTGTTTAAGGCCATTAATGGCATTTGTTGCCTCAAGAACGAAACTCAGTTGCCGAAATATTCAAAGGCTTGAATAACTAGGGTTGTTACAATCCTTGACCGCTAATTAGTAACTCTGGGAAACTCCCTATATTCTTTGGATATCTTGTGCAGTATACAAGCATTGATTCCATTCCATTCATATCGCTGAGTGATATAGATTCGCCAATCGCCGTACCAAAAGGTCGTATCCGATCTCCCCCTTTCCCCAATAACGGTAGAATACCGCAACCTTAAGAATACGGTTCAATGGGCCGCCCTCATATATCCTCCACAAAATAACTGCATTATCTATCTTGGTCCGTAAGGTATTTCCAAACTATTTGCCGCAACCCGACCGCGATCATAGAAAGTTCGCCTTTATGGTATGGCGTTTTTGAAGATAGTCAAGACACCCATCAGAAGCATGGCCCCCACCAATAATGTTTGAGATACTCCATAAAATTGAAGCTCAGAAAAAAGAAATGCAGATAATTGGCAAGACAACACAGTGAAATAAGTAATAGAGACGTCACGTTGACCTGTTCCATAAGAAGCAGTTAATTAACAACAAAAAATATAGAAACAGAATGTAATTGCTTTAGCAAGCTACGATTACATGGTAAAAGTAATAAGAAGTTTAAAATCAACCTAGCGTTTGGGTCCATGCTAAAAAAAATGAACAGAAACGTAGAAACTTTGAGATAATTAATTCTAACTATTTCCAATGTATCCAGCATACAACTTTTTAATTATAGCCGTCTGAAAATGTCTACATGCAATAATAACTCCGAACTTCCTCCGCCCATGTGGTGCCGGGAACACGGACTCTCTCTCTCCTTTAACAAAAATTATTCGCCAACAAAAAAAGCTCTCATTCTAGAAAGATCTTTTGTATTAGACTCGTTCCAGACCTTCAGGCTGCGCTCAGGATACAAGCTCCGAGACTTCCCTCGCCCATAGCGAACAGCTTCTCTGTCTCCATACAAAACTATCGCCACAGAAAAAAGATGCCCCTCATTTTCTGAAGAGCGCTTTACATCATAAACAGGCCCTTCGACTGCGCTCGAAGATAACCTCGAGACAGTCCCGCCCATGCGAGGGACTGGGCCTTCCGTCTCCTCCTTATTTAAAAATACGCCAACAAAAAAAGCCTCAATGTTCGAAGAGCTTTTTAACTACAGTCACGACCTCTTCTGCCGCTCAGGAAGACTCCGAGATCTTCCTGCCCATTAGTCGATACAGCTATCTCGTTCCTCCAATTATATTAAACTTAATCAAGTGCCCGACAAAAAAAGCCCCTCTATTTCTGAAGAGCTTTGTTTACCCCATACAGCCCTCGCTGCGCTCAGGATAAACTCCGAACTCCCGCCATGCGGGACAGCTTCTCGTCCTCTTTTACAAAATATCGCCCACAAAAAAACCCCTCATTTCTGAAGCGCCTTTTTTTACTGCTAGTACAGGGCCTTTCGGCTGCGCCAGGATTAAACCCGATACTTCCCGTCCATAGCGGGACAGGCTTCTCGTCTCTCCTTAACAAAAATCAATCGCTCATCTGAAAAAACTCCTCATCTGAAGAGCTTTATCAGTACAGGCGGAGAGACTCGAACCTCACACCTGCGCAACAGATCCTAAGTTGAGAGCCGATTCATCTAAAAACTACCAAAAATAACTAGATTCAAATACGTTAGTGTAAATGTTAAAAATCAATAAAACCATAAAAGCATATAAAACCACATTGTTGTACCATGTTGTACCTCAGATTTTGTACTTATATAAAACGAGGCAATGGTATTATTCAGTGCAAACTTAAAGAAGAAAAATACGACTGGGCTTATCCTATTTCTATGCGAATACAAAAAATAGGAAATCCACTATATGTTATAGCAGGACATATATGTTTGAATGAAAATACTGGCGACTGCGTAAAGAACAATCAAAAAAAATCACCTTAATCTAACCGTTTAAACCATACTATATCGCCAAGTTAAGCATAAATCAATAAATCTACTTTTGGACATCGTGACTAGCGATATTAAAAGCAATTACTCGAATTAACGAACATCTCAGGAAAACCATTAAAACAAGAATAAGAGGCCATTCTTTTTAATTTCATTATCACCGCAAGCCTTATTTTTTTGCAGGAATTAGAAAAAGACATAAAAAGTATTCCTTCGCCTAATTGGAGGCAACCCTTATTAAATAGAGATTAAGAGCTACACCTAGAGCAAAACATTGCGTTCAGAAATAACCCATTTCAAGCTTTTTTGCGAGGCTATCTCCCATTTGAGAAGCTCGAAAGCTCCCGTGGGAAAGAGGAGCAGCGTAAACTCACCTTGATTGTTCCATACGGATAGCATTGCACAACAGAGCCTCCCAAGCAAGGACCTTTTTCCGAGACAGTTATATACCTCTTTTTGGAAATCCACGATGGAAAGATCTAAAAATTTAGAATTCCTAAAATCCATTAAATCGGTCTTACTTCGGAGAATCAAAACTCTTGAAGATATCTGAAGACCTTTCCGATAACTCCAATAGAACAGCATCCACAACTGCGCAATGTATTTTCCTTTTCAGTCTTTTATCTCGCTTGGAAATGCGTGGTTCTCTGATTGTGGATTTCGAGATACTAGAATGTGAAAATGTTCAAGGAGAATCGGATTACTATACCATGAATAAGAATCAAAAAAACCTTCGCTCAAAATACATGATAAACTTTCGACACAAAATATTGACGAATCCGTGCTAGCAAAAAGTTCACAGAGCGATTAATTTTTTCCAACTGGCGGAAGCAAACGATAATGCAAAAGTATTTAAGGTATGAGCAAAAGACGTCCAAACAAATATATTTGAACCAGGTATTATGAGCGCAAATTAGCTGACAAAGCGGATTAATCACCAAAGAATATATCACAAATGCACTATCGCGCCCAATTCCCTTTGCAATATCTCCGGGACGCGAATTCCGTTAACAGAGTCTACAAAAACTTTAAATCATTCTGATTTTGAAAACGACTCATTGACTACTAACAAAACATTATATATTAAGGATCTGGACGATCGCCTATGATAGTGTAATTGTTAAATAATCTGTTCGCATTATTACGTCTAATTACTTGAAAAGAGCTAATTTGGAAATATCATGTACTTTGTTCAATAATTATGTGTCACGTTTCGTGGAAATAATATAAAGTGACAAGAATTATCAAGGAATAACAGATATGATTGACCAAGCCTTCAAGAAATACGGGTAAAACAAAAGCCGGAAATATTGATTCAAAAACCCCCAATGAACCTTGGCGGTACGATTATAATCTCACCTTGAACGGCAGCACTATCAAGTTGGGTATCAGGGAAATAAAAAGAAGAGTCAGTAGAAATGGAATCTCACCCTACGCAAAAAATGAAGCTATCGCCAAGAATAGTGATACCCGTTTTATGATTGTGGCACAACCTAATATTTCCTAAATAAAAAGAAGAGCTTCGTAATAGGAATAGTATCGCCTACCTTGAGGCAAATCGGCCAACAGTACTCAGCGAAAAAACAAAAAGTGTATACTGTTGTTGGTGACTCTGCGCAACGAACCATCCCTTATCAGATAGACAAAATAAACTTACCTAAAACTATGGATTTATCGTCTCAAACATTGACACTCGGAAAAGGTGCCGTTCAACACCGAGGTTTTCTGTATTGGATAGAAATACGATGGCCAACATGGTTCTAACGAATAAACCCTATCCTGCTGATAATTAGCCGGAACAAAAACAGGGATACGAGCGGATCGGCCATGATTGCGAATAGTTCTCAATGGCCCAAAGGATGAACGGTTTTCCTTTTGTTCCACTTAACAAGGGACACTTTATACTAATCGACAGCGTGACGAAAAAGACAGCTTCTTCGACAAAATGGTTTTGGCCCTAGTGACGAATAAAAGAGTTTAAAACCATCTAGGCAATTGAACTAATCTGGTTTTGCGGATAATAATACTTTTTCAATATGGAAGGACATTAAATAAAAGAGAGAAAAACATTCCTGGGAGGAGAACCCAGCGGGGATATTTATAATCTAATATACTCTTCGACCCGGGAGGAATCGACCTTATAGCACCACGGAACCGAAACGAACTGAGAAGAAATTATTAGTACTTGTGCTAGTCAAAGCGGCAATGCAATCTTACGAAAAATTTCTGAAGGAGAACACCGAGGTAAATGAGATGCGTTCTCCTTCTCGCTTACGCTGAGACCTAATAATGAAAGGAGAGATAAGACGTTGTACGTGAAACGCAAAAAAAATATACAATGATGTACCTACAGGATAAAACTTAAACGAACTGTCATCAAAGAACCCGATTTCTCAGAATGTTTGGCCGCGTTGAACGAGGTTTTAAAAAAAATTCATGTTTGTAATTGTATACTGAGTTGAGTGCCGTCGCCCGTGAATATAGAGGATGAACGCAATAAATGAGTATCCACAAGTAGCAATTACAAGGACATCGATTTGCCGTGCCCTATAAAAGATAAGAGTACCTTAGAAAAAATTAGAAAGAGTCATATCACATTCACTTTCCAAAATAATTCAATGTCAAGATTCGGTCGAGATTCTACTAAATTAATCGTATTCCAGATACTTGAAACGACACTAAGGATAGACTCCGTTTCTTTGTCCTCAAAAGCTCCTCCCGCGGTTGTTGAATTCCATTTATTTTCGCGATATTCTATCGGCTCACTCTCACAGAAGTAGTGGTTTTAAGATCTTAACATAACTTCGTAAGTCTTCTCCGTATATTAATATTTGAGTTGGTGTCAATTTTTTAGATGTATGGTACTCAAATAGATCACAGGCGTCCGGATTGTGTCCTATTTAAAACAAAAAAAACCTTCACGATACAGCAACGATCATAAATTTAACTCTATATGAATAGCATAAATTTTCCATATAAAGATAATTATCATATGTTATATATATCCATGATATCGTGGACGAAACAGGCATGGATATATCATGGAAAGTTTCCAATGTTCGCCATTAATCAGACACCTGAGGAATGTATACATAATTACCTGAAAAGAAATTCCCTGTGGTTAGCGGGTATCACGACAAGGTCAAGGGGTATTTTCACTACGCACTTGTGCTTCCCATGGCCGCGAGGGTGTCGAGCAAACGAACGGAAAGAGATTCCCTCAAGCGACAGTCCTGTAGCGTGTCCGCTAGGGAAGGTATTTGTAGTGGAAGGTTGTCCCGACTTTCCGTAGGCTTGGGGTTATGTTTCGGGAATATAAAACCAAACTAATCTTTCAGATTTATTGAAGATCTGTACTGATCTACGCCATGATACCTAAGCACAAATAAGGTATCACGGGAAGTTCATTAGCCTGAGTCACGAATAGAAAACTAAGCATCCTTATCAAAAATCGATACATGTTATAAGATAGCCACAACAACAGGTCTATTTTAGGCACTGTATTTGATTAACATAAAAGCCAATGGCACGATTTAAACCGAGAGTAACGCTTAAACTTCGAGTTGGATACATCTTATTTTTGAGAAAAACTAAATTCACATGGTCTGCCGCAAGATCCACATCTATATAAGTATGTAAATCAATTGGAAAGCAAGGTTCAAATTTCATAAGTTACCCTGCAGCAATCCCTATGCGGCTGACACCTCTCTATCACATGAGGAACATATATGTTGGACTATCATTGTTTGTGGCGGAGTACCATTCAATTAAACAGCAAGAATATAGGATACTCAAATGCTATATCTCTCATGCCGCCCGCGGACTTAAAAAATTTGCCATCAAACAAGTAGCATATTCACAATTTGGCTTAAAAAAAAAGTTAAGAAAAGATGCGCATAATACTATAGCACACTACTGTTGGCAGCTGTCCATTATCAATCATACATTTTGATTTCTGACCCGAGTATTAATTGACAAGTTCAAATCGATGTCGTCAGAAATTTTAGGATATAGAAGCCAAGCTCTTGAGTAATAAACATCCCCTACACTATCCAAAGTATAAAGGGAGAGGTAATTGCTAAATCTACTAGAAGAGAGAAGCGAAGGTCATCTTCTGTAAATACTAACGCAAGCTAGATGCAGACGAGTACATTGCTATGCAAAATTATTTCATTGCGTCACAGGTGGGCAAGCTAAGATACAAGCAGAACTGACACGCATACAATTTTTTAATGCATCGATAACATTATGCAGGGCATGATATAAATATTGAAATTGGTTTTACAAGTATAATTGTCAATAATATTTGTCATTTGAAATGCGCTAGAAATTGATGGGTCGGGGTCGCACATCTATTAATACTGGCCCGCAAAAAATTATAACTAAATAGAGTCTCTTGGCACCTATGGGGGAATTTCTCAGGATAATTCTTTCAGGGGGAAAATCAAGTATAGCCGCGATAATTTGATGGCAAGTCTTCAAGTTATCCCAACTCAAAGATATCGGAAAATGGATTTAACGAAAATTGGTTAATTGAATGCATTATTATAAAAGGCATAAGGTCAAAGGACAAAATATTATTTGAAAAGCAAGGTGATATTCATTTACCTTCTAAGGTCAAAAATAAGCAATTGTATCATAATCCAAGGTAACTATAAGTCGGTTGGCTCATCTGCCTTTTTGTTTAGTGAAAGATCGAGAGAAAGTCCATGTCCGAATTATGTAGCTGGGTATTAATTAACCAAAAAAAGGTACAGAAGTATCTAAGAGCCCAGCACTGGCACAACAACTACTAATATTAACCGGAACCATTTGAGAATATTTCATTACTGCCTTCAATAACAACAAATAAAATGGCAAGAAATAGCTCCTTGGCCTTCTAAAGAGCAAAACTATACACGCAACTAATAGAAAATAGAAGTCGCATTAATCCACACACAATATGTTGACAACATAAATAATGAACTAGATGAACTAAAGCAATACCTATCACAACAACAACAAATAAAATGCCCTCTTTGGAGTGCGTGCGCACTTTAGAGGGTCAATTTGATCATCGAAATACTAAGAAATTTTCATACCTATTATTATGTTCCCTTAAAATACTAAGCGTGTTGGCAAGACCATTAAAATAAATATCAAGACAGTTGGCGATACGAGATGATACTTAGAAAACTAAAAAAGAAAGCGTTTTGTATGCCTAAATACAGCTTTTCTATACTATAAAAAAATGCATTCGGATCATAGGTGTAAATATGATAAAAATTCTTGCAAGAATTAGAAAACAAGAATTTTAGAAAAACTAAATGGAGTATCAGAAACACAGTTCAATTCTGAAAAAGCTTGCAAACTAAGGATAGAAATCGAAGACTGCCTAAATCTATTAATGATCTGCAAAGCCAGAACGGAATTCGCCTCTTGTGATGACAAGGAGATTGGTAGAAGCCTACATGTATCCTGCTCGAAAAGTTTGCATCTCGGAGTCAGGCAAAAAAGCGGGACAATTTTTTAACCAAAAGATGTCGCAGTTATTTGCAAAAACTGTAGCTACCAAAAGAGGGCGCTCGCATCTTGACCCCACTGCGGTCTCATCTTTGTTTGATTCAAGTGCCAAGAAGTAAAAGATAAAGACGGAAACCTCAAAACTTGCAATCTCGGCAAGAGAGCCAAGGAGACACCTGGCACGACGTAAATAACTTGCTTTTTGTCACGGTTGGAACAATATGA